>Ga0306920_100000079_pt1 | contig 120821 bp, 87 predicted proteins | sample flu12Cox44000170_FD_204666 | JGI IMG/M metagenome (GOLD analysis project Ga0306920, IMG submission 204666) | Lab enrichment of tropical soil microbial communities from Luquillo Experimental Forest, Puerto Rico - flux4day.12C.oxic.44.000.170 (v2)... | ecosystem: Environmental > Terrestrial >...
TTCAAAACTTCCAGCGCTTTCTTCTTTCGTGCGCGCTTGTCGGCGGCGGAATTTTCCCCCTTGGCCGCCTTGAGCTTCTTGGCGTACTCGTCGTAAAACGGCTGCATCTTCTTCTGCAGATCTTGCATCTTGCGGCTGGCCTCCTGCTCGAGTCTCTTGTCCTGTTCGGACAGTTGTGCCTTCTCGCCATAGATGCCGCCGAAATCGCCGACAAGAAGATCAAGCAGGCCGTCGCCGTTCCAGTCGACGACACAGACCTTGGCGCGCACGCCGGGTTTGGCCTCCCGGCTCGGCGGGGCATTGTCATCGTAACTCGGCCAGGGCGCACGCGGGATGAGGGTGACGCCTTTGGCGAGCTTCGGTTCTGTGCGGCTGCCGACGTTGCGATACCAAACGACGCTGCCATCGCCCCAGCCGACGATCAAATCGAGCAGGCCGTCGCCATCCCAGTCGGCGGCGATTGGCTGCGAATCGCCGTGATGCGGAGCTTTGATCGGTTGACCGCCGGCTTCCAGCTTCCGCGGCGCGCTGTACGCCGGCTCGACCCTGGTGCCATTGTTGGGAATCAAGTAGAGATCGCCCTGCATGTTCCCGACCAGGAGATCGAGCCGGCCGGTGCCGCGCCAGTCGGCGGCGAAGACGGTCGAAGAGGCGCCGAGATTGATGTTTTTGCCGTCGCGCTGCAGTTTCACGGGCGCTGCGAACTCGCCCTTGCCTTTGCCTTTGAAGAAGTACAGGTCGCCTTCATAGCAGCCCGAGAGGATGTCGCCGATGCCGTCGCGGTCCAGATCCACAAACTGTGGCGTGAAGCCGACGCATCAGCCGGCAGGCAGGGTGACGACCTTGCCGTCCACCTGGAACCACTCGAACTTGTCGAACTTGGGGTCCTTCCGCGTGCCGACGTTGGGATAAAGCCTGAGCTTGCCTTCGCCGAATTGTCCGACGAGCAGGGTCATGCTGCCGTCGCCCTTCAGGTCGGCCGCAAACGGTGCTGCGTGCCCCATGTCCACATTAATGGGCTGACCTCCCGCCTGGAGCTGAATCGGCGGAGCCAGGTCGGAGCCATTTGGATCAGCCGCGGCCAGGATACTGGCTACCATACACCACCACATTGTTATGTCCTCCGGTCAACCTCCGCGTTTCTCCGCGTGCTCTGCGGTTAAAAAACTCACGGCAGAGAACGCAGAGGAACGCGGAGGAGTATTTGAGATCATCTCGGTACCACATTCAGCGTGGCCAGCATGCCGCTCGAGTCGTGCAGCAAGCACTGATAGATCTCTTCCCCGCTGATGTCTCCGATCGTGAGCGCGAACGTCGGCGGGGGGTCTGCCTGCAGCAGTACACCCGAGCTATAGACGCCCTGGTTGGTGAGAGGCTGATCCGCATTCTGCGGGAAGAGCACCTCGGGGTTGACCAGAAGCAGCGGCGGCCCTCCCTGCTGGGGCAAAACGATGAGGTCGTCCGGCGACTCAGTGCCGTTCAGGAACGTGATGGTGTGGCGGGGCACATCCTCCATGCTGAATACCCACTGCACCGTATCGCCGGGCTGCGCGTCCAATTCTTCCGGGAAGAAGTGCAGCATATCCAGCTGTTCCACGGAGTAGCCGACCAGCACGTAATAGGTGGTGGTGCCGTCCGGGTTCGGTGTTGGAGGCGGTACCTCCGCCTCGGCCGCCGCGATGGCTGCGGGGGCTTCCGCCAGCGCCGCCGCGATCGAACGCCGCGCTTGCCCGGCGACCTCGCGCGGCGAAGGAACCTCCCGGTCGTCATCCACGACGATGATCTGCCCCGACATCCGGACACCGTGGACGACGCAGATGTAGGGATACGTGCCGCGTCTTGTAAAAGTCAGGTCAAACGACTCGACCCCCTGGAAAATGTCCGGGTCGGGCCCGAAGATGCCGGAGTTGGCAAAGGTAGTGCCGTTGTAGCGTCCGTCTTCGGGGGCCACGGGGAAAGCGGTCAGTGGGTTGCGCATGAGCGGCGAGAGCAGACCCGGAGGGGCCGGTACGTTGAAATCGGGTAGCGGCGTGCCCGCCAGGAAGGTGACGGTGTGGATTTCATTGGCATTGCGTTGCCAATGCACAGTGTCTCCGACGTGGATGCGCAATGTATCGGGAAAATACCCCACGACACTGGCGCCATGGTCGACGTCCTCCGCGCCGACCAGCACGGTAAAGGTTTGGTGTCTCCTACCCTGTTCATCGCCGGCGCTGGTGAACCCCGCCAGCCCGATGAAAACACTGGCTAACGCGCCCACGAAGATAAATAGCGAACCCAGGATCAGGCGTGTTTTGATCAACGGTCTCCTTGGCTGTTCAGAAAGTCCCGGTACTCCCGGGCGGTCTGCCGAAGCCCGACGGACCATCCGGCGGAGCGAGTTCACGAGAAGCATGGACCAACCTCCTTCATGGACTGAATTCCCTTCAGTCGGGGAGTCTGCGATACAGGGTAAAGGACATCGACCCCGGCACGCAGACGGGCCGCCGGGGCAGTAGTCATGTGTCAACTCCTGAGAACATGTAGGGACCCGCGGGCCCTTGCGGGCGCCGCGGGCTGGTGTTGTAGGATAACGGCTTTCAAAGTCGGTTCGCTGGCATTTCCTTTAGCCAATTTGGGCAAACACTTCGTCCACGAGGGCCGGCTGATCCAATACTTTCATTGCGCGCAGGGTTGAGACATGCGCCCGGGCGGCCGGGACACTCGTCGGCGACATGTCGTGCTTGGGAACATTGACAGGGCTGTGAACCGTCTCAAATTGGATTGGTGGGCGGCGGCCAGGTCCCGGACCGCACGGCGGGCCGCCCGGCTGATCGAAAATCACCGTCCCGCTCAAGTCATTGGCGGTGCTGAAGCCATTGGTGACGACATAGATGCCGCCGCCCATACCGGAAAAGGTCGCAATCGTGGTCCCGGTGCTGCCCAAATTCAGGGTCGATGGAACAGCATCGAAATTAAAGGTTTCGGGTCCCAGATCGTTCGCATCGAAGAAATCCAGAAAGTCCGCACCGCCGCCGTTGAGCGTGAGCGGCCCGAGGATGCTGGTGGCGAGGTACTGTGTGCCTCCCCCGCCGAGCAGGCCCCCGATATGGAAGCAATTTCCCCCGCCGCCGGCATTGATCGTGGTGGCGGCCGACGAGCTGCCGATGTCGAAAATGTTCGCGCCCGGGCCGGCCGTGAGATTGAGCGCGGCGCTGCCATTGTATGTAAGTGCAAATGAGGAAGACCGGCTAATGGCGACGGTGCTCGCCGTCATCGAATAATCCTCGGCCCCGGCGAAACCAGAATCGTTCAGGTTTACCGTGCCGGTGCTGCTGGGATCATTAATCGTCACACGGCTGATTGGATCCAGCGTGTTGGTCGGGCTCGCAAGGTTTACCGTGTTGCTGGGGCCGATGGTCAACGTCGTTTGCGGGTTCCTGACGCCATTGTTTGGCGAGCTCTGCACGTTGACGGTATTGCTGCCGGTCCCCATGTTGATATTCAGCGCAGCCAGGTCACTCTGCTGGTAACTGATGGTCGCCGGCGCCAGGCCGGTGACGCTGCCCGACGTGACCACCACGTTGGGATAGGTGGCCGCATCGGCAGAGTCGTCGATGGTGAGTGTGGTGTAACCACCGACCGGTGGGTTGCTGACGTCGAGTGCCCCTTGAATGCCTGCGAGCGTACCGCCATTGCCGACGTTGACTGCAGTGCTACCTGAGTGGCCAATCAAGGCTGTGTGGGGGTTTTGGACGCCGTTGTTTGGCGTGCTCTGCACATTGACCGTATTGCTGCCGGTCCCCGTGTCGATGTTCAGGGCTGCCAGATCACTCTGCTGGTAACTGATGGTCGCCGGCGCCAGGCCGGTGACACTGCCCGACGTGACCACCACATTGCTATGAGTGGCCGAATCGGCGGAATCGTCGATGGTGAGTGTGGTGTAACCACCGATGGGAGGATTGCTGACGTCCACTGCCCCCTGAATGCCCGCGAGCGTACCGGCATTGCCCACGTTGACTGTAGTGCTACCCGAGTGGCCAATCAAGGCGGTGTGGGGGTTTCGGACGCCATTGTTTGGCGTGCTTTGCACATTGACGGTATTGCTGCCGGTCCCCGTGTCGATGTTCAGGGCTGCCAGATCACTCTGCTGGTAACTGATGGTTGCCGGCGCCAGGCCGGTGACACTGCCCGACGTGACCACCACGTTGCTATGGGTGGCGCCATCGGCGGAATCGTCGATGGTGAGTGTGGTGTAACCACCGATGGGAGGATTGCTGACGTCCACTGCTCCCTGAATGCCCGCGAGCGAGCCAGCGTTGCCGACGTTGACTGTAGTGCTCCCCGAGTGGCCAATCAGCGCCGTGTGGGGAGCCTGGGTGAAGTTAAAGGGAGTGCTCAGGACATTGACCGTATTGCTGCCGGTGCCCGTGCTGATATTCAAGTTTCGCAGATCGCCTTGGGCGTAACTGATCGTCGCCGGCGCCAGGCCGGTAACGCTGCCGGAGGTGACAACAATGTTGCTGTGGGTCCCGCCATCTGCCGAGTCGTCTATGTTTACTGTCGTGTAACCGCCTGCAGGTGGGTTCGAAATGTTGACCGTTGCCGAGATGCCTTGCACGGAACCGCCGGTGCCAATGTTGACCGTATCCAAGGAGCCGCCGCCAACCACACTTACCGGGACGATGGTCCGTAGGATATTAGTCACGTTATTGCCGTTGCCGCTGTTGATAACAACGGAGCTGATTTGGCCGGGGTCGAACTGGTCGACCTCGCCATTGAGGTTGACGAGGATACCGCCGCCGCTCACGTCAATGGTGATGTTGTCGTCGTGGCTGGCTAGCTGGTCACCGTTGATCGTCAGCACCCCGGAGGGGCTGACGAAGAGGTCCTGGGAGTGGCCGGTGGGAATGGTGAAGCGATGGTCGTGGAGCGAGTAATATGACTGCGCCCACACTCTTTGCGCCCCGTTGACGACGCGAAAGGCGTAGCTTTGCGCCTCGCCGTCTGAGATCTCGTTCCAGGCCGATGGATTGCGGGGATTGACCTGCAGGGCTGTGCCCTCCGGATCGGTAATGGACTCGACCATTTCGTGAGAATACAGGAGAGTCAGGTCGTCGAGGGAAGGCGTCGCGAGGTTTCTCGAGAAGCCGAAGCGTTCGTGGTTCGAGCCGGAAGACCAATAGGTATGCTCAGCCGAACAACCGCAACCGGTTGGCGTCGAATTGGCATCCGGGATAACGTAATAATAGCGCGAAGTGTCCATCCCGTATTCGTGGTTCAGCATGTTGGACACGTCGTTAGCAGTGAACGTCAATCCGGGAGAGTTGTAGGTCGTGTGGAGGTTATCGACGACGGTCGGCCTGGACTGGCTTCCGGGACGGTACTGGACAAGGTCCCACCCAGGCGACGTAGAGTAGAAGTACGTGCTGGTGTCGAGCGCGTTGATGCTGTTTACGAGCGCGGTGCGTACCGCCGCTTGACTGGGCGTATCCCAGCCAAAGCCCCAGAAAATGAGCCGGACTTGGGCGTTGGCAAGCACCGGCCCGTTATTGTCACTGGTTGTCAAACTCTGGCTGTTGCCGAACAGAATGGACGGCATCGTGCGGTCCTCAAGAATCTCCAGGATGGGCCGCCGTGATCTACGTTTGGTGTGATCCGGGCCCTTCGCTGAACGGCGCAGCCGTCCGAACAAGTGATGCGTTCGCATGCTCATTTCTCCTCATAAAAAATGGTACTTACACAGATCGACCGAAAGGACAGCTGTCACCGGCCCAGTTGCCCGGTGGTTTCCTCTCACGACTAATTGCGCAAAGAGAGGCGGACCGGACAGAAATCGTGTAATTTTTTTGACTTGCGGCGGTCAACTGAATGGAAACTGCCTGAATGCGTAGCGACAAGGATGGTAGCAACGGCACGTCTACCGCTTTGCGTTCGGTTCCGGGATTTCGCCGAACACATGCATCTCCAGCGGGGGCGAGCGGGCGGCGTCAACCGTCCGCGGCTTCTCGTCATAGCCCGGCCGGTCCCAGTCCAAATCCATGGCCGCCAATCGGTCGCGAACCAGGCGAAGGTCCCACATCAGGAAGGTTCGGGTGGTGCTGACGGCCACCAGCTTGCTGCCATCCGGGCTAAACGCGCACGCGAAGGCATCGAGCGGCTGCAAAGTAGACAGGCGGGCGATCGAACGGCCGTCGGCGGGGTCAGCCAGCAGGATTTGCTGGGGCGCTATCTTAACGGCCAGCAACCGGCGGTCCCGGCTAAACGCCGGGAACGTTGGCACGCGCGTTTCCGTTCGGATGACCAGCTCTCGTTGCCAGGTGCCGACCCGCCAGAAATGGTAGCCGCTGGCCTCATTATTGTCGGCAGCGCAAACCAGCCAGCGACCGTCAGGACTGAAGTTTACAGTGAACTGAATGTCGCCCCGGCCATCACAGGGAGGCAGAACGCGCTCCAGCCGTCTTGTCGCCAGGTTCCATACCTGGATGCCGCGCTCCTTCCAGCCGCCGGACGCGACCCACTGGCCGTCCGGGCTGACGGCGATCGAGTACATCCGTTTGTGTTCGCTCGTCAGGACCACCGGCTGGCTCGTCGCGGGACTGGAATCCGAGAGATCAACCACAACCACACGGGCATTGGCGTTGTCGGCGACCGCGATGGCGCGGTGGTCCGGCATCCAGACTGCATGCCAAAACGTCTGGTCCGCGCCCATGTCCCGGATGAACTGAGGCGGGCCGATCTGCACAACCTCCGCGTCACGGCCCTCTCTCACCGGACTCGCTCCGCGGCCGCTGGGGATACCCTCGGGTAAGGCGACGGGCCGGATCGGCCAGCGATAAAGCCCCCGGGCGGAAAGCGTGATCAGGCTTTGCCCGTCCGGATGGAACAAGGCGATGATGCCAGCGCCGGTAATCAGGTGGGCCAGCTCGCGGCCGGTGTCCGCTTCCCACAGGCGAACGCCGTCCGACCCGACCGTTGCCAGGAGCCGGTTATCCGGGCTGAAATCGGCCCAGCGCAGGTAAAGGTTCTTGCGGTTCTCACTATGGTCGCCGGTCATGCCATGATGCAGTGTGCGACATTCCCGGCCGTGCGCTACCTCCCAGGTTCCCACCGCGGTGCCGGTGCGGTACGCCAGATGGCGGTCGTCGGCCGAGAACCGCCAGAAGGAGCCGGCGGTGGTGACCAGGGCCTCACCCGAAGCGGCGTCCCATAGCCGGGTCGTACCGTCCCAGCTCCAGGTTGCCAACAGGTGGCCGGCGTGGGCGAATTGGGCGTGAATGACCCCAGCGCTGTGCCCCTGGAGGACAGACGCCACCTCGCGGCGCGGCACGTGCCAGACATAGATGCGGCCATCGCCGCTCCCGCTGGCCAGCAGCTGGCCGTCGCTGCTCCACGCCATCGCGTACGTCCCGGCCTGAGAGTTCCAGGACGCGAGCTCTTGACCGGTTTCGAGGTCGAGAATCTTGACGAGCGGCGCGTCCAACGTGCCGATGCGATTGGCCGCGACGCGCTTGCCGGCAGGGTCGAGGCAGAGGCTGTACGGCGCAAAACCCAGCGGCAGGCGTTTGATCTCGCGGCCTTCTTCCAGGTCCCAGACGCCTATGGCGCCGTCCGGTCGCGAAAAAAGCAGCCAGCGGCCATTGGGGTGAATCGCCGCGGCCAGCAATACCGCGCCACACCGAACCGGTTGGTCGAAGATGCGCTCCTTGCGGCCAAGGTGCCAGACGTGCAATATTTGATTCGTCTGATTCCGGACACAATACCAGGCAAGCAGGTACTGGCCGTCGGGACTGAAATCCATTTGGCTGTGCCAGAAATTCACTCGGGGAGTGGGCAGGCGCAGCAGTTCCGCGTTGCTGTCCAGCTGGCGAACAATAATCTCCTTGGTGCCGTTGTAATCGACGAACGCGTAGCGTTCCAGGCGGTAATCGCACTGGGAGGTTTCCAGGTTGATGACGACGTCAAGGGGGCGCTCCCAAAGAGGCTTGAGGTCGGTGAGTCCCAGGGCGGTGATCGCGTGATCGCGAATCTGCGGTAGGAACTCCCGGCCTTTGGGATCATCGCGCAGCTCGCCGGCGCCCAGAGCGAGCAACTTCAGGCTCTCGAAACGCTGACCGAGAAGACCGGTGCGCTGCACTGCGGCACCCTGGTTGCTCAGCGATTTTCCCAGCTCCAGGCGAGCTGCTTTCCGATTGGCTTCGGACTCCGCCAGGGTCGCACTTAGATACAGGGCGCTCACCGATGAACCCAGGGCGATCAACAAGAGCAGCAAAGCCACGGCCGCTGTCAGTCCCGCCAGAGCCGGATTCCGGCGGCACCAGCGCCAGCTCTGTTCGGCCCAGGAGCTGCGCCGCGCCTGGATCGGCCGGTCCGCCAGGAAGCGGTGCAAATCGTCCGCCAGCGCCTCCGCCGTCGCGTAACGGTCTGCCGGCGCCTTGGCCATGGCCTTGAGCACAATGGTCTCCAGGTCCGCCGGGATCGCGGGGTCGAGCTTGCGGGGCCGGCGTGGATCATCGCGCAGGATTCGCTCCATGAGACGCGACCGCTGGGCATCCGCAAACGCCGGCCGCAGCGTCAACATCTCATACAGGGTCACGCCCAGGCTGTAGAGGTCGCTGCGCGGCTCCGAGTTACCATCCAGCCGCTCCGGCGGCATAAACCGGATCGTGCCGACGATGTCGCCCGTGACGGTCAGTTCGCCCCCGCCCTCCGCCTTGGCAAGGCCAAAGTCGGTGATCCAGACCGTGCCGCGGAGATCGAGCAGCAGGTTGGAGGGTTTGATATCGCGGTGCAGGATGCCCTGGCGGTGGGCGTAGTGCAAGGCTTCCGCCACCTGCAGCCCGAGCCGGGCTACACTGCGGAAGTACTGCACTTCCGGCTGGCGTGTCAGCTCGGACGTGCTGCTGGAAAGAGTCGGGGAAGGCTGCTCCAGAGTTTCCCCGGCGACGGGTTGCGGCCCCGGAACCGCGGTGGCAACGCCGTCCCGTGCAAACTCGCCGGACACCAGGGCCCCGGCGACGCTCGCGCTGGGAGGTTGGTGCGGAGCATCCGCCGCCCAGGGCTTGCCCTGGCGGAGTTTTTTCACTTCCTCAACCACCTGATCCAGGCTCTGGCCCTGGATAAACTGCATGGCATAGAAATGAATGCCGCAGTGTTCGCCCACGCCAAATACCGGCACGATGTTGGTATGGTGCAACTGGGCCGCCGCGCGGGCCTCGCGGCGGAAGCGCTCCAATAGCGAGGCCTCCATCAGGTTATGGAAGGGAAGGATTTTGAGGGCCACATGGCGGCCGAGGGATTCCTGGACGGCCTCGTAAACCACGCCCATGCCGCCCCGGCCGATCTCGCGCAGGATGCGGAAATCCCCGAGCTGCTCCGGCATAGCCGCGGCACCGCGCAGCGCCGGGCGACCGGCCACCGAACCAAGGTCTTCCATCAGCACCAGGTCCGGGAAGAGCGCGCGGATCTCGTCGGCCAATTCCGGGTGGCGCGCGGTATATTCGCTAAGCGGCGGCCGCTCGCCGCGGCGGTAACGCTCAACGAACTCTTCGGCGATCGCGTTCAGCGGATCGGCACCTGCCTGCGATCCAGTTATCATCAAACCTCTCCCCCCTTTTCTTCCCTTTGCACTGGCCAATCGTTTTCGCGTCGTAAACGTCGGCAAAACGGCGCGGATCCCGGGCCAAGTCCCCATACGCCTGCTCGCTAAAATCCGCCCACGATAGAGATCGAATGCAAATGTCAACCGAGGTTTACAAGTTTACAAATTTAACGCGTCAACACGGCAGGCGTTGTGGTGAGAGCAACCGGAAGCCTTGCATCGCGAGATTCTCATAGATTCATTGCCGATTGTCAAGCAAAATATCAAATTAACTTATCAGAAAAATGGGATTCTGTTTTTCCCCAAAAAACGGATTTTTTCTTTCGGCCCGAACAAACGATACCGCGGGGCAAAATCAAACAGAAGAGTTGCGCGAGGTAAGCGATGGACGAATCACCCGCGTGGGAGCAGTATCCCCATGCCGCCCGATGAAGCAAAGACGCAGCCCGGCGACTTGTGGCTTTTGGACAAGCACCGCGTGTCGTGCGGGGACAGTGGCCATGCCGAGGATGTGGACCGCCTGGTCTTCAGACCTCTCCCCAGCCGCCGGGCATGGCGAGCAGGATGTCCTTGAGCCGTTTCATGGCGCGGAGATAGCGTTTGCCCGCGGCGGCCTCTTGAATGCCCAGGAGCGAGGCAGTCTCGGCGGTGCTCAGCTGCTCGAAGTGCCGGAGCGCCAGGACCTCCCGGTCCATGGGGTCGAGCGTGTTAAGGGCCTGCTGGAGGAGGATTTTCCGCTCCGCCCGCATGGCCGCCTCGCTGGGCCGCGTATCCTTGCCCAAAAGCTGCGCTGCCAGGGCCGCCGATGAGGCTTCGGGGAGCATGCCGCGGTACAGGGTGACCTCCCGGTGGGCGTCGCGCATCTTCGTACCGAGGTGCTGCCGATGTATTGCCTGCATCACGTTGCCGGCGATGCCGCGCAGCCACAGAAAGAATGGCATCTCGGGCTGCTGCATGTACTCGGCCAGGTGCGTTGCAGCCTCGAGGTAAGCCTCTTGCAGCACGTCTTCGGGGTCTACGCGCCCTTGCAAGCGCTGATCCAGACGCAAGGCCACCATGCGCCGTAATCGCTCCTGATCGCGGGTCAGCAATTCCGACCAGGCCTGGTGGTCCCCTTGTCCGGCCCGCTGCACCAGCTGCCATGTCCCGCTGGAATCGGCATTCATGCTAGTCCCCTTGAGAATATAATTGCGCCTTCGCCGGCCGGCGAGACAGGGGGACGAGATTTATTTTAGCAGCTATCCGAAAATGCGCAGCTTTTGGCTCATCGACCTGTTTTTCTGGGTGGTTGCAACGGCCAGGGTTTCGATTCGGTGCGCGCGGTTTTCAGGTAAGCCTCGATTTTAGCCACCAGGTCCGGATGTTGAGCTGCAACGTTCGAGGTTTCGCCGATGTCGTTTTGCACATCATAAAGTTCGAGGGGAGCGTCGAGCCTCGGCCGAATCGCTTTCCAGTTCTCCATGCGCACCGCCTGCTTGGATCCGCCTTCATGGAATTCCCAGTACAGAAACCCATGCTGCCGCTGTTCTCCCGCTCCCAACAGTGTTGGGACTATGGATAAGCCGTCGATGCCGGAAGGAATTTTACACCCGGCCAGTTCGGCGGCGGTGGGCAGAAAGTCCCAGAAGGCCCAGACCTGATCGCTCACAGTACCGGCTTTGATTTTGCCCGGCCAGCGGACGATCATGGGGACGCGAATGCCGCCTTCGGTGAGGTCCCGTTTATGGCCGCGGAGTGCGCCGGCACTTTGGAAGAATTTGGGATCCGCGCCGCCCTCCTTGTGCGGACCATTATCGCTGCTGAAGAAAATGATCGTCTGTTCGTCCAACCCAAGAACCTTCAGCCGTTCCAGGAGCTTGCCGACATCCGCATCGAGTCGGGTAATCATGGCAGCGTGGTTTTTTTGCGCCTGGGGCCAGGGCCTGCCGGAATACGGCGCGTCGCTGGGAACTTCCATGCCGTTGCCTTCGGCCCGGCCGCGTTCATTATTGGCGTGAGGAATGGTATAGGCCAGATATAGGAAAAACGGCTTGTCGGGGGTTAACCGCTTCCGGCTGTCCAGGAAACCCAGGGCCTGGTTGGTGAAAAGGTCATGGGAATATTGGGCCCGCTCCGTGGCCACGTTGTTTTTGACGACGTTGCCGGCCAGGTTTACTTTCTCCTGGTTTTTCCAGAGATAGTCTGGGTAATAATTATGGGCGTGCTGCTGGTTCAGGTAACCGAAGAAATAGTCGAACCCCTTGCGATTGGGAATACCGGTGGACCCGGGTTCGCCCAGACCCCATTTGCCGATGAGCGCCGTGGCATAGTTCGCTTCCTTGAGAACTTCGGCCACGGTGACATCCTCCGGAGCCAGGGGCACCAGCGCGTTGCCGCGAACGGTGCCGTGGCCGGAATGCAAACCGGTCATCAAGGCGCAGCGCGACGGCGCGCACACGGTGCTGCCGGCGTAGCACTGCGTGAACCGCATGCCTTCGGCAGCCAGGCGGTCGATTTGCGGCGTCTGGATCCGTTTTTGCCCGTAGCAGCCGACATCACCGTAGCCGAGATCGTCCGCCAGGATCAAGATGATGTTCGGCCGAGACGGTTTATCGGCCGAGAAAAGCTTGCTTGTTGGAAATAATAAGGCTACACCCAGAGCTGCCATTGACGCTTTGAACACTTGAACTCCCTCATATTCTCAAAAAAAATCATAGTACCGCGCGTGATACCTTCGCCCGCCGTGCCAGTAAGGGCCCTTGCGAGACATTATTGTAGTGCCATATCACCGGGATTTCCCCTGCCGCATGAACAATCATGCTTCTCATCTATTTTTCATAAAACGTCGGGTGCCCACGTTTTGCCCCATCCCTTATGGGACCGGCGAGCAACTTTTTTGAATGAAATAGAAAATATAACTTGATTGTTGCTCGAAAAATGTTACGAAAGAGTCTTGGTTCTCGCCCTTGGCAACCATGTTTTTCTAACCCATGGAGTCCTTTATGCAGCTCAAGTCCTTTGCGTACCGTCCTCGGTTCGAAACTCTGGAGGATCGTCTGCCTCCCGGCGATCTGCTCAATAGCAGTCTCAGCCAGGCAGGGCTGATCGCGAACCTGCGGAACCTTTCCCGGCCGTCACTCGACTTGGCCTCTCCCGGCGCGGGGAGTCTCTGGGAAAGCGCCTGGTCCACGGATAGCGAAACGGCCGACCGCGCCTCGATGCACACAAACGCCATCGCCCTGATTTCGTCCAGCACGCCGGCCGACGCCGGTGCCGGAAGCGCGTCCGGACAAGGCCGCGCGACTGACGGTTCGATCTCTCTTGGAGGCAGTGACGCTCTCTCAGGGGAAGCAGTTGCCGATCCGCTGAGCATGGATGCTTTGACGCGGAGCACGGCTGGTCAAACACGCCTGCTTACCCGCATTCCCAGTTTTAACGCCACCGGTCAGGTCCCAGGGAACGTCAGCGCGGCCGTGGTGGGCTCTGCCGCTCCGGGTTCGCTGAGTGTGGTTGCCAACGACAACACGGCGATCCCTCCCCGGATACTTCATCCATTTCAAGCGGATACCGCCTTGACGAGCCTGCGCGGTAATGGGGGCAACGCCGACCCGGCCACTTTTGGAACGGCGCCGGACGCCACGGCCAATGGCCCGCTGGCCACGCGCAGTGCCGAGTACAGGTTCCCCGCGTCCGTCGATCCGGATATTTTGGGTGACCGCATGACGGAATTATGGGCTCGGGTTTATCGCCCGGCCGACCTCAGCAACGGCCCGTACCCCGTGATTGTCATGCTGCACGGCAATCATTCCACGTGCGGAACGGGAATTGACCCGCGGGTCGATAATAACAGCCAGTACACCACTACGGGCACGTGCCCGACTAATTACGTGGTGGTACCGAGCCACATGGGTTACGCGTATCTGGCAGACAAGCTGGCTTCCTGGGGCTACATCGTAGTTTCCATCAATGCGGACCGGGGCATCAACGCCGGGCAAGGAGTGCCCGGGGACGCCGGCCTGAACCTGGCGCGCGGTCGCCTGATCCTCAAACACATACAGCGCTTGAGTGAATGGAATAACAACCCCGGCACGACTCCGGCAAGCCTCGGCGTGGACCTTTTCGGAAAACTCGATTTCAATTCTGTCGGCCTGTTCGGTCACTCCCGCGGAGGCGAGGGCATTCGGGCAGCCTACAATCTCTATCGCGATTCGGGCAGCCCCTGGCCGGGTCGCATTCCCGATCCGGTCAATTTCGAGGGGCTGTTTGAAATCGGCGCTGTGGACGGCCAAACCAGCCGGACTCTCAACGCCGACAGCACCGCCTGGAATCAGATTCTTCCCATGTGCGACGGCGATGTTTCCGACCTGGAAGGTGTCAAACCTTTTGACCGGATGATGAACATCGACGAAGGCAACCCGACCCAGAAATCGACCTATCTCGTTTGGGGCGCCAATCACAATTTCTTTAACACCGAATGGCAGCAATCCGATTCCCCGGGTTGCACGGGAACCGGCAATACTCCGCTATTCACCACCTCGGGCGATATCGGTTCGGCCACCCAGCGCCGCACCGCCGAGGCCAGCGCCCTCGCGTTTTTCCGCGGTAATGTCGGGCCGAATGCCGATCCGACTTTCAATGAAAACTTCAATCCCCAGTACGATCTTCCGGGCGTCGTGGCGACGGTCACCCGCGTCGATCGGGAATATACCGATTCTCCGAGCACCTTTGTCACCACGTCGTTTGAGAATTTCACGCGAACCACGGGGACCAATGAGTATGGTTTCCCGAACGATGCCAATGACATTACCATTACGCATGGATCCGTTCCCAACCACGACAACACCCAGCGTGCCGGCGTGATTTCGTGGACCGCATCCGCCGCCAATCCGTACTTCCAGACCAACTGGAGCGCGCCCGGCACCGGCCGGGACATCAGCAACTATGCCACTCTGGACATCCGGCTATCGCGGCAAAACAGCGCCCTGAACCCGGTCGGTCCGACCGATTTCGACGTGCAACTGGTCTCGGGAGATGGGAACGTGTCATACCCGGTTAGCCTGAGTTCCGTCGCCGACCTGCGCGGTCCTGTGGGGAGCCCCAACGGCGGTTTGCACTCGATCTTGCAAACCGCACGGTTTTCCCTCAGCGATTTCTGCTGCGTTGATAAGACCAACATACGCGGAGTCCGGCTGGTGTTCGACCAAAACAACCAGGGCGCCATATATGTTGCCAACATGCAACTTTCGATCTATGGTTGGCCTGCGGGGAGTCCAGGCGCGCCCGCTCTGGCCGATTCGAACATGGGAGTGGGTGCCGTGCAATTGACACACCCCAACGACGTGAACACAATTTCATACATTCACCGCATACCCGGTCCCAATGTTTTCGGCAACAATCCCGCGGTGGAAATTGCCGTGACCAGCAACCGCGAATTTCCGGTGCGTGATGCCATGGCGGTGCTGCAAATTGGCACCCAACAGCTCGAAATCAGCCGCTACCCCGATAGCGGCGATGAGCACACGCTGATTTTCACGATGACCGCTGATCAATTCGCGCAACTCGCCAATGGGGATCAGGTTCGGCTGCAGTACGGACAGGACCAGTCGTTCTGGGATTTCGGCGGGCTGGATCTGAGCCTGATGCAGTAGATTTTGCCCTCAAGCCGCTTGCCGGCCGGAGTTTTTGTCACCGTGCGAAATTCTGCAGCACCTTAGCCCGCGGCGCCAGCAAGCGCCCTTGCTGGCGCGGCGGGCTGCTTTTGCAATAAAGTGCTTGGTCATTTGTATCCGGCCGGCCTGCGAATTTACCGCAGACGCGCTGCCAGGGCACCGATCAGCACAATAATTCGCCTTTTAATATGGTAACAGCCCGCCCGCGCAATAAGACGCGATCTCCGGCCACTTGCACACGAACGATTCCTCCCCGCGCCGACGCCTGGTAGCCGACCAGCTCGTCCTTCGCCAGGCGTTCGCGCCAAAAAGGTCCAAGACAACAATGCGAGGACCCGGTAACCGGGTCTTCAGCGATACCGGAACCGGGGGCGAAAAATCGGGAGACAAAATCGAATTCGGGGCTCTGGGCCTTGGCCGTGACGATGATGCCCCGCACCGGCAGTTGCTTCATTCGGGCGAAATCAGGTTGGAGATTGCGCACCGTTTCTTCCGATTGCACTTCCACAAGATAGTCGAAGCCGTTCTTCCCCACAAAACGGGGAGAAACCCCCAGGCTCCGATCTAGATCCGGCGGCAGGGGCGCCGGTTGCGCGGGTCGCGCGGGAAAATCAAGTTCGATCCATTCCCCAGTTTTTTTGGCCGTGAGGAGTCCACTGCGCGAATGAAACCGGGCGGTATCGTGCGGTTTCAACAGGCTCTGCTCCCATAAAACATGCGCCGATGCCAGCGTGGCATGCCCGCACAGGTCCACTTCCACGGCGGGGGTAAACCAGCGCAGGGAAAACCCGTCGGCCATGCGATACAGGAACGACGTCTCGGAGAGATTCATTTCTTGAGCCACGCGCTGCATCCATCTGTCCTCGCCCGGGCCGGCCAACAAGCAGATCGCCGCCGGATTTCCGGCAAAGGGTTTTTCCGTGAACGCATCAACCTGGTACAGCGGCACGCCCATGCTTATTTTTCTCCTTTTATCAACTCAAAACAAACCAGCTTTTTCTCGTCCCGAACATAGAGCAAACCGTTGGACAGGATCGGCGCCGCCCAACTCGGATAACCGAGCAAGTTGTCGGTCTTGCCGAGCGACACTGGTTCGAATTTTTTTGGATTGACCTTCAGGAGGAGCAACTGGCCGTCTTCAGTGAGACAGATAAAGTGACCATCGACCATCAAGAGCGAGGTGCGCGTGAGTTGCGGCCGGGACCACATGACTTTGCCGGTGGACAACTCGATGCAGCGGAGTTCGGCATTTTGCGTGTGCCGGCCGCTGCAGCCGTAGAGATAACCGTCGTGATAAATCGGCGTGGCCCAATGGCATTGCATGCTCTTGTCGCGCGTTTTCTTCAGGCCATCGGTCCATACAACGTCGTAGCCTTTCGGCCGCACGCGCAAAAGCGCGCTGCCGGGACCATACGTCTCGGAGATAAAAACCAAATCGTCGACGACGACCGGATTGGCGGCGTTGACGCTTTCGAGTTCTTCCGCCCGCCAGGGGAAATGAAAGTCGACCGCGCCGGTGCCCGGATCGAAGCCGACCAAGCCCCCGCGAGCGAAGACAAAGCACCAGCGCCGGCCCTTGATAGTGGCCAACACGGGGCTGGCATAACTGGACAGTTCATCGGTTATTTTGTACTGGATCTTCCCGGTCACTTTATGCAAAGCCACCACGCCGGTGCCGTTGCCTTTCATCTGGGCAAAATCGGAAGGATCGGTGCCCTTTGGGCTGCCGCCGACTTGCACGATCAAGAGGTCCCCTTCGACGACCGGCGTGCTGGCAACGCCGAAAAAGTTTTGCACCACGCCGAACTCGGTTTTGGTATCCACCTTCCAAACCAGCTTGCCGTCCGCGGCGTGCACGCAGTGGAGAATTCCCTCCGGACCGTAGATGTAAACGCGGCCGGCGTCCACCACCGGGCAACAGCGCGGGCCATTATTATAGCCGTAGTAATCGCGGTAATTGGTCGGGTATTCGAATTTCCAATCAACCGCACCGGTCTTGCTATCGCAACAACTCAGGCGCGCTTGATTGCCATGGCGATCAAACAGGTACAACTTGCCGTTGCTGATGGAGGGCGCGCCATAGCTCATTCCCACTTCTTTTTGCCAGATGACTTTCAATCCCTCTTTGGGCCAGGGCGCGAGAATCCCCTTTTCCGCCGAGATGCCAGTGCCGGCCGGTCCCAAGAAATGGGGCCAATCCGCAGCGCAAGCCGTTTGCGAAACGAACAGCAGGACCAAGAACCGCATTTTTGCTTCTTCCTTATCCCAAAAAATAATCCCCCCAAATTACTGTAGCCGATAGGGTTCGAGGGTTCCAGAATATCGACAAACTGTTGCCTTGCGCGGTTCGGAGCACCGCAGGAACCCGGGAGTTCAATATGCCCGATGCCGGATTCGCGTTCCTGATTGCTGTTTGCCTGGCGCCGCGGCCCGGCGCGGACGGACAAAACCCTTCTCCGATGGTGGAAAAAACGCGCACGCATCCCCGGCTCAAGGAAGAAAAACCCAAGGGCCGCAGAGAAAAACTGGAAATCGGGGTCTTGTTTCTTCCGGAAAAGCTACGCGCGGAAGGTAAAGTCCCTCTATTCATTCATTTTCACGGGGGAACCTGGTTGCCCGAAGTAGCGGCGGCAAAACTGGGAAAGGCAGCAGTGATCACAGTACAGCTCGGTTCCGGCTCGGCAGCGTATGCCAAACCGTTTGCGGACGGCAAAGCGTTCGGCCGGTTGCTGGCAGAGGCCCAGGAGAAAGGCGGCGCCGTATTCGAGCCGATCGGACTCACGGCCTGGAGCGCCGGCTATGGGAGCGTGCGGGAAATTCTCAAGGTCGCCACGTATTATGACCGCGTGCAATTCGTGCTGTTGATCGATGGGCTCCACACGAGTTATGCGAGCGGCAAACCCGGGCCGGTGGAATCGACGCTGACGCCGGAAAACCTGGACGTTTTTGTCAAATTCGCGCGGGACGCAGCAGCCGGCAAGAAGCAAATGATCGTCACGCATTCGGAGATATTTCCGGGAACGTTCGCCAGTACGACGGAGACAGCGGATTACTTGCTCGAACGCCTGGGACTGCGCCGGCAAGCGATTCTCCAATGGGGACCGATGCAGACGCAACAACTCAGCGAGGTCCGGAAAAACGGCTTTCGGCTGGCGGGTTATGCCGGCAATTCCGCCCCGGACCATGTGGATCAATTGCACGCACTTCCGGACTTTTTGCAGTGGATCGAGTGGCAAAAATAACCCAACCGTCGGAGGTGACCCATGCCAACCCTGATTGCGAAACCGGCGCGGATTCAAGCTGCCGGAAATAAGCCGAAACTGATCGATGAATACATAGGCCGCGTGAACTCCAAGGACGATGCCGTCAGCATTGCCCACATGCGCAGCCCGGGCGGGTGGAGCGAGCCGGGCCAGAAGCCGCAATTCGATGAATTTACCATCGTGCTCCGCGGGATACTGCGCGTCGAGTACCAGGGAGGCAGCCTGGAAGTGGCGGCCGGACAGGCAGTCATCGCCCGGCGGGGCGAATGGGTGCGCTACAGCACGCCGGGTCCGGAAGGCGCGGAGTATATTGCGGTTTGTTTGCCGGCGTTTTCCCTGGAGATGGTAAATCGAGATCCATGATCTTAACGGAATTGCCCGATCCAAAACGACAAGATTTGTTGTTTATCATCCCTGGATTGGGCCCGGGATTCGATTTCCAGATGGCCGTTGGCAAGGTTGAGCAGGACTTTACCGGCCCGGATACGGCACTCGTCCCCATCCGCGGTATAAGCCAGGCGAACGTTGCCTTCCATGATGAGATGGTCCCGGTTTGCGACAATCATGCGATTGGCGGAAGCCTTCACGACGTCTCCCTCGAATTGCACCTGGTCTCCGGAGGTGGTGATCTTGAAGGAATGGCAACCCGGAATGCTCATGGTCATGTCCTTGCAAGTGAGTCGCGTATCAGCGCCCTGGATCATTTCCAATTGGGCTTCGCCTTGGCACTTGACGGCCCGAAAAATCGAGGGGGCGATGGAAGCCGATCGCATCGGTTCTGTGACGACGCAGGGAACCAGCGGAGAAATCGATTCCACGCACGGCGCCGGGCAGAACGGCGAAGGCACCGCCATCGGAATCGGCTGCGCATGCATCGGTGGAGCGGGCGGAGGCAGAGCGATCATTTCGCCCACCGCTGGAGCCGTAGCAGGCACACTCCGTGTGCCGTCCGCACCCATGTGCGGCGGATAGATCCTTTCGCCCTCCAGTGGAGCCGGCATCATTTGGGGCGCGGGCACAACGGCCGCCGCGATTGCCGCAGGCGCGACGCGGTGTTCTTGCTCTTCCCGAACGGTCACCTCGACCCAGGTGCACGCATTGCCCCGGTCATCTTTATGCAAAACCATTTTGGTCGGCTCGCCGAGCTTCACTTGCCGGCTAGCTTGCAGGCAATTGCAGAACACGACGGTGCCCTTTCTTCCGGAATTCATCACTTTGTCGCGCTGGACGGAGAGCTCCAGGTTGACATGGCCATCGGGCCGGGGTTTAACCTGAAACGTCATGTCGATACGGCCCGGCACCTTCACCCGGGCATTGCCGGTAGGGACGGCGCCATCGTCGATAGAAATCGAAACCTGAGCGCGCTCGAGCTCGAGCATTGCCACTCGGGGACAGCACAACACGTTTTCCTTTTCCCCCGGCCAGGCTTCCATCAATTTGGTTTCCAGAACATAAGCCCTGGCTTCCGGAGAAACCTTTTCCGCCGTGAGACAAGCGCCGCTTGCCGGGCAGCTGCCGAATAGGCAGCCGGTAACGGGAACAGCCTGGGTCTTCACGCATTGGATATCCACCAGCGGGAAAGGAAATTGCAGGAGAGTTCCAGGCTGCAATGTAAAGCCGGCTCCGAAGCTAATGGGACCGTGATTCTTGCCATCTTTGGCGGCCGCCTCCTTGGCGCAACAGCCCGGCGCAGGGCAGGCTGATTCTTCGTAACAACACTGGTCCTGAGTCTGGAATAACTGGTCAAAAAAAGACTTGAGGAAGTCACCCTCTTTTGCGCAACCTTCCTTTTTGCACTGGGCCCAGGCCGACTGTCCGAGCAAAACCAGGGTCACGCCGGAAAGTAGAATCCATGATTGTTTTCGGGTCATAACGAATTGCCTCCAAGAGTTCCGATTCGGTTCGGACACGAAGCGGGGTCATAGCAACTGGTGATGGACATGTCACGCCCGAAATGCGACCGGAGCAATTGGTAAGGCGGCGAAGACTGGGCAAGCAGAAAGCAATTGGAAACCGGGAGTTTTTTGATACATTTAAGCAAAAGGCGACATCGTAGCTATTCGTGAAGGGGTGAGGTCTCCAAAAGGGGATACTTCCATGAGAAGCTGGATTGGTGCTTGGTCGGCGATTGCGGTGCTAAGCTTGTCTTCGGGTTCGCCCGGTAATGCCGCGGAAAATAGCCCGGGCGAGCGGGGGCAGGACATCATGTTCCACCGCTCGCTTAATCCGGCCGTGTGGTCGATGAAGACGTATGAGACGGTTTGGAAGCAATGGGGTGTCCCGGCCAAGCCGGCGAATTACGCCGAGGCCTTCATGGATCGCTACGGCCTACACGCCGCGCCTTTTGACAACGGCGGCAGGCCGATGGGCCTGATGGAGTCGAAGACCATTTTGGGCGCAAAGGGGATTGTCAACAATTGCCTCCTGTGCCATGCCGGCACCATCGCCGGCCAAACCATCATCGGCCTGGGCAACGCCTCGCTCGATCTGCAATCCCTTTTCGAAGACCTCAGCACGGTCGATGGCACGCCTCTCCAGGTGCCTTTTGACTTCAGCTATGTTCGGGGCACCATCGATCCGATTAACCCGACCAAGTTTTTGCTGCAATTCCGGGATGAGAACCTCAATTTGCAAAAGCCCGCGAGTCTTCCGCTGGGTCGCGATGTCTGCAGTGATCCGCCGGCGTGGTGGCTCATCAAGAGGAAACAGACTCGCGATTGGACCGGCGTGGTCGATGCCCGCTCGAACCGAATCGATATGGTGAACCTGCTGACGCCGTTCAATAGCGGGGGCTATATCCGCAAGCAGGAAGGCGCGTTTGCGGACATCGCGGCCTATTTGCTCACGATTCCATCCCCCAAGTATCCGTTCGCCGTGGATGCCGGCCTGGCCGCCCGCGGGCAGCAGCTCTTCACCCAGAATTGTGCCAAGTGCCATGGAAGCTACGGTTCCGGCGGCCGATATCCCAACCAGATTGTGCCGCTCGAAACCATCGGGACCGACCCGCTGCTGGCCGAAGCCTCAACGGAGGCACTTGTAGAACGGCTCAACAAGAGCTGGCTGGCCAGGGAAATCGGGGCTGACGGCGCGCCGATCACTTTCGCGCATAACCTTGCCTACCAGGCGCCGCCGCTCGACGGCATCTGGGCGACCGCGCCTTATTTCCACAATGGATCGGTACCCACCGTGTACCACGTTCTCAACTCCAAGGCCCGGCCGAAAATCCACACGCGCTCTTACAAGACGGGCAAGGAAGAATACGACCAGGAAAAACTGGGTTGGAAATTCACGGCTTTGGACCAGAGTCCGCCGGCGAACATGCCCGCCCATGAACGCCGTAAAATCTACGACACCAGGTTGCCCGGCCGCGGTAACACCGGCCACCTGTTCGGCGACAAGCTGACCGAAGAAGAACGGATGGCGGTGATCGAGTATTTGAAGACCTTGTGAGTCACTCTCGTTCCGTCGGAGCCCAATCCAAAGTTTTCACTTGATCCTGTCCTTTTCCATACACAAGCTGTCACTCATCCAATTTTCGCTCGGCAAGACACGATATTTTTAGCGTTTCATTCTGAACTGCTGTAACACCCCCTCGACCTGGCGTGTTTTCGAGCGACACTTTCATGCGAAAAACAGCCAGTTTTCACTTTTCTATTTCACGTCATCGATTTGCCCGCTGCACGCAAATGTCTTTCGGAGAGTTAAAAGAGAGTAAAAAGCGGTCGGGAGTCGTTTTTTGGAGGCAGGGCAAAAGACGAAATTGCGTTGGTGGCCCCCAAAAAACGATTCCCAACCCCTTTTTACCTGTAGCGCCAATCCACGTGACCCGTGTAGGCCATCGTGGCATCGACGAGGGCGTACAGATCGGGGTCGTATGATTGCAGGGCCTCGCGAGTGGTGATGGGGCGGTTGGAACCTTGCGGGGGCTGAGGATTGCCGGCCGCGTTGAAATAAGCTTCCACGCCGCCGGCCCAGTACTCGACGCGGTTGTGAGATGCCGGCGTTCCTTTCCAAAGGCTTTTGCTCATCGCTTGTTCGTAGATCTTCTCCAGCGCATGGTCGAACTCGATGTCCATGCGCTTCACGCGTAACTCATATTGCTGCTTGCCACGCTGCCGATCAAAGTTCGGATCGGCGGGGCGCAAACCGGTCACCCGGTATAAAGCCTTGGCAAAAACGCTGATCACCAGGCATTTCCCCGCGAACGGATCGCCGGGAGTTCCGAGTACATTTTCCTCGGGGACCACCAGCAATTTCCGCCCCGGCTTGTAATCCAGATAGCGGACCGCATCAAAACCCTCGGTGTCTTGCGAATCCTTGAATTCCGGCAAATCACTCAACTTCTCGCTAGGACCCAGAACCACGAGCCGGGCGCCGTCGTCGATCACCGCCTTGAGAATGTCATGCCGATAGGCAAACATTTTGCGGATCGTGTCGTTGGCCTTGAGCAGCGCGTCGTCTTTTACCTGTTTCGAGCCAAGCACGATGAATTCGCGGGCATAGGTGAACTTGGTGTAGTACGGGTCGATTTTGAACTTGGCCGGGGGTGAACCGACGCTCGGCTGCCGGCGCAGCGGTTGGAAGCGCCAGTCGTTCTTGGGAGAAAGCTTGAAGGTGGTTCGCACCAGATCGTAACCTACCGGATCGTAGAGTTTCAATTGTTCGCGGCCGGCGACCCAAATGTGATTCCAGTTGTTGATACGGTTGCAGTCGAAGTAGGACTGGCAGATTTCGGCCCAGTATTCCGCCGGGTTGGAACCGGTATAGGAATTCTTCCAAAGCCCCTTGTCGATTGCGTTACGGTAAGTCTGATCCCGGCGTTTGCGCCATTCGGGGTCGATCCTTGTCAGAGCGGAATCGATGGTGTGGCAGAATTCATGGACGACGATGCTCTCATCGTCGTAACGGTCGAGGGGCAGGTTGAGGAGGTTTTCCTCGCCGAAGCTGGTGATATTGAAGCCGCCGGTGCCACGGACGCGCTCATTGAGATACGCCGGGTTCGGGCTGTTGCGATACTCGGGCATGTCGGTGTAGACCTGGTCCTTGCCGATGACGATCAGCCTTGTGCCGTTTTGCACCATGGCTTGCAGGATGTCGGGCCGGCCCGCCAGCATGTGGGTGACGATGGAGTAGGCGCGCTGTAACGCCTCATCGGCGATCTCGGCGCAGCCGGCCACGGGCATTCCCTTGACATCGATGTATTTCTTGTAGAACTGGCGTGCCACGTCCCGGTCTTGCGGCCGGACCTTCTCAAAGAACGACTCCGGCGGCGCGGTCACGGCCGGTACGCCGTCTAGCGAACTGCTTCTGGCTTCCTCGGCGCTGGCGCTCAGCGGGAAACTGCATATCAGCAGCAGGGTGATTATTACGATTGATCGGATCGTTTGAGAAAATCGCATGGGTCGCTGCCTTGGTGGAATTGGCCGTGACCGTCGGGGCTGAGCGGGCGGCCGGCTGTCTCCGATGCTAATCGTCCGCAAGTGGCGGTTTGTAATGTAAGAAACCTGCCGTTTGAAAAAAGTCTAAGTCCCAAATAATTTAAGAGTTTAAGGCAGCAAAACAATGGGAATGAGGATTACAATCAAGCAGATCTGGACGATTTAGGACAGGGAGAAAATACCTTGTTAGCACAGGAGTTTTTCGGGATGCCGGCGGACGATGAGCAGTCGCGGAAAGGCGAGTTCGCCGATTACCTGCGGCAGGTCCAGACCCGGCTGTACGGGTATATCCATTCCCTGTTGCGCGATCTGAACGACGCCGACGACCTTTACCAGCAAACAACGCTTATTTTGTGGAAAAAGTTCGGCGAGTTCGACCGCCAGCGGAGTTTTTTTGCGTGGGCCTGCGGCGTAGCGCGATTCGAAGTCGCCAACTTCCTCCGCAGCCGTGGCCGCCAACGCCTGTACTTCAGCGACGATTTGAATTTGCAGTTGATCGAGGCTCAGGCGGACATGACGAACGAAGAACTGGAAGAGCGCCGCGATGCCCTGGCGCGGTGCATCAAGAATTTGCGCGAGCGCGATCGCGACCTGGTCGCCGAGTGTTATGGGGATGCTTCGGGCATCCACACGGCGGCCGACCGTCGCGGGCGTTCGCCGCAGAGCATCTACAATTCGCTGCGGCGGATTCGCCGGGCTCTGTTTGAGTGCATTACGCGTACCCTGTCCAAAGACGCGAAAGCGGGGTGGATCCAATGAACGAACCGGAACCAGTGCCGCAAATTTTAGAGGACCTGACCGACAACTACCTGAATGGGCTTTTGGACGAATCCGGGATGAAAGAACTGGAGCAACGTTTACGCGCTGACGCTGGCGCGCGGCTCTACTTCGTTCGCTACGCGCGCCTGCACACGGACCTTCATCTGGAAGTGCGCGCCCAGCAGGCCAGCGACCGCGCGCTCGATAAAATCGAGCAGCTAACGCAGGTCAAACGGTCAGAATCCCGAGGGCCGACAGGAATCGCCGGCTCTGCGCGCATCGGCAGCTTGCTCAGCAGATGCTTGACGCGCAGGGTGCTCATTCCTGCTGCCTGTCTCTTGTTGGCGGTCGGCGCCGGCGTGTGGTTCGTGAATGGCCGCCTCGGCCAGGGCGGCGGCGGGCGCGAACTGGCCATCGCCTGGCTGGTCAATGCGCAAAATTGCCGCTGGTCGGAAGGGGAGCCCGCGGGAGACCTGCAAGCGGGGACAAACTTGAACCTCGAACAGGGGTTGGTAGAGATCCGTTTCCAGTGCGGGGCGCGGATTGTGCTGGAAGGCCCGGCCAGCCTGGAACTCCTTTCCCAAACGAGTGCCCGGCTCAAGAACGGGAAACTGACCGCTCGCGTGCCCACGCCGACGACGGGGTTCGCGATCGTTTCGCCTCAGGGCAAAGTGATCGACCTTGGTACGGAATTCGGCATTTCCGTGTCGGAGAAGGGTGGAACCGAGGTGTACGTTTTCGAAGGAAAGGTCGAGGCTCGCTCGGCCGATAAAGAAAAGGCCGATGCCGTGAGCTTGACCCAAAATCAGGCAGCCCGGATCGACGCCGGCAAAGTCACACTCAAGCCAAGCGATGTAAAGGAGGATGCCGGCCGGTTTGTCCGGGCGATCCTCCCGCCGCCGGTGATCGTGCCGCGCTCCTTCCGCTTGAATTTCAAACAAAGCCTCACGGAAGGCATCCTCGACGCGAATGGCGCGTGCACGGGCCTGACCCACCGGCTTCCCGGTACCGGCAGCAGCCTGCCGAAATGGGACCCCAACTGGCGGCTCGACCCGGCCAAGGGTCACCTCGAGCTGACCACGACGAACAGCGACATCAATACCCAGTTTAAACTTCATCATGGCGAATACCTGGGCGTGCGCCTGGCGGACCTGGGCTTTACCGGCAAGGAGGACTTTGCCGTCACGGCAACCATCCCCGACATTCCTCCCCTGGAAAAGGTCGGCCAGTTCGGGCTTTATGCGGGGGCGCGCAGTGACCGGAACATCCGCGGCGGCCTCATCAGTTCCGGCAAGGGGGAGTTCGGCCAGTACACCCAGTTCCTCGTCAACAACAACAACGGCGAGGATGCCGACCCCAACCTGGTCGGATTGCTTTCGACCGGCACCGATCTCCGACTTACGTTGGAACGCTCGAACGGGAAATACGCGCTGACTGTCGAGAACCTTACGACCGGGAGTAAAAGTACGCTCTCGATTCGCCACCCTGAATTCCTCGACAATGAGCAGGATCTTTTCGTCGGACTGTTTGGGGCCAACACTCAGAGTGAGGTGCGCAGAAAACTCTTCGTCAAAGAATTCCAGGCAACGGTCTGGACTGTTTCCCCGTCGCCGCGTCAATAATGAGCGGGCGAGGGATTTTACCACCGCCATCGTTTCTTTACATCAGGATGACCTTCATGACCCGCGTTTCCATTCTCGTCATCAATCTGGCCCTGCTTTCGGCATTGTGCGCCAGGGCCGAAGACCCGAAGCCGCTCAAGCTCCTTTTTCTCGGAGACAATGGACACCACAAGCCGGCGGAACGCTTCCGGCAGTTACAGCCTGTCCTCGCGAAGCGGGGCATTGATCTGACCTACACCGACAAGGTCGAGGCGCTCAACGAGAAAACTCTCGCTCCGTACGATGGGCTGATCATCTACGCAAACACCACGCGCATCACGGCGGAGCAAGAAAAGGCGCTGCTCGATTTCGTCGAAGGAGGCAAAGGCTTCATCCCGATTCACTGCGCCTCGTACTGTTTCCTGAACTCGCCAAAGTACGTCGAGCTGGTAGGCGCCCAATTCAAGAGCCACGGGACCGGAACTTTTCGCACGACGGCCGTCGAGCCTGACCATCCGGTAATGAAAGGCTTCAAGGGATTTGAAAGCTGGGACGAGACCTACGTCCATACCAAACACCACGAGCAGGGGCGGACCGTTCTGGAAATTCGCAACGAGGGGAACGTCAAGGAGCCGTGGACTTGGGTCCGGAACCAGGGCAAGGGGCGCATCTTCTACACCGCCTGGGGGCATGACCAGCGTACGTGGGGAAACCCGGGCTTCAACGCGCTGGTCGAACGCGGCATTCGCTGGGCCACGCGCCACGATCCGAGCGCCGTGCCTGAATCTCGCGAGGAAGCAGCCTTCCCGGTTCCGGAAATGACGCCGATGCGAAAGGACGTCAAACCGTTTGAATACGTCGAAGTTGGCAAAAAGATCCCCAATTACACCCCCAGCCGAATTTGGGGAGTGCAAGGTGAGCCGTTCAGCAAGATGCAGAAACCGCTATCGCCCGAAGAGTCGCTCAAGCACATGGTTGTGCCGAAGGGGTTTCGAATCGAGCTGTTTGCGTCCGAGGCGGACCTGGGCGACGGCAAACCCATCTGCATGAACTGGGATGAACGCGGCCGCTTGTGGGTCGCCATGACTTTCGACTATCCCAATGAGCTCCAGCCGGCCGGCCGGGGCCATGACCGGATCGTCATCTGCGAGGATACGGATGGGGACGGCAAGGCCGACAAGGTCACCGTGTTTGCCGAGAAACTCAGCATCCCGACAAGCCTGATTTTCGCGCGCGGCGGAGTCCTCGCTTTCGATGCGAAGCAGACGATTTTCCTCAAGGATACTCAGGGAACCGGCAAAGCCGACGTCCGCGAAGTCCTCTTCGGAACCTGGGCGATGCCCGACACGCACGGCGGTCCCAGTAACATGCAATACGGGCTGGACAACTGGATCTGGGCCATGCAGGGTTACAATTTGTCGCGGCTCAAGGTCGGCAACGAGACGCACGAGTTCCGCCAGGGCTTTTTCCGTTTCCGGCCGGACGGCTCCAAGCTGGAGTTCATCCGCTCCACGGACAACAACACCTGGGGCATCGGCCTGAGCGAAGAAGGCCTGGTGTTTGGATCTACCGCCAACCGCAACCCGAGCGTGTTCATGGCGATTCCGAACCGGTATTATGAAGCGGTCCGCGGCTGGACTCCGTCCCTGATGTTGCACACCATCGCCGACACCCACCTGTTCAAGCCGATCACCGACAAAGTCCGGCAAGTGGATCAACACGGCGGCTATACCGCCGGCGCCGGCCACGCGCTCTATACCGCCCGCAATTACCCGAAGGAATACTGGAACCGAACGGCGTTCGTCAGCGAGCCGACCGGACACCTGGTCGGCACGTTTATCCTGAAGTCCAACGGCAGCGGCTTCCAATCGACCAACCCGTTCAACCTGCTGGCCAGCGACGATGAATGGACCGCACCCATCATGGCGGAAGTGGGGCCCGACGGGAATGTCTGGGTGATCGACTGGTACAACTACATCGTGCAACACAATCCCACGCCGCAAGGGTTCAAAACCGGAAAAGGGGCGGCGTATGAAACCGACCTGCGGGATAAGAAACATGCCCGGATTTACCGTATCGTCTATGACGGTAAAACTGCGGACAAGAACCGACCCTTCTCCCTTGCTGGCGCCACGCCGCAACTGCTGGTACTGACCCTCAAGCACGACAATATGTTCTGGCGCAAGCACGCTCAGCGGTTGCTGGTGGAGCGCGGCCAGCAGGACGTGTTACCTGCCCTGTTCGAACTGGCACGCGATCCGAGCACTGATGAAATTGGTCTGAATACGGGCGTCATTCATGCCCTGTGGACCATCCACGGACTGAACGCCCTGGACGGCTCGAATCCTGAGGCCAATGCCGTTGCCTATGGCGCTCTGAAGCACCAATCCGCGGGTGTCCGCCGCAACGCCGTTCAGGTGCTGCCGCGCGACGCCAAATCCGTCCAGGCCGTGCTGAATTCCGGACTTACAAAGGATTCCGATGCCCAGGTCCGGCTCACGACCCTCCTCGCTCTGGCCGACTTGCCAAATAGCCCTCTCGCTCCGCGAGAGGACAGCAGCATCGGAGAAGCCATTGTGGCAGCGCTGAATGATCCGCAAAATACCGCGGATCCCTGGATTGGCGACGCGGCCACCAGTGCGGCCGCCAAGCACAGCGAGTCGTTCCTGCGTGCGCTGTCGGCGACAAAAGACCCCTCCGCCAAATTGCTCGCGGTAACCGGTATTGTCAGCGAACATTACGCGCGCGGCGGACCTGCCGAGTCGGTGGGAGGTATGCTCGCGCGCCTGGCGAAGGCGGAGCCACAAGTCGCCGATGCCGTCGTGCGGGGACTGGCGAAGGGCTGGCCGGCACAGCAACCTCCGAAGCTCGACCAGCAGGTCGAGCGGGACCTGGAGCAGCTAATGTCCCGGCTTCCGCCGGAACGCCGTGGTTTATTGATCAAGTTGGCTACAACCTGGGGCAGTAAGAAATTCGAGAAGTATTCGGCCGAGGTCTCGCGCTCGCTGCTTGCGCGAGTCAAGGAAGAAACGCTTTCGACCGAAGAGCGGATCGCTGCGGCGCGAGAGCTGGTCGGGCATCGAGTCATGGACAAGGAAACCGTGTTAGCCTTGCTCGACCAGCTCACGCCGCGGACTCCGCCCGAGCTGGGCTCCGGCATCTTGCGCGCCCTGGAAGTCAGTGAAGCTCCCGAGGCCAGCCGGCTCATCCTCGAGCGGCTGCCGGGGTTAACGCCTGCCACACGCGTGACCGCTCTGGCGGTGTTGCTGAGCCGGCCGGAGTGGACGCGGGCGCTCCTGGACCGTGCGGACAAGGGAGAGATCAAGCTGGCGGAGCTATCCCTCGTTCAGAAGCAAGCCCTGGCCGACCATCCGGACCGGCGTATTCGCCGCCGCGCTGCGGAACTGTTGCAGCGGGGCGGTGCATTGCCGAATTCCGACCGGCAAAAGGTCCTGGATGAGCTGTTCCCCATTGCCAAGGACAAAGGCGATGCCGAGGCGGGCAAATTGGTTTTCAAAAACCAGTGTGCCAAGTGCCACGTTCACGGCGGGGAAGGGGAGCGGATCGGACCCGACCTGACGGGAATGGCGGTGCACCCCAAGGAGCATTTGCTCACGGACATTATCGACCCCAGCCGCAGCGTGGAAGGCAACTTTCGCGTTTACACGGTCGCCACGAAAAAGGGGCAGGTCATCAACGGCTTGCTGGCGTCCGAATCGAAAACCGCCATTGAACTGATCGATGCGGAGGCCAAGAAACACACCGTGCTGCGCGAAGAAATCGAGGAACTGGTCACATCTCCCAAATCGCTGATGCCGGATGGTTTCGAAAAGCAGCTTAGCCGCAAGGAGCTTACCGACTTGCTGGAATTCCTTACCGCGCGTGGGCGGTATCTGCCGTTGCCGCTCGACAAGGTCGCGACCGCCGTCAGCACGCGCGGCATGTTTTTCAACCTAGATGCTCCCGCCGAAAGGCTTATCTTTGACGATTGGAAGCCCAAAACATTCGAGGGCATCCCCTTCTACTTGATCGACCCGCAAGGCCAGCGCGCGGCGAATGTGATCTTGATGTACGGGCCGCAGGGCGCCTTGCCGCCGAAGATGCCCAAGAAGGTGAGCCTTCCCTGCAATGCTTCGGTCAAGGCGATTCACCTGCTCAGCGGCGTCAGCGGTTGGGGTTATCCGTACAGCGAAAAGGGCTCCATCTCGCTGATTGTCCGCCTCCAGTATGCCGACGGCAAAAGCGAGGACCACCGGCTCAAGAACGGGGAGCATTTCGCCGACTACATTCGCCGCGTCGATGTGCCGGGATCCAAGTTTGCCTTTGACCTCCACGGCCGGCAAATTCGCTACCTGGCCATTCATCCGGAAAAACAAACCAAGATCGACGCCATCGAACTGGTGAAGGGAGATGACGATACGGCGCCGGTGGTGATGGCAGTGACGGTGGAGCCGGGCGAGTGAGCGGATGAGCTTTGTTTGTCATCTTTGGAGCACGCCCTTCGAAAACTCAGGGCGTGCCACCCGGTTAGTCGAGCTTCTCAAAATTCGACTTCGAGTCGTTTGCCGGTATACTGCACGCGCTTGTGTGTCTTTTCGGGCAGAACAAGCACATCAAACGAGCGATCGATCTTTTCATTGGACATCGTTCGCGCGTCCGGTTCGATGACGAGCTGGTTTTCCCGATCGCGCCAGGTGATGGCCGTCCAGGAACCCTGGCCGCGAAGGTAATCGAGGGTCTTGCCGTCATCGTCGTACAGAACAAATCGGCCGTCGGCGCCCCGGTAAATGCGCAGCGTCGTTGGCTCTTCAACTCGCTCGGCGACATATTGGCGAACCGGATCCATGGGAACAATGGCTCCGGCACGCACAAAAAACGGCAGAGTGGCGAGATCAACCGGCCGGTGAATGGTGCGGCCGCCCTGGTGCTTTTCGGTCGTCCACCAGTCGTACCAGTCTCCCTTCGGCAAGTATACTTCCCGTGCGGCGGCACCCTTTTCGAACACCGGGGCTACCAGCAGGTCGCGCCCCCAGAGATACTCCTTGCCGTCGCGCACGGCCCGCGGATCGTCCGGATAATGCAGCCAAAGCGCCCGCATCAGCGGCATGCCGGTATCATGGGCCTCGCGGGCCGCGCTGTAGTTGTAGGGCAACAGGCTGTAGCGCAGGTTCAGGTACTGGCGACAAATCGGCTCAATCAGCGGGTTGCGCAGCTCCTCCAGATCGGGAGCAGCAACCCCCCGACTGGACGTCAGCTCCAGCGGTCCCAGCTCCCCGGTATTCCAGCCCCAGGGGAGCCGGGTATGCCATGTCCGGCCGTGCGAGCGAAACGACGGGCAAAATGTCGAGAACTGGAACCAGCGGGCATAGAGTTCTCCGGTCAATTCTTTCGTCGGGGAAAAGCCGCCTGTGTCGGTGCCCCAAAACGGCGAGGCGCTCAAAGAAAAATTGATCCCCACGGAAATCTGGTTCTCCAACGTCTTCCACCTCGAATAGACATCACCGGACCAGACCCAGCCGCCATAGCGTTGTATGCCGGCATAGCCATTGCGGTGCAGACTGTAGGGGCGCTCATTGGGTCGATCGGTCAGACAGCCTTCGTAATACATACGATGGCGGGCCAGCCGGGCCTCAACCGGTAACTCATCGCCGTCGTCGGGCCACCAGCCGTCTGTGCCCAGGGCAAAGACGGGGCGGTGCTTGTCCCAGTACTTGGCGATATGCGTGGCATCAACCTCCTCGGAAGATGCAGCGGGAATCGAGCCGTGCAGCGTTTTCGGGGCGCGGTTGACGTGAAACATGACGTGAAAATGCTGATCGTGCAGCCGCGACACAATCTCCGCCGGTTTGTCAAAGGATTTCGGATTGAACTCGATGGTTCCGTGGCCCTTGTTCCACCCGGCGGGGCAATAGCCGGTGCCCAGGTAGATCAACCCATCACATGGGAGTTTCGTCCGGCGGAATCGATCGGCGACTGCCAGAACTTCTTCCGGGCCGGCGAGCGTGCGGTGCGATTGCAAATAACCCAGGGCCCACCTGGGCGGCATGGCCGGACGCCCGGTGAGCCGAATATACTCGGCCAGTGCCGTCGCCGGCGAATCGACGTCGATGACAAAGAGATCCATGAGGCCATCTTGTTTCGAGTCCGTGGGAGTGAAGCGGCCTTGGTCGCCACGCAGATCGAACTGCCCGGCCGGCTGGTGCAAAAAGAGCGCCCAGCCGCTCGTGCTAATCAGTAAGGGAATCGGTATACAGGCGCCGATTTCTTGCATGTTCCAGGTTGCTTGTCCGTTCTTCATGGGATAGAAAGCGCCGCGCCGATCAAATTGCTGGGCGCCTTCGCCCAGCCCAAGGACCGGGCCATTTCCCAAGTGGAACGTCAACGCGCCGGTATCCCTGTCCATTACAATTTCCTGAACGAGCCGGCCAGCACTATTCTCGAAGCGGAGCTTGAATGGTTTTGCCGAGACCGTAAATTGCAGCTTGCCGACCTGCGCTTGCGCGGCGTCCACGAGCGACTCCATTTTTACCGCCGGCCTGGGCCACTCGCGCGAAACCAGTACGGTCGAACCTTTAATGGCGCCATCCCGCGGCGCGTCATCCTTCGCAGCCAAAGTGATGCGGGCGCAGTGATCGCTTACGGCCGTGACTGCCAAGACCGCTTTTTGGCTCTTATAGGTCAGAGGTTCAGACTCCTTCCCCGGATCGGCACCAAAAACCATCGTTCCGCACAGCAGTGTCATCCAGGATAAAGCCAAACGAGATTTCATTGGCCAGCTCTCCAAAAACGAAATCCAAAACCTTTGGTCCTCTGGAATGGACCAACGATGTTTGCGCCCTCAGTGCCGGAAGGTCCAGACTCTCGGTTCCGCTCTTGAAATCCGCGCCCATCAAGTAACTATCCGCAACCAAAATGAACGGCCCCGTTTGAGTCATGGCAGAGATAACGGCGAAGCGCGCCGGATTGGCGCCGCGGAGCGATTCCCACGGGATTCGTCCATGCCTTCCAGGCGAAGGCGCTCCTCCCCCGTCCTGGACCTGGGCCGTACTGGTGGTCACGGCGTCGGGAGCGCTATCGTGCGAGATGGTAACGGTAATGGTAAAGGTACCCGGCTGAACATACGTGTGCCCGGCCTGAACGGTGAACACTCCGCCCACCGGGCCTGTAATTGTCGCCGGCGCCTGGCTGTTGTCGCCCCAATTGACGGTGGCAACGTAGTCGTCGATCGATTCGGCGCCGCCCGGGTCGGTAAACGTGGCCACGGTTTGATTGTCCGAAGGCACGCCGGCAACTGCAACAAAGGTGAAATCGCCCTGGGACTCCACAGGCGGGTCCGCCACGATGGACGTGCTCTGGGCGGTTGCCGAGCTGCCGAAGGCATCATCGACCTCGACGGTGACGGCGTAGCTCCCCTCTTCGGCATAGAGATTCGTGCCGCTGACATTGAAGCCGCCCCGGCCATCGGGGGTAATGGTGCCGCCGGACTGGCGGCCATCGCCCCAGGTGATGGTGGCCGCGAAGTCCGAGGCCTGGGAGTTCGGATCACTACCGATAAAGTTTGCGACGATGCGACCGGGGCCGGGGCCGGGGTCCGGATTCCAGGCCGGTTGATCGCCGCCCACAGTGCTCGTCAGAATCGCAGCGAAATGGTTGACTGTTCGATCGAATGCGGTGTTGCCGTGGCCCTCATCCAACGGGTAGAAAGCCACGAGACCCTGTTCCGTGCCCGTAAGTTGATTCATATCCGACTGGATCTGGGAGACGGTACGGACGGAATTCCATACTTGAACTTCTTCGATTGAACCTCGGAAGAAAGCATCGGCGGTATAGTTGCTGCGCCCCAGGTACTGTTGCAAACGCGTGACGGTCGCCGGAACCATTTGCGGCCCGGATGCTACCAGGGTTCCGTTGATGTAAAGGAAGCCCATGCCGTTGCCGTCGTTGACCATCGCCACGTGGACCCATTGGTTCTGTGGAAACACATTGGGAGCGATCACTTTCACGGACTGGCCGTTGCGATACGTCTCCGCATACAAGTGACCGCTGTTGGCCATCCAACCAAAAATAATGTTGTCCGCGTTCGGACCGTTGCCGAAGTCGGCGACGCGCGCCCAATTGGCGAAGACATTAGCGGATTTGACCCAGGCTTCGATGGTCACCGCACCACCCAGGACCAAAGAAGAAGGGACCTGGATGTAGTCATCCGTGCCGTCAAAGCCGGGGACCACACCGAACCGATTGCCCTCGGTGACATTGACCGTGGTTCCGGTGACCGTCAGCGGCCGGGAGACAACGATACCGGACTGGGTGCCGCGAATTCTGGCCGGCAAGTCGGTCGCGGTGATGGACTGCATGCCCAACGTGTTCAGCACCGCCGGAAAAGTATGCATGCCGGCGTCCTGATCCGTGAAGGTATAGGTGGGCGGAAACTGCGCACGCGGGTCGCTGCTGCTGAAATACACTGTGCCGCGATAGCCGGGCAGGACATTACCCTGGGAGTCGCGGGCGGTGACCGTGAAACTTCCCTGCGTGCCGGTGTCGATGGCCGGGGGAAAGCCGGAGACAAGCAACGAACTGGCGATCGGATCGGTGGTAACGGTCACGGCCGCGGTGCCGCTGATTCCCATCGCGGCGGAATCGGTGAACGTCACTGTTTGCAGCCCGACGGTTCGCATTATAACAGTGAAAGTGTGCCGGCCATTGTCGGCAGCGGTAAAAGTGTAGTCGGGGGGAAGAGTGACACCCGGATCCGAAGTCGACAAATGGACCGTGCCCCGGTAGCCGGGGACCGGATTGTTGAACGGATCCAGCGTCTGCACGGTGATGTCCACCGCCGTGCCGGGATTTACCTCGCCACTGGAGGAACTGACATCCAGGTGCGTTGTCTGCAGCGGCGCGGGCAGGAAATGGACATAATCGAATGTCGAGGTGCTCGTTGCCGCGTTGTTGTGGGCGGTCAGGGCGAGCCCGACGTACAAATTGGGACTCATCACGATACCCTGCGTACTGCCGATCTGGATCCACGAGCCGTGCGTGCCGCCGCCGCTGTCGCGCGCGTAGTAGGCCGTGAAAGCATTGCCCAGGCGCATCAGTCGGAGCCAGATGGGCGCGGGACGACTACCGGGTCCCGCGGCATCCGTACTCGTACCGCCCGTTTGCGTCCGGACGCGGAAATGAGGCTGAGCCGTAACGGCAGGCGTTTCATAGATGACGGCGTTTTTGGAACCCGCCGCCAGATTTTCGCGAATCATTATCCCGGCCTTCGTCAAATTATCCGCGCGGCCGACGTCTACTACCCGGACAATGAAGTCCCCATCCCCCAGAAACGGCCGAAAATCGAAATGGAAGTGATCCGCCGTGTCGCCGATTTCGCTCCCAGAAGCCGTCAGCGTGTAGGTGCCGCTCGCAAAGCCGGCGCTGCCCGCAAAGGCGGGATTGCCCGGTGTGCCGATATCTTGATCGACGGTCAGAATCGGACTGGCGAAGCCGGCCTGGAGGGAATCGGAGTACTGAGATGAGCCCTGGCCGTTGAACGCACGCACACGATAAAAGTAGGTGCCGTCGAGCAGGCCCGCATCTTCAAAGCTTCTTCCGATGGTCGTGCCGATGGGACTGAAGTTCGCACCATCGGTGGAGCGCTCGACCTGGAAACCGTTTTCATTGTAGGAGTTACTATTCCATGAGATGTCGATGGCCGACGATGCGAAGGCAGTCTCGCGCAAACCGGTCGGTCCTCCCGGTAGGGAAACTTGCGACGAAAATCGCCAGTTGACCAGGTCTTGCAGTTCGTAGTAGTTGTTCGTCCCGGTCGCCGCAGTAATGCCCACAAAGGCCGTGTCGCTGCCGAGGACCGAGGCGATATTGACCGTGAAGGATGTGGTGAAAACGCCGTGCGTCAGAAGGTTTTCAACCCGCACGGTGAGGGACGCACCGTCGTAAGTCAAATCGATCTGCTTCGGGGCCTGGCTATTCAGCAGAACGCCGCTGGGGATTGTGCTCACGCCGCCGCCGGGATTGGTGCCGTCCAGAACAAGCCCGATGGAGGAATCGGACGGGTCGCCGACATGCTGGACGGTACTGAACTTCACCGCGACGCTGCGATCGATTCCTTGAACTCCGAGCCCGGCGCCTCCCAGTCCGAGCGCGGTCGGGGCATTTGCTTGCATGACGAAGGTAAAGCCATCGGCATAATATGGCTGCGTTCCTTCATGCAGCCGGACCTGGAAGGATGTGGTGAATTGTCCGATGGCGAACCGACCATAGGAAAAGACACTTCCCGTCTGGGCGTTCGCTCCGGTGAGCCGAACCAGCTGTTCCAAGGGGCTTACGAACGTGCTCCCGTTGGTGGCGAGGTCGGTCGCATTGGCAAAACCGGTGCTGTGATCCAACGTTGGGCCGACCCAGGTTCCATTGACATTGGAATAAGAATCCGCGGTGGGATTCACGTTGAAAGCGTGGATGCGATAGGAATAGATCCCTTGCGCCAGGCCGGTGTCGGTATAGGTCGTCTGGAAGGGAGGGACAGTCGCGACGGCGGCATAATTGGCGCCGTCGGTCGAGCGTTCGATGACATAATGGTCGTTGCCCACCGCGGTCCAGGACAGACCGATCGACGAGGCGCCGGCGCCGTTCAGCGAAAGGACAGCCGGGGAGATCGGCACGATGACGCTGACGGTGTTGGAAACCGGGGAATCTCCCAGCTGGTTCGTTGCCGCCACCCGGTAATAAAAGCGCTGGCCGATCTCGAATGGCCCGGTGTCCGTGTAAGTAGTTGCCATTCGGAAAACAGTATTGTAAAGAGTGAAGTTGACGCCGTCGGTCGACCGGAAGATTTTGATCCCGGTTGGAGCGGCACCGGGGGCCGGAGTGGGGTTTGTCCAGCTAAGGTGAATTTCCGGACCCTGGAGACCGGCTTGCCCCACGCCCATAAGATTGCTGGGGGGAGCCGGACGGTCCGTGGCGGCGGGAAACAAACCGAAAACCGAAAACGTAAGGGCTTGCCCAACCAGGACCTGGCCGTTGGTAACCGTGGGAACTGTAAACTTGACCGGTTCGCCGAATAGATCGCGGTCACCGATCTGTTTGCTGTCGTACAACACGTTGGTAAGGTCCGTCGCATCAAACGCCCGTAGGTAGGCGGGACCAGTCAACGGCCGGTTGCCCATTGGAGTACCACCGCCGAAGTTATCCACTTGCAGTTCCCAGACGATGCCGTTAATCGGATTGACGGGGTTGGTGATGCCGTCCGCCGAGACAGCGGGCTGCGTTCCGGGAAAGTTGGAAAGAGTCGTAGCCCTGGGAGAAAGGAGGATTGGCCGATCGCCCGGTCGCGACCCATCTTCGATGTGGCCGTTGGATACGTAATAACCCTTGAGAACGTCGCCCGAGCCGTGGTAGTAGATGATTCCGGAATCCGGGCTAACCTGGAAAAACGCCGCATTTCCCCAGACTCCAACCTGACCGATCGTCACAATCTGCACAACCCGGTCCGGGCCGCCGGGAGTAAATCCACCCATGTTGTCGCGATCGATCAGGTAGATCTTGCCGGACTTCCCGGTTTCGATCATGAGATGTTGATGCGTAGCGCTGCCGACGGAATTGGGCAGCAGCATAACACCGCCTGATCCAAGGTCGGCATCGTGCATATCCAAGGTCTGCCAGTCGTAGGGGGTGAAGGAGTCGGTGACCGAGAGTTGCCCGGTTGTGGAGAGTTTGAGAACGCTTTCGGAATAGTTGCCATGCGCGGGGTCATAGGCTTGATTCGGCCCGGCAAAGCCGTTGCCCAGGGCGAAATAGATGTTCCCGTCGAGATCCACAGAGACGGGACCGCCGCTCTGCCACAGACCGACTCCTCCCGCGTTGGGCGCGGTGTTGAATACTTGGACCGGCTGCAAAGTTGTAGCATTGAAACCGATGACCCAGCCGTGATACGGCCGGTAGTCGCTATGGGCGGCAAAATCCACGTAAAGGACACCGTTATAGAGCTGGAGGGCCGAACGGTTGTTTTCGCGGGCGGCGTTGAACCGGACCACTCCGGCCGAGTCCGCCCCGTCGCCACGGCCGTTCACGGAGATACTGGTCATATCGGTGAAGCCGCCGTCCGGCCCGCCGAAGGTGGTATCGCCCAGGGTATAGGCGCCGAACTTTTCCGTGCCGGTGGACAGGTCCAGCGCGTGAAGCTTTTGCACATAATGAGCCGTGCTGCCGCGAATCTCTTTGGTCTTGGCTATGACGTAGAGGGTATTGCTATTTCCGTCGATAACCGGTGTTCCGGTGATGCCGATTTCCGGCACAATGTCCGAATTCGAGATCTCACTCGGCGACGGCACCGTGGTAATGCCGTTTACCGGGTCGATGAAGCTTGTCTGCCAAAGAGGGTCGGCGTTCGCGCCCGAGTTGCTGTCGGCATCAAAAGCGTACACCGAGTCGTGTTCCGTGGCCACAAACGCGACGTTGTGCGTGCCCTTGCCGGCGATGTCCAGATTGGCCTTGTACAACGGTTCGGCGTAGATGTAACCGTCGACCGTGTGACTGAACAGTTTGCCGAATTGAGTCGTGTTCACATTAGAGGTAGTGAGCTGGGTTTCGTGTAGATTGGCGCCGGAAAGGAAGAGGTCGTTGTGGTAACTCAACACATCAACATTGGCTGGGGCCAGCCGGACTTCCAGCTTTTCCAGGTAAGGCCGGTGATAACGAGACAAGTGCAAGGGCGGGATCGGATTGCCTGCGCCTATTCGCGCTGTCGTGCGCCGGTGCATGGTGGTAGCTCCGAGGCGAAAGTAAGATGGGCAAAAGTTCCGCGGCGTGAATCAGAAGGAACTGCTATCGAACGTTTCCCCGCCCTGCGAACTCGAAAGCGCCCGCCAGACCGTCCAGTCGATCGAATTCGAGAAGAACCGCACCGACCCATCGCACAACGATGCATTGACGCCGTTTGTGTGCTTGCTGCGGGAAACAAGCGTTTGGAACCTGGTATCGGATACCAGGTGGCACCCCGGGATGCCGTTCAAAACCCCTACGGGAGGGCACACACGGGCGACGTCGTCAAACACCGGCGAGTTGGGGGGCAACCAACCGGTAAACATTTGCCCGCCCAGTGAAGTGGTGAAATCGCTCAGCGGCCCGCCCCAATTCATGCCAGTACTCTCGAGCGTGATCACTTCGGCCATCATCAGCGTATTGCTCAGGCCGTCGGTGATCTCGGAGAATTTTACTCCCACCTTGAAGGTGAAGGGCGCCCCGGCGAAGTGTACGCCGCCGTGCAGGCTCTGCCCGTAGGTTGTGTTGCCGAAATTCACCACATAGTTGCCGCGGAGGCGAGCCCAGGTCGGGCTTTGCCATTCGTTCTCCTTGAGGCCGTCGTCCGGGCAGGCAAAAATCACCATCTTGTGCCGGCGCGCCGCATCGTTGGCCACGTCGCTGAACGACAGCTCGAAGTTGATCAACTTATACCAGTTGTCCTGCTCGATGTACGGGCCCATTTGACTGTACCAGCCATGGTCGTCGTACCATGCACCCGGTCCGCGGTAATCGGGGTCGTTCGGCTGGCGCCGCGACCCGAAGGGCAAGGCATTTTTTGTTTGGTGGTGGTTGTGCATGGCCAGGCCGAGTTGCTTCAAGTTGTTCGTACACTTGATGCGGTTGGCCGCCTCCCGGACCTTTTGGACCGCCGGCAACAACAGCGCGATCAGCACACCGATAATCGCGATCACCACCAGGAGCTCGATCAGGGTGAAACCGGCCCGATTCTTGGTGTTCATTGTTTTTCCTCACAGCAAAGAAAAGAAGTATAGAAAGCGCGGGCCAGAGCCCGTTCTATTTCGATTTCAATTCGAAGTTCTTGTTGGGGTCATCCCCAGTAACATTGATCTCAATGCCGGATTTGTACCTCTCCGGAATCATGCTGACGACTTCCGGCCGCGTTTCATCGTACTCCTTGATCATTCTCCCCGTTTTCCGAAGCGCGGTCAGCAACACCTGGACTTTCCCTTTGGGAACGCCAACCGCGACATACCGGCCGTTCACGATTTGGGCCATGGCTGGGTTCGATTGACCTTTCTCGCGAGGCATGAATTGCAGTGATCCATCCGCAATTGCCTTCCCATCCAGCGTTACGTTCCCCTCCAGAGTTACGGTGCCCTGATTCGATTTCCCCGAGCTGCACCCCGCGACCAGGAACCCGGCCAGCACTATTCCCAAAAACGCTGCCTTTTTCCAATCCATGACTGAGTTTCCCTCGATACCAACCGCAGCAGAGTCCGGAAAGAACCTATTCTCTTTTATGTTCGACAAAGTTAGCTGGAGTGATCGATGTGGGAATTCTAACTCGCCGGCAAAAATGGTCCCATGAGAATCTGCGCAATTCTGATGAGATTTTTCACAGCCTTTTTCCCGTTATTCCGTAGCGGTTTTTCCGCGTCATTTCGTTCTTATCGCGTTTTTTACGAATTGGTGCGGATGAGAAAAAAACACGTACCATTGGAACCAGCAGTCTGATTAAGCGCATACCCCTCAGACCGCCGTACGGCGGTCTGAGGGGTCTCATTGGACGGTAGTTGTTTCCGGACGATTAAGCATCCGGCCCAGCCAGGTAACTGGCGTGGATGTCATCCGGGGACAGAGCAGTATTGTAAATCCGAAATTCATCGATCGACCCAAAGAAGTACGGATCCGCATACTGCGATTTGCCCAGGTAATTGTTGACGGTATTCCCCAGGTCGCTCGGGGTCAGCATGTCGCCAAAAGAAATGGCCGCCGCTACACCGTTCATATAGAGGACGGTCATGCCCATGTCCGCGTCAATGGTGACCGCCACATGAGTCTCGATTCCCATTGGGAAATGTAACCCGGAAATTGTTTGTTCTTCATCCCCTCCGCCATTTACCGTAATAGCACAGCGCAGTCGGCGGTTGCCGCCGAACGGGGTCAAGAACATGTTGAACGTCATATTCTGGCCAAAATCAAAGATTCGGTGCCAGTACGGGTTGCCTAAAGGGTCCGGCGTCCAGGTAGTCCAGGCTTCAATGGTGCAGCTGTGGAGCCCGGCGATGGTGTTCCCGATCGGCAGAGTCACATACGACGGAGTAAGGTCATCCGATTGATCCAAATGGAGCTGACCGCCGGATACGGTTGCGTTGCCGACAAGCGTCCCATTCGCCCCGCCTATGGAATCGCTCGCATCACTCCCATTGAAACTGTAACGATGGACCATTTGCGCGTGGGAAACCCCAGTTGCAAGAGCGACAAAGGTTAACACCAGTGCGGCCAGAAATTGACCGCGAAATCGACGTAGCATGTTGCTTCTCCTTTGTGGAACGAAGGACAAAAATCTCATCAACATAGAAACGAAAGTAGATCGATTGTAACGTCACGGTGCAAGTGGTCCATGAGATATTGCGCAATTCCTATGAGATTTTTCACACGCTCTTACTGGTTATTTTTTGGCTGTTTACGCTGTTTTTTCAGGCTTTTTTAATATCTGGCGGCACGTGAACCAATCCAGGGCCAAGAAAATGCACCTCCGGACTGGCTATTCTGCTGCGCCTCATCCCGCGTTCTCGCGAAACTTGACCCGATATTCGCTTGGCGGGAACCCTGTTTCCCTTTTGAAAACCACGCTCATGTACTCCACATGTTTGTAACCGGAGCGGTGCGCAATCGCGGTCAGCGAGAGATCCGTTTCGGTGAGGAGTTCTTTGACGCGCTCAATCTGCACGCGGGTAATCTCCTGATGCGGCGTACGGCCAAGGAGTTTCTCAAAACGGGACTCCAAAATTCGGCGCGACAGCGGCACCGCCCGGAGCACATCGTCCACTTTGATGCCTTCAATCGCGTGCGCGCGGATAAAGCGCACCGCGGTCGAAAGCTCGGCATCGTCCGTGGCCAGTACGTCCGTGGAATTGCGCGTGGCAATTCCCAACGGCTTGATCAGATGGGCCAGAGGCAGCTCGGACCCTCCCGCCATCAAAAGATCGAGCAAGCGCGCCGCCTCGTAGCCGGTACGCAAGACATCCGGAATAACGCTTGAAAGCGGCGGATCTGCAAGATCGCATATTAACTCGTCGTTGTCCACGCCAATGACGGCGACCTCGTCGGGAACTGTAATTCCGCGCTGCCGGCAGACATCGAGAACCTCGCGGCCTCGAATATCGTAGCAGGCCATGACTCCCACCGGTTTCGGCAGGCCCAAAAGCCAACTTCCAATCTCCTCCCGTTCCTGTTCCCAGGGGACGGGGCCGTAATGCTTTGAGAGCGGCCGATAGATCCGGCAATCAAATCCTGCTTCGGTAATGAGCCGGTGGAAATGTTGCTCGCGCCAGTTGGCCCAGTTGAAGCGGGGGTCCCCACAATACGCGAAATGCCGAAAACCGCGCTGGAGCAAGTGCTCCGCCGCCAGCCGGGCGATTTCGGCGTCGTCGGTTTCGACATAAAGCAAATCCGGAACGTACCGGGCGGCGCTGACATCGATCGCCGGCAAACTCGAAGCGAGAACCGCATCGGCAATGGCTGCGCTTTCGATGCGGGCAATTATGCCGTCACCGGTCCATTTTTTTAACCACGTTGGAACCGGGCCGCCGCGTTTTTGTTCTCCGATATAGATGGACCACGACCGGTGCTCTCGGATATACGCGCGAATTCCGTGCAACAGGCCGCGCGCATACGCGTTGGAAGTTTCGATAAGCAAGGCGACATCCGGCCGCCGTTGCTTTCTCCCGCCGTTTGCCAAGTGCCCGCGGGGAAGGTGCATTTTCGTGACCCCGGAATCGGACGATCTGCTTTGGGCGCTTGGTCCAAATCTTTGATTCACTCAACTACTATTCGTTCCAGGCGTTCCTTTTGTAACGCGAAAAGCCGATCGAGGAAGGGAGGAGACTCAAACCATTGGCAGTTATGGTATTGCATACGCTCAGGATTTTGTTGCAATTTTGCGTTCAGGAGCCGCGGAAGGCGGGCGAGGCCAAGAACGATTGGCGTAAAGGGCCGCCGGGAAGAGAATCAGCCAGCGACTGGAGGACGGCCCGGCGGCGACCGGAGAGCTGGTCACGGGCGGCGGCGTCATCAAGGCGCCCCGCGAGGTCCGCGGCGGCTTCGAGCACCTTCCATTCCACCGTGGGACAGCGGTAGGCTTCGAGAAGGAGCAGTGCGGCGGCGTATTCGCCTCGGGCGTCCTCAACCCGGCCTTCCAGCGCGGCAATATCGCCCAGCAGCTTGTGCGCCCACGCCATGTGCTTGCGCGCCAGTGCGGTATCCGCGAGGCGGAGCGACGCCGCAGCGTGGGAGCGAGCCATTTTGAGATCGCCGCCAACGATCCAGTAGCTTGCGAACTCAGCCTGGAGGCGAATATTGTAACGCCAGCGAAACCAAACGTCCTGATCGAACAACTGCTCGGCGCGGCGGAGATGCTCCAGGGCGCGGGCCGGCTCGCCGAGCGCGAGGTGGTCGTGCGCCAGGTTCACGTGGGCATTGGCTTCGGCTTCCTGGCTACCTACCTCTTGCGCGACGCGCGCGCTATCGGCGTCTAGCCGAAGGGCGGTCTCCAGATCTTGCAACTCGCGGTGGAGCCAGCCGAGCGTATTGGGCAGGCGGCAGACGTGGTAGCGGTCGCCGGTCAACTCCGCCAGGCGCGCGGCCTCTTGAAGCGTCTGGAGAGCTTCGCCCATCCGCCCGCGATTGCCTCTTGCCATCCCGATATGGAACAAGTTTTCAATCAGGCGTACGCCGGCGGCCAACTCGCGGGCCTTTTCCGTCGCCCACGCGCAAGCGCGCTCAGCGTCGTCGTATTCCAGCCGCCAGGCGTGGAGCAGGCAACGGAAACTGATCGCCTCAAGGGTGTTGACCGGCGGACCTTGCTCAAGGAGGACGGGGATGGCGCGGTCGAAATACGCCTCGGCCGCCGCCAGGGCGCCGGTACACAAGCGTTCGCAGGCGAGGGCTGCCTCGGCGGACGCGACGCCGACCGGAAGTCCGGCCGCTTGTGCCAGCTCGAGGGCGCGCTGGCCGTGCGCGCGGGCCCCCGGCATCTGCTTGAGGTCGAAAAGCGCCATTGCCTGCCCGCAAATAGCTTCGACCTGCGTGCCCACGTTGCCTGCCTCGCGAGCAGCCTGTTCGGCAAGATGAAAGTTCGCGACCGCATCCTCGTACTGCGAAAGGGTCTGGTGCAGCCGGGCCAGATGGGTCGCGGCGGCCAGGACGCGGAGAGGGCGCGCCGGGCCAGGGAGCTTCTCGGCAGAGGCGATAGCCCACCCGGCCAGGGTAACCGCCTCCTGGTTGGCATAGAGCCGCGCGGAGTTCTGGGACGCGCGGAGAAAATAGTCCGTCGCGCGCTCGAAGTCGCGCGCGGCTTCGAAGAGGAGCGCCAGCTCGGACGCGAGAGGCTCGGTTTGCTCCTTATAATGGTCCATGAGGGCCTCGGCCACGGCCTTGCTGAGCGCTACCCGGCGCGCCGGCGTCAGGGCGGTGTACAAGGCGTTCTGGTAGAGGACGTGGACGAAGGCATAGCGGAGGGTCAACGTGCCATCGGGAAATTCTTGCTCGCGGAGTCTGCGCACCAATCCATGGGCGCTGGCCAGCTCCTCCAGCCGTTCCTCGACCTCCGCGGCATCGCGCTCCAGCACCCGCGCTGCCACCGATGCATTGAACTCATTGCCCTGGACGCTGGCCGCTCCGAGGAGGCGGCGGTCGGCATCGTCCAGCTGGTCGATCGTGCGCTGAATCAAACTGCGGACGGAAGCGGGGAGGTCGCGCTCGACTTCCGGCACGGCCTGCGCCAGCGCCCAACGCCCGGCGTCTTCCGCAATCACCCGGCTGTCGCGCAGGTAGCGAAGCAGATCCACCATGAACAAGGGGTTACCTTCCGTCTTGGCATAGATCAGGGAAGCGAATTCTTTTGGGAAGCGGTGTTCGGGGAATTCCAGCGCCAGGTAATTGTCGACGTCCTTGGGAGAAAGGAACTCCAGCGCAACCTCGCGGCAAAGACCGTGCGCCTGCAGTTCGCGCTGAATCTGCCGAAAGGAGTGTTTGGCCAGGACCAAGTCCGACGGCCGGTAGGTAAGGACCACGAGGAGCCGAAGCGCAGCGCACTTGCCGCCGACGTAGGCAAGCAGATCCGTCGTCGATGGATCAGCCCAGTGGAGGTCTTCGAGAAAAAGCACGAGCGGGCGAATGCGCGTGAGTTCCTGGAGGAACGAGTTCAACTCGCGCTTCAGGCGCTCCTGGGATGTAGTGCGGGCATCCGCCAGGACGCGCGCGAGCGCTGGGTCCTCTTGGGATAGGGGCACGAGCTGCACGTACCAGACGGGGGCCAACGCCTTGAGGATGCGGGCGACCTGATCGCCGCCAACGCCCTGGAGAAGCCCGTCGAGCGCCTCCAGGAACGGTAGATAGGCTTCGGCGCCGGCCAAGCGTTCGGAACAGCGGCCGCCGGCGACAAAGTAGCGCGGCGCGGCGGTCAAGCCTCCGAGGAAGTCTTCGACCAGCGTGGTCTTGCCCATGCCGGGCTCCCCGGTGACACATACCACGAGCCCACGACCGGCATCCGCAGAGTCAAGGGCAGCGCGGAGCGCAGCGCGCTCGCGGGTGCGCCCGACCGTGTGCCGTGCCGCGTGTTCAATGGGCGGTGCGGGGGCAGAGCCCGCAGCGACACGCGAGAGTTCCGCCAGAGCTGCCGCCACCTCCGCGGCGCCAGGCCGCCGGGCAGGGTCTTTTGACAGCATCCGCTCGAGGAGGGCGGCCAGGGGCGCGGTCACCTCCGGATTGAAGCGCGAGGCAGGCGCCGGGAACGCGGTCATGATGGCGTGGAGAACGGCAAGCTGCGAATCTGCGGCGAATGGGTGCCGGCCGGTGACCAGCTCATACAGGACGATGCCGAGCGAGAAGACATCCGTGTGGCTGGCCAGGGATTCGCCGCGCGCCTGTTCCGGCGACATGTAGTGTGTAGAGCCGAGGATGGTCCCCGGGCTGGTGAGCGCCGGTTCTTCAAGTGTGGCTTGCGCCAAAGAGGCAGGGAGCGGTCGGGCCAGACCAAAATCGAGCACTTTGACATAGCCGTCGTCGCGGACCATGATGTTTTCGGGCTTGACGTCGCGGTGGACAATGCCGGCGGCGTGAGCGGCAGCCAGGCCCCTGGCGGCCTGGGCTGCGAAGCCCAGGAGGGTGTCGAGCGGAAGTTTTGCTCGGCCCACGGCGCGCAGCGTCGTGCCATGGATGATCTCCATAACGAGGAACGGTCGGCCGTCCAGTTCGGCGATGTCGTGAACGGTGCAGATGTGCGGGTGGTTCAGAGCGGAAAGGGTACGCGCCTCGCGGTGGAAGCGCGCAAGCGCCTGCGGGTCGGAAGCATAGTCGGCCGGCAAAAACTTGAGGGCGACCTCGCGGTCGAGGCGCGTGTCGTGCGCCCGGTAAACGACACCCATACCGCCCTTGCCCAACCGGTCCACGATCCGAAAATGGCGGACTTCGTCGCCCGGCCCGTACCGGTCCGGCTGAACAGGAGCGTGCCAAGGTCCAGTGGCCTCGGGTTCCGCCGAGACGGGCGAGCCACACGTGGGGCAGCGCAGATCGGACGCGGCAGCGGGCGGGGGTTCGATCGGGGCGCTGCAATGTGGACAAATGACGGTCATCGTGCGATCCCGGACGCGGCGGCCGTTACATGCACTGGGTTCGGCTAGATGCTAATTCTACAGGAGCACTTGGGTCGCGCCGAGGGACTTGAGGGCTTGCCACTGCATTAATCCCGAGGTTGAAATAGGCCGAAGGTCGGTCCGGCGAGATTACTATCCAATTCGCCGAGGTCGTCGCCATCCGGAGTGTAGCGATGGACGGAATGAGTTCCGAAGCTGACCACGTTCAGGTTGCCGCCATCATCCACAACTGCGTGATAGGGGATGGTGAGGCCGGTGATAATGGCGCCGAGGTCGGAGCCATCCGGCGCGAACTTGTGGATGATTCCAGGCGCCGAGTCAGCTACATACACATTGCCGTCGGCATCAAAAGAAATCCCATCGCCGGTGGCCACACCCGGGGCGAAAGTCCCCAGGTCGTCTCCGGACGTGGAGTAGTTCTCAATGACGCCACTGGCAGCCACGTAGAGTACGTTGGACCCGTCGATGGCCAGTCCGACCGCGCGTGAGAGGCCCGTGACGATTGCCCCGAGATCGTTCCCCGACGGCGAGAATTTGTGAACCGTGCCATTGCCGATACTGGTCACGTAAAGGTTGCCTGCGGAATCGAAGACCAGCGTTTCGGGCTGGAGTAGGCCCTGGGAAACAAAGAGCCCCAGGTTCTCGCCGGACGGCGAGAACTTCTGAACGATCGAGTCACCGAAGTATGCCACATAGAGGTTGCCATCCGCATCCGAGGCAAGGCCGCGGGGTTGGGAGCCCGTTGGCGTTGTCGCGAAAACCGATCTTTGGCCGCTACTGTCGTAGACATAAATCGTGTCCGCCGCCGTGTCGGAGACATAGAGAGAGCCCGCCTCCGACCGGCTGCCGGCGAACAGCAGGCTCAGAGAAACGCCGCAAATCAAACCAAGAAATTGACGCGTCATGCGTGTGACTCCTGATCGTGGTGAGGTCCGCAGGCCTACCTCGTTGGGAAGCCCAGTACCATGCTAGCCGGGATCGTTTTCACGGCAAGGGAAAAGGGCCCAGTTGACGAAGTCCGGCGGATGCCACCCGTGAAATACAGGTCACTGTTGAGCCGACCGGCCCGGCAATTATGACGCACTTGCTGGTAAAAGTCGATGTCTTACAGTTCGAACTCGGCGACACCGGCCGAAGCTGCCGTTGCTTTGAGGTGGTCATCGAGCGAGGCCAGCGGCAACGCCAGGCGAAGCGCTAACTCGAGATAGGCGGCATCGTAAACCGATAGATCGTACGACCGGGCGACATGCAGAATGTCAGACCAGGCTCGGACCGCGGTCTCATCGTCCACTTGGATCGGCAGCATTTGCAGATATCGGAGCCATTTGCTCGCGTCGGCCTCGGTGCTGCGCTGACGGCGCTCGCCGAGAACCAAGATGTTAGCAACTTCGAGAGGCCACAGCGCCGGCACGACCGCACCTGCGCTGCTTAGGGATTTCCGGACTGTGTTCGCGTAGGAATTGGCTTCATCCTTAAAGTACCAAGCCATGGTCACGGAACAATCCAGGACGAATGTCAGCGACTTTTTCTTGATTCGTTTCTTCGCCATTGGGCGCGTCCTTTTGCGATCTGGAACTCAGAAGCGCCGGCCTTCTTCGCGAAGTTGTCGGATCGTTAAGCCAGGGCCCAATGTCGGTCCTTCCCGCTCCTGCCACTCCTGCATTTGCCGGATAATTTCCTTCACGGCGGGCGCTGCCTCGGCCGCCGCCGGCACGAGCTGCGCCACTGGCCGTCCATGCTTGGTTATCAGGAACCGTTCGCCGCGGCTCACTCGTTCCAGTAACTTCGGGAGCTGAGTCTTGGCGTCATATACGCCGATGGCGGTCATATGCTATCCTCCAATCTGACCAGTATATTGAGACCAGTTTAGCATAGCGCTGCCCGACTGGCAAGCGCAGACGAACTACCGTCTCGATGTCGGCAACCGACACACACAGACATCGGTCATTCGTCAACAGCCGTCCTTCCGGTCCGTTGAGGCGGTATCGAGTTCGCTCCTTTGGGCAGTCGCGTTGGGCTGGAAGCCTCCAAAAGAGAACGCATATTGCCGTGAAGATGATACTCAGGAAATTTCCCGCATCCTGTCACTTTCGGTACACTAGGTGTCACTCACCCTCTTTCCGCTCGGCAAAATACGGCATTTTTTGTGTTTTCATTCCACCTTGCTGTAACACCCCCTTGACCCGGCGTGCTTGGGACAGACACACTGCCAGTGAAAAATAGCCATTTCTGGATTTTCGGTTGCATGCCGACCCACCTGCCGCTGCATCCCGATGACTTTCATGCACCCCGGATTGGTCCTCGCGTTAGACATGCAGAGTCGACATAAGTCCGCATTTTTCGGGCGTCTTGTTGCCACGATCATGTCGCCGTAAATGCTCGTTCTGCCGGCCGCGGCACAGATGCCCGGCCAATCTTCTGAGCCTCAAAAAATACGGAAACGAATGTCACTCCACAAACCATTGCAAATTCCATTCTTAGGACAGTTCGTTTCCGATATGCTGGGACACCCCCCCAATCCCGAATATGAAGCAGTCAATTCTTGTCATCCATCTCATGTCAACTTTGAGACAAAAAAACTCCGACTCGGGAGTTCCGGAAAAGCACCGGATCTGGCGATCAACCAGCAAGCAAACGCCCGCGGACGGGCTTTATTCGCAATGCTACCGCCGACAAGGCGCAGCGTAAAGCGTCCTATGCTATTCCATGCTATTCCTGAGTCTGGCCTTGTCGATCGCGTACTCCGTTGGTCCAAACGCCAGGAACGCTTGACAAAGGAAAGGCTGATAGTCGCCGTCGTTGTGGAACTCCGCGCGGCGGCCATTGCCCCGGTTCATGACCTGGTAGCAGATGCCGGCGACAAAAGCTCGCGTTGCGCGTCGCCTGACCGACGCTATTGTTGCGAACGAGTGAAATGTAAATATTAAACGTGCCTGTCCCTTTTCCTCCCGGACACAAACGACCGCTGCCCTGTGCAGGCTCGAAACGTACTTTAGGGGAGTGCATTCCCAAACCCGCACGGAGTTTGCGAAGGAGATTAAACACTTTCATCCCGCGTGGTCGGGAGGGAACTCGCGTGAGTCGCCGACAGGGCGGCCGGCGCAAAGGGCCGGCCGTCCAGGAAGGGCATATTCCACAAATCCATAAGACGACAAAGGTTGAGTAAACCGTCACTTCGACCTTCAACTTCGACCTTCAATATTGCTCGTTGGTACCGCCACTATCGGAAATCGACGTCAGCCGGCTGACAGCGTTGTCGAGGCCATCGGCGCTGTTGTAATTATTAGTCAACTGGCGAGCTGAAGGTCGATATTTGAGACTCCCGACCCCTTTATTCTTCCCGGGTTTATTTCTGCACGCGTTTCCAGACCTTTGGCGCTTCATGAGATATTTCGCCAGTCGAATACTGCGTCAAGGTAATTAATAGGCCTCCATCGGCTGAAAATGCCAGATTGGTAATCGGGAGCGATTGGGCGCGAAACGAGCCGACGAGCTTTTTGGCCTTGAGGTCGAGAATTTCGACGTCTCCGTAGCCAGACGCGAACGCAAGTAATCCGGCCTTCGGGCATTCGGTGATCGGTCTTTCAGGGGATTTACCGCAGAGTACCTCCTTGAAATCGTCGTTCAAACGCCACCGAATCAATTTTTCTCCGGTTACAATTAATGAGTCCTTGCTTTCGAAGTGGACCGCGCCGAACCATTTCGCCGACAAAGAGCGGACTGTTTTTCCTTGAACGGTTTCGAAAATGCGAATATCGTACCCACCGCCCGTAATACTAATACACATTGCCAGCAACTCGCCTCCTGGGGAAAGCGCCATCTGAAAAGGTTTTTCAACATTGGTCTTAAAAGACGTTGCTTTGCTCATAGTAGGAAGAGAAACGAGACAAAACCCGTCCTTCGTGGGATAGGCCATCGATTCCTCATTAGCTGACAGGGCGACGAGCCCTCGTTGTACGTTGTCGAGCGTATCGATAAGTTTGCCTGTTGCATAATCGTGGATACATATGATACCAGCTTTGATTCCCGGAATGGTTCGGTGGCCATCCTCTCCCGAGATTAACTTTTTCCCTCCATCAATAAAATGGAGTGACAGGATGGCCGTCGAATGGCCGGAAATCTCCCTTAGTTCTTTGCCGGTCTTCGCATCGTAGACACGGATCTTACCATATTCATCACCGGTAACGACGGATTTTCCATCGGGCTCAACGGCAACGGAAACAATCCTATTCTCTCCAAGCGGAAGGGTATGAAGCAATTGGAAGTCGATTTGCTTCGGGTCCGCCCGCGGCAGACATGATGCGAGCAACAAGGAATAATGCAAAGCTGTAGTAAACATGGCCGGTTCTCCAGAAAAGGGAAGTCACCAGAACATTGCCATTGCGCGGACCGAAGTCATGTTTGATGACTGCATTTTAAGTTGGCCAACGCATACTGTCGGGAAGGGTCGGCCAAAGAGAATGTCCTTGCCATATTGCGGGGATTCTTATCGGAGGCGGACCATTTTCCTTGGTATAATCCCATTGGAAATAAACCATTCTCGAAAAACCAGTGCTGGTCAAGCCCTGGGGCATTGAACGCGTTGCTGGCATCTCTGGCGTGCCTCGATAACCATGCTCCCACCCACCCCAGCCCCCTGTCGGTACGAAAGCAGTTAGATCTCGGTGAAAAGGACCTGGGACCTTTTTGCCTGCGTCGTGGAACATTTCACCTGCCACGAAAAAATACCCCTTTGTACATTTCCGTGCGTCCGTAAAACCAAAAGTATCACTACCAGCGTTTGGTTCCAGTGCAAAAATAGTCCGTTTCCAACCAGGTTTGAAAATGGAAATATTTCCGTTTGGTTCAATATTCCAAGCCTCCCAGAAAACGTAAGGCTCAGCTTTCGTTGGCGCCGGTAAGCGAGCGTCGGTCACTGGACCGGTATTCTTACGAGATGCGTCGAGGAGTCGTCCTTTGTCATCTCTGATCTCCCACATCTGGATTACCCGCTGAATGAAGAATCCGGGAATTTCTTGAGGGTCCGCTTTGAAATCAACCATCCATTTAAATCCTTCGGGCAACCAAGCTATCCCGTGATCTTTTGTTATCGTTATCGTTCCAAAGGGGTCGAGAAATTTCGGTGGATTATTTCCCATTGCCAAATAGGAATTCCTTTCAGAATTCCAGTTTGCAATCGGATCCAGCTGGAACCAGCGGCCAAGGGATGGGGAGTATTCGCGGTTGCGGAAATTGTAAAAGCCGGTGGTTGAATCCGACCGGCCGCCCTGGTGGAGATATACCCAGGAAAAGGAGCTTTGCGAAGAAGGGTTTTGCCAGAGGTTATTGTAAAAGGTGACGGCTCCATAGGGATCGTACACTTCCCGTTCCTGCACGCTTCCGGAGGAGTCCGAAATGGAAGTTACGTTGGAGTTGGCGTCCTGCTCGACGTAGAGGCGCGACGTGCTGACGCGGGTGATGGTATCTCGCTCGATCAACGCGTCGATGTACACCGGGCTCCAGATATACTGGGCGTTCCATAATCCGCCTTGATCTTCTTCCAAGACTTGCCAGCTTTGCGAGAAATACAAATCGGTGGTCGTCGATGAATGGGTTTCTTGAATCCGGCGGCCCAGGGCATCGAAGGTGTAAGAAGCCAATGGCGTAGCTCCCGGATTTACCGAGACCAACCTGTTCCAGGCATCAAATTTCAAAGTCTTGCCGGTTTCGTCCTGAGTTGTTTTGCCATTATTGTCGAACTGAAGGGCGGCGCTGCCGATCTGGATGACTTCGTTTTGCTTGTTATGGGTTCGTGCCTGGAGAGTGCCGCCCGTACAATTGGTTCCCGTACCGTTGCTGCAGAGCGCATTCCAGTTGCCGACGATGTCCAGGTTCCAGTTTTTGGTGATGCTCGGCGTGGCGATCGTGTCCAGGGGGCCATTGGGCGGATTCGAAGAGCTAAGCGATCCGCGAGCAAAATCGGTCATCTGGTTGAGCACATCATACCCATTGCCCGCGCCGCTAGCGTGGTAGAGCTCACCAAACGCGGTATTCACCACATTGTTGCGGTAGAGGCGATTGGAGTCGCGATCGTAGCCATACAGAAAGCGATCAAGCGGAGAATTGACGGCATCGCTGGAGATCCAGCGCTGATCGACGACCCGGCCGAAGCGGTCGAGGCCAATATACTTGTCGCCGGCATCACATCCAGGCTGGCCCGGCGTGCATGTTGGGTCGCCCGCTTGCTGAATGTAGCTCAGGCCAATGTTGACGCCCGGCGCGCCTAGTTTCGGATGCGTGCGTTGCACGACGGTGCCCAAGCCCAAATAGAGGTATTGCTCGATCGTTCCGGCACTATCGGAAATCGACGTCAATCGGCTGACAGCGCTATCCAGCCCATCAGCGCTGTTGTAATTATAAGTCAACTGCCGGGCGTTGGGATAGGTCATGCTGACGAGCCGGCTGTGGTTCGAGGTTCCGTTCGGATCGAAGCTATAGCTGTATTGAACATTGAGAGAATTACCCGTCACAGCGCCGGCATGTTCCTGCGCCTGGGTAATGACCTGGCCGAGGCCGTTATAGGTTTGCTGGACTTGGTTTACGACCGTGTTCCCGCCCGTGTCCGAATAACTGGTATAGGTTATAGGCCGGCCGGCGCCGTCGAAGGCAGTTCCCAGTCTTTTGATGGTTTGATCCACGCCGGTCCCAAACGTGTTGATGGTGTCGGCACTCGTTCGACCCAGGACATCGAAAGTAAAGCCGTGGACATTGCCGTTGCGGTCTGTCTTGCGGGTCGTTCCTCCCAAGGCGTTGTAGGTGAAACTTTCTTGGTCCGCCGGGAAACTGCTGGGCTGGCCGGAAGTTTTGTCCGGATATTTTATGGTGGCCAAGAGATCATTGGAGGAAATCACCGAAGAACTGTATCCATAAACATATTGCGTTGTTTGGAAATTATTGGTCCCGCTTCCAACCAGGTCCGCTTTCAACGTGAGCATGTGGCCGGCGCCGTCGTAGGTCATTTCGGTGGTTTGGTTGGAATTGGTCGGCGCGGTGGACAAATTATTGAAGGCCTGGACGGTGGCAATGCTTTGGCCGAGCAAATCGAAATCGGTTTTGGCAACGAGGGCGCGGGGGTCGGTGAGCTTTTGGTTCCGGCCGGAATCGGCACCGGCAACCAAAGTGCTGAGGGTGACAGTAACGCCGGTGCTGCCGCTGCCGGTCATGTCGTTTTGGAAGGACTCGCCCTTGCTGCCGGTGAAGCGGACCAGCCAGGGTCCGCCGTCGGGCCCGGTTACGAGAGCATTATTCGTACCGATAGAAGATAGGGCTTGCAAGGCGGACTGCACCTGGGCCGCCGTTGCCGAGGTTTGTAGAGCAGGATTTGTCGTTTGGCCGTTGAAGGTGAGGGTGAAAGTTCCGGAGGCGGTAACGCCAACTTTTTGCAGATTGTCGGCCAGGTACCCGTAGTCCGTTCGCAGGAGGACATCCGAACGGTTGTTGAGGGTATCGTTTAGAGTGTTGGGTCGGGTGTAGGAATTTCCGGCATTGGTGCCGACATTGATATCGGCAGTTTTTCGATCCGCTATATCGTAGTACATCGCGTTGAACGAAACGCGGGCATATGGCGCCGTGCTCGCATTGCCGAGTTCGCCGGAAACACCGGCGGCAGTCAGGGCATTATCGTGGAACCGTTCCTTGGCAATGACGAGAATCGGGTTGCTGTTTTGGTCATACTAGGTTTCCGTTTGGGTGAAAATATTGTTGCCCAGGACGTTCCCGGCAGCAGCCCAGTTTCCGGTGACAGTGGGGGCAGGATCCGAGGCGCCGTCGTTTTGGTAGGATTTCGTGATTCGGCCGGCGCCGTCGTACAGATTTTTGGTTACCAGCCCGCCGGACGAGAGGGTTTTGATGACCTGCCCGCGATGGGAATACCAGGTGTAGGTCTTCATGGTGTTGTTGGCCAAACTTCCATTATTGGGATCGACGCTGTAAACATCGCTCCGGTAGACTCTGCCTTGGTTGTCGAAGGTGCTGGTCCGCTTGGCGCGCAGGGTTGTTGCGCCAGGCCGGGCCGGCAATGAGGTGTAGCCGTCGCCATCGTACTGTTCGGTGTTGGTAACTTCGCTCAGGTTATCGTAGTCGTAGAATATGATCGGGCGATGGGTACCATCGGTTTCCGAGGCCTGGACGCCGGATTTGCTCGCGATCGTCCGATTCCTCCAGTCGAAATAATTTTGGGTGACACGGTCGGCGGCTCCCCCGCCAGGATGTACCGTCACCTGAGTCAGGTCGCCGTCGCCGACGGCGCTGACGGTTGCGGGAGTATAGGCATCGTAAAGGTTGTCGGTCGTTTTTATCATGTTGTTGCCCGTCGCGCCTCCGCCGGTCGGGTCGCTGTCGGTGGCGCCGTTATCGTTGGTGCCGATCCAGGCGCTAACCACCCGGCCGAGGCCGTCGAAAACGGCGCGGGTAATGGTCTGGGTGGGGGCCAAGACCCTGTTTTGGCGGCCGAGGACATCAAACTGAAATTGCGTGGCCCAGTAGTTGCCGGTGATCGACGCATCCGCATTGACGGTCCCGGCAGTGCCGATATCGAGTGCCGGGGTGTTCAAATTCAAACCGGCCGGGCTGAAATAGGCGGCGGTTTTCGTGACCTGACCTCCGGAGGAAATGTAACTGCGGGACAACGACTGGACAGCGCTGATGGATTCGGTCCCATCCGGTAGCCCGCCGGTGACGCTCGGCAGCGCGGCCATGGTCAGGGACTCGGTGTAGGTGGTGGCAAACTGGCGGATCTCGCGGTTTACTTGCGTCGGGCCGGTCGGACAGCCATTGGGACAAAGGGTGGCATCGACATGCCACCCGGGGTAGGTCCGGACTTCGTGGTTCGCATCCCGGTAAACCGTGTAGGTAGTGCTCTGGGGGAAAGGGGCCGTGTTGGGCTCGGTGAGCTGGGTGGTCCGGCCCAGGGGATCGACGGCCATGGTGGTAATCAAGTGGAGGCCGCCGCCCGGCGGAGTAGTCCAACCGGCCGGTTTGGTCGAGTTGTCGAAATCGCCGGTCCTGGTGGTGTCGACATCGGTAATTGTCTTTACCAGGCCGCCGGTTGCCGCGTCGTAGGCCAGGTAGCCGATGAACCCATCGGCATCTTTGGTCCAAATGGGCCTTTCGTACCGGTCGAAATAGGTGGTTTGGACATCGGCGGAGTTTGGGCCGTTCTGGGCGTCGGCGATGATCGGCTTGGTGATGGTTTTGGACTGAATTTGTGGGGTGTTGGAAAACCAGGTATAGGCATAACTGGTGGTTCGCGGGCCGGCGAAATTGGGACCGGAATAAACGGACTCGCTGGAAGGGAAGAGCACGGTGTTGCCGCTCGGGTTGGTGGCGTAACTGACGGTCCGTTGGGGAATCAACCGGCCGTTGGCGATGGTCGCGGTCTGTCCTTGCAGCAGGTCGGTTTCCTTGAAGTAGCCGGAAGCGCCGTTGACCCCGCAGTCGATAGCGCCGGTGCAATACTGCGTTTGCTCGATGAGGCCGGCGGTGTTGGACAGGTAGGCGTAATTGCCGCTGACATTATGCAAGAGGTCCGGATAGGCATCGTTATAATAGGCTTGCGTTTCTCCCGTCGGATACTGGATCAGGGCGGAAGGCTTGGCATGCAGCAACAGGCGGCCGGTCCCTTCGTCATACTTGTAAAAATCAACCCATTTCTTGGTGGTATCTGCCGGGTTGAAGAAGGCATGCAACATGACCTGGCCCGAAGAGTTCGTGTAATAGACATTCTGGTTGTTATCCGGCCCGCTTACCACGGTTTTGAATTGCCAGTTGTTAAAACCTCCACTGGTGCCGAGGGTATAGGAGTAGGTGAAGGTGCCCTGGCCGGTGCAGCCGGCCGCGGTCGAACAGCCAGTCGCCTGAACGGTTTCGCTCGTGACGCGATAGTCACTATCGTATTGGAACGAATAATCGGCGTAGGGCTTTGCCGTGGCGTTGTCGATGGTGCTCCAGGTGGAGGGATAGGCCGCTTGGAGGCGCGCAAGGGACTGGGGACCGAGCGTCATGCGCAAATCGCTGGCCAGGCGGGCACTGCCAAGGTCGCTGTCGCCTTGCCGGAAGTAACGCTGGTAGCTGGTGTCGATGACATTCCCTGCAGAATCCTTGAGAGTGACGGTCTTGAGGTCGCCCGCGGCTCCAAAGTTTTCCGTGCCGTCGTAGTACGAAAACGCCAGCGAACGGACGGTGACGAAAGCTCCGCCCGTGCCGGTGGGTCGCTGCCAGGTCACGGACGCGAGCAAACCGGCGCCTTGCTGGCCGGTGGGAATGTAATCGTACAGGTATTTTTCCAGGGTCGTGGGGCCGGCCGTGGTTCGGTCGACTTCTTTCACCTTGTTCTGCTTGTTGGTGTCAGTGGTATCGGAAGAAGTGAAATAAAGGTAATTCGTTACGTTGCCGTAAGAGTCCGTGAAGGAATCAATTTGGCCGCGCTTGTATTCCGGGACCGAGGTGTCGACATTAAAGAATTTCAGCACGTTACCGCGAGCATCGGTCAGTTGATATTCGCCGCCGAGCAGGGCCAGCTGGTCCTTGAGGAAAAAGGTGGGGGTAAGATTGCCGGCGCCGTCATCGTTGAATTTCCGGCTGGTGGTGCCGTTGGAGACGACCGTTACATAGGGGGTGCCGTTCAAGCTTCCCCTAAGGACATAGGGCTGCTGGGGGATCAGGATGCCCCCGCCGGCGAAGCCGCTGGAGCGGTAGGTATTGCGGTTGGTAAAGGAGCGAGTAAATGCCCAGGAACCGAAACCGGAAGAAGCCAAATCGGAATTTTCCAATTTCAGGACCCCGTCCCAAGCGCGGACGGGGTTGGCGGAGAATTGCGCAGGAGCGGGTCCTCCAGTATCGGGGGCGGCGCTGTCAGCCAGATCGGTGGTGCCGGAGCAACATTCAGGCGGAATTGGCGGAGGAGTAACGCGGCCACAGTGGATGTCCACGAACAATGAACCAGTGCCAGATACGGGATATTGCAAATGCACAATAGTGCCCTTGCTGTGACCGATCAGGTAATACTTGTGATCCGGCCGATAGGCGCCCCAGAGCGGCGTTTGTGCAGTTTCGGGAGTGAACTCGTTGACGGTGTCAACAGTAATGCCGGCGTTCGCCGTCGGATTGCTGAAATCGGAATATTGGGTATCGGCACGGACCGGGGGATTCGATTGGATTTGGACATCGCCCCAGGCAATCAAGGTATAGACTGCGCCGTTGGTCAGCGGCTGGACTGTGTCGGCCGCGCCGCCAGCGGGAATTGTCAATTGTTTGAGCGGGCCATTGGGAATGCCATCGACCGCGGATTCGAGACATGACGGCTCCAGGTCGGTAATTTCGCCGGTGCCGCCGGCGTCTTTCGGAACTGGCTTGAAGGCCACCAAATCTTCCAGCACATGGTTGATAGGGGCCGAGGAATGGGAATAAATCGGAATTGAGGATTCTTTTCCTCTGAGATCTGGATTGCCGATTTCGGAAGGATTGCCGGCGACATCTTCGAGCAGTTTTTTTGGCTGGGCAGCATCGCTGGGAGTAAGCGCGAACAATTTCGGCGGCAAAGAAGCTGGAAAGAGACTCAGCGCTTCTAGGGAGTCATCGAGGGCAGCAGGGGACGGAGTTTGTAGCTGCTAGATGTCGACTCCAGGGACCTGAGTTTTTGCGGGATTTTGTTGGGAAACGTTAGTTTGGAACAAACCAGTGTTAAAGACCGACTGGGTGGTCGCGATCGGTAGTTGCGCAGGGTTGGACGGCGGGGTCGTGGGATCGACCGGCGGCGCGGTCGAATTCGAAAGCGCGAGAATCTCGTTAGAGGTTGCAATTGGAATCTGTGAGAAGTCGGAAATAATAACCGAATCGGTTTTGGGCAGCGGATCCGGAAACACCAGGCTTGAGGCGATGAGAGACTGGCCGATGACGGCGCCAAGGATCGTATCGCCTGGGGGCAGGCGATCTTCCAGTACCTCCAGTCGGGGAGCGAGCTGGAATTTGGAATGGATTTTTTTTACAAAGCGCGCACGGAGTTGTCGCTTGGTATAAGACTTTTTCAATCGAGGCATGGCTGTTCTCCTGCCAAAGGGGTTCGTCCAGGTTGATTATTCAATGACGGTCCTTGACCATTGGTCATTCATCGGTTATTCGTGGACAATCATTGCGCCGCTCACGGGGCGCAGCCGGTTTTCGAGAAAGCGAAATGGAGTTTGCGGGCCTGTTCCCCGATTGTTGCCAGTCTCTTGGAAGTTGATTGCCGCGCAGTTGCAATTAGAACCGCGTAACTGGATAGCAGTCGGGACAGGTCCCTTACGAGGGATGTGCCGTATTTTTCCTGAGGAACCGTTCCTGAAAGAACCAGGGCTTTTGCGAAATCGAGGGGAAACGAGTGGAGAATGCGGTGTTCATCGGTTGCTCCCTTGCAAAGATTACCGCCAAGTTCCCGTGGGCCACGATTGACACGCGAGAAAAAGGAAATGAGTTTTTCGACGGCGACTGGTTCCCAATAGCACAATTTAATTGGCTCATCGTGCGGTTGTCAACACTTTTTTGGAAATTGTCATTGGTCATTTCGTTTCGTCATTTGTCATAGGTCCTTGGTCAGGAGCGACAGGCATTGGTCAATCATGACGGGTATCTTCGTCGTTGCAGTGATTGCAGTCGTTGCGGCCGTTGCATGCAATGCGTGCAATGCGTGCGTTGCACGCAATGCAGCCGGGCCGGGGTGGGTGCAACGACGCAACGACGTCGACCAAAGTCATGGATCAGGTCGTCGAAAGTCATTCGGAGTTGGTCCGCAGTGCGCAGTTGTCATTGGTTCGTCGTTGCAGGCGATGATGCAACGCCGCGGAACGGTTGTCGGGGTTGAGGGCGTGGGGTACGCGGTATCGGGTCCGTAGTGAGTACTCCGGACTGGGTTTGGACTGCGCTCGAGCCGGCGGTAACCATGGCGATCGACTGGCGGGGATGTCGTTGGATCGGGGTCTATTTAATCCCTTCGGGATAAGGCCGTCTGTCGTTCGACGCGTTTACCAAGGGTGCGCTACCGCGACCCTTGGCTCTGTTATCAAATCCCTTCGGGATAGAGCCCCGGTGTTTTTTGTTCGGAAGATGACACAAATCTGTCGCGAAGGGTTGTCCGGAGGCACAGGCGGCCAAAAGGAGATTGGCAGGCAGCCTGTGCCTTCGAAGCTCAGCCCCGGCCATCCGGTGGTGGATGCGGTGCCTACTTGAAAACCGGCTAGTTGACCCTTTACCGACGAAGAACACTGAAGCCGGCGACTTGGTTACCAAAATGCAAAATTCGAAGAGAAGAATACGTTCATGCCAGGTGGAATGCGTCGCAGCGGAGGGGTGGTTTTTGGGAAGCCATAACTAGAGATCTTGTTGAGGGTTCGGGAATACGTCGCAAAGGAGGTCGATAGGTCGCGGGGTTTGCAATTACGTCCACGGGGGCCGGGGGGGTGGTGGACGTACCTATTTCCCATCAGCTTCTCAAAGTTGTGAAACAGAGAAGATGTCATTAGCAAAGGCGGAAGTTGAGGGGATTCCAATCGGGGACGGTTCGGTATAATTTTCGGAATGACGGGCGCGATCCGCTGCAGCAATCTGTTCAAGACATATGAAGGCAAGCCGCCGGTGGAAGCGGTGCGGGGGCTGGATCTGACGGTGGATGCCGGCGAATGTTTCGGGCTGCTCGGGCCGAACGGGGCCGGCAAGACCACGACGATCGAGATCATCGAGGGGCTGGTGGATGCCACCTCCGGCGAGGTGGAAGTGCTGGGCATGGGCTGGAAAGGTCACGAAGACGAAATCAAGCAGCGCATCGGCATATCGCTGCAGGAAACCAAGCTGTCCGAAAAGCTGACGGTGCAAGAGACGCTGACGTTGTTTCGCAGCTTTTACCATCGCGGCGTCGAACCGGAATACGTCATCCAGCGCGTTTCGATGGAGGAAAAGGCCAAGGCCTGGGTCGGCAAACTTTCCGGCGGGCAGAAGCAACGCCTGGCGGTGGCCTGTGCCCTGGTCGGTGACCCGGATCTGCTGTTCCTCGACGAGCCGACGACCGGCCTCGATCCGCAATCGCGGCGGCAACTGTGGGAAATCATTCGCGAGTTTCGCAGCCAGGGACGGACCGTGCTATTGACCACGCACTACATGGATGAGGCAGAGCGGTTGTGCGACCGGGTAGCCATCGTGGATCACGGCAAGGTCATCGCCCAGGGTACGCCGCGGGAATTGATCCTCAGCCTCGGCGGAGAACACGTGATCGAATTTTCCCTGGAGAACGGTAAAGGAGGCGCTCCAGCGGACCTGGTTCCTTTGCAAGAACTACCGTCGGTGCGCTCCGTCCGGAATGAGGACGGCCACATTTGCCTGTCGGTGGCCGAGCTGCACGTGGCTCTGCCGGCCTTGCTCAACCGGCTGGAACAGGATCACTGTGAATTGGCCAGTCTGACAACCCGGCACGCGAGCCTGGAGGATGTGTTTGTCTCACTGACCGGCCGCCATTTGCGCGAACAGGACGCAGCTACGCCATGAATGCGCAAAACAACAACAGTTCTTCGCGAACTTCTTCGCCGGTCCGACAACTGGTGCTGTCGCGGCTGCGCGAGTTCATCCGCGAACCGGAAGTTATTTTCTGGGTGTACGGATTCCCCGTGCTGCTCACCATCGCCCTGGGGATCGCGTTTCGGAATAAACCGGTGGAAAAAATCACCGTGGACGTGGAGGAAGGTCCGAAGGCGCAGGCCATAAATAGTGCGCTCGAGGGGCATGAGAAATTCCAGCCGGCGATTCACGATGCGGAAACGTGCCGTTTGCGCTTACGAACCGGAAAAACCGATCTGGTGGTGCGGGGATTGGAGTCGGCCGGCGCGGCTTATGAGTATGAGTATGATCCGACGCGGACGGAGAGCTTGTTGGCGCGGAATGCGCTGGATGATGCATTACAGCGAACGCTGGGTCGCAAAGACCTGTTTGAGGCAGAGCGCCGGGAGATGACGGAACCGGGAAGCCGCTATGTGGATTTCCTCATTCCCGGACTTTTGGGGATGAGCTTGATGGGCGGAGGGCTGTGGGGCGTGGGCTTCGTCATCGTGGACATGCGCATTCGCAAACTGCTGAAACGGTTTCTGGCAACGCCCATGAAGAAGAGCACGTTTCTAATCGCGATCATGCTGAGTCGATTTCTATTCATGCTGCCGGAAATGGTGATCCTGATCGTATTTGCGCGTTTTGTGTTTGGAGTGCAGATCCAGGGAAGTTACCTGGCGGTCATTTTTCTAATTGTTTTAGGGGCTTGTACCTTTTCGGGAATCGGTTTGCTGGTAGCCAGCCGCGCCCGCACGATGGAAACCGTGTCCGGGCTGATGAACCTGGTCATGCTGCCGATGTGGATCCTGTCGGGAATCTTTTTTTCGCCGGAGCGGTTTCCGGAGATGGTTCAACCGGTGATCAACTTTTTGCCCCTGACGCCGTTAATCCAGGGGCTGCGGGCGGTTTATTTGGAAAATGTGCCATTGACCGATCTGTGGTCGCAGATTTGTATCATGGCCGGCTGGGGTATCACAACATTCGTGCTGGCCTTGCGCTGGTTTCGCTGGAATTGAGGGACGTAACCATGTTGCTGTTCGATGCTCACCTCGATCTGGCCTGGAATGCCCTGGATTGGAATCGCGACCTGGAACTCACGATCGGGGAAATCCGGAAAAGCGAACAGGGGATGCCCGGGAAGGGGCGGGGGCGAAACACAGTTTCGTTTCCGGAAATGCGCCAGGCGGAGGTTGGGATTTGCATCGCGACACTTCTGGCGCGGCTGCTCCGGGAAAACATGCCTCCGGTGCAGCGCTATCAATCCATGAATGCGGCATATGCTGCTGCCCAGGGGCAATTGGCGTTTTATCGGGCGCTAGTGGACCAAGGCATCCTGCGGTGGATCAAGGATTGGCCGAGCCTGGAAGCACATGTGAAGACATGGTTGGATTCGCCGCAGCCAAAAACTCCGATCGGGTTCATACTAAGCATGGAGGGCGCAGACCCGGTATTGTCGCCCGATCAAGTTCAGGAATGGTGGGATGCGGGTTTGCGAATCATCGGCCCCGCGCACTATGGCCCAAGCCCCTACGCGCACGGGACCGGCACTGAAGGCGGCTTATTTTCACCGGGCCGTGCGTTACTCAAAGCGATGGAACAAGTCGGCATGATTCTCGACGTGACGCACCTCGCTGATATAAGTTTTGATGAGGCATTAGAAGCATACGGCGGGCCTGTGTTGGCGAGCCATCATAATTGCCGGGCCCTGGTCCCGAACCAACGGCAACTTACTGATGACCAGATCAAGCGATTAATTGCACGAGGGGCGGTTGTCGGAGCGGCACTCGATGCCTGGATGCTGCACCCCGGGTGGATTCGGGGAGAAACACAACCGGAGGTCGTCGGTCTGGCGGCCGTGATCGATCATATCGATCGCGTTTGTCAACTGGCAGGAAACGCCATGCACGCCGCGCTCGGCAGTGATCTCGACGGCGGTTTCGGAACCGAACAGACACCGCGGGACTTGGATACCATTGCCGATTTGCAGAAAATCCCGGAAATGCTGCGCCAGCGGGGTTATAGTGCCGTGGACATTCAAGGGATTTGTTATGGGAACTGGGTGCGGTTCTTTAAAGCAGCGTGGGGCGTGAGTCGTGGGGCATGAAATCACGCCGCAAGCTACATCGTCCGCGCTGCTTAATAGCGGAACTCCAGTCCGAAATTAATGCCTTGTGCCCAAAACTCCGTTTCGCGGAACAGCACCGCCGGCCTCGGAGTCGGCAAGGGATTGGCCTGAATGCCGAAATTGGGAATGCGCGTGATATCCAGGCCGCGGTCAATCTGATCCGCAGGGCGAACGACCCGGTTCCAATAGAGGAAGGTGTAGCCGACAAAAGCGTGGAGGTTTTCGGTTAACTGATAGCCCAGGTTTATTCCAACTTCCGGGACCACGGCAAAGCGATCCCGGCTGAAATGACCGATGTTGCTGGAAAGAGCCAACAAGCCGCCACGAAATGTGCTGACGGTACCCGTTGGATCGACAATCACCTGGTTGCCGTCGATGTTGATCACCTCATGAGTGGCACCCAGTGCAACCTTGCCGCAACATTCGAAGAACCAGGGTCCTCGTTGTCGCACCCCCACGACTCCGACCTGACCACCGTAAAACTGATTCCGGGTGGCGAACCGGTCAACAACCAAAATCTGCGAATTCGGGAATTGCGGAGCTTGCGGAGAAGACTGGAGCGATTCGCGAATTTCGAGGCTTTCTTCGAGTTCCAAAAACCGGAAGCCGGCCAGCCACTCCAGCCGGTACGAGCAGCCACAGCAGGCAAGGCAGCGAACATTGGCCTCCGCTCCCCAGAATCGGCTTGGGGAAGTAACATCGATCCTTCCCATCGCCAGTCCGGGACCGGCACTGATTTCTGAAAATTCGCGGCCGAAATTCAGATCAAAAAAAGGTCTTGCGAGCACCGGAAAATCGGCGGAGTTGGCCTGGGATCGAATGGAGCGTTCTCCCAAGAAAAAGAAACTGCCCTCCAGGGCCCACGGCTTGCAGCCGTCAAACGAGTAGCCGATTGTGAATCGTCCACCGGAGCGCTCTTCCTGATCGACGTGGCCACCTCCGACCAGAATCGTTGTGCCCGGATTGCCCAGGATACCGCCGGACGACGGTGGGCTGGTCGTGACGAGCGGAGGAAAGCGCGGATCCTTGGTCCACCACAACAAATACTCGGCACTGGCATAAAACCCGCAAATCTTGGATCCTGGTGATTCGCCGGCGAACGGTTCCCGCGGATTGGAAACAGAATCACACCATGAGTTCCAGCTTCGAGCACCATTGAGGGGTGCCGCAGGTTCCGCAGGGGACGCTCGTGGCTGCGGAGTGACGGCGAATGGATCGGGAAGCATATCCCGTGGGTTTTCCGGTGGTCTCGCGGCGTCACCCGCCGAGGGACTTGCGGACCCGGCGGCTTCCACAAGGGGCTTCTTGGCCGGTTTCCAAATTTCGTTGGTTTCTGAGGGATCGATTTGAAACGAAACCCGCGTAATCCGGGGATCAAGAATCGATGGCTGACTTCCGGATTCATGAGAACCAGGCAACGGCCGGCCCAGGATAATCGGAAAAGGTTCGGCCGAGCGTGCAGGAGGCGTTTGGGCGATTACGGGTAGGTCGGGTTTTTGGCAAATCCAATTTCGATCTTCCGCTCGCGCATGAGCCGTGGAAAAAATCAAGGACAGCGCCAATCCTCGCGCAGAAAGACTCTTCATGGTGTCGCCCTCCGGCGGTTTATAGCCCGATCGGTTCAGGCACGAAGTACATTGTTTGCGTCCGCGGCGCGAAGGGCTTCCAAGGGTTGCGATCAACGAGGCCGCGTGAGACTCATCTTTTGCTTTCGGCCAAGATGGATGGATTAGAACAGATGAATCCCCTGTAAGGATTTTTCACGGCAGTGATTGACCTGGAAGAATTGCTAAGGGCTCACTGGTTTTCGAAATAGGCTAATTCGGAAAGGTTTACCAATTTTCCCCTTCCTTCCGGAATCTCAATAAGGGAACTTCCGCGTTTCTTCCCCTTATATTTCCGCGGTGGCGGCTTGGAAAATTGGCCTTAACGCAGCTTTTCAGGCATCATAAGATTTCGGGTGCCCAACCCAAAGCGGTGGGCAAAATCATTTCTGCTTGGAAGCATCTCAAGCTGTCAGGCAAGGAACAAAAAGAGGAGGGTGTTCATGGAAGATCGTCGCGCAGTTTCTTGGTTAGTGGTTGCGGGAATAACTGTTGGAGTGTGGGTGGGACTATTTCCGTCCGCAGTAGTCGCTTTTTATCCACCCGGTACGTTGATAAATCCTCCGAATTCATCAAGAGGACAACCCCCGCCGCCTCCAAGCGAGACTCCGCCTTCGCAACCGGGAGAACAGCCGCCGGCCGGAGACACGCCGCCGAGTGGACAAAATCCAGAGCCGGCCACTTTGATCACCGGGCTCTTAGGTACCGGTATATTAGGTTTGTATGCGCTGGTACGCCGAAGAATTAGTAATCAAATGTAACAGCAAACGACTGGATCATCGTCTGCCGCGCGCCGGGACTTGTTGCTGCGGAGCGAGAGTATTGATTCCTTGATAATTCGCGAGATTGAAATAAGAGGAATAATTGAGGAAGTAAGTGGCATGTCCCGTGCCCGCAAGTGGAGGCAGCACATCGCCGCCCGTGGTTGGAGCTGCGGTTTCGGAGCGCCGTTCCAGGTCTTGGATGGCAGTGCCGAATTCCTGAGCGTTTCGCCGGCGTTCGACTTCCGGGACGACTCCCAGGTAATAATTGGCGGCTCGATTGCCGCCGCGCAATAATTCGAGGTAGGGGCTGAGCTGGGGCCGGCTGGGACCATATCCGGGCCTGTAATTCGGATATTGTTGGGCGAACGCAACCGGCGCTAACAAGAGCCATAAGCCAAGAAATTTGGCTGACACGATCCACCGGTTGTTCATTCTATGCTCCAACTTCTCGTATACCCGCTCGCTGGCGCGTCTGGGTCAGGATTATGGTACGCCTCCAACATTTGTACCCCGATTGCGAATTGAATTAACGGTTTCGCTACCCAACAGCGTGGTTCCGAGCACACGCTCGATCGGGGCCAAGAACTTGGCAATGCTGCTGTCGATGCGAATGATCTTTTGCGCACGCACGTAGATGCGATCCCCGGGGAATATTTGGTAGTTGGTTCCGGTGGTTCCGCCCTTGGTGATGCCCTCCCAGTCCACGGGGAGGATATTGCCGTACTGCCCCCCGTCATCGGGCACGCGGCGCGCAATCCAAACATGTTTCTTGGAAGCCACCGCCGGCAGCCCGTTGATCAGGCTGAACGCATCCAGGACCGTCTCATTTCCCGTATACGGGAAGCGATAAACCTGTTCCCCATAGCCCCCGCCATCGGTAATTACGTAATAGACTTTGCTGTTATAGGCAAGGACATCGACACTGACGTCGTCGGGTTTGACCGGCTTGGACGGTTTGGAAAGGGTCGCCGCCACTTCTTTTCGCGCTTGCTCAAGAGTTAACCCGGACACTTTAACCGATCCATAGATGCCGAGTCCAATGGTCCCATCCGGACGTACAAGGTGCTGCCCGCGTACCGGGGCGCCGACCTCGGTGGCTGCTTCCTTGGCTTCCACAAGCAAGATATCCGGAGTTTCAATAATGTAGGGCGGGAGTGCGACCTTCGAAAGTTCATTCGGCGCCGGACTTTTCGCCCATCCATGGTTCGTGCCCGGGGGTGGTAGCATAACTGATTGGCTTGTTTCCGGGTTCAATTTTCGGGGGGATGGTAAAATAGGAGCTTCCGCAACAGGCGGTTCAGCGAGAGTTGGTCCCGTTAAACCCGGCTCTTGATTCTTGGCCGCAAATATCTTGGTTATCGATTCGCCGGGTCGCCATCCGCCGGCGGCGACCACACCAGTCGGCTGATTCTTGTCTCGTTGTATTGCGCTCCAGGCGCTGTCGGTTATTCCGGCTATCGGTCGTTTTTCATCCCGCGGGGTAGGGGGCCAAGACGTAATGGTGGAGATCTTCGGATCGGGGGATGAATTAGTTATTTCCGGACGGCCGAGCGTGATTAGCGATCTGCCGTCGGAAGCCTGAATGTTGGCTGAGTTATTCCCGGATCGAGAAATCAAAGACAGGGACTGACAGCCGGTGCCGGCCGTGGCCATCCACGCAAGAACAGTTGATCTCGCGAGGAGTTTCCATCCTTGTTTGTTGAGCATGTCCTTGCTCCTTTGCGTTCCGTTGCTCGCCGCGCAAGACCGAATTCAACCGAATCGGGTTTTTTCGGTGGCGTGTGTCTAGACTCCATTCTTCGTAACTATCGGAGTTCGCGGTGACTCCCGGTAACATTGGGTTACCTGGTTTTTGCGGTCCAGGGTTTTTAACGCATCTTATTTAAGTTACCTTGATAACCGTTTCCCTATCTTCTGAACTCAATGCAATTTTCCTATTTATCGTAATCATTTCGTCGTGAGCCTAAACTCTCGGATTATGAAAATCTGTTAATACCAGACGGGGAGACCGACAAATCGCATTGAACATGATCAGGCTAAGGAACTTAGAAAGAATCATTGACTTGAGCTGGGAATCGGTTGTAATATAGGCCCGCTAAATTAAGCCTCCGATCAGAGGCTACCGGATTTACACAGACTGTCCGTGAAGAGATTGTTCGGGGGAAGGGTCGGACGGAATTCTGGGTAAGGCCAAATCGCTCCAGAAAACCAGGGAATGGATTCCTGAGGCACTTCATGAACTTACTTGGGCTCACGATGGGCATCGACAGTAAGCGGAAACAAAATCTGATCATATATCTGTTGTGCGCGGTGGTCATTCTAATTTGGTCGTATTGGACCACGTTGGCGGAAGCCGCGGAAAAATGGGCCAATGAACCGCAATACTCGCATGGCTATCTGGTGCCGATGTTCGCCGCCTTTTTGCTTTGGTTGCGCCGGGAGAAATTTCACTTGGATGCCTGGCAGCCAAGTATCTGGGGAGTGCCGGCGCTAATCGGCGCCTTGCTTTTACGGACAATCGGCACGCATTTCTATTTTGTTTGGTTCGACGCAATTTCGTTGTTGCCTTGTGCGGTCGGTCTTGTCCTGCTGACCGGTGGAAAACCGGCCTTGCACTGGTCATGGCCCGCCATCGCGTTTTTGGTTTTCATGGTTCCCCTGCCATACCGCATGGAATTGATGATGGGCGGCCCGTTGCAGCGTATCGCAACGATAAGCAGCACGTTTGCCTTGCAGACACTGGGGATCCCGGCCTTGGCCGATGGGACGGTGATCCTTTTGAATGACGTGAGTCTCGGGATCGTCGAGGCGTGCAGCGGTTTGCGGATGCTAGTGGTTTTTTTCGCCCTGTCCACCGCGGTGGCGTTGGTAATTCACCGGCCGCTTTGGGAAAAAATCTTGATTCTGGTCAGCGCGATTCCAATTGCCCTGTTCGTAAATGTGATCCGCATTACCGTCACCGGCATTCTGCATGATACGGTAGGAAGCCAAATCGCCAACGCCGTCTTTCATGATCTGGCCGGTTGGCTGATGATGCCGTTGGCCCTAGTTTTTTTAGGCATTGAACTGACAATTCTGAAATACCTATGGTTGGAACCGGTGGGCAGCCCAATTCCCATGAGCCTGAATCGTTCGGGTATTCCTCCTGTTCCCCAAACATTGCGGCGCGGACGAAAAACGCCGCAGAGCCGGCGACCGTTTAGCCGGCCTGTGGAGTGTCCGAAACAGGGTTAACGGTAGGAGATCTGCTAACCCCGGCCGGCGAACCGGCCAAACATTCCCAGTCCTCAAGGAGGAGAACGAATAGTGTCACCACGGGACGCCGGAAAACCGGACTCACACGGAAATCAGCCGAAACCGAAGTCGACTCCGGGCTTACACCGGAGCGCAGCCTTGAGCCGGGAGCAATTCAGCGAATCTTTCCTGACAAATAGCCGGGCGAGTCTTTCACTGCCTCCCGCTCCAGTTGCCGCGGGGCCTGATGCATCGTCTCTTTTCAAAGCGTTGAAACGCCGCTGGTTGTTGGCTCTGACTTTGGGAATCGTAGTCGCAACAACAGCCGGCGTGGCCGCCTGGTATCTGCAAATTCCCAAAAATGTTGTTCTGGCTCAAATTCAATTCGCCTCCAGGACTCCCGGGTTTCTACATGATAGCGCCTTTGGCCCAAGCGACTTCTTGACTTATCTGCGCACCGAATCGGCCCGGATCAAACATCCCTTGGTTTTGAACGAAGCATTAAAGCGTGAGGACGTAAAGCGCCTCCCTCTGATCAATCAACAGCCGGAACCATTAATGTGGCTCGGCGACGAACTCAAGGTTGAATTCCAGGAAGGATCCGAAATTGTCAAAGTTTCCATGGCGGGTGAGGAAGCGGAGGAATTGAAAGTCTTGGTAAATGCAATCGTCCAGGCGTTTTTGAAGGAAATCAACACCGTCGAGCACAAGCAACAAACCGATTTGGCCGAAAAACTGGAAGAGATTTACAACAAATCCCGTGATAAACTTCGCGCTAAGAGGGATAATTTCAGCAAACGAGCCGAAGAAGCCGGCACTGGGGAAGCTCAGGTCTTGTCGGAGAAGCAAAAGGGGCTGGTGCCTGCTTTCGGCGAATTGGTCAAGCAGCATATCCTCGTTCAATTCGACTTGATGAAAGCTCAGGGAAAGCTCCTCATCCACAAGGCCCGAGGCAAAAACCTGGACAAGTTGCCGATTCCTAAAGGCGAAGTGGATTTGGCCGTGGAGTCCGACCCCTTGATCAAGGAATACACGATCGGCGTTCCAAAATTGCAGGAGGAGGTTGAAAAGTATTTGGCGCGGGGAGCTGCGGCAGATGACATTTCGGTGGTATATCTGCAAAAACTGGTCCAGTCCAAACAAAAGAAACGCGAAGAACGCGAGGCGGAAATCCGCGGCAAGGTCGTGGAGCGCATCCACCAAAAAAATCAGGCGGATTTCGATCTCTTCCAAACGCAGTTTGAAGAAGAAGTCGCCTCCCTCACCGAGCAGGAGAAAAAGTTACGCGAAGTGATCGAGCAGTTCAACAAGGAAAACAAGCAACTGGGGACCAATTCGACGGAACTGGAAATCTTGAGGGCGGAAATCGGCAACGATGAAGCCATGGTAAAGAAGCTCGGCGAGCAGTTGGAGACCACCAAAGTGGAACTTCAGCGCGCCCCGCGAGTGACCTTATATCAGGAAGCGGCACTGCAAAAAAAAGATATTCGCCGGCAAGTCATGGCAACGGTGGCTGCCCCTACCGTGTCCTTGATCGGTGTTTGTTTCTTTGTGGGGTGGTGGGAATTTCGGGCTCGCCGCATCCATTCGGCCGATGAGGTCGTTCAAGGATTGGGCTTGCGGCTGGTCGGCGCCGTGCCGGCGTTGCCGGTGCCGGCCGACGGCCAATTCCTGGGTGCTGCCAAGGATCCGAATCTGCTCAATCATCGGCTCCTGGAGTCCATTGATGCGATTCGCACAGTGCTGCTTCGGGACGCTAATGTCGCAGCCACGCGGATTGTTATGGTTACCAGCGCGCTGAATGGGGAGGGCAAAACCACTTTGGCCGGCCACCTGGCCAGCAGTCTGGCTCGGGCCGGCAGGCGCACGTTACTGATGGATTGCGATTTGCGAACCCCCGCAGCTCATCAACTGCTTGAACAAACCCTGCAGCCAGGCTTGAGCGAAGTTCTTCTGGAGGAAATCGCTCTGCCCGATGCCGTCCGTCCGGCGACGGCATTAGAGGGGTTATGGCTGCTGCCCGCCGGTCAATGGGATCGTGAGGTTTTACAAGCCCTGGCTCAGGACGGCCCGCAGCGCATTTTTGACCAGTTGCGCGAGGAATTTGATTTCGTTATAGTGGATTCTCATCCAGTATTGGAAGCCGCCGATTCTCTGCTTGTCGCTCAACATGTCGATGCCGTTATTCTGTCCCTGCTTCGTGACAAGAGCCAGGTTCCCCCCGTGTACTCCGCCGCTCAACGATTGACCAGTCTAGGCGTTCGCGTTCTTGGGGCAGTGGTAAATGGTGTGAGCCCCGAAGAAATATATCGTAACGGCGATCCCTATCCCTTACGGTTGGCCGGGTGATGACGATTTGCGATGTTTCGGAGTGTTGCTATGGCACGGAAATTTCTTCCCTTGGCAGGCCTGCTCGTGATAATTCTTTCCGGTTTGGTGCATGGTTGTTGGACCGGCAGGTGGATGGATCCTCCCGCACTGGCTGACGCTGCCGCGAAACTCGACAGGGTCCCGATGATCCTCGGTGATTGGCAAGGAAAACCGTTGGAAATCGATACCAAGCAACTGGGACCGATTTCCGGTTATCTGCATCGGCGGTACCTCAATCAGCGAACTGGAGCGATTGTGGTGGTTTCCCTCGCCGTGGGTCGGCCGGGACCGGTTTCGATTCATACGCCGGATGTTTGCTACGTTGCCGGCGGTTTCCAGGCTGTGTCGATTGACAAATTTACTCCTCCCCTGGATCCGCTTCTGCCAGCCGCGGAGTTTCAGACCGCCCAATTTGGCAAAACCAAAACGACCGAACAAAAACATTTGCGCGTATTTTGGTCCTGGAATGCCGGCGGGATCTGGCAAGTGGCGGATGCGCCACGATTGGCATTCGCGCGGTGTCCCGTCTTATATAAACTGCACCTCGTCCGCGAAATGGCCACTCCCGGTGAACCGCCGAATGATGATCCATGCGTGGAATTGATGCAACTCTTGTTACCGGAGCTTCAAAGTTTGTTTTTTGCCCGAACCTAAAGAACTCGATTTATTCGGCACGGACGCGCCGTCGAATCGAGCCGCAGTGCCCTTGGCGCTCTGATTCCCGGGTTTTGCATGGAGGTGAATCCGTTGCTTACAAACTTGAAACGACAACACGCAGAGTCCCCAAGTCGCCCGACCGAAACGCCCACACGTTCGCACTCCCCGCGCAACCGAAAGATCCTTGAATCACTGGTCCCAGTCGCCCCAATTGTACCGCGTCACCGCTGGTATTTGCCGTGCAAGGCTGCGGTGGAGTTTACACTGGCGCTGATCCTATTCGGGTTGTCCGTTCCTCTAATTCTGGCAGCGGCCCTTGTGGTCAAGTTAACCAGTCGAGGACCGGCCTTTTACACCCAGACCCGCGTGGGCCGAAACGGACGCCTTTTCGCCATCTACAAAATCCGCACCATGGTCCACGACTGCGAATCGCTAACCGGACCACGCTGGTCGATGCCGGGCGATCCGCGCATTACCCGGATGGGACATTTCTTGCGCGTCACGCACACCGATGAACTCCCGCAACTCTTTAATGTCTTGCGGGGAGATATGAGTATCATCGGTCCCCGGCCGGAGCGCCCCGAGTTTCTTCCTAAACTGGAACGCGTCATTCCCTTATATCGCGATCGCCTGGCGGTTCGTCCCGGCATTACCGGGCTGGCGCAGGTAAACTTGGGGGCCGATACCGATGTAGAAAATGTCCGCAAAAAATTGGCCTACGATCTGCATTACGTACGGCATGTAAGTCCCTGGTTAGATGTGCGCATCTTGACAGCGACCTTATTTTACATCTTGCGGAATCCCTACAAAGTTGCCCAGAAAATGTCCCTTGTGCCGCACGGAGAAACGGTGGAGAGGACGATGAAAGCAGTTGCGCTGGAAGAAATGGCGGGCCGGGAGAGGAAGTGTGCTTAGAATCCTCGTGAGGCGCGGGGCCTGAACCGTGGACCGTGCTTGTGGGCCCCACGCGTCACGGTACACGCCTCGCGTGCCACGGAGGGCGAATGATCACACCAGTATGTCTGGACAAGGAAGTCGCCGCCCAACGCGTCGTGCCGAGTCCGCGGTCACCGTTTATCTCCATCATTGTTCCGGTTCGGAACGAAGCCAAATTCATCCAGAAGACACTTCACCAACTTTTAAATCAGCGGTATGCACCAGACCGATTTGAGGTCATTGTGGTTGATGGCCAATCCACAGATGGCACCGGTTTTCTGGTTCGGGAGTTGCAAGCGGATTATCCCAATTTGAAACTACTCGGCAACCCCAAGCTCTTGTCCAGCGCGGGGCGCAATGTCGGCGTCCGGACTTCTCGCGGGGAAATCGTGGTCATTATCGACGGCCATTGCGCGGTCGACAATCCGGACTATCTGAACAACCTCGCCGATGGCTTTCAGCGAAGCGGTGCGGATTGCCTGGGCCGGCCGCAACCTCTCGATGTCACCGGCGCCACTCCCCTGCAACGCGCGATCGCCGCGGCACGTTCTTCTCGCCTGGGGCATAATCCCGAATCCTTCATTTATTCCTCGACGGAACAGTTCGTCAAATCGAAAAGTGTCGGCGTCGCCTATCGCCGGGCGGTATTTGATACTGTCGGGTGTTTTGACGAAGATTTTGATGCCTGCGAAGATGTCGAATTCAACCACCGTCTTGATCAACACGGACTACGTTGCTTTTTCACCCCCAAAATCCGAGTCGGTTATTATCCGCGCTCCAGTTTCTCCGGCTTATTTCGCCAGTTACGGCGGTATGGGCAAGGACGGGCCCGCCTTCTTGCCAAACATCCCCGCACTTTTACGATCCCGTGCTTCATCCCCGCGATATTCATTTTGGCAGTTATCGCCGGTCCGTTTGTTGCCTGGATCTTTCCCGCGTTTGCCATGCTCTATGCCGGGGCGATAGCCGTGTATCTGTTTACGATTTTGTCTACCAGCTTCACCATTGCATGCCAAAAAAGGGATTGGCGGCTTCTTCCCCGGCTTCCCCTGGTCTTCATTACCATTCACGCAGGCGCCGGTTCGGGGATTCTCGTGGAAGCCTTGTGGAAGCTGCTCGGTCCGTGCCGAGCCGTTATTCACCGGCCCAAGCAGCGGCTGACAGTCCGCCCATCGGTTATTCCGTTTCTGGCAAGCACGACTGTCGAGCGAAATGAGAAAAACGCTAGTCCCACCTGTAGTCTGAACGCCTTGACAGTGGATGTGGAGGATTATTATCAGGTGTCGGCGTTCGAGTCATTAATCCATCGCCAGCAATGGCCGGAATTCGAATCCCGGGTAGTTCCCAGCACGCACAGAATTTTGGAAGTGCTGGAGCGCCATTCGGTTCGGGGAACGTTTTTCGTGCTCGGTTACGTGGCGGAGCGCCACCCCGAATTGATTCGCACGATTCACGAGGCCGGGCATGAAATCGGCTGCCACAGTTACTGGCACCGGCTTATCTATAAACAATCGCCCATGGAATTCCGCGCGGATCTACGGCACGCCCGCGATTTGTTGCAGGATATCATCGGCGCTCGCGTCGACGCCTACCGGGCTCCCAGTTTTTCCATCACCCGGAAGAATCTCTGGGCCCTGGACATCCTCATCGAGGAAGGATTTTACTTTGATTCCAGCATTTATCCGACTTTTCACGATCGTTATGGAATCGCCGGCGCGCCGCCACAGCCACACCAGATCAATCTTCCCGGAGGAACCATCTGGGAATTTCCAATGGCCATTTTCCGTAAGTTCGGTTATCCATTGCCTATCGGCGGCGGGGGATACTTTCGCTTGTATCCCTATGCCCTCACGCGGCACGGCCTGAAGGCCATCAACGCTTTGGGCAGGCCGTTTGTCGTCTATATCCATCCCTGGGAACTCGACCCCGAGCAGCCCCGGATGAATCCCGGACGGCTCAAGGCATTTCGACACTATGTCAATCTCCATCGGACGCGAAACCGTCTCGAACTGCTGTTGAAGGAGTTTTCGTTCGGCACCCTCTCGGATGTTTACTCCCGCCTCCAGACTCGAGGCGAGCTGCCCCGTTGGGACCTTACTGCCGCCGCTGCTTGATTTACGGAATTCCTCGGTATGGAACAACTAACGCTTTCACCGGAAATCAAAACGAACGGATACCAACTGGACCGTGAACCATTTTTCCACGCACAACGCTCCACGCTGCAGGCTCCTCGATTGCACGTGGCGATCGTGGATGAGGAACTGCCTTACCCCGCCACTTCAGGCAAACGCATTCGCACGCTGAATCTAACCCTTCGGCTGGCGCGCCGGCACCGAATTACCTATTTTTGCCATCGCAATGCCGACATTGGGGAGGCCCGTCAGGCGGCCGTTTTTTTCGCCGACCATGGTATTGAAACCGTCGTGGTCGATCGGGTCGTGCCTCCCAAGCGCGGACCGAAATTCTACGCCCGCTTGGCGACCAACCTGCTATCGCCCTTGCCTTATTCGGTGGCCAGCCACACGAGTCCTGCACTGAATCGCGCGATTCAAGATTATGCGGCGGAAAACGCTGTGGATCTCTGGCACTGCGAATGGACCCCTTATTTTGAACCGCTGAGGCGCCTTGTTGCCGCGCGCAGGTTGGTAATGGCCCACAATGTCGAGTCCCTGATTTGGCAGCGCTATTGTGAAACCGAAAAGAACCGGCTCAAGCGTTGGTATATGCGCCGGCAATGGCGGAAATTCGAACACTTTGAAAAGCGGACGTTTGCCGAGGCCGATCAAACCGTCGCTGTCAGTTTCGAGGATGCATCTCTCATGCGCAGTCGCTTCCGCGCAGGAAACGTGGCGGTGGTTGAAAACGGCGTGGATGTTTCATTTTTTCAACCTGCAGATGAGCGACGTCAACTGGGCCGAATCTTGTTCCTGGGCAGCCTGGATTGGCGTCCCAACCTGGACGCGGTCAACCTGCTGCTAAATGCAATATTTCCCCTGGTTGAAACCCTGGAACCTTCAGCCCGATTGTGCCTGGTGGGGCGCAATCCACCCGAATGGCTTCGGCGCAAGGTCAACGGCACGCCCGCTGTGGAATTGCACGCGAACGTCCCGGACGTTCGCCCGTATCTGGCACAATGCGGAATCCTCGCGGTACCGCTTCGAATCGGGGGCGGTTCGCGCATCAAGATTTTGGAAGCGTTGGCATCCGGCTTGCCTGTGGTTTCCACTCGCGTGGGTGCGGAAGGACTTTCACTGCAAGCGGGCGATCACTTTGTCTTGGTCGACCGCGTTGAGGACATGGCGAATGCTTTGGTACAGACCATCCGGGGCCACAAGAAAGCACTCCAAGCAGCGGAACGAGGCCGCCGTATGGTCCTGTGCCGCTACGATTGGGACGTCCTGGCTGAGCAGTTGGAAACGGTGTGGATTCGTTGTGTAAAAAATGATATGTCAGAGGCGCTGGAATGGGCGGTCCGCGGGCGAAAACCCTCCGATTCCTCCCATTCTACGTCGGACTCATCGCCCTTGATTTGCCCCAAGGGCTGAATCCGGTTCTGGTTTCCGGATTCTGGGTAAATAAGTAAAACCAGGTAGTTCTTTTGATCGTTTTGAGGTGATCGAAGGGGTCTTAACTCGGTTCCGTTATTGACAAAAGTAAAGGGGTCAGTTTAGGATATCCCCCGCGTTCTAGACAACAGGCGGTTACCATATGCAGGTGGTGCATAAGCCACTGGGAAAGGAGGTAGAGGTTTTTCGGGTGAGCCGCCTAGCCCTATCAATCACTCAAACATGGATTGGAGAGTTAGTTCGGTATCACATTTCCCGTGGATAGTACTATGGATAGGAAAGGACCACGCTTCATGAAACGCTCGTTGTTTTCCCTTTGGGGAACAGCTCTTGGTTTGATGTTACTCGCCGCAGCGAATGCGCAGGCGACTTTTGTGCCCTATGATTATTCCTGGGCTCCCAACAGTCTCGTCGTGGGTGCCGATAGCGGAGGCACCGGCGGCATCAGTATGACCCTGCAGCAAATGGCTCGTGCCGAGGGATCGTCCGATGTCATCGCCACCAATTTGCGGACTTTCAGTTCGGCTCCCCGCACCACGCCCGATCAGGTTGCTCGGGGAAGTTACTCCCTGACGCTGACTCTGACGGACGTCGGCTCCGGCGTCTCCGGCCAGGTCCGGTTTGACGGCTATTTCAGCGGCACATTCTCCACGACCAGCTCCAACGTTGCCAACAACTTTGTCGGCGACGTTACCAAAACTCTGGTATTGGGATCCCACACCTATGTCATAACCATCGGCCCCTACGCGCCGCCCGGTCCGCCCAATGCCTCCAATGCGGGCACGATCAGCGCCCACATTTCCGTGGATGAGGACGGCCACCAAGGGGACGAGGCTCCCGAACCTTCGACCCTATTGCTTTCGTGCATGGGTATTTCGTTTGTGGGTGCCGCATCCTGGCGCAAATGGAAACAGAAAAGGTAACTCCCGGGATCTGATTTCCCCAGCGCTTCGCCCGCCGTTCAAACCCGGCCTAGACCGCTTGCCATGTACCGGCGCCTCCTCGAGGTCGCCGGTACATGGCTTTCCCGTTTTTTCATTCCTCTTTGACAACCGATGGAACGACCGCTCATGAGAAAGTTAAATCTCAAACTCGTCGTCGGCCTTATTAGTTTCCTTCTTTTAACGAGTGCTGCTCTTGTCCTGGTGCGTTATTTCCAATCGGGCCGGATTGCGCGCGCCTTGCTCTGGCAAGCCGAGCGGGCCGAAAAGGACAACGACCCCAAGAAGGCGGTTACCTACCTGGGACGCTACCTGGAATTCAATCCTGGCGACATCGAACAGCGGGCGCACCTGGGCCAGCTGATGGCGGGAGATAAGCTTGCCGTTTCACAGCGGTCCAGAGAACGCGCCGTCGTCGTATTGGAGCAGGTTCTCAGTCGGGATCCCACGCGCTCCGATCTCAGGCGGTTACTGGTGCGGTTGGGCATGGATTTGCAACCACCCCGACTGACACTGGTCAAGGAGCACCTGGATGCTCTGGAAAATTCCGCAGCCGATGACGGTGAAGTGGCGTATCTTTGGGGAACCTATTTCGAAGCCGACAAGGCCGATGAAAACAACATCCAAAAAGCCGTTGCTGCCTATCGCAAGGCGGTCGCCAAATCGCCGACCCGCATTAATAGCTACCTTCGCCTGGCCCATTTGTATCGCGACCGGCTGCAAAAGCCGAAACTCGCCGACTCGGTCATGGATGAACTGATACAAGCTAACGGCCGGTCCTTTCAAGCCTCTCTCCATCGTGGCCGGTACCGGTTGAAAAACAGCTCCCTGGACATGGCTGCCGAAGACATTGATCGTGCACGCCAACTGGCTCCCGACGAAGCCGATGTAGTTTTGGCCGCGGTCGATCTGGCCCTGGCCCGGGCAGCAACCGATAAATCCGAAGCCAAGGAATATGCTCGGGCCCAACTCGCCCAGGCCCGGAGCATTCTCAATCGTGGTTTGGAGCAACATCCCAAGGATGCCCGGCTCTACCTCGCCAAGTCGCAAGTTGAAATACGGGATGTTCCGGGCTCCCAGGGCGCCATCGATTGTTTAACCAAAGGCTTGAAGGCAGTGGGCGGTTCCGGCCAATTCGATTTGCTTTGGAGTTTGGGGAATCTCCACATCGATCAAAAAAACTGGGCAGCAGCGGAAACGATCATTACTCAAATGCAGAAACTCAACGGTTCCTTGGCTGCGATCGCCTATCTCCAGGCCGGGATTCTCATGGGAAAGGAGGATTGGTCGGAGGCCGCCAAGTTGTTGGAGCGGGCCAACCTCCTCCTCGAACAGAACCCCCAGTCCAACAAGGAGTTGCTCATTCGAACGAACCTCTTCCTGGGTCAATGCTACGATCAATTGAACGAACCCACTCGCCAACTAGCGGCCTTCGATCGCGTTATCCAGAAGGATTCCACCTCCGTTGCCGCCCGCCTGGGCAAAGCTGCCGCGCAGCGTATCCTGGGCCGATTGGGAGAATCGCTCCAAGAGTACCAGGCAATTACCAAGCTGGCGCCAACCTCCGTCGATCGTTGGCTAGAGTTAGCCCGGCTGCGCATGGAAACTCTCTTGCTCCACGGACAGGGGGACTGGAAAGAAGTGGAAGCAGCTTTGCAACACGCCGAGGAAATTCAGAAAGACTCGGTCGAGGTCGTGCTCTTGCGCGCTCAGGCATTGTTCGCCCAGAAACAATTCGCCAAGGCGGAAGATCTGTTACAAAAGGCATCCCATGACCGGCCAAGACAAATGGAATTCGTGATCGCCCTATCCGAACTCGCCCAGCACCAGGGCGACTGGACCAGGGCTGGATCCTTCTTGAGACAAGCCGGAGAATTGGCTCCCAAATCCGCGGCATTGAAATTGGCCCGGGCCGGTTTTTGGGTCCGCCGCGGGACTGCCGAGGCCGGCCCCGCCCTGACAAAACTCGCCGGCGATATCGACTCCTTTACCGACGAGGAGCAAACGAAATTGCTCCAGGGATTGGCGGAAGCATCCTACCGCCTGGGCAACGTTTCCGACGCCGAACGGTTGTGGCAAACCCTGGCCGAGAAGCCCCGCCATCGGAAAGATCTGCGCCTGCAACTTCTGCTCTTCGATCTCGCCATGCAACGAGGCAACGAGGAGAACATGCAGCGCACGCTGACTACCATCCAATCGATTGAAGGGTCTCAAGGGACCTTGAGCCGGTACGGCGCGGCCCTTCGCTTGATCTGGCTGGCGAAGAAGGGCGAGAAGGAACTCCTCGACAATGCCCGCGCCTTGTTAGACCAGGTCGGCATCCAGCGGCCCTCCTGGTCTGCCGTGCCCCTGGCCAAGGCGGAAATCGACCACCTCAAAGGTAACATCGATCAAGCCATTGCCAATTATCGCAAGGCCATCGAATTGGGTGATCACAGTGCCCGCGTTGTTCGTCCGCTCGCCCAGCTCCTCTATCAATCCCAGCGCTACAGCGAGGCCGAACAGGAGATTTATCGCCTGCAAAAGCAGATGTCGCTTTCCAACGACCTGAAACAATTGGCCGCGGAAGTCGCCCTGCAGAATCAAAATCCCGGCCGCGCTGTGGAAATGGCTCTGACTTCCGTTGCCGCCGACTCCAAGGACTACCGCGATTTCCTCTGGCTCGGCCAAGTACTGGCGGCCAGCGGCCAACGGCGGGATGAAGCCGAAGCGAATCTCCGCAAGGCAATTGATTTGGCCGATGGCAATTCGGAGCCCTGGGTCGCGCTCGTTCAATTCTTGTCAAATGCCAAAAACAACGAAAAAGCCCTGGAAGAGATCGACCGCGCGAAATCCCGGTTGGCCCCGGATCGAAGACCCCTCGCCCTGGCCCAGTGCTATGATGCGGTCGGCCAAATCGAAGACGCGCGGAAACACTTTCAGGAGGCCCTTGCCAACAAACCGGACGATGTCGTCGTGCTCCGCGCCCTGGCCGGCTTTTACATGCGCATCGCCCTGCCTCGCGACGCGGAGCCGCTCCTGCGGAAAATTCTCGATGGCGCCGTAAGGGGCTCGGACACCGACCGGGCCTGGTCGCGTCGCGGCCTGGCCATGGTCCTGGTCGCCGGTACCCAATTTCACCAGTATGCCGAGGCGCTGCAGTTGGTCGGGCTCCAGATCGACGATGCCGGCAAAGTTGTGGAAACGCGCAAGCCTGCCACCGAGGAATTGGCGGAAGAACTCCGCGCGCGCGCCCGCGTCCTGGCGGCGCAAAAAACACGCGGCCTCCGCGCCAGGGCGATCACCCTTCTCGAGGATTTGGACTCTCGGCAAATGTTGTTCGCCGATGACCGTTTCCTCTTGGTCCAGCTCTACGAAACCGAAAAATCCTGGACCAAGGCGTGCGACCACCTGCGCATCATTCTTTCTCAACAGGGCCAGGTCCCGCTTTACCTGGCTCATCTCGCGCAGGATTTACTCCACCGGGGCCTGAACGCCGAGGCCGATAAGATCATCGCCCAACTGGAGAACCTCGACAAGCAGCCCGAAAACAGCTCCGGTGCCCTCGGAACCGTGCAACTGCGACTCCTTAAATATCGCCTCACGGATCAATTTCAAAAAGCCGGCGACCTTCTTCGCGATCGCATCGCCCAAAACAATTGGCGCCCGGAAGATTTCATTGCTTTGGTGCAAAACTATGGCCGGACCAAAAACGTGCCGGAGGGACTGAAGATTTGTGACACCGCCTGGAAGCACTGTCCCCCCGAAGTGGTCGCCGGAGCCAGCGTCGCCCTTCTGCGGGCCGGACAGGCTACCGAACAACAATGTACCCGTGTTGAAGGATTGATTAAAGACGCGTTGCAGCAAAAGCCAAAGTCCATCGGCCTCCTCATGCCCTTGGCCGATCTCCAGGACCTCCGCGGTCGATTCCCTGACGCGGCCAAGCTCTACAAGGAAGTTCTCCAACTCGATCCCGATAACGGCCTGGCCATGAATAACTTGGCCTGGCTCCTCGCTCTGGGCAACGACCAGGTTGGCCAGGCCAAGGACCTGGTCGAAAGGGCCATTCAGTTATACGGCCCCAGCCCCGAACTGCTCGATACCCGGGCTGTTGTCCATCTGGCGCTCAAAAACCCCGATGCGGCCCTGGCCGACTTGCAAAAAGCGGCCAACCTCGACAAACCCACCGGCTACCGCCTCTTCCACACCGCCCGTGCCCACCATCTGAAAAACAACCTCGATGCTGCCCTGGACGCTTTCCGCAAGGCCCGGGAACTCGGCCTGGAACGCAGTCACTTGCATCCCGTCGAGCAACTGGCCTGCGGCCCCGTCTTCGATGAACTGAATCGGCGATAATGCCGCCATTCAAAGTCCTGGCCTTGGGGATGCAAAGGGGTTCGATGCAGGGCTCGTTCATGGCTGGGCGTCGAAGCAGATCGTATCTCACGCGAATGTACGCCCGCGGCTTCCTACGCAAGATCTTCGCTCACAACAACTTAACGCGCCTTTGCCGCCGTATCTCACGTGAGCGTGAGACACGGCACACTGCACCACCATGAAACCGTCCATACGCCAGCACCGTCTTGGACTAATGACCAATGACTAACACTACGTTACAATCTCTTCTGAAAAATACGTTTCGTCCGCCACCCCCCCGGCCCCCGTGGACGTAATTTCAGACCCTGGACGTATCGACCTCCTTTGCGACGTATTCCCGAACCCTCAATGAGACCTCTACTTATGACTTCCCAAAAATCGCCTTTCCGCTGCGACGTATTCCACCCGCCGTGAACGTATTCTTGTCTTTGAATTTTGCATTTTTCACTTTGCACTTTTCATTTTGCATTTGTTTGACATCTTCAACACGCTTAGCATAGTTCCTGCTCTTACGCATTTTTTCAATATCCGCGATCGTGAACACGAGGAGAGAATCTGGGGTATTGTGTTCACGAATTGTGGCTTCAAGTGACTCCGCGTCGTGCTCGTTTCGGTTGCCTGTGATCAAGATAATACGTCGTTCCTGGCATGTCCGCCACAGTTCTGCGTCCGAAAGGTCCAGCGGCAATTGCAAGTCCTGAAATGTCCGGACGGCCATGCCTAGTTGTGTCCAGATCTCTTTCCATTCCGGGCTTTCCCACAATTGAACCAGCAACCGAACTTGTTTAACGACGTTAATGTCCGCGAGATCCGCCGCCATCATGGCCCTCCGCATTCAGGGCCTGGCGACGCGCTTCCCATCGCGGCTCGTATTTGGCGTGAATCGCGTCCAGCGTGGCCTCCAGCTACGGAGGGCTCCCCCGGGCAGTGGTCCTTTCCTCTGTCGGACGGCTGTGATATCCTATTTTGGAATAACCGAAAACCCCGGAGGAACGAACCACGCCTGTCAGCATCGAGGCGTTGGGCCGCGCGAGGCCGTTACTTCTCCGAGCAATGGCCAACCATCGGGCAATGCTTTGGCGTGGTCTTGGAGCAAATCATGAGCCTGTCAAGCGCATTCGTGTGTTGCTTGTTTATCCCGCTATTCGACGGCAAGACGGTTCTTCCTGAGCCCGCGACCATGCGCATTCGAATGCTGTTCTTAGAACCGGGGATGGATCAAAACCAGGTAGAGGCAGTCCTCCGCCTCAGGAAGCGCTTCCCCACCACTACGGCGTTCACACTCCGATGGTCGTCTGAGGAGTATGCCATCGGCCCTAACCACAGTCTCCAGCTTGAATACCAGTACGACTTTGGAAGAGACAAGTGGGTGTTGGAATTTGTGGAATTGAATCGGGGCAAAAAGCAAGTGGCACGCGTGCCGGCCGCGAAACCGGATGACAAAAAGTCTTCCAATGCCCTGAAAAAAATCGACCCGGCACTCATAGAAGACGCCATTCGGGCGATCCACGGACGAAGGTCCCCGAGAAGAAATGATCGACGATGATCGCCCCCGTCCCGGAAATCGCACTCTTGAGCGAGGAGGGTTTGCCTTGCTGGCCGACCAATTTTCGCACAAACCTGAATGGGTTCGCAAAGACATGCGCCAACAAAAACCGTGTTGGCTGCTCCGCGGTGCCGCGCTGGTGGCTACGGTTCTCGTTGGCCTTTGTCTGAATGCCCTGCTCGCAACGGCCGAAGAGCCGAAGCCGACTTCAGTCGGCTCGGGACACTCGCTGGCCGTCCAGCACAACAAGCAGCAGGCCAAGCCGTTCCGGTTCGGCAAGGAACCCCTTCGCCGGCGCAAAAACTTCATCGATTTGTCGGATGAGGAAGTCAAGCTGCTTTGCGATGCCATCGGTTGCATGCGCGACGGTGCCGGTCATCTGAAGCCGCCTTCGCCACTTTCGATCCATGACCCGCTGCAATGGGACAACTACGTCGCGTTGCACGCCCGTCATTGTTCGGAGACTGCGGAAGGCGACCAGCAAGTTCACTGGAGCTGGCACTTCTTGCCGTGGCACCGTGCTTATCTCTTTTTCCTCGAGCGCCATCTGGCGCTCCGGATTAAAACGGTGCTGAAAAAAGACCGGGAAGCTGACCAGTTCGCCTTGCCCTACTGGGACTGGACGACACTGCAGGCGATTCCGAATACCCGCATTAGGATCGCCCGCAAGCAGGCCAGTCCTTTTTTCGGTCTGGACCTGTCGTCCGACTTCGATCCCTCGCCAACCGGCAGCGGCGACCCGAATCCCTTCAACCTAGCCCTCTGGAGTGGCTACCGGGGACCGATGCCGGCCAGGCCGGACATGAAACCGGAAAACGAAGACACCCCTGGCTGGCAGAAATATACGCGCGAGATCCAAACCTATCACGCCAACCCGATCAACATCGAAACCATGCTGCTGAATCCCAATTTCTGTGCCTTCGGCGGCTGGCCGGTGACGAGCCGTCAGTCCGGTATGGGGCTCCTGGAAAGCAGCCCGCACAACTCCATCCACGACTGGGTCGGCTCGCGTTACGGCAACAACCGCGACATGGGCACTCTGCGCTACGCCGCGCTCGACCCGCTCTTTTATCTGCACCATGCCAACGTCGATCGCATCTGGAGCCTCTACCAGCACACGCCACAGCCGGGTCCGGAGCCGCCCGCGCCCAACGAATGCGCCTATACGCCCGAGATGCTCAAGGCCTGGTTCGAAAAACGGTGGGAGTTTATCGACGCCAATGGCGATCTGGTATACGTTACCGTGGCGGACACGATCAAGAACATGGGGAACATCACCTATCAGCACGATGACCGGACCAACAAACTGTTAGCCCGTTTGCAAGCACGGCCGGCGCTCCAGGAGCAAAGCGCTGTCATCGGCGCCGAGGCGATCAAGTCGGCAAACAAACCCGCCAACTTTGCCGTGCCGGCAGAGAAAACGGTGGCGAAAGATCAGGCCGATGTCCGCAGCGGCGACACCGTCGCGAGTTTCCTGGAGATCGAGGTCGGCGAATATCATTACGTGGGACGTTTCCAGGTCCGCGTCTACGCCGCTCAGGGTGTCGCCGGCACGAAGGTGGCGCTGGATGATGAGCATTTCATCGGCTCGTTCACCGTCATGGATTCGCACGCCGGCCCGAACAAAAGCAGCGCCGGCGACCGGCACATTTTCTATGTGAACGTCTCAAGCGGGTTGAGCAATTTCTACAAAGTGGCGCCGCCCGGCAAACCGTTTGTGCTCTCCCTTGTTGCCAATGGCACCGGCTCCGGCCAACGTGAGTTCTTCCTGACGCTGAAGAAAGAAACTCTTAAAGTGTATAAATAGCGGCGCAAGTGCGCGAGCTAACTCACTGCCAGTGATTCAGAATGGTGAACTGGTCGGCGCGATCGCCACGCCAGCCTTCAGTAGTTTGCGAATGGCTCGAACCACGCCTCGCTCGTCGAGGTCGCGCTTGGGATTATTGTCCTTCTGCACAATCAAGATGCCCGGATGATGTCCCCCCATAGCCGGGACTACGTTGTGCACGTTCCTGAAGTCGTCATGGTTCATTGACAAGAAGACGCGGCTCGCATGAACCGCGTGCGTAAGATGTACTGCGTCGTCCTCACCAGCGACGTCAGCGTCATGAGGTATCTCGACTTCATGCCCCGCTTGCCGCAGCAACCGGACCAGAAGTGTGGAGGCACTATCGTCATCCAGGTAGAGCCTCATTACTTCCTTAGGCGGGCCATTTCCTGGGCGGTGAAGAGCTTGGGTTGGGGATGGTATTTGTAGTCCGGATCGTGTTCGCCCAACGCTTCCATGATGGCCTCCTCGCGGGCAAAGTCCTGAGCTATCTCCGGGGGGTCGGATTCGCAGTAGGCAATAGTCTCCCGGACGGCTTCCAACGGCAGCTTCTAGTCCGCGGCAATTTCCTCGGGCGTCATGGGGGATTCTTCGCGGACATGTTTGCCGTAGAGCGTCCGAGCCGAGATCCAGCGGTCCTTAATGAATAATTGCTTGTAGACCGATTTCGGATTGCGGGTCAGATACTTGTAACGCTTGGAGTTTTTGCTCATTCCATAACTTTAATGTGGCTTGGCGTATGCAACAAGATTACCAAAGCCGTCGGACTAAGGTGCTCCAAAATCAACGTGATTTAGTCGCGCGATCGGAGCAATCTCATGCAGGTACTTGCCGCGCGTGCCACCAGTTTGCCGTTGGCGTCCGTCAGGTCGCACTCGACGTAGCCGAGCGTGCTCCCCGCTTTTACGACGCGGGCCTCGGCCGTGAGCTTTCCCTCGCGCACCGGGCGAAAGAAATTGATCTTCAATTCCACGGTGGTGAACGTCTCGGCTTCCCCCAGTGTCGAGGCATAGGCATAACCCATCGCCGCATCCGCCAGGTCGCAATAGATGCCGCCGTGCAATGTTCCCATCGGGTTGTAAAGGCGCTCATTGATTTCCATCTCGAAGACAGCCCGGCCCGGTTCAACGGCCTTCAGCACGAATCCAAGCAACCGGGCGATCGGCGGCGGGGCAGCTTCGCCGTGTAAAATTTTTTCCGCAGATTCGAGCATTGTTGGCATGTGCGTTGCCCCCATAGACGACTGTGGTAAATACATGTATCGTTCCAAAAAAACTACGCCTTATCGGCCAAGCTCAGGCAGGGCGAGGCGACCAAGGTCCGGCCTTCGAGGGCCATATTACATGTATATACAAGTAATCGCCCATTGTCAAGGGTAGCTTGAAAGTTTTTCCGTCGAGTAGAGACCTCTTGAGCACGTCTTTCGCGTCGGCGGAGGTCAGGGTTTGGTTCGATGCATGCCGGCGAGTTTTTTGGCGACTCGGAAGTCGCTCTCGTCCTTGCGAACCCACGCCGCGGTGAGCTTTTTCATACAGTACCATGCCCCCGGCGACAATCTCACGCAGGAACCAGTCTCCCTCTTCCAACCGCCAGCGAACACTATGGGGAGTGTGGACGATCAGATCCAGGGGAAAGCAGCTATTTGTTTTTTCCAGAATCCGCACGGCCTGGTTGATCTCATCATATGCCGGCATTACCACAAGGATGTCCGCATCGCTGTCCTTGTGCGGCTTGCCGTAGGCGTAGAAGCTGAACAGATAATCTTCTCGGGATGAAACTGTTCAGCGATGTGACGAGCATAATCCCGGATCACGGCGCCTGGAACCAGATTACCGTATTCCCACCGGTATTCGGCCAGGCGGGATCGTTTGTCGACTGCCATGGCGTCATGCTACCGGAATGGAAGCACGCCTACAACGCTTCGCAAAGATCGTTCAGTTCAGATGGTAGTATGGAACAGCATACTGCGATAACCGAATCTGACTGTCCGTTCTCGTAGTATTCTCTCTCCCATTTGACGGCATCGGCATCAGGTGTCAGTGCTATGGCCTGCTGTAGAAACTCGAGCTGGCAGGCGTTGTCAAACTTCGTGAGCGGCGAGGCATAAGCCGCCGCTCGGCGAACCAACTTAGGATGACGCACAGTGCACTTCGGGGCCCAGCTCATCCAGGAGCGCCTCGAACGTGACTTCGATCGGTCCGGCGATCTCGATCTCCTTGCGAATTTCGAAAGCGTGAATGGACTCTTGCTCCATCATGTTCGTGGCCATGATTTTCCCTTCCATCGGTAAAATTCTGCTGCTAGACAGATTTTTTCTGTGCCTTTCGCTCGGCGCGCTCCTTGATGCGGTCGAGCTGATGGCTCCAAAACTGCTCGAATGTCTTTACCCAGTCATGCACGTGTTTCAACCTCCGGCCGTCCAGTTGGTACAAACGCTGCCGGCCTTCCTTGGTCACGGATACGATCCCGACTTTGTGAAGCACGCTCAGATGTTTCGACACCGCCGGCTGCGGAAGGCCCAGCGCGGCGACCAGCGCTCCGACGGCCATCGCTCCGTGGCGTGCGAGCAGATCGATAACCTGCCGTCGGCGTGGCTCGGCGATGGCGTTAAACACGTCGGATGTCGTCGGCGCTCGTGCCATGACGCCATTATATTCCCATATAGATATATGTCAAGCGAAAACTCTCGTCTTTGAAACCGTTTTGGCGAGCATTTCCAGGTAGTGTTCCCACGCTCGCTTGTCGAGGGCAGGAAAATTCCGCCCTCTCTTGTCAAAAATAAGCGCGTGCAGAAAAACATGGATCGGATCTTTTGCTCGCTTCTCGCCGTGGCGGCCGCGGGCCATGTTTTCGGGACGTTTAAGTTCTTCGAGTTCGGCACGAACGGCTTCGTGTGGGCGCTTTCCGGCGGATTCGCCTGCGCGCTACTGGCGACTATCAATTTCCTTCGGACTTCGCGCCCCACCGATGGCGCTCTGCGCTGGCTCACGGTCTTCGGCAATATCGGCTGGATGGGGATTGCCCTGCTGTTCGGCGAGTCGATCGGAAATCTCCTGGACCGGCGCGTACTGCTGCACGAGATCGCGGCGGCGGGGGTGACCTGTTTCAGCGTGACCGGCTTCTTCCGCTAAGAAAGAGTGTGGCGGGCGAGTGTGGTCAAGCAAGCCGGGCACATAATTCTCCTGTACACGCTATTTGACGCGCTTGAACACAAGATAGATGTATTCGTCCACTCTCTCCTTTTCCGGAAACACTTCAGGACGGCGTTGTTGCCGGCTGACGCAGAATCTGAACGTATCGCCTTCGAGTTGGTAGATGGTCTCTGCTGTCGTGCCCTTCAGTTTTTCACCTCTTCCGGTGCCGGCGGCAAACTTCCATTCCATGCGATTGGGCTTTTTGCTCGGGTCGATGCTGATGGTACCGGATGTGGTCGTCGTTCCCTCCGCGAACTCGAAGATGGTCGCGAACTTATTACCGTTGAAGGTCACGATGTATGTCTTGTCGTTCAGCACCCGGATCCAGGTTCCCTTCAGATCAACAAAGTCGCTCTTGCGTTCTCCGCCGAGTGCAGTCCCAACCAACAGCAAGACGCCAGTGGCAGCCGCCACACAGAGAGTGCTTACGGCCGCTTTCATTGTTTTTCTCCTTTCGGATGATGAGGATTTGTCTTTCCCGTTCAGGCTGATCGCTTTTTCCCTTGCCCGTCCGGACGCCCCGTGTTTTCGGTAAGTAATTTGCGGAGACTCTCTCCCAAATAAAAGTTCCATCCCTTCTCGCAATTCTCGTAGCACTCAACCCCCGGAATCAAACCCACGTGCGTCATGCGAACGTTAGTTCTCCCATCTTTGTGCGAAACATCCCACACGATCTGGGTGTTGTTCCACTCGGTTTTGTTTTCAATCCAGTGCAAATTGCATTTGGTAACCTCCCACACGATTTTTTTCTCCGGGATGACTTCGATTATCTTGAAGTCCACGAAAGTTTCCCCGAAGCGAACAGTAAAAGTGTCGCCAACCTTCCGTGAAGCGCCCGTAAACCCTTTTGTCCACCAATCGGAGACACGGCTGATTCTTTCAAGAGCCTTTTTGGGCGTGATGTTCGCGGTTATAGTCGAGCTATAATCTTGCTTGTTCATTTCAATCTCCTTCTACCTCGTCACGCCGGGATAGTAGCCCGTTTTTGGCGTGGCCAACGGAACCTTGGAGATGGGCGCATCCAGAAAGGCCGCTACGGTCGGCAGCAACTTCTCGGGCTCCGACATCAGCACGAAATGGCTTGCATCCGGGATGACGGCAAGTTGAGCGTTCGGAATCATCCGTGACCATTCCGCATAACGCTCGACCGGACTAAAGTCGTGATCGCCGGTCGCAATGAGGACGGGGACTTTGATCGTCTTCAGCTCATCTTGCGAAAACCCCTTCCATTTCATGTCCAGGACCTTGGCAAAAAGTGTGGGCCATTGCTTCGGGTCGGGCGCCACCCTCTGGTAGTTTTCTCGCTGCCGTCGGACAGCCTCCGAATCAGGGGTAATGCCGCTGGCGCGAGCAAAGTTTATGGGGGAGAACGGGCCGACATAAGAAAACACTCGGCGAACAAGCTTGGGATGGCGAACCGCCATCATCACAGCTATCGTGCCACCGAAACTGTCGCCGAAGAAGTCGGCTTGCTCAACCTGAAGATGCTTCAAGAGAGCGGCGATATCGTCGGAGTGCTGCTCCAATGTCAACGGGCGATCAATGTCGGCTGTGCGTCCATGCCCTTGAAGGTCGGCGGCGATCCACTGCCGATTCTTAGTCAGCCCAGAAATCGCACCAGCATGGCTCCACGCCTGGTGGATGTAAACTGCCGGCTCGCCCGCGCCGCTGATCTCGTAGTACATCTCGAGGCCGTTGACCGGAGCGTAGCCCGTTTTCTTCTCCGCCGGATTCGCCGCCGATTTGACGGCCGGCTCGGCTGAAACAGCGAGTATCGTCGCTGCGACCAATGTGAATGGCCCCACGGCCAAAACAATCTTCATAGTTCTACTCCTTCAGGCTTGCGTACCAATGTGACGAACGACGTTGCCGCATAGGGACAAACATTTTTCCTAGTCAAACGCCAAGGCGACGATGATTGTGCGACTACAAGGGCCATTATGATGCTTGAAGTGCAGGACGTATTGTAAGAATGCGAAATGCTACTTGAGAGTCAGGCGACGCCCAAATTCGTTGGTCACCTCGCGCGTGAATTGCCGTGGAGGGTAGCCGGTCATCCGCTTGAATTCCTTGCAGAAATGCGCTTCGTCGTAGTAGTCGTGATAGAGCGCGGTTTTGAATTCGTCGTACGATTCGCCGTGGGCCCATTTCCGGTAGAACTTTTGGAAGCGGAAGATACCGGCAAGAACCTTGGGAGGAAAACCGACGTGCCGGTGGAAGAGCAATTCGAGATATCGCCGAGTGTAGCCTGTTTGCCGCTGTAACTCTTTCATGCGGAGCCGGCCATCGGTCGACTTCAGGGTGTTGACGCAGAAATCAACAAGTCTGTTATGGTCTTGATGCTTTTGCAGAAAATCGATCAGCTCGGCCTGGAGCCGCGCCACCTTTTGCTCAACGGTGTCCAAATTGAGAAGCCTTTTTGCAGTCTGTCGGCCCCATCGGCCAAAAAGCGTTTCCGCGTCGAAGAGCCGGTTGGCCGTTTCGCTCATGGGTATGCCAAAGCACGGATAAGCGCCCTGTGAATAAAATTCGATCCCAATGAAGGCGACCTTTTTCGGGCTGGAGCTCAGAACCACCGGACAATCTCGGGCTCCGACAAAGTAGAGACTCTCCGGGCAAACTTGGGTGCGGCCATGCACCATCGAGGTCAGGGAGCTCTCGTAAAGGAAGATAAGTTTGGGGCAGCCGTTGGGGGCGGCCAAGCTCTGGTGTTCCGGTGGCATACCGAGGGCACTCTCGAATATCCAGAGGGATTCGACGTAGGGTTGCAATTCCGCTTTGGGTCGTATGAATGAGAGCTTCATGTTGATTCGCTGGCCCGGCTAGAACAATGCCACCTCCACCTGTCACCATGACGAACGGGATTGCCGTCGGGGGACAAGAATCGCGTCTCATCCGAAAAGCGGCGGAGCCCACGAGAGTTTTATTTCTTGTCCAGGAGGTCGTTGGCTTCGCGGAGGATGTCGGCGGCGGTGAGGCCGTATTTCTGGAGGAGGGCTTCAGGGGGACCGGATTCGGCAAAGGTGTCGCGGAGGCCGATGAAGCGCATGGGGACGGGATGCTGGCGGGCGACGGACATGGCAACGACGCTGCCCAGGCCGCCATGCAAAAGATGTTCCTCGGCGACGACGATGCGGCCGGTTTCCCTGGCCGCGGCGAGGATGGCCGCGTCATCACACGGTTTGACCGTGTGCATGTCGAGGACGCGCGCCTGGATACCCCGGCTTGCCAATTGCTCGGCGGCTTCCAGGGCCGCCGCCACCATCAGGCCGTTGGCGATGATGGTGAGGTCCTTGCCGTTGCACACCTGGATGGCCTTGCCCAGATGAAACGGACAGGTCTCGGGGTAAATGATGGGCACGTTCGGCCGGCCGGCCCGCAAATACGCCGGAGTTTTGATGCCGGCAAGGGCAGGGACGGCTTGCATCATGCACGCTTCATCCGACGGCACGACCACGGTGAAATTCGGCAGCGAGCAGGCGAGCGAGACATCTTCAATGCCCATCTGCGAGGGACCATCTTCGCCGATGCTGATGCCTGCGTGCGTGCCGACCACTTTGACGTCGAGACAGGGAAAGGCAACGGACATGCGCAGTTGATCGTAGCCGTTGCAGGTGATAAAGCAGGCGAAACTCGCGAGCCAGGCTCGTTTGCCGGAACTGGCCATGCCGGCGGCCGCGCCGGCCAAATTGGCCTCGGCAATGCCGACATTGAAAAACCGATTCGGGAATTTCTTGGCGAAATGTTCCGTGCGCGTGGAGTTATGGACATCGCCGTCGAGAACGACGACATCGGGAAATGTTTCACCCAGCTTGGCGAGGGCAATACCAAAGGCTTCGCGGGTGGATTTACCGAGTTTCATGGTGGCTGCTTGAGATTTTGCTTACGGCACACGGAGGGTGCCGGCTACGGTTAATTGTGTTTGCGGCACCCGGAGTGTGCCTCCTACGTTAATGGGACTCCAAATAAGCGAGCGCCTTTTTGGCTTCCTCGGCAGAAAGCGCCTTGCCGTGAAAATTGTGGTCGCCGCCCAAAATGTCGATTACCGGATAGCCCTTCACGGTTTTGGCAATGATTGCGCTTGGCTTACCCTTGGTCTGGGACGCCTTCTTGAAAGCGCCGAGGACGGCCTGGAGATCGTGGCCGTTGATCTCCTGGGTGAACCAGCCAAAGGCTTCCCAGCGCGGGGCGATGGGCCGCAGGTCGAGAACCTCTGCAGTGGGCCCGGTTTGTTGATAGCCGTTTTGGTCGACAATGGCGACGACGTTATCGAGTTTGTACTTGGCGGCGGCCATGGCTGCTTCCCAGACTTGGCCTTCATCGATTTCACCGTCGCCCGTCAGCACGTAGACGCGAGAGTCGAAGCCATCGAGCCGGGTAGCCATGGCATGGCCGATGCCGATGGACAAACCCTGCCCGAGCGATCCGGTGGAAGCTTCGACGCCGGCCAAACGCCGCATATTCGGATGCCCCTCCAGAGGGCTGCCGAGCTTACGTAAGGTGGGCAGGAGATCGGGAGAGAAATAGCCGGCTTCCGCGAGGACCGAATACAGCAGAGGTGATGCGTGGCCCTTGCTCAATATAAAGCGATCGCGCTGCGGCCAATGCGGATTTTTCGGATCGTAGCGGAGAATGCCGCCGAAATAAAGGGCGACGGCGATTTCCACGCCCGACATCGAACTGGTCGGATGGCCGGAGCCCGCGGTCGTGGTGCAGTTAATTATGTGCTTGCGGATCGTTTTGGCCTTGGCCTGCAATGCGGCCCGGTCGAGTGTTGGGGCGGCTGCCGGCACGATGCAGTCTCCTCACGGGTGTACTCATTCAGTTGACGTGAAGCTCATTATATGTTGGCGGGTGTCATGCGGCCGGAATTTCCGAAGCGGCGGTAGAGCACGGGGAGAACCAGTAAGGTCATTGCCGTAGAGGCGACCAGGCCGCCCAAGATGACCAACGCCATGGGGCCTTCGATCTCGCGGCCCGCTTCGCCGGAGCCGAGGGCGATCGGCAACAAGCCCAGCGCGGTGACCAGAGCCGTCATCAAAACGGGCCCCAGGCGTTCGCGGGCGCCGCGAAAGACCAGTTCCGGTCCCCGCGGCATGCCTTCGACTTCGTGTAAATGTTCCCAGTGTGAAACCATCATGATGCCGTTCCGCATGGTGATGCCAAAAAGGGTGACGAAGCCGACCAGCGAGCCGACGTTGAGAATGCCGCCGGAAAGATACACAGCCGCGACGCCCCCGGCCAGGGCAAACAGCGAATTGAACAACACCAGGACCAGACAGCGAACCGAAGCAAAGACCATCCATAAAAAGAGCACAATGCCCGCCAGCACCGCCATCGACCATAAGCGAATTTCGCGCTGGGCAGCAGCTTTGGCTTCGTGCTCGCCGGTAAACGTATAAGAGACACCGGACGGGAGAGTTAACGCTTGAACGGCCCGTTCGGCCTCGGCCACGAACGAATCGATATCGCGGGACGAGACATTGCACGAAACCTGCTGCCGCCGCAAACCGCCTTCGTGGGCGATGAGAAAGCGGCCGTCAGACAGGAAGATATCCGCAACTTGTTTCAGTTGGAGACGGCCGGCTGGTGCGGTCAACCAGAGATTGGCCACCGATTCGGGATCGTTGCGGACCGTCGCATCGAGAATGACGACCAGGTCAATGATTTGATTGGCTTCATAAGCCTGGCCGAGTTCGGCGCCCTGATAGGCGGCGTGGACGGCATCCAGGATTTGCACGTTGCGGAGGCCGTGGCGGGCGGCATCGCCCGGGCGAATGCGGACCACAATTTCCGGAGCGCCGACTTGAGCTTCCACGCGCACATTGACGCTGCCCTTGACTCGTCGGACAGCGCCGGCGATATCCTGGGCGCTCTTGTCGATGGCGATCAAGTCGTCACCGAATATCTTGATGGCCACCGCTGCCGTGGAGCCGTGAATGGTTTCCTTGATGCGCTCGGTCAAGAACGGCATGGTTTCGAAGGTGAAACCGGGGAATTTACCGGCGGTTTCCTCATCGATCGATGTTTTGATTTTCTGAACATCGACTGCGCCCAATCGTTTCAGATCGACTTCCAACTCGTTGTATTCCACGCCCATAGTATCTTCGCCGAGTTCTGCCCTGCCCGCCTGTTGAGCGACGCTAACAATATCCGGGTTTTGCCGCAGAAAATGGGTGACCCGCTCGCCGGCTGCCATGGATTGGGAAAGCGATGTGCCGGGGATGCCGCGCATGTGCATGACAAAGTGATTTTCGCGGAGTTCCGGCAGAAATTCGCCGCCGAATTGGAAAACACCATAAACCGCGGCAACCACGAGGACCAGCGTGGTGGTCAGGACCAAAGCGAGTTCCCGGTCCAGGACCCGGACAACGCGATCGTACACTCGTTGCAAGGCTCGCAATAGCGGAGGCTCCTCCGCGCCGGATGCCCGAGGCAAAAGCACCATGGACAAAACCGGGGTCACCGTCAAAGCTACCAGCAGGGACGCCATGACGGCCAGCACGTAGGCATAACCGAGAGGCGAAAACAACCGGCCTTGTAAACCCGTCATAAAAAAAACGGGAATAAATACCAGCACCACGATGAACGTCGCAAATACCACCGCGCTACGCACTTCGATGGAGGCGCCGAGGACTACCGCCATGGTGGAGCGCGGATGGCCATTGCGTTCATTCTCGCGCAAGCGCCGAAAGATATTTTCCACATCGATTATGGCATCATCCACTACTTCACCCACTGCAATGGCCAAGCCTCCCAGGGTCAACGTATTCAGGCCGATGCCCCAAACTCCGAGCACGAGCACCGCTCCGAGAAGCGAGAGCGGAATGGCGGTCAGGGAAATGAACGCCGTTCGGAGGTTAAAAAGAAAGAGAAAGAGCACCACGGCCACAAGGGCAGCGCCGATCAGCAAAGATTGCGTGACGTTGCCGACGGCGTGGTCGATAAAATTGGTTTGACGAAACAGGGCGGGATGATACGCGATTCCCTCCGTTGCCAGTTGAGGCTTTAACCTCTCGAGTTCAGCTTCGACCCGTTGGGTGGTTTCCGGCGTATCGCTTCCGAGTTGTTTGTAGATGGCCAAGATCATTCCGTGCTTGCCGTTTATAGAGGCGTCGCCGAATTTCGGTTCCGGGCCTTCCGTAACCGTGGCGACATTATCAAGCCGGACGGGGGTTCCTTCCGAAGTGGTGACTACGGTTCGAGCCAAATCCGCGGCGGTGTGTATCTGGCCATCGACCCGAACGATCAGGCGCTGGCTGTCATTCTCCAGGAAACCGGCTCCGCGGATGCCGGTCGCCTGCCGGGTGGCTTCCAGTATGTCGGTCAGTGTCAAATTATGAGCGGCGAGATAATCCGGATGCACCTGGACCTGGAATTGGCGGACTTCGCCGCCAAGCACCGTTACGTAGGCCACGCCGGGAACAGCCAGCAACCGGGGCCGGACGGTGCGGGTTATCCGGTCGCGCAATTGCAAGAGCGAGCGACTTGACGAGCCGGAAGTGTTAGCGACGGTTAACTCGGACGTAAAGCCCACGGTTAAAAGGCGGCCGGTGGTGGGCGTTAACGGTCCAAGCTTGGGGGTCTTGACCCCTTCCGGCAAATGCCCGGCCAGTTCCGCAAGCCGTTCGGTTACCAGTTGACGGTCGCGGTAAATATCGGTGCTGTCCTGGAAAATAACCGTGACTACCGACAACCCCTGAATGGACTGCGACCGCAAAACGCTGAGGCCGGGCAGTCCGTTGACTCCTTGCTCAATCGGCAGGGTGACGAGTTGTTCTACTTCCAGCGGCGAGAGCCCCGGCGACTCGGTTTGAATCACGACTTGAGGAGGAGCGAACTCCGGGAACACGTCCAACCTGGCCCGAATTGAGGCAATAATCCCCGCCGCCAGGAGCAAAATCGCCAGCGCCACCGTTATGACCCGGTTTTGCAAGGACCAGTTTACGATGCCCTGGAGCATTTAATCGTCATCGACATCCAGTTTGAATTCTTCCGACAGCAATAGCTGGGTATTGCGAATCACCACCGGGACCTGGTCACCCAGCATGGCGTTGTTGGCGGCAATGATCCAGCAACTGCCGTCGCGCCCCAAAACTTGCACCTCGCAGCGGGCAAAAGTTACCGCTTTTTCATCCTTGGACTTCTGGACATAGACCAAAGCCCGGCCTTGATGATAAAGGAGGGCACCGGAAGGAACGGCGACCGCCTCTTGGCTCTTGCCGTTGGGCCCGGGAGGCAGCCGCAGCAACCCTTTTACTAGCAGACCGGGCCTCCAGGCGAAGCCATTGGTGACCAGGCCAACTTCGCCCGTCGCTGACGCTTCCGGCTCGTCAGTGGGATGGGTGCCCTGACCGTTTTTGGAAGGAGGGGCTTCCACCTGATAGAAATAGGCGGCAAATTGCGTGGCCGGATTGATGGCCGGACCGGCACCCAGCAAGTGAGCAGTGATTTTTTGGGAATCGTTTTCCGTTTGCGGTTGGTTGCGCGCCCCGCGCAAACCCCAGGGAATCTTGGGCAAGGCGATGAGTTCGACCGTTTTGGGAGGCCCCTTGGCCAGGGCCTCCGGAGGGAGGTCGAGGCGAATCAGCAGCTTGCGGAAATCCACCAATTTGAGAATAATGCCGCCCGCTTCCACGGCGGTCCCCGGTTTGCCGACCAGGTCGATGACCTCGCCCGCTGCCGGCATTTTCAAGACCTGGCTCCAGATCGACGATTTCCGCTCGGCCACTCGGTCGATTTCGCGCAAGGCTTCCTGCCATAAATCCACGGAAGATTTCGCGAGGGCCTCCTCCGTTTTCGCCTTGTTGAAATCGACCCTGGCCTCTTCCAATTCGCGCAACGAAACGGTTTGGGATGCGTTTTCCAATCGGGAGAGGTGGGCTTGCTTGATCTTGAGCGTGTCCAGCGCACCTTTGTGCGTTTGCGCGGCCTGGTTCAGTTTGTTCTGCAATTCGAGCCGATCCTGCGGCCCGACACGAATATCAACCCAGCCCAAAACCGAGCCTGCCTTCACCCATTGGCCTGGCCGGGGCCAAGGAGCGGAACCATCTCGCAAAGTACCGGCGAACGGAGAGCGCACTTCCACAGAGGCCAAGGGATTGGGAACCACCTGGCCGTAAACCGTGACCGGTTCATACCAGGCCTCTACCGACCTGGCCGGCTCGACTTCCAGAAATAGCCCGGCTGCGTAGTCGGCTTTGAGAGTAATTTCTCCCGGGACACGCTCGCGTTTTTTGAGAGCATTGCTGTCGCCCGCCTGGCTCTGTGCCGCGAGGCGATCCCTTGCGGCTTGGTGAATGAAGTAGCCTCCGGCCAACAGGGCTGCGAGGAGGGCCGGCAGGACCGCCCATTTCAAACATATTCCGAGAATGCGCAAGGACATAAAAGCGTCCGGTTAGAGTTGCGGCACCGGGGGCATCGGGGCGGAGACCTTCCATTTGCCGTCCTGGAAAATCAGCCGGAGTTTTTCCTTGTCGCCGTCTTCTTCGGTGTAGTTCACGGTCGCCCGTTTTTCCTGGACGGAGATCTTTTCGATCTTGCTGCCGGGAATCTCATTATACTTGCCGCGAAATCCCTTCGTTTTCAAGAACCCCTCGCCGGTCAATTTTGCGAATTCGGCAGCCGATAATCCGAGGGCTGTCTCCAATTTGGTTTTTTCCTCGGCATTGGCCCTCGCGTAGGTAGCTTTGACTGATCGAGCGGATCGCTCGGCCGCTGTCTGACTTTCTTTATCCAGGAGTTGCCAAATCTTCGGCGCATCCTTGGCTTTGATCGCGTCGGCAAACGCGGTGAAGGTATCGCGGACGCCTTTTTCTTCCGGGGAATCGCCCCGTGCCGGCGCGGAAATAAATATTGAGCTGACGACCAAAGAAAGAATTCCTGATCTGCTCCACCGTAATCTGCCATTCATGCAACTAATTCCTTTTTCTTTTGGAAAAAATGACGCAAATACTTCAAGACTCAATTTGACAGACCTGTTTCATCATTTCAAGCGACAAATGTGGAGAATTAATGCGAATTAATTGCGAAAAAGTCCAGTTATTGCCGCACTTCTGGTTTTTTATGCAGGCAAGAGTAAAAAATAGGTGAGAACAAAAAATCAAACACGGATTACCTTGCCGGTACGTTCCGGCTACCATTGCTTCGATTGAAAAGTAAACTGGTTTGACCAAGGAGAGAAACATGCTCACGATGAATCGGCGGGAACTTCTGCGGGCGGCGGGGGCGAGTGCGGCGGCCATAATACTATCTCCGGTGACTGCACGGGCGGCGGATGAGGCGAAAGCGGCCGGCTTCACCCTGCCCAAGCTACCTTATGACTACGATGCCCTCGAACCCTACATCGATGCCGAAACTATGAAGATCCATCATGATTTGCATCACCAGGCGTACATCACCAATCTAAATACTGTCCTCGCAGGGCAACCCGACCTACAAAAGAAATCCATTTATGAGCTGCTGGGCGGTCTGAGTGGCGTTCCCGGAAACATCCGCAGGGCAGTCACCAACAACGGCGGCGGTCATGCCAACCATTCCATGTTCTGGAAAATCATGGGCAAGGGCGCGGGGGGCAAGCCGGATGGCGAACTGGCCAAAGCTATCGACGAGTCGTTCGAAAGTTTTGATAAATTCCAGGCCCTGTTGTCCGACCGAGCGATCAAGCAGTTTGGCAGCGGTTGGGCCTGGTTGACCGTGGGCAAGGAAAAACCTCTGGAAGTCACCAGCACCCCCAACCAGAACACCCCACTCATGACCGGTAAATATCCCATCATGGGCATCGATGTGTGGGAACACGCCTACTACCTCAAGTACCGGAACAAACGGCCCGATTACGTCAAAGCCTGGTGGAATACCGTCAACTGGAAGGAGGTCGCTGCGCGATATCAAACGGCAAAAAAGTTTGGCATTTAAGAAGTTGCGCGCAAAGACGCAAAGAGCGAAAAGGAGTTGAGTACGTTTGTTCGGCGCCACCGCGTCCTCTGCGCGCAAGGGATTTTTTCTTGCACTTGACGGCAACTGTGGACCTTTTATTATAAAGGTTTGCGCGATTTTGGCTCTCCATGCACAGGTTGAAAAATGCCAATGTCTACGTTTATGGCAAAAAAAGGCGAAATTACCCAGGGTTGGCACCTGATCGACGCGAGCAACCAGGTGGTGGGCAGGTTAGCAGTCCAAATCGCGAAAATTTTGCGCGGCAAGCATCGACCCGAGTATACTCCGCACGTGGATACCGGGGAATTTGTCATCGTCATCAATGCGAACAAGGTCCGCTTTACCGGCCGAAAGATGGAAACCAAGACCTATCAATGGTATACCCGGTACCCTGGCGGGCAAAAGAGAGTGCCGGCCAGCGAAATGCTGGCCAAGCACCCCGAGCGCATTTTGTTCGAAGCTGTACGCCGGATGGTCCCGCGCAACAAACTCGGCCGTCATCAAATGACCAAGTTAAAGATTTACGCCGGGCCGAGCCATCCGCACCAAGCGCAGCTACCAGAAGAATTCCAGATGCAAACGTGAGGAAAAGAGCGATCGTGGCGGAAACGAAAACAGCACCCAAAAAAATCTATTATCTCGGCACGGGACGGCGCAAAACGTCGATTGCCCGCGTTCGCTTGTCGGAAGGCACCGGCAAAATAACAATTAACGGGCGAGAGCTCGATGCTTTTTTCACCGAGGACAAAGATCGCCGGGCGGTTCTCGGACCTCTGGACATCACTGAAATGCGGAATCGCCTGGATGTCCTCGTTCGGGTCAAGGGCGGCGGCTTCACCGGCCAGGGCGGGGCAATTTCCCTGGGAATCGCCCGCGCGCTCAAAAACATGTTCGGCGCTGCCCCGGCCGAGCCGGTTCCTGATGGCCAGGAGTCCGGTGGTTTCGCCAAAAAACTCCGCGATTCCGGTTTCCTCACCCGGGACGGCCGCATGAAAGAACGCAAGAAGTACGGCCGCAAGGGTGCCCGGAAACGATTCCAATTCTCCAAGCGCTAGTGGTCAACCAATTAACGCCGCTTCCGCAACCAATCCTGGGCCGAAAGCAAGGACCACGCAGGGCAGGGAAGCTCGCCGTTGGCACAATCGTTCGAGAATGAACAACACGGTCGGCGACGACATGTTGCCGCAATCGGCTAGGACTTCGCGTGAAACGGCCAGTGCATCCGGGCGCAGGCCGAGCCCTTCTTCGACGGCATTCAAGATGCGAGGCCCTCCGGGATGCACCGCCCAGGAACCGACGGTTGCAAGAGAAACGCTTTGCCGCTCCAGCCACCGAACTAACCAGGGCCGCAGGTTTTTGGCGATCAGGTCCGGAACCTTGGTCGATAAAGTCATTTCGAAACCGTGGTCCGCGATGTCCCAGGTCATGGCATATTCCGTATTGGGCAGCAAATAAGATCCTGTAGCGCAAACGCGCCAAGAATCGGGCCCGCCGCGCTGCCGGGAAACTCCGACCAGGGCGGCGGCACCATCGGCAAAAAGCGAATTGGCAACGATTTTTTTCGGATCCCACCCGTAATGGTAATGCAAGCTGCAGAGCTCGACGGCGCAAAGCAAAACGCGTGCGTCCGGATCGGACGCGGTGAATGCCTTTGCGACACGGATACCGTTGATCGCGCCGTGGCAGCCCATGAAACCGACATGCGTTCGTTCAAGCGTCGGGCGCAATGACAAGGCCTTCATGAGGCCGATGTCAACGCCGGGAGCGGCAAAACCGGTACAGGAAATGGTAATCAAATGGGTCAATTCATCGGGAGCGATGCCTGATTGGCTGAGGGCATTTCGGGCAGCTTGCAGTGCCAGAGGCAACGCCGTTTCGTTGTAGATTCGAATCCGTTCTCGCGTGCTGGGGCCCTGGTCGTCGGAAACGCCGCGGGGAAGAAAAGGAGAGTTAGACTCGGCGGTTCCCTCAATAATGTCGCGGGCAATTCTTTCATCCAGCACCATATGGCGGTGCCGGATTCCGGTGTGCCGAAATAAATTCGTTACTACCGGTTTTTGTTCTTCGGATCGGCAACACAGGACGTGGTTAATGGCCGCCGCCAATTCCTGGCTGATCGGATTTCCCGGCAAGGCGGTTCCCAAACCCCGGATCGTAAGGCTCATGATGAGAATCCTTCGGTTTCAGTTTCGGTCCCAGGAACTTGCTTTAAATTGCAGATTCGGCCGGAGTTGCGCCGAGTTTAAGTGAAGCCGGCGCAGGAAAGGATTGGCCGCTTTCGGAAACCGGAACAAAACAGCGATCATGGCAGAAGTCAAGATCCGATGGCGCAAGACGAGCGCCAGGGCTTTGCATAGGAACTGACGGCTCGCGACGGTCTTTTGGTAGAGGTGGTGCCATTCCCTTTCCAGGGAAGCATGCCACTGTTCCGCGCCGCGAATGGCCAAGTCGCTAACGGCAAGACCGGCGGCCAGTGCCCAACCGATCCCTTCACCGGTAAAGGGTTGAACATAGCCGGCCGCATCCCCCAATACAAATATGCGATGCATGGCTCGCGGGCTGATGCGGCGCGTCAACGGCGGGGTGCCGCGCCAATCCCACTGGCTGAGCCCGACAATGGGGGGAAACCCGGCATCCGCAAGGATCGTTTCGGCCGCCCTTCCCGGATGATGCCAGTGTTTTACAAACCGCGGGTCAAATGCCGCGGCAATGTTAAGATGTCCATCTTCCAGGCGTACGAGTCCGACGTAACCATGGCTTCCGCAAGCCATGAATATGGCATGCGTGCAATAGAACTCGGGTGCGCTTGGGACGACTACACCGGCTCCAATCCAGGAATTCTTTTCGATGACCATTTCCGGCCGCCTTGCTCTCTGAAAGAATCGGCCTCCGAGGCCGTCGGCCAGCAAAACCAATCGCGATTTGATTTCAGCAGTGCGTTCATGCTGTCGAAGAACGACGGTACGGGTTTCGCCCGCGGATTGGCCGAGGGACGCGCATGTTTCCGGGAGAAAGTCGGTTCCCATTTTTAGCGCCGCTTCCAGTAAACCACCGTCAAAAGCCGGACGCGATACAGCAATTCCGGCCTGGATTTCCATCCGGGCCCGGCGTTTCCGCGAGGCAAGCATCAGTCTGCGCAAAGGTACTCCGCCGAGTTGAGCCGGAAGGTCCCTCAAGCCGACAGCGGTTAGAATCTGGCGCGATCGACCGTTGAGACAGCATCCACACACTTTCCAGCGCGGAAATGAGGCCTTATCCACCAAGAGAACCTGCAATCCCCGGCGCGCAATCTCCCGAGCGGCCAGCGAACCGGCCGGTCCTGCACCCACCACCAGGACATCCCACAACCGTGCAGCAGCTAGCTCGAGGTTTAGTGTCGGGGAGATCATTGGGCACGTTTCCAGCGTAATAAAAAGCGGTATGGCCAGCACTCCACTACTTCGGCATTGGCAAGGCCGGCCTTTTCCGCCAAAGCCCGGACTTCTTGGACGGTGAATGCGCCTTCAACCGATAGCGGCCCATCAGTACGCACGATTGGTGATTTGGAAAACAACCGCGTCGCGCAATAAGCGACGAAAAAACCGGGCTGACAGCGAATTAAATCATTTACCAGCACCAACCGTTTCGCGGCATCGGCCATCCGCCGGACAAAGGCCGTGGCCGGACCTTCATCAAGATGATGCAAGAATAATGAGCTGACAATCACATCATAATCGTTGGGGATCGGTGTCCGAAGTGCATCCCCCTGAAGAAACCGGACTTGAGCTCCTTGAGCCACAGCCTCGCTCCGGGCGTAGTCCACGGCACAAGGGCTGACGTCCCAGGCATCAATTTGAAGGGAATAGCCGGCACGGACGGCTTTGCGCCACATTCCGACCGCTACATCGCCGGCACCCGAGGCAATGTCCAACAACCGCAAGGACTGGCCGGGGCTTTCGCTCAGCAATTCCCAGATAGCGGGCCAAAGAATTCGGACGCTGCCGCTCCAGAAATTCAGTCTTGCCAAGCCGCGCAGCGCTAGTATGTGCTGCTTTTTGTCCAGGCCCGGGTCGTCCATCAATTCCGGCCGCCGCCGTCTTTGGGTTAGGTCGAACATGAGTCTATGGCAAATACTGGGGGATTCACTGGTTCCGGCTCAAAGTTGTTTTGTCACAAACTTACCCCTTCATTATATTTCCTCCTCTGCGCGCCTTCCGTAAATGGATGAACGCCGATTATTTTGACCAAGTTACCCGCCCAACCGATCCTTTGCGGGACATGCCCTTGACAGTTGATGTTCCCTCTTTATAATCCGCCGCTCGCGCAATGTGGAAAACGGAAACGAGAACCATGCACGCTGCAGCATGAGGAAGGAGGTGCCGTGGCCAAGTTCTCCGTTTATTGCAAATGCCTGGTAGCCCTCTGGATCATGGAGGTGTCGGCCATCCCGGAGGCACGGGCGGCACCAGGCGACGAGATTTTGCGATTGACGCAAAATACTCCGGGAGATTCTAAGCCGATTGTGCTCCATGCCGATCAGATCTCCAGCTGGATCGAAGGAGGCCAGCGCGTCATTTTGCTGAAAGGAACCGTACTGGTCGAGCAGGGGGTCGTCCATGCCCGAATGCAGAATGCCATCGTCTGGATCGATTTGGATCAAAAACGCAAGAACGGTATTCTGCAACTGAAAGCCTACGGGGAGGGCGATGTCCGACTCGAGAGCGGGCTCAACAATAAAAAAGGGACGCGGGCCGTTTTGGAACTGAATACCCGTGGCGAAGTGAAGCTGAAGTCGCAGCAAGGCAAAGTGGTTCAGCAACCGATGCTGAATGATCCGCTCTACCGGAGAGCAACGTCGGAATTGGCCGGGCTTGTGGCGCCGGCGGCTACCGGCGTGCAATCGGTATCCGGGGTTGGGAAAACTGGCATCACGCCGCCACCACCATCGCCAGCGCCGCCGGCCGGGCAATCCGGGGCGGACAAATCGTCGAATACTCCCGCGGGTCTACGCCGGACCTCGGGCTTTCAACTGCCATCCAATGAATCGGGGATCATACCGGCGGGAGGACAAGTTCCCCCCGCCGGTCCGCCGACACCCGGAGAGTTGCCGCCGGCTTCCATCGGCGCGCCGGCTCCCAGATCGGTGCCGCCGGCCGCGACGGGCCTACCGCCGGTGACCGTTCCCAGTCCGACAGCGCCGCCTGCCGTGGCGCCAATGACGGTGTCACCTCCGCCAGTGCCTTTGCCGGGATCGGCGCCGGGTCCGCCGCCCCTCCGCCAACTTCGCATTGTTCCGCGAACTTCGTTGCCCATTCAGTACAAATTCACGCCGCTCTCCAATGGGGAGGAGGCGTTGTTTATTACGGGCGGTGTCATCTTGACTGTCCTCGGAGCGCCGGGAACTACCGGGCTGCTGGATATTGAAGCCGATTGCGTCATAGTCTGGTCTCATGGAAACTTGCGAAACCTGATGACCGGAGTTCAGACCCCCGAAGGCCATTCCTCTCGCGAAGGCGAGTTTTACCTTGCCGGAAATGTAGAAATTCGAGCGCAGAGCGGCACCGAAACACGAACGCTGCGAGCCGATGAATGCTATTACGACGTCAGCCGCCACGTTGCCGTAGCCCGCAATGCCGACCTGGAATTCAAACAACCCGGCGTGACCGAACCGATCCATTTCCGTGCCGACGAGATGCTGCAATTGTCGGCGACCCAATTCAAAGGCTACCGGGCCGAAATCTTTGCCAGCAAACTCCCTTCCGATCCCGGTTTGAAAATCTACGTGCAAGAAGCCACCCTGGAAAACAAGATTATTCCCAAGCAGACCATATTCGGCCGGCAATACTTCAATCGCAAAACCGGTGAAGCCGAAACCGAGACCCAACGCCTGGTTCATGGCGACAATGTTTTTCTTGAAGTGGAAGATTTTCCCATCTTCTATTTGCCCTTTGTTCAGGGTGATGCCAACGACCCCCTCGGCCCCTTGCGCCAGCTCAATTTCAAATACGATCGGATCTTCGGCTTCCAATTCAATTCCGCATTTAATGTGTATGACTTGATCGGCATTGATCCGGTCCCAGGGACGAACTGGAAATTCTATTTCGATTACCTGACGCGGCGCGGACCGGGCATCGGCTCCGATTACGATTACAAAGGCAAAGACTTATTTGATGTTCCCGGGGATTATTTGGGGTTGGTAAAAGCGTACGGCATCCACGACACCGGCACGGATATCCTGGGCGGGGGGCGGGGGGAATTCGATCACCATCCTGAACTTCGCGGCCGTTTCACGTGGCGTCACCTTCAAGATTTGCCCTGTGATTTTTCCCTCCAGGCGCAAATTTCCGCACTGAGCGACAAAAATTTTCTCGAACAATACTATAAAAATGAATTCGACCGCGAGGCAAATCAGGAATCCTTTCTTTACCTGAAACAACAACGGGATAATTGGGCCTGGACGGTTCTGGTCGAGCAACGCATCCGGAACTGGGTGACGGAAACAAACCGGCTGCCGGAGGTGAGCGGCTACCTGATTGGGCAATCGTTCTTCGACCTGTTGACATACAATGTTCGCGCCAGCGCGGGCTACGACCAGCTCCGGCCTACGGAGGCGCCTCCGCCTCCCGAAGATTTAACTACCATTGCCACCAACACGGCGCGTTTGGATTTGTTCCAGGAACTGAGCCTGCCATTTTCTCTCGGCCCGGTGCGCCTGGTTCCCTACGGCGTTTTGGAGCTGACGTATTACTCGAGCGATTTGACCGGCAGCGATCGCGGGCGCGTGTACGGCGGCGGCGGGTTGCGGGCGAGCATCCCCTTCACGCGGCTGTATCCCGATATCCAAAGCGAATTATTCAACCTCAACGGCATCGATCACAAGATCGTGGCGAGCACCAATCTGTATTTTGCCCACTCGGACACTTCTTTCTCTCGATTGCCACAATTGGATCGCATCAATGACGATGCCACGGATCAGGCCCTGCGCGACATCAAACCCCTGGAACCGGTTTTCATTCCCGGCACGGGGGTATTGTTGGCCACCTCCCCTCTATACGATCCCCAGCGCTATGCGATCCGCCGCCTGGTTGATAATCGCATCGACACGTTGGATTCCATCGAAGTCTTGCAGTTCGACGTTCGCCAGCGCTGGCAAACCAAACGTGGCTACCCCGGTATGCAACATATTGTGGACTGGATGACGCTCGATTTATCCGGCTCCTACTTCTTCGACTCCAATCGAGACAACTTCGGGCAGAACTTCGCTTTCCTCCAATATGATTGGACCTGGAACATCGGCGACCGCACCGCCCTGGTCAGCACGGGTTGGGTCGATCCGCTCGAAAATGGGGCCCGCGTGTTTACCGTTGGAGCCTTTTTCAATCGTCCGGACCGAACCAACCTTTACCTGGGCTACCGAGAAATTGACCCGTTGAGCAGCCGGGCCCTTTCCGGCGCGATCACGTACGTTTTCAGCCCGAAATACGCCATGACCGCCAGCGCCGTCTATGATTTCGGCACCAGCCAGAGTCAATCGAATTCCCTGATATTCACCCGAATGGGTTCCGACCTACAGGTCAGTTTCGGCATCAATTACAATTCCATATTGAACACCTTCGGCGTGACATTTGAAATTGTCCCGAACGTGGTGCCGCAAAACAAGCGCATCCCCGGCATGGCAGGAATCGGACCGGGCGGATTCCTGGCACGATAATGCATTCTTCTGCTGCGACCCGGCAACATCTGCTCTCGACTCTTGCTGTCGCGCGCGATATCTTGCCAACTTCCGAAGATTTACAGGAGACCCAGCCGGTCATGAACCGAATATTGCCGCTGTCGATCGAGAATCCTTTGGGCGAAGTACACCCTGATCAGCCCGAGCCGCGGCGTTCGTGGAATACCAAATTCCAGGATGCTATTCGGGGCATAAAGCTTGGCATCCGCGGCCATTCGAGTTTTGCCGTCCATTTCTTCTTTGCCGCCCTCGTGGTCGCCGCCGCCATTGTTCTCGGCTGCGATTTTATCGATTGGTGCATACTGGTGGGGTGCATCGGCGCCGTATTCACGGCCGAGCTCTTCAATAGCGCGCTCGAGACGCTATTTCATGGATTGACAGACCACAACAAGCAAAAAGGTTTTGCGCCCCTGGACATTGCCGCCGGCTCCGTTTTGGTTGCCAGCATCTTCGCCGCGATTATCGGAAGCATTGTATTCCTCCATCGGCTGGCAATGCTTTTATTACCCAATTAACCGTAAAATCGGCAATCGCGGTTTGCCCCCAGTCACCTTCGCGCATACACTCTCTTCATTATTATTCAGCCCGAACCGGCGTCTCAGCGGGGGTATGCTCTATGCGCGCAGTAACCGATTGGTTGACACAGAATCAAAACGCCCTGACCAACGACCTGGCGGAACTGGTCAAAATCCAGAGCATCAGCACCGACGGCGAACATCAAAAGGAAATCGCTCAAACGGCGGCATTAACGTGCGAGCAAATGCGGCGGGCGGGGCTGCAAAACGTGGAGATTCTGAAGACGGGCGATTCCAATCCCTATGCATACGGTGAATGGCTCGGCGCCCCCGGCAAACCGACGGTCTTTCTGTATGCTCACCATGATGTCCAGCCGATCAATTTTGCCGAGCAGTGGCAGTCCGACCCCTGGACGCTGACGGCGCGCGACGGGCGGCTATTCGGACGGGGTTCCGCCGACGACAAGGGCGCCATCACCGGGCAACTCGGCGCCATCGCCGCCTTCCTGAAATCCAACGGCAGCTTGCCGGTCAACGTCAAAATGCTGGTAGAGGGAGAAGAAGAAGTCGGCTCGAAAAACCTGAATGGTTTTTTCCAGCAATACAAGGACAAAATTCATGCTGATGTCATTGTCGTTTGCGATACCGAAAACATCGACACCGGTTTACCCAGCATCACCTACTCCTTGCGCGGCATCGTCGGGGTGTTGGTGGAGGTCCAGAGCGCCAAACTGCCCGTCCACAGCGGCATGGCCGGTGGAGCGCTTGCGGATGCCGCCATTGCCCTCAACGTAATTCTCAGCCGTCTTTACTGGAAGAACGGCAAACTGCCGATACCGAATTTCTACGACAAGGTTCGCCCAATGACCTCCAAGGAACGGCGGACGGTCAAGAAACTTCCCGGCGATGAAGCCAAGTGGCGCGCGGATTTCGGCATTCTGCCCGGAGTGAGTTTCGCCACCCAGAAAAGAATCCATCCTTATGAACAAACCTGGCGCAAGCCGGCCGTCACCGTCATCGCCCAGGAAGCGAGCTCGATCAAGGGCGCCTCGAACCAGGTATTGCCGAAGGCCACCGCGTTTGTCAGTTGTCGCATCGTTCCCGACCAGGATCTCGATGAGGTTTTCACTCAGCTCAAGGACTTCTTGACGCAAGATCCCCCCTGGGGCGTGCAGGTGACGGTCACGACGGTGGGCAACGTAAAATGGTGGATGACCGATCCGCAAGGTCCCTCGTTCGAAGCGGCGCTAAAGGCGATGAAAGCCGGCTTCGGTCAAAAAGCGGTCGCGATCGGTTGCGGCGGTTCCATCGGCTTCGTCGGTCCGCTGGCGGAACTTTTCGGCGGCGCCCCGGCCCTTCTCTTCGGCATCGAAGACCCCAAGAGCAACGCCCACGCTCCGAATGAAAGCCTGCATGAAGGCGACTTCCACAAACTCATGACTTCCCTGGCGCACCTGTTCGACAATTTGGGTAAACTGCCGGATGGGAAAGTGAAATAGGAAGGACTCGGATTTGTAGTGCCGCACGGCATTTTTGCACGAGGAGATCGCAACTATGCGTTGGAGTTTTTGGCTGGGAGCGCTGGTGCTGGGCAGTTGGATCATCGTGGCGGAAGCTGCCGCGGATGGACCGATCCAATATCCGCAAACCCGGCGCGTGGACCACGTGGATGATTACCATGGCACCAAGGTGGCCGACCCCTATCGCTGGCTGGAAGAGGACGTCCGCAAATCCGAAGATGTGGCCGCCTGGGTCGCCGCGCAGAACAAAGTGACTTTTGCCTATCTCCAATCGATCCCCGAGCGCGAGGCCCTGGAGCGCCGGCTGACGGAATTATGGAATTACGAACGGTATTCGACTCCGTTCAAGGTTGCCGGCCGGTACTATTTCAGCAAAAACAACGGTTTGCAAAATCAATCGATCCTTTACGCGATCGATTCTCTATACGCCGAACCACGGGTGATTATTGATCCGAACAAGTGGTCGAACGATGGCACCGTTGCGCTGGCCGGGACGTCGTTCAGCGATGACGGCAAGTACATCGCGTTCGGCGTCGCAGAGGCCGGGTCCGATTGGACTACCTGGAAAGTCCTCGCGACCGCTTCCGGCAAGGTGCTCGACGATGACGTCAAATGGGTAAAATACAGCGGCACGTCGTGGACCAAGGACGGCAAAGGCTTTTTCTATTCCCGCTACCCGGAGCCCAAATCCGGCGCGGAATTCCAGAGCCTTACCCACAACCACAAGGTCTACTACCATCGCGCCGGCACTCCCCAGAGCGATGATGTGCTCGTTTATCACCGGCCGGATCATCCCGATTGGAGTCTTGGCGCCCAAGTGACGGAGGACGGCCGATATTTGCTCCTGAGCATGCGCAAAGGGACGGCACACAAGCAGCGGATTGCGTTCAAGGACTTGGCGGAACCGTATGGGTTGCCGATCGATTTAATTGAAGATTTCAACAATCAATACTCTCTCGTGGGCAATGACGGACCCGTCTTTTTCTTCCAAACCGATCTCGACGCACCGCGCGGTAAAATCATCGCCATCGACATTCGCAAGCCCGACCGGGCGAATTGGAAAGACATCGTTCCCCAGGCCACCGATCCCCTGGAAAGTGCCAACTTGACCGGGAATCTGTTCGTGGCTCATTACCTGAAAGACGCCAAAACGCAAGTCAAGATGTTTAATCTGGACGGCACGTTCGTCCGGGAGGTGGAACTGCCCAGCATCGGTTCGGCTGCAGGTTTCGGCGGCAAGCGCAACGAGACGGAAACATTCTATAGTTTTTCCAGTTTTGCCACGCCACCGACCATCTACCGATATGACACGATTTTGGGGAAGAGCAGCCTGTTTCGCCAAAGCCGGGTAAAGTTTCAGCCGGAAGACTACGAGGTCAAGCAGGTTTTTTATTCGAGCAAGGACGGCACGCGTATCCCGATGTTCCTTGCCCATAAAAAGGGCATAAGGCTTGATGGGAGCAACCCGACTCTACTCTATGGTTACGGCGGTTTCAGTATTGCCATGACCCCGGCTTTTTCCATCAGCCGGGTCGCGTGGCTGGAGCTGGGCGGCGTCTACGCCTTGGCGAACTTACGCGGCGGCAGCGAGTACGGCGAAGAATGGCATCTGGCCGGCACCAAACTGCGCAAGCAAAACGTATTCGATGATTTTAGTGCGGCCGCCGGCTGGCTCATTGAAAACCGCTACACCAAACCGGAAAAGTTGGCGATTCAGGGGGGCAGCAACGGAGGCCTGCTGGTGGGCGCCTGCATGACCCAGCGGCCGGACTTGTTCGGAGCCTGCCTTCCGGCCGTCGGCGTCATGGATATGCTGCGATTTCAAAAATTCACCGCCGGCCGATTCTGGGTCGATGACTATGGTTCTTCCGACTATCCCGACGAGTTCAGGGCGTTGCGGGCCTACTCCCCTTACCACAATATCAAACCGGGAACCAAATACCCGGCCACGCTAGTGACCACGGCCGACACGGACGATCGAGTCGTGCCCGGCCACAGTTTCAAGTTCGCTGCCGCTTTGCAAAGCGCCCAGGCGGGCGACACGCCGGTCCTCATTCGCATCGAGACTCGCGCGGGCCACGGCGCCGGCAAACCCACTTCGAAGATGATCGAAGAGGTCGCCGACCAGTGGGCGTTTTTGGTTAAAACGCTGAAAATGGACGTGGCAAAGGTGTCCAAGAGTGCAGCGCCTTTACGCAACAGTCGATAACTTGTAACAGCGAAAGGCTATTTTTTCGGCTTCGGCAGCGCTTTCGCTTTTTCCAACCACACCTCGGCTTCCAGCCGATTGTACTTGGATTGGGCAAGGTCCTGAACCGGAATTCGGCCGCTATTGAATCTTTCCTGGTCTATTTCTTCAATTTGTTTCATGCGCTGCCAATGCGCCTCCAGGGCGGCAATGTGGTCGGCTTTCGTTTCGGCAACGTCACGTTGTGCATCCAGAAGTCTACGCGACGCTGCGAACAGAAAATCCAAAGTTCCTCTACCGGCCAGAAATTCCTTCATTCTGGCGTCCATTTCAAGATTGGCGGTGTCCAGTTTTTCTTTCAAGAGCGACTTGATTTTTTGGGCGGATTGAGCCGCGGTCCCGGCGCCGCTGCCGCCGGTATTTTGCTTCGCCGGTACCGGCGCCGGGCTCGATAGAACCACTCCTTGGCCGGCTTTGGCGCTTTCGGCGGGAACACGGGCGGCATAGAGGCTCAAACCGCCGGCCAACAAAGCGACAGTCAACAAAGAAACACCAATCGCCTTCACTTTTGCGAAAAACATGGCTTGGAGAACTCCTTCTGCCAGGATGGCGGCAAATGAATGGGTGATTCCGGAAACCGTCGCGAATCCGATGGCGGATCGTACTGTCTTTTGCATCAATTCCGCGGAGACTTCGGCGGCAAGGGCTTCCCGGGAAAGTGCCGTGGTCAATAAACCCATAGACAGGGTCACTCCGCGGCGGGTCAGGCGGTCTTGCAATTGGCGCCGCGCGCGAGCCAGCCGGGACAGGATGGTGCCCAGTGGACAGCGCAGTTGCCGGGCGGCTTCTTCGTTGGTCTTTCCCTCCACGTGGCAAAGGAGAAACGGCGCCCGGTATTTGGCGGGAAGTCGGTTCACTTCTTCATCCAAAACGGGCTGCAGATCGCGCCAAACAACATCTTGCGCGGAATCCGCAGGTCGCCGTTCCGGAGCCCGGTCTTCCCGCCGCCGGCGGCGCACCCTTTCGGTTCGGGCCTTCAAGGCGGTCCGATACGCAACTCCGTAGAGCCAATTGCCTAATTGTCCGGGCCGCGAGATTGAACGCGCCTTCCGAGCCAGGACGAAAAACGTGGCCTGGAATGCATCCTCGGCATCGGCCGCGTTACCCAGAATCCGCTGGCCTACTCCCAGTACCATCGGCGCATAGCGATGTAGGAGCCGGGCAAAAGCGGTTTCATCGCCGTCTTTGGCGAAGCGCTGCAACAAAAGTTCATCGGGCTGTTCGCCGGACTCCTGTCCGGCGCTAAACTCACGCAGAAACTGCAGAACAGGACCGAAATGATCGTGGGCCATGGCAAGCGTTCCCGGAAAGATGCGAAACGGCTTTCCTTATACTACCCGGAAGCACGTCACCCCTTCCCGGAATTTTCAACCATTTCTCCCAAATTGTCCCCAATTTTGTGATTTTGTCCTTTTTCCTCAATTCCTCATTCTTCCCAGCCGCATTAAACGGAGAAAAACAGTCTCTAAAGCGCTGCCGGCCGGCATTCTGTAATCAGGCCCTCCCGGTTGGTCGAAATAACAATAAGACGCCGTGCATTTCCTGTTGGTATAGGAAGCGATATTCACCCAACGTATAATCCCGGCCCGGAACGTCCCCGTCGCGGAGGGAACCTGGTGGCGGAAAATGCCAGCGACCTGGTGGTCGAAACGTATAAACTGACCAAAATATACCAGAACCGCCAGATCGCGCTGAACGATGTCAGTTTGCGAATCGAACCCGGCTCCGTGCTGGGACTGCTCGGGCCGAACGGGGCGGGCAAGACAACTTTCGTGCGCCTGATCCTGGGATTGCACCGTCCCACGGCCGGTTGGGTAAAGGTCTTCGGCAAAACGATGACGCCGAACGCGGCCGATTTGCGCCGGCGCATCGGCTACATCCCCACCAACCCGCAATTTCCTCGCGGCATGTCGCCGATCACCTATCTGGACTACATGGCCCGGCTCTTTGGTTTGCCGGCCGACGTGCGCAAGCCCCGATTGGCCTCCCTGATCCGCGCGGTCGACCTCCTGGCGGTGTCCGGTGATCCGGTGGCCGGCTTTTCCAACGGCATGACCGCTCGCCTGGCCGTCGCGACCAGCCTGATCAATGAACCGGAGCTGCTGGTCTGGGATGAGCCGACGCACGGCTTGGACCCCGAAGCGCGGCGGAGCATGCTTGAACTCATCAAAACTCTCAGCCGGGAAAAAACACTCATCGTTTCGAGCCACAACCTCAGCGATATCGACGAAGTGTGCAATCATGCCGCCGTGTTGAGCCGGGGACAAATGATTTTCAGCGGGTCGCTCCAGGACCTCAAGGGTCGGATGCGCCGCAACCATTATGAACTCGATCTGGAAGGGGATCAAAAAGCCATCGCCAAGGCCACCCAGGTCATCAAGGGATTCTCCGAATTCAAGGGCGCAGCCTTGCGGCAACGCCGCCTCGAACTCCGCATGAATGACGAAGCCGTCAACACCTCCGCGCTCGCCAACGTGTTCATGACCCTCGCCGACAACAAGGTGACGCTGGTGAGCATCCGCAGCGTCGGCCAGCAAACCGAACAGGCGTTTCTCGATCTGGTTGAAAAAGAAGAATCGCGCGGTTTTGCCCGCGCTTGCCAGAACGCAGAAGCGGCGTGAAAGAAGTGAAAGATTAGTTTATGGATACCACGGCTCTCATTGCGAAACCGAAAATCAATCGCTGGCTGCCTTACTGGGCCGTGCTCCAGTCCGACTTGCGGCAAACCATTCATGGCTGGGTCTACCGCGTTTGGGTACTGGCCACGCTGCTGGCGGCGATCGGGTTTCTGCTGTATCGCGTCGGCGTCGACCGGGAAGCAGGCATCATGCAATCCGCTTCCACGTTTATCAGCGATCTATTGCGCTGGAGCGTGGTCGGCAGTATTGCGCCCATCATTGTCCTGGCGGGTGGTTGCATTTCCAGCGAACGGGGCATCATGGCCGACTCGGTCCTGAGCCGCGGCATCAGCCGGTACCAGTATTTTCTCGGCAAATGGCATGCTCGGCTGGTGACCGTGGTCGGCACTTACTTGGTATTCGGTTTGATTGCCATCACGGGGAGTTTTTTCTTTCTGCACGAAGATATCAAGATTCTGGGCAGCTTGATTGCCCTCGTGACCGTGATCGTTCTCCTGGCCGGCGTGACAACCTGCGGCGTTACCGCCAGCGCCATGTGCAACAGCACCGTGATGGGCGTGGCGATATTGTGGATGGTCTTGTACGGCGTCGGCTTCGGTCTGTCGTTGTTGCCCGTCCGGTATCCGACTCCGGACTATGTCCTGACCAATTTGCCCAACATCCTGCGGGGATTGTACAATTTCGCACAATTGGGCCGCCTCATTTTATGGACGGTGGCAGGTTCCATTCTGGTGGCTCTGGTCGGGATGTGTTATTTTTCGCGCCGCGACGTGTAGCGATAGGCTTTCGAACCAACGATTTGAATTAATCTGCTTACTTGTGGGGGCGTACTTCCCAGCTCGCCGAGTAGCGATTCACCAGGAGCAACGAAATGTATCAATCTCGAGAGGGGCCCGCAGGTCGAAAAATCCGCTTGCCGAAGCTGTTATAAGCCGACACAAACCCATTGCCGTCGGCCTGGCCCGGCATGGCATCGCTGGCTTCCGGAGGCCGTGCGGACATCACGTGATACAGTTCCGCCGTTCGCAATCCGGCTTTCCGGCCGCGATCAATCAAGGTGTGATAGTCCGTGCGCCGCATGCCTGCCACTCCCCGATGCGATTCCAAGCAAGTCTACCACTGCAAGAGTTTGCACATTCCGTGCCGCGCACTGATTTTTATCATTCTTAACACCGTTTCTTTGTTATAAGTCCTTCATTCACAATATTTTGCGCACATTACCTATTCTTCAATCGACGGGCTTGCCATGGCCCGTGGCCTCGCATTTCGTACGCGATGTTTCGAAAAGGAAACAACCCTGTTCAATTCAGTTGGCTCATTTGGACTGCGGCGCTTTCACGCCGCTTTCTTTCAGATCATTTGGACTGCGGCGCTTTCACGCCGCTTTCTTTTAGTTGCTTTGCGGCGGTTCCTTCGCAAAGTGTCGCGATCATATTCCGCGTAGCGCCTTCAACCTTCACCTCCCAATCGCGATCCTGCGGAGAAAAATTGAAAATGATGTCCCGCGAGCTGGCGATGAGCGCACCCGTGCCTCCGGCACAGAAGGCCGGGCCGACATCGGCCGGCGTGCCGCCTTGCGCGCCGAAACCGGGAATTAAAAAAAAGACATCAGGCAGCAATTCGCGCAAGATTCGCAATTCCGCCGGATGCGTCGCCCCGACCACCGCGCCCACGTCCCCGAAACCGCATGCGCCCGGATTTTCGCGCGCCCACGAACCGACCGCATCCGCAACGTGCAGGAAGAGCGGCTTCCCCTTGCACTCCAGATCCTGAAACTGGCCCGCCCCCGGGTTGCTCGTTCGAACCAAAACGAACACCCCGCGGTTCGACCGCCGGGCGCTTTCCAGGAACGAAGCAAGCGCATCCCTTCCGAGATACGGATTGACCGTCAAGGCATCCGCATCCCAGACCGGATGCAACCGGCCTTTCACGCGAACGCCGCCGAACGCCGCATCCGCATAAGCCTGCGCGGTGGAGGCAATGTCGTTCCGCTTGCCATCCAGAATCGTCATGAGACCGTGCGTGCGCGCATGGCGCAATACATTTTGCAGGGCCGTCAATCCCTCCGGGCCGCACGCTTCGAAGAACGCACTCTGCGCTTTGACCACGCCGGCGAGCGGGCAAACCACATCGATGATCCGGCAACAGAACTCTTCATAGGCCCGCGCGACCGCCGCCAATGTGTCTCCGCCATGCCGCTCTTGAATTTCCACGGGCAGCGCTTCCCAGCGCGGATCCAGACCCACGCAAACCGGAGTTTTCTTGGCGCGAATGGCGGAAAGCAGACGATCGGAAAAGTGCGTCATGTTCATTCGTCGTTGGTCATTAGCTTACATGTCAACAAGAGCCTGTATTTTTCGGACGTTTCCTTGACACCTGAACGTCGATTCAAATCTTGGCTTTGCCCTCGAAGGCACAGGCGGCCGGCCAATCTCCTTTGGCCATCTGTGCCTCCTGACTACCCTTTGCGACAGATTTTTGTCACGTTCCGAACAAAAAATCCGCGCCGAAAGAAGAACAGCTCCGCCCATTGGCCAATCCCCGTTGCCTGCCTGCGCATCCTCAACGACATGGCCACCCAGCCGATCGCCATGGCACCTGCCGGGCGCAGCACACTCCAAGGCCAGTTCTCAGTACTGGGTACCGCGTACGCGGTACTCCGTACTCGACACCCCCAAACCCCGAGAACTGCACCGCGTCGTTGCATCATCGCCTGCAACGACGAACCAATGACAGATGAGTACTACCGACGAACTGCCAATGACTTTTGACCACCCGATCAATGACTTTTGTCGACGTCGTTGCGTCGTTGCACGGACCCCGGCCCGGCTGCATTGCGTGCATTGTACGCAATGCGGGCATTGCACGCAACGACTGCAATACCTGCAACGACGAGGAGACTTCGAATGACGCCACTACGTACTCGGTACTGCATACTCGACACCCGTGGCCGGGATTTCGCGACCGAACCATGTCACTGCAGAACATCATCCCAAACTGGGACACACCCAGTGGGACCTTCTCGCAAAAAGTGGGACCATTTGCCAATTTTGGCACTTTCTACTTTTATCACCTTTCTCATTCACACCTTACGAATCGTGCCGCAGCAAGCGATGTCGTTCCAACGACAGCGGGACCCTTGCACCCTTGTCCCTTTTATTGTTCGATTGCCGCTACCCCTCTTTTCCCCTCCAGCCCGTCCGTTTGTCACGCCCGACCTGACTTCTGTCCTCACCGTGGCCGGTCCTGAGCTTCAAAGCCCGGTCTCTGGGACACCAAGGGACAGTTTCCAAAAGTGGCTGCATAGGAAGCCGTTATGGATAAATTACGCCCCAGTGTCGATTACAAATGCGCCGGTTCTACCAGAGAGATCCGCCATGCCTCGCGTCCCGCGCGTGCATCAATGATGCCATTACGGTGCATATTACCACCTGATGAACCGCGGCCACAACCCTGAGGTCCTGTTGCCTAAAAGCGCCAGTACGGGGTTGTGGTACATCTGTCGCAGGGCCGGTTCAAGAGCCTCGTCGTCAGGGTCGAAGAGTACTTCCTCAGTTGCGCCGGCTACATCGAACGGGACCCGGTGCGTGTCGATTTGGTGACGGAGCAGGGGATGTACCGCGGGTCGAGCTGTCGGACATATGCTCTCGAACAAACGGACCCGGCGGCGCCGATGCTTCATTACAACCTGCGGTACCGGAGTTTGGTAGCCACGGCTCAAGAGCGCCAAGGGCGTTGGCGAACCTTTCTGCTGGCCGATGATCCTCACGCAGAAGACATTCGGCAAGAAGATTTGGTCGAGGGGGATGCGGCGAAGCGCCGGCGGATGCAACGCGAGGGAGCTCGTCCTGGTCGTCGACGGGGGCGGCCCCTCAAAGCCCCGCACAACCAGGAAGGGTATTTTCCACAATTCTATGAGAGCGCTGAGGATGCGTAAACTGTCACTCTGCGCCCTCCCTCTGCGTCCTCCCGGAAGTTGCTGAAAGTCTTGGCGTGGTAAACTGATGCGGGTGTATGGCATGGGCCGTCCCGAGTCAGAAGCCTTAACCATTTTACCGGCCTGATGATTTTTTTGACAACCATCCGTTAGCAACCTAGAGTCCATTAGGAACAAATAATGGGCTGTCTCTCTTTACCTCCCCCCTCCAAAGGCGTGCCGAATCATGTTTGTCCAGCGACAATACGCAGTTGACCGCCTCCACCGGCCGAGCTACATGGCCGTCTCCCAACAGGGACTTTGGCCGGCTGGCCGGGGAATGGTGACCGCGGCAGGTCGACGGGGCGTGGCGGCCGTGGAACTCGCCATCCTGGCGCCGTTCCTGGCCTTTATCCTCCTCGCCACAATCGATTTCGCCCGAGTTTTCTACTACACCATGACAATCGAAAACTGCCTCCACAACGGGGCGATCTTCGGCAGTCAGACCTTCGACAACCAAAATCAGCAGTGGATCGGCAACAACCAGTACTGGCAGGGACCCAACGGCGAGATCGTGTCCCAGGGAAGAGCAGCGTCCGAACTCGACGGCACGAACTTGAACCCGGTCCTAACCGACAGTAACATCACGGTGGCGAACGGCACCGACGCCGACGGCAACCCCGTGTCCATCGTGACCATTAGCTACCCGTTCCAAACAATTGTCCAGTTCCCTGGCATCCCCTATCAGATGACGATCCAGCGCTCGGCCCAGATGCGCGTGGCCCCCGCCGTCCCCCGATGACGGAAACGGGCGGTTGGTGGATTGTGGTTGGCTGTCAACTTCCGGAGGTTCCTTTTTGCGGTGGCATCATCGGCAGAGTCGGCGATGGGGGGCGCATGTCGTTGAGTGCGCTCTGATCTACCCGGTGGTGTTCGCCTTGCTCTTCGGGCTGCTGGTTGGCGGCACCGGGGTATACCGGTACCAACAGGTGGCACACCTCGCTCGGGAGGCAGCCCGCTTCGCCTCGGTCCATGCCGGCCAGTACCTGCAAGAGAACGCCGCCCTTATCCGCAACGGGACGCTTCCGAACGTCAACGACGCCTACATTACCACCAACCTGGTCAACGCCAACGCGGCGGGCCTGGACGCGGGGCGGTTGCATACCAGTATCAACTTCAACATGTCCAGCGGCAGCTACGACTGGGACAACACCAGCCAGAACGGCAACCGCTGGCCGTACAGCTTGAGAACTATCGGCAGCACGACGTACAGCGAAACGAACACCGTCAGTGTGACCGTCACTTACACGTGGTTGCCCGAAGCGTATTTCATCGGCCCGATCACGCTGACGAGCACGTCGGTCATGCCGGTGTGCTATTAAGCGTGGTTGCTTGCTCGCGCTTGAGGCTCGAGCCAGGTCGGCCCAAAACTTAGGGAGAAAACAGGATATGGTACGCCAGCAACGGAACTTTGGGGGTGGTCGGCGGCGCGGCAGCGTCGTCACGATGGTAGCGGTGAGCCTGGTCCCCGTGTTGGGGGTCACCGCCCTGGTCCTCGATCTCGGGGTCTTGCGGGACGACCGCCGACGGGCGGTGGTGGCAGCGGACGCCGCGGCCCTGGCGGGCGCGGTGGATCTGTTCACGAACTATTACCACAACGCCGGCGCCGATCCCAGCGGGACCGCCGTCAACAGTGCCAAGACTACCGCCGCCGCCGACGGCTACCGCGACGACGGGGTGCAGTCAACCGTGACGGCCACCACCTGGCCCAACAACTACCAGGGGGGACCCTTGGCGGGGACGCAGATCCCGCGGGGTTACATCGAGGTTATCATCCACTCCACCCAGCAGCGCTACTTTAGTTCCGTCTGGGGCAGGGACAATCTGAACGTGACGGCTCGTGCAGTCGCTCGGGGGCAGTACCGCGCGGCCGCGCCCGGCATCCTGGTGTTGGATCCCACGGACAATAACACCCTGGATCTGACGGCCGCGGGTAACGTCACTGTGACCAACGGCGGGGCCATCACCGTCGACTCGCAATCGGTCAACGGGGGGGCAACCTTAACGAGCACCGGGAATGCCGTGGCCGATGTGATTAACTTGAGTGACGGAGTATATAATCGCTCCAACAGCGGAGACCTGATTGGCCAGATCAATTATAATGTCCCCCCGACGCCCGACCCGCTGGCCGCCCTGCCCGAGCCCCCGGACCAGCCATACCCACCCACCCCGCCGAGCCTTCCAGGTTTGAACTACTCCACGAGCCAAGGGGTGAATTACTCGGGCAGCGCCCAGTTGGACCTCTACCCCGGCCACTATGAGGGCATCAATATCACCGGCTCCGGGTCCGTGGTCCTTCATGCCAACGCGGACGGATCGCCCGGGATTTATTACATCGGCTCCCATGGCTTCACGGTAACGAACGCCGGGGGGGTGTCGGGAACTAATGTCCTGCTGTATAGCAACGGCACCGGCAACATTAGCATGACTGGCAGTGGGTCGGTGAACATCACCCCGCCCACGAGCGGGACCTACCAGGGGATCTCGGTCTTTCAGGAGCGCTCGTCCAACAAGCAGATCAGCATCACCGCCCAGGGGAATATGGACATCGCGGGGACTTTTTACGCGGCCAGTGCCAAGGTCACCCTCACGGCCCAGGGGAACTTCACGAATAATATTGGGTCGCA
>Ga0306920_100000080_pt1 | contig 120252 bp, 106 predicted proteins | sample flu12Cox44000170_FD_204666 | JGI IMG/M metagenome (GOLD analysis project Ga0306920, IMG submission 204666) | Lab enrichment of tropical soil microbial communities from Luquillo Experimental Forest, Puerto Rico - flux4day.12C.oxic.44.000.170 (v2)... | ecosystem: Environmental > Terrestrial >...
GAGCCCGATCTACGGCATGCCGATTCTCGACGTGGACAAGGCTCACACAGTGATGGTCGTCAAACGCAGCATGAATCCGGGGTTCGCCGGCATTGACAACCCGCTCTACTATTACGACAAGACCCTCATGCTTTTTGGCGATGCCAAAGGTTTCGTCGGAGATATAGTCCGCGAGCTTTCCGGAAATTCTTCGCACTGACAGCCTTGCGTAGCTCGTCTTCTAGAGGCATCTCCTCTATTGATCTCTTTTGTCGGCAGTGGCATGTTCTTGTAGATGGCGATAAAAGCAAATCACTTGAGCGGACTGTTCATACGCACGTTATCGGTTCGCAGTTCGCGGCGAACCGAACTGAAAGACGTCACTGCTGAAATCGAAGCGCTCATCCGCGATTCAGGATGCTCAGACGGCCTTTGCCATTTGTATGTTCCCCACACGACGGCGGGCCTAGTGATCAATGAAGGCGATGACCCCGCGGTGGCGCGCGATATTGAATCGACGCTCGAGCGCTTGATTCCTCATCGCGGCCATTACGAGCACGCCGAAGGAAATTCCGATGCGCATATTAAGACGGCGCTGGTAGGCTCGTCTGAGACCCTGTGGATCGAAAACGGAAAGCTCGCGCTGGGCCGCTGGCAGGCTATTTTCCTGGCGGAATTTGATGGTCCGCGCGTGCGCGAATTGCGCGTCAAGATCGTGCCAGACCCGCCAGCGCAGCCCCGCTAGACGCGGAGCAAGGTCTTTGGAACGGCTGCGCACGTTCGTCTGACGTAGAATCAGTTCAGCATGCCTTTCAAATCCGGATTCGTTGCCATTGTCGGCCGGCCGAACGCAGGAAAATCCACGCTGGTCAACAGGCTCGTCGGCCGTAAAGTTGCCATTGTCTCCCCGCGGCCGCAAACCACGCGAAATCGTATCCAAGGAATTGTGAACCGCGATGACGCACAGATCGTGCTCATCGACACGCCCGGCATTCACAAAGCGGACAACGTTTTGAGCCGGCAAATGATGGATGAAGCCGAGCAGGCCCTCGATGGAATCGACATCCTCTCGTTGATGGTGGACGCAACCGGCGAATTTGGCGCGGGGGACCGTTTTTCAATTCAATGGATCGCGCGCTTCAAAGGGCCGGTGTTCCTCTTGCTCAACAAAGTCGATCGTATCAGCAAGCCGCGGTTGCTGCCGCTCATAGATCACTACCGGCAGCTATACGATTTCGCCGAGATTTTCCCAGTCTCCGGGCTGACTGGCGAAGCTTGCGCCGATTTAATGAACGGCTGGCTTGCTCGCCTGTCCGAAGCTCCACCGTACTTTCCGCAGGATCAGTTTACCGATCAGCCCGAGCGGTTTCTCGCCGCTGAATTGGTGCGCGAGCAAGTGATTCATGCGACCCGAGAAGAAGTGCCGCATGCCATCGCCGTGCTGGTCGACAGTTTTGAGGAGAAGACCGATTTGATCAAAATCCGCGCGACGATTTACGTCGAGCGCGAAGGACAAAAGGGCATACTGATTGGCAAGAGTGGCGAGCAGATCAAGAAGATCGGCACTCAAGCGCGCAAGCAAATCGAGTCGATCCTGGGTACCCATGTCTTTCTCGCCCTGTTCGTCAAGGTGCAGGCGAACTGGCGACAGAACGCGACGCTTGTCCGCCAGCTCGATTGGCACCGCCAGCTGGAGCAGCTTGCCGGCGAATAGGATCGGGGATGCTGCTAGGACGCCTTCGATGGTGCGATGCCCAGCGAGCGCATTTTCCGATACAGGTGGCTGCGCTCGAGGCCTAAAGCGGCGGCGGCCTTGGTCATGTTCCAGCGATTTTCTTCGAGCTTCCGCAGCACGAACTCGCGCTCATACGCTGCACGCGCTTCTTGCAAGCTCGCGTAGGGCTTTGGTGGGCTCTTCGAGGCACCTCGAAACAATTCCGGCGGCAAATGGTGGGGCTCGATTCGCGGCGAGGGACACATGATGACGAGCCGCTCGACGAGATTGCGCAATTCGCGCACATTCCCAGGCCAGGGATACGCCAACAGCACCTCCATTGCCTGCGACGTGAACTCTTTAGGCTTTTTGCCGTAGGCCTCGCAGAATTCCTTCAGAAAATGCGCCGCGAGAATGGAGATGTCTTCCATGCGCTCCCGCAGCGCCGGCACATAAAACGGGATTACGTTCAGCCGGTAGAAAAGATCCTCGCGAAACGCGTTTCGCGCAATTTCTTCCTCGAGTTTTTTGTTCGTTGCTGCGATCACTCGGACATCTACGGTAACCGGCTGATTCGACCCTAGCGGCTCGACACGCTGCTCCTCCAGCACCCGCAGCACTTTCGACTGCGTCTTCAGGCTCATATCGCCGATTTCATCGAGGAAAAGCGTTCCGCCATCGGCTTTCTGGAATTTTCCGACTTTATCTTCGCCCGCGCCTGTGAAGCTTCCCTTACGATGTCCAAACATTTCCGATTCGATCAGTTCTTCGGGGATCGCCGCGCAGTTGACTTCTACAAACGGCTGCTCGCGTCGCGAGCTGTTGGCATGAAGCGCCCGTGCCACGAGTTCCTTTCCTGTGCCGCTCTCGCCGTAAATCAAGACGCGGCCCGTAGTCGGCGCCGTGAGCGCGATCTGTTGACGAAGCGCTTTCATTGGCACGCTTGAGCCGATGATCTGATAGCGTTCCTCCAGCTCCGCGCGGAGCCGCCGATTTTCGTCTTCCAGGCGGATATACTCGAGAGCATTGCGGACCACGACCACGATTTTTTCGAGCGAAAGCGGCTTTTCGATGAAATCAAAGGCGCCCAGTTTTGTCGCTCGGACCGCAGCCTCGATGTTCGCGTGACCGGAGATCATAACTACCATGGGTGCCGCATCGAGTGTTTGTATGCGTTCGAGAACGCTCAGCCCGTCGAGCCCCGGCAGCCAGACGTCGAGAAGAATTAAGTCAAACCTGCGTTCCTCGATTTCCCGTAAACATTCCTCGCCGGAGCCGACCGTCTCGACTTCATAGCATTCGTCTCGCAGCAGAGCGCCTAGCGATTCGCGGATGCCGCTTTCGTCGTCAACGATAAGAAGGCTAGCGGGCATGTGCGTCCTTAGGCGATTTATGTCGGCACGGCGACTTCCGCGGCAGGAAAGCGCATTACAAACCGCGCGCCCACAGGAGAGTTGTCTTCGATGCGGATCGTTCCGTTATGCTCGGCGACAATGCGGCTGGCAATCGCAAGGCCGAGTCCGGTACCGCGGCCTTTGGTTGAAAAATGCGGCAGGAAAAGTCGTTCTTTGTCCTCAGGCGAGACGCCGTGTCCGCTGTCCGCAATTTCAATTTCGACGGCGTCGCCGTCGGCCACGGCTCGTGTCCCGACATTCAACCGGCGTATAGCGGTTCCTTCCATCGCTTCGGCGGCATTGTCGATCAGATTCGCCAGAACGGTACCCATCAGTTCAGCGTCCGCCCGAATGGGAGGGAGCGCGGGGGCCAAGCTGGCCGACACCATAATGCCCTCGAGACGCCCGTCAAAGCGCCCGAGCGCACCCTCCACAATAGAATTCACATTTGCTGGAGCCAAGCGAGCCGCAGGGAACCGTGCGAATTGCGAGAATTCATTGACCAGGGATGAGAGCGTCTGGACTTCCCGTTCAATCAACCCGGCACACTCAGCGACGAGCCGTTCCAATTCTGAACGCGCGAATCCTGGATAGGCCGAAGAGGCGCGATCCAGATGGCGAAGCAAGCGCTGGGCGGACAGCTGGATCGGCGTGAGCGGATTCTTGATTTCGTGCGCGATCCGTTGCGCGACCTCCTGCCACGCGGCCGCTTTTTGTGCTTGCAGCAGTTCGGTCAAATCATCGATGACCACCACAAAACCAGGATTGGAACGGCGCGGTCCGAGCGAGCTGACCGTCACCGCCGCTCTTACCAGTCGCCCGCCTGCTGCAATTTCAATTTCGCGAGACGCGGCTCCCATTCGCAGGGACCGGCGCATCAGGTGCAGGACGGCCCGCGCGGCCTCGTCACCGACCAACTCCGAGAGACTGCGCGCCCGGCGCGCCGATTCACCGAGAATCGTGATCACCGCGCTGTTGACGCGCACCACGTCGCCCGACGCATCGAGCGAAACAACACCGGTGGGCACGTTCTCAAGAATTGTCTCCATTAGATTTCGCCGGCGCTCGCGCTCCTCAATGGCTTGCTCGAGGCTTTTGGTGAATTCATTGATTTGCTTGCGGCCCTCACCTAGCTGTTCGGTCATGCGGTTGAACGAACGCACCAGCGTGCCGAGTTCGTCTTGCGCTTGGACCTCGATGCGCTGATCGAAATTGCCACGAGAGATTTCACGGGTGGCTTCGGCGAGCGCCTGAATGGGCACCGTCACCTGTTTCGATAAGAACAGAGCGACCCAGGTCGTTGCGAACAACAACACGAGCGTAATGAATGCGAGCACCGCTAGAAGGATGCGCTTGTAGTTGCGAAGTTCTTGCTTGAGGGCGAGATAAGTGTTTGTTTGCGTTTCGATATCGGCGTAGCGGCTCGAGAAATCATCGGGTAGGCGCCGCGCGACGTACAGCGTTCCGGCTATGGCGGGTGCCGTGCCCGCCACGTAGAGCTGGCCGTTGACCTTCCAGACTTGCGCCCCGCTGCGAATCGTCTGCACGGGTTCTGGCGTGATCAGCTGCGGGGTACCGGCTGCTCCGCTCGCCGCCGCATTGGCGCTGCCTCCCTGCCAAGCGCCCGAACTGGCGGCCACTCTCCCGGCAGCATTGGTGACCCACCAAATGTCCACCGACTGGCTGCGGGCCAGGAAGGCGGCGTCTGGCGAACCATCGACCACCGCGGCGGTGGCCAGCCGGGTAAGCCGGGCGTAATCGGAAGCCTCAAAATGCGCAAGCAGTGTCTGGCGCTGCTCGTTGGCAATTTCCAGCGGGCGAGGGAACCAGAGATTCAGCGTCCGGTTGATCAACGCATAACTGAAAAAGAAAAGAAAAACGACGGGTAGTAGCGAAACACCCATCGCTCCCAAGACCATCTTGACCTTGAACCGTGACCCGAGTTGTCCGGTGCGCCGTTCGAGCCCCAGCTTTACGAAATAGCGCACCAGGATCGACGCCAGCGTCAGCAGGGACGCTCCGATAATCGTGGACAGGGCGAAAAGTATGTAGGTGCTCGTTTGTCCTGTTTCGAGCGGCACTCTGAATGATCCCAGCGTGACGACCGCGACGGCCAGCAGTACGACCACGATTGACATCGCAATGGGCCAGCGCTGCCTCTTCGGCCGAACGCGCTGCATCTAGCGACCCTCCTCGAGGTAGCGTCCGAGCGGGCATTGGCCGCACAGCGGTTCTTGCTTTCGGCAGAACTTCTTTCCTAAGTTGACGATGAGCGCGTGGAACTCGTTAAACCACCGGCTATTTCCGAGCGAGTGCCGCTCGAACATCCACCTCACGTCCTCATACTTCGCCTCTCGCTCAATCCAGCCATGCCGCATCAGCAAGCGCTTGGCATACGCATCAACCACGAACACTGGGTGTTCGCCCGCGTAAAGTAGAATCGAATCAGCGGTTTCCGGGCCTACGCCGAAGACACCAAGAAGTTTCTCGCGCAGGGTAATCGTGGGAGTGTTGAACATTTGCGGCAACGATCCGCCGTATTCAATCCTCAGAAATTGGCAGAAAGCCTTGAGCTTTCGTGCTTTCTGTCGGAAATAACCCGAGGAGCGAATCAAGGCTTGGAGTTTGCGCAACGGGAGTCGTTCGATTGCGGCAGGCGAAAGGAGCTTGGCTGCCCGCAAGTTTGAAATAGCCCGCTCTACATTCACCCAAGTCGTGTTTTGCGCCAAGATCGCACCGACGATCACCTCAAATTGTGTCTCCCCGGGCCACCAGTGTTGCGGGCCGAAGGCGGTGAAGAGCGAGTTGTAATACTCCTCAAGCGGCGGTGTCGGACGCCTAGGAATCTCGACCAGCTGACCCTCCCCAACGTTTTCTCCGCCTCGGGAGTTGATGGGTGCGGTCGTTGGAAACGCGGAAAATGGCGCGAAAACGACTTTTGCGGCGGATTTCACGGATTTCCCACGATAAATGCCGGCGCAGAGCAAAGTCAAGCTCTGTGTGGCTTTTTCGCCACATCATGTGGCTTTCTCTCCGGCTGTCGGCCCAAGAGGGGGAAACCCAGGCTGTCTTTAGGGCCTGAAACTCATTCGGCACAGCAAGTGGCGGATTCAGATTCGGCGGCAGGAATTTCAGCGTCATATGGCGAAGCCTCCACTGCTCGGCTTCTAACGTTAACTTCTTACCGCCGAATGTGCGGGGTCGCATCGGGCATCAAAAGCGCCGACGAATGGTTTTTGCCGCAAAGTTTGGGCCCGGGCACCGGGATTTCGCGGCTGAGACATCGGTCCTTGCGGACTACGCGTTCTTGCGCTCGAATTCGCCCATAAAGCTTACCAACGCCTCGACCGCGTCAAGTCCCACCGCGTTGTAGAGCGAAACGCGCATTCCGCCAACCGACCGGTGGCCCTGAACACCGATCAGGCCCGCGGCTTGCGCTTCCTTGGCAAATTTGGACTCGGCCGCCTCGTCTCCGCCAGCAATGCGGAATATGGCGTTCATCTTCGAACGAGAATCTTTTTCGACCGGGCAACGATAGTATCGGTTCGAGTCGATCGTCTCATAAAGCAGTCTTGCTTTGGCTTCGTTGCGCTTCTCGATGGCGTCGATTCCTCCCTCGCCGTCGATCCATTCGAGCATTAAGCCGACGACGTAAACTGCGAACGTCGGGGGAGTGTGATAAAGCGACGCTTCTTTGATGTGAGTTTTGTACTGAAGGACTTTTGCAGTGTTGTCGCTGGCGCGCTCGGCTAAATCGCGACGGATGATGACGATCGTTACCCCTGAGGGTCCCAAGTTCTTTTGTGCTCCCGCGAAAATCAGGCCGAATTTGCGCACATCCATCGGCCGAGAGGCAATGTCGGAAGACATGTCGGCGACGAGAGGAATCGCTCCCGTATCGGGGATTTCCCTCCACTGCGTACCTTCAATTGTGTTATTCGTGCACATGTGCACGTAGGAGGCATCGGCTGACAGCGTGATTTCCTCTTTTCGCGGGATGCGGGTGAACTTATCCGCCTCGGTCGATGCCGCCAACCGGTAGGTTGCCAGCCTCTTGAGTTCCTCGATGGCTTTCGCCGTCCAAGAGCCGGTATGCAGCACATCAACGGGCTTGCCCGCAAGGTACAAATTCATGGGGACCACAGCAAATTGCCCGCTGCCGCCGCCCTGCAGGAAAATCACCGCATAATCGTCCGGTATAGCCAGAATGCGGCGCAGGTCCTTTTCCGTCTTATCGTTGATGGCCTCGTATTCAGGTGAACGATGGCTCATCTCCATTACCGACATGCCCGATCCGTGGTGATCTAGCAATTCTTCTCGGATGCGCTCGAGAACGGGGAGAGGCAGAGCCGCCGGCCCCGGATTGAAATTGAATGCACGCTTGATCTCCCGTTGAGACGCCACAGTTGCCTTCATGATGACCATCCCTTGTGTCGCAGACCCTCGGTTACGATGCGACTAGGATATCGGAATATTTAGGATACCAGAACTGTCCCGCGAGACAGCGGCCCGCTGCGCGATCCTTGCCGGCTAGAACAGGCGGCACCGGTTTCGCCCAGGCGATGATTTACCGGCGCCGCAGGTTGCCGCCGACCTAAGGCAGATCATGTGGGAGTTTGTCAAAGTGTAGCCCACCCCTCACAGCGTGAAAGTGCTCGCCAAGCTGGATGATCAGAGGAAAAAGGCTAACCGATAGCATCGCGATGTCGGGCGTGGTATTTATGAGAGCAGGTTCAAAGTGGATAGCCGGCCTTTTGCCTCGCGGCATCGCCACGCCTGTGAACACCCGAGACGACGAATTCGAACGTGTTGCGATGGCCCATTGGCGAAGTCTGTTGGGTGTGGAGAAGTGCATCGAGCCTGATAATCCTCTAGGGGAGGACTTGCTCCAAGAGACTCTCGTGTGGGCCTGGCGCGGCTTCGATCCGTTCAAGGCGGGAACCAATGGGGCATGGCTTTTCCGAATTATGTTCAATGTCCCTTATTCTATTCACGCGGCGGGGCAGCCCCGGGCACGTCGTGGCAAGCCGCAACCCCGAATTAAATCAGCGGCGCGTGGACCAGATCGCCATAAACGATGCGACGGTGCTGCCAGGGCATTTCAAAAAAAACTCTCCCAAGACCAGTGGGGTGCTGTGGCTCACGGTCGTCGAGCGATTTACAGGGCGAGAAATGGCGAAGATTCTCTTGATCCCAATCGGCCCGGCCGTGTCCCGAATCAGTCGCGCGCGACAAGCCTTGCGCGCAAAGATCACTTTCGAGGAGTCGACATCGAGTCACTCGCCATCTGGGGCTTTCGGCGCCGGAAGGGAGCTCGGTGAATTGCGGTGACATAGTTCGGCTGGCGCCGCTCTACGTTACGGGCGAGCTCGAAGCGGAGCTCTCTGCTGAGTTCGATGCGCACCTTAAAACGTGCGCCGCATGTATGGGTGAAGTGGAAAGACAAGCGCGACTGGATGCCCGCCTGCGCGAAATGATTCTTACCCAAGACCTGCAAACCAATGTAGCGGAGGCGGACCGCCGCGTCCGCGAGTTGATGCTAGCCCAGGTGGATGGTCTGCCGACGGCTAAACCACCGCGACCGCTCCGGCGTGCCGCCAGAGTGGCTGCCGGCCTTGCCGGGGCGCTCCTATTGCTGGCTCTCGGGTATGGTCTGTTGCATGTGGCGCGCGTCGCGCCGGTTTATAGGGCCGCGGCCAGAGACCATCAAATCGAGATCATCGAGCAGCTGCCCAGGCAATGGCTCAGTGATCCGCAAGAGATCGCCTCGGTGGCGCAGCGCGGGGGCGTCTCGCGAGCGGCCATAAGCGCCTTGACTTCTGGCGGTTATCGACTCCTGCGTGGTAAGCTCTGTTTTCTGGATCGCCGAATCTTTCTCCACCTCGTTTTCTCTTCGGGCGGCCGGGAATTCTCGGTCTATCTGCGCCAGCGCGATGGCGCCTCGCCTGGGGGAGCTGCACGGGAAATCGTGAACGGCAAACCGCTTTGCGCAACCGAAGTCGACCAAGAACACCTCGCTTCGATCGAAACCGATCGCCTCCTGGTTCTGGTGGTCAGCGACGAATCCTCCGATGCTGCACTGAATTTTGGCCGTTTCGCGTCCGCCGTCCTCTGATCCCAAAACCAACTTGCCCTGGTTCGGCTTGTTCGGTAGCTGCCTTGAACTTTTGTGGTGCAACCGCTAGACTGAATTCAGTGGGTTTCTGTTGCGGAGCCGGTATATAAATGCTTCTCTCTCGGGATTTTGTCGGCTACATGGCCAAGGAAGTCGTGAAGCGCCTGATAGCTGGCAAGATGATTGAAACCAAGAACGTGGAAGCCCTCACCCAGCACGTCCGGCAGGTAATGGCGGACGAAATTACCGTGGAGGACCGGCTGAATGAAGAAGCGCGTGAGATTTTGAGCAAGTATTCGGAGGAAATGCGCCGAACGGGAGTTTCCTACCAGGAGATGTACAAGAAGGTGAAGAGCCAGTTGGCGCGTGAGAGGAAACTAATCCTCCGCTAGCATGCGATTGAGTCGCGAAAAGACGGTCCGGCTTTCCCACCGCGTAATAGATTTTCTCGTTGCTAGTCCCGATGTCGATTTTGTCGAGGATCGGGACACCATCCGCCAGGAAATCGTAAACATTTTCACCTCCTTGCTGAAAGTGGAAGAGCAAATCGACACGGAAGCACGCGCCAAGATTGCATCACAGAAAAAAGAGATCTTGGAGGGCAGCGAGGAGTGGGACATTCTTTACCGGAAATACTACTCGGAAGGGCTCAAGCGGCTCGGCGTAAGCGAAACCCATAGCCATTAGCTTCGAAACATCGCTTAAAGGCAAAAGGCACCCCATGGGGATGGGGTGCCCTTCACGCTAACCGACTCTGAACTGAAATTAAGGTTGCTGCTGTTGGTCATCAGGACGGTGCTTCAGTGTCGGCCGGTCGCTGTCATCGGAGCCTTGATCTGTCGAGGGAGGCGACGGCGATGTCGTGTCGCCGGGAGTGCTACCGCCATCGGTCGTTGGGCCTCCGCCCTTGTTCTGGGGGGTGCGCTTGCGAAGCGTAGGCCTGTTGGGATTGTTGCTCTTCACCTTGACGTTGGCTTCGATCAACTGCAGGCGCCCCTTCACCTGATCGAATTCGGAGGTTGAGACGATGTATTCGTCACGAGCAGGAAGAATCGTCGCAATCTCCTTCTGGATGGCTTCGATGCGGTCAGGGGTCGGCGGATGGGTCGCGAATACTTTGGGGATCGTTCCCGGTTCTTTCTTTTCGTCTGCCTCGACTTTCTCGAAGAAAGCCACGAAAGAGTTGGGGTCGTAGCCGGCTTTGTACATGTACTGCAGGCCCAGGTAATCCGCTTCACGCTCGTCGTCGCGCGAGAACTTGAGGAAGGTAAGCGGAATCGCGAAATTCATGCCCTGATAGATCGCATATCCGGCCCATGTGTAGGGAATAAAAATCATCGCGGGAATGGAGGCCAGGTTGATAATTTCGCCTTTGGTGGCCTGCTTGGTGCCATGTCGTGCGCAGACGTGCGCAATTTCGTGGGCCATCACGCCGGCAAGCTCCGATTCTTCATCTGCGTGGAGGATCAACCCGCTGTTGACATAAAAGAAGCCACCGGGGAGCGCAAACGCATTGACCACGTCGGAATCGATCACTTTGATCGTAAACGGGACGCGTGCGTCGGAGTTGCGGACGAGGTTCTGCCCCACGCGATTCACGTATTCGGTGACCACCGGATCATCGATGAATTTCGCGGTCTTATCGACTTCCTGGGCGAGCTGTTTTCCCAACGCGATCTCGCGATCAAGCGAATAGAAGTCGAGACCCTTGCCAACGCCCCGATTGCCGATTGCATTCACATCGGCCTTGCTCCCGGGTTTCACGTTGGGATTCTCTTTCTGGGGTACAGGGGCCGGTCCGCTCGTATTCGTCGGATTCGTCGATTGTTGATCGGTTGTTTGCGGCTGCCCCGGCGCCGGCTGATCGGAGCCTGGCGTTTGGCCGCTGGTCGACGGACCGGTGGTAGTTGGCTGCTGAGGGTTGGGGCTTTGCTGTGGCGCCTGCGACGCGGCGGAGGCGGGCAGGGTAATCAGAGAGGCTGCCAACAGGGTTGCCATCCAGCGGGTCGAAAAGGAGCTCGTCATGGGCACCTCCGGGAGGAACCTGCCCGCCATTATACACCCAGCTAGCGGCAACCCTCCGGTTGGGGAATGTGATGGCTGAAACGCGAAAAGAGTTTTCTTTCAGTGAGCAAAACCTGACGGCTGAGGTCCCCGCTCCTTAGTTCTCGCGAAGCGGCTGCTTCAGTCGGTCGATCTCGTCTCGAAGCCGCGAAATTCTGGTACTGACGGAAACCTGGTAGATAAAGAAAACGGCCCAAACGGCCATCCAGGCTGCGAACAAGAACTGGAAGTTTTTCATAAATCAATTCCTTGGGGCCTTGGCGAGAGCCGAAACGAGCTCTCCCGGCCGTGTCTCACCAGCCACGCGCAGCTCGTCCAGTTCATGGCGCAGCCGTTCCAGCCGGTAGCGGTCCGCCAGAACGATCAACATCATGGTGAGCATGGCGGACACAGAGATCATAAGAACCCTGCCCATTGTGGGGTCTAGGCCGGAATTGGCGCCCCCCAAAAGCACCGGGGCGGGGTGTTGTGTACGCCATAGGCGATTTGAGACATACACGAGGGGTGCGTCCAAAAACGCGAAAATTCCGAAGACAGCTGATAATGTGGCGCGTCGCCCGGGGTCCTCGATGAGTCCCCGCAAAATGAGGTAGGAAACATAGAGCAGCCACAGGACGAAGCAGGTGGTCAAGCGCGCGTCCCAGGTCCACCAGATCCCCCAGGCCGGTTTGCCCCAGAGCACGCCGGTGATCAAACCCGCGGTACAGGATGCCACGCCAACTTCGGCGCCCGAAACACTCAACCAGTCCCACTGAGGCCGACGGGTCAGAAGCCACCCGATGTTCGCGACGAAAGTAATCGTCAGAGCGGTGAACATGGCGCTCCAGCATCCCAAGTGGAAGTAGAAGATGCGCTGGATTTCATGCATGGTTCGCTCGTCCGGGGCAATGAACAGAGCCGCGTAACCGGCGACCGACATTAATCCGGCGGCAAGGACCGTGAGTGGGATGCGGGCCTTCATCGAATTGCCATCATTCCTCCAAAAGAAAATCGCTGAGAAGCCATGAAGCTGTAAGAAACACGATATCAAATCCCGCTAATAATGCGAGCCAGCCGCGTTCCAGTCCCGGTTGCGGCGCGAGAAGAGAGGCCGTGGCTTCGACGGCGGCAATCAGCAGGGGCGTCAGAATCGGCAGCAGCAGAAGCGGTAACAAGAGCTCACGCATGCGCGCGTGCGCCGCAATCACGGATAACACCGTGCCTGTGGCGCACAGTCCGAGCGTACCTAGGATTAGAACCACCGCGAACCTGCCAGCCACCGCTAGGACCGATACGTTGTACAGCACGGCGAAAACAGGTATGAGAACGATTTCCGCAGCGGACAGAAATAGAAAATTCGCCAGCATTTTTCCAAGCAGCAGAGCGAACGGAGAAATCGGCGCCATGCGCAGTGCGTCGAGAGTTTGGTTGGCCTGTTCGCGTCCGAACGACGGATGCAGCATCAGGGAGCCGGAGAATAAGAACGCGATCCACAGCAGGCCGGGTCCGATGCGCCGCGACTCCGCCGAGGTGGGGTCGAACGAAAAACTAAACAAAACAACGACGACGAGGGCGAAAACGATTGTCGCGTTCAACAGCTCGCGCGTTCGAAATTCAAGTCGGAGTTCCTTTTCGAGCAAAATAGCCGCGGCTCGAGCCGTGCTCATGCCGATTCCTCCGGACGCAGTGCGGCGAGAAGTGAGCGCGGATCGCCGCGGGCGCCGCTATCGTTCTCGACGCGCCCGTTCACCAGCGAAACGGCACGGGTGGCCAGATCGAGCGATTCGCTCCGAGCGTGCGTGCTCATAATGATGGTGATACCGGAGCCCCGCAAACGCGCGAGCGTACTGCTGAACCAATCAAGACCTTGGCGGTCGAGCCCGGCGGCAGGCTCGTCCAAAAGGAGTAAGCCGGGACTATGCAGCAGCGCGCGGGCAATGGCCAGCCGTTGCCGCATGCCTCGCGAAAAGGTCCGGACGACGCTGCTTGCGCGCGTGTGAAGCCCGCAGGCTTGCAGGGATGCGCTGATCCGGCTGGGCAAGTCGGTCAAACCATAAAGGCGAGCGAAGAAGAAGAGGTTTTCCTCGGCGGTTAGTTCGTCATACAGGAGCGTGCTGTGGCCGACCATGCCGATGAGCGCCTTGAGTGCGTCATCGCCGCCGCTTGGCGCGTGGCAAAATGAGATCTTGCCGCTGGTCGGCTTGGCGAGAAGCGCGGCAACGCGCAGTAAGGTGGTTTTGCCCGCGCCGTTAGGACCGAGCAGCGCCACAAATTCGCCTGGCGAAATTTCGAGTGAGACTCCGCGCAGGGCAAACATCGGCCCAAAGCGCTTTTCGACTCGCTCGAAGGATATTCCCAGGCCGATGGTTCCAGGCGCGGGCACAGCCGAACGGGGGGGCGGTTGCGCGGAAAGCGTGCCGGACAATGCCTAGCCTTTCACCAGATCGCGCAAAATCTGTTGCACGCGATCGCGTTCGCTGATGTATTCGGCCTCCGTGATTGTGCCAGCTTCGCGGCGCAACTCCAGTTTGAACAGAATGTCTTTCAGTTCATCGAGGCTGCCACGCACGGAGCGATCGAGGCTGGCTGCCGCGCCACCATTCGTGGAGGGGGCCGGCCCGGGCGCTTCTCGCGATGAGGTCGCGGGCAAGACAGTGGCTGGCTTTGCTTGCCGCGCGATTTCGACAGACGGCGTCGTTTCTTTAGGCGCACCGGCGAAGGTAACCCGAGGCTGCCGCCAAATGTAGATCAAGCCTAAGGCGAAAATGGCCGCGAATCCGCCAACGATGTACCACCGCACACTGTCGAGCCGTGCGGGCAGAGTCGTCAGACTCGCAGCGGGCGCTGCGGCACCGGATTCGGCGCGCGAGTTCACTGAAGGATTCTGCGCGTCGTCGGCTGCGGAATCATTCGAAGCGGATGGAGGCATGAGACCCGTACCAGAAATCGAAAAAGCTTCGAGCGTATTGGCTGGCACTGATTCCTTCATGAAGACGTTGAACCCTTGCTGTTGTCCAGCGGCGGCGAAGCCTTCTCCGGAAACCTGCATTCCGGGCGGAGCGAAGATCGCGACGCGCTCGATCGAATAAGGCGAAGTGACTCGGACGGAGGTTTGATTTCCAGGATAGGCGATTTTGTAAGACAGCCGGACGCTGCTGTCGCCGGGGCGAAAAGGGTAGTCGATGGCCTCGAGATTCTTCCCCTTGCTGGTCGGCTGCTGTCTCACCGGCATACCGCTTATACCGGCAACGGACACTTCGCCGAGCTGCGCATCGGCGGGAATCGCAAACTCAAACGAATCGCCGGGTTTGTAGAACGCCACGGGAGGCTGCGTTTTATTGGTGATCAAATATTCTTCGTTGACGATCAGATCAGAGCCGCTGGGTTCGAGAATAATGGCACGTGCGGTGACCGAAAAGGCAGTCGGTTTTTCAGTTGGATCGAAGACTTGGATATCCACCTTCGTCTTGCCTGGTGTCGCAGGCTCGTGGTAGTTCACGCCACGATACACCGCGCGGATGAGCATGGGGCCATTGCCCAGAGCGGGGTTTTCGAGTTCGTAGCGGCCGTTGGCATCGGTTTTCGTCTGGGCCACTGGAACCATCGTGCCCTGCAGCTGAATCAGAATCACGTCCACGCCAGCGGCAGGCTTTCCAGTCGTGCCGTTGGTGACGATGCCCGTCACCGTTCCGGCGCATGACAGTGAGGCAAACAGGCAGAGGAATAGGCTTGCCAAGATAGGCTTACCAGCCATGCAAGCGCTCTTCATGTTCTCGCGTGACCTCGCAATCACGTGTGCGGCGCCTTTTGCGAAGCTGCCTGGCGTGTTGCCGGTGTGGGAATCCCGCCGGTGAGCGTATCCATCTCCCCGAGCACGCGAGCCGCTTCGATTTCGAGCGATTGCTTGATCTCCTCGTAATCCGCTTCGGAATACTTTCCTGCGCGATATTCGAATCGCAGATCGCGCAAGTTGTCGTAAATCTGATCGCGTCGATCGAGCAGCTGATCGAGCCTGGTGCGATGCGGCGCGGAATCGGACGGCTCTCGGCGCACGCCAAAGACGAAAATCAGGGTGGCGATGAACAACAGCATACACGCGACAGTAATATCGACTTCACTCAACGTCTTGCCTGTCTGCTTGGCGGCGGGCTCGCTCGAGCAACTCGGAAGAAAGCTGCGGCCCGCCCGCGGGAGAGAGAAGTGCTCGCTGGCGCCAACGACGGACGAGTTCCCCAACCAGGTACAGCGCCATCAGCGGCGCGAGGATCGGGATGACCCAAACGAGGCCCGTAAAACCCGTCTTCGGCGGATCGACCAGAACCGTCCGGCCATATTCCTGCACGAAGGATTGCAAAATCAGATCGTCCGAATCGCCCCGCGCAATCCGCTCGTCCAGCTCCTGTAACATGGTGTGCGAATACGTACAGCCCACGTGATTACACGCGGTCAGGATCTGATTGCAGCCGCAGACGCACATCAGCTTGGTCCCCAGGCGCTTGGCGCGTTCGCTCTGCTGCGCCTGGAGCGCCGGTGACAGCGCACAGAGTAGGAGAACCGCCCCAAGGATACTCGCTGCCGCCGAGCTTGAGCGTGGGATTCCGCTAATCATGACCTTCACTTCTAAGAACAGGAGCGCCGGCGGGCGCGACCTTGGAGCTAGCGCTTTCGCCCCAGGCCCGCTCCATCGCCGGACGAAGCACGAGCTTGGCACGGCGGCTTGGAAACATCGCCAGCCCTGTCCCCAGCACGACCACAATTCCGCCGAACCAAATCCATTTCACAAGCGGATTCAGATACGCGTGAATCACTGGCTTGCCTGTTTCCGGGCTCGCGCCAGCATAGACGACGTAGAGGTCGTGCAACGGCCTGCTTTCGACCGCTACGATCGTTTCGGAGACTTGGCTGGCAAGATAAGTGCGATGTTCCGGGTAGAGCATCATTTCGGATTTGCCGTTGCGGAAGACCTCAAGCGTGGCGCGATCGGATGAATAGTTGTTCGTCGAAGGCTGATCAAAATTCTGGCAAAGGATGGTGTAGGGGCCGAGGGCAATCTTGTCGCCGACATTCATTTCTTTCTGAATGTCCTGGTTAAATGCCGAGCCAGAAATTCCGATAAAAATCAGGACGATACCGAAGTGAATTACATAACCGCCATAGCGGCGTGTGTTGCGCATGGTGAGTTCGCCGAGGGCATACAGAATGTTTGTTCCATCGCGCGAGGCGATCACGCGGGCGCCGCGATAAAATTCGGCCGCAATTGTCAGCGTGACGAACACCGAAAGAGTCAGGCAAACGAGCGGGTAGAACTGTCGGAAGCCGAAGGCAAACGCGAGGACACCCGCGGCGACTCCGCCTGCCAGCGGACGGGCAAAATTCCGCTTCAGCGCATCGTAGGAAGTCTTGCGCCAAGCGAGCAGCGGGCCAACGCCGGTGAGCAGCAGCAGAAACAGCGCGATGGGGACGTTCACCTTGTTAAAGAATGGTGGACCCACGCTGATCTTCGCGCCGGTCACAGCTTCGGAAATCACCGGGAACAGCGTTCCCCACAGAACCGCAAAGCATGCCGCGAGCAAGATCAAATTGTTGAAAAGGAAGCTCGACTCGCGCGAAACGAGCGAATCAAGTTGATTGTCGCTGCGCAGATAATCCCGATTCTTCCACCACGCGGCCAGGCATACTAGCAAAATGACGCCGAGGAAAGTAAAGAACCAACCGCCGATCGATGATTCTGCAAACGCATGCACCGAGCTGACCACGCCCGTACGCGTAAGCGAAGTGCCCAGAATAGAAAGCATGAAGGTGACGAAGACCAGCCACACATTCCACACCTTCATCATGCCGCGCTTTTCCTGCATCATCACGGAGTGCAAAAAGGCGGTGCCGGTGATCCACGGTAGCAGCGCCGCGTTTTCGACCGGATCCCACGCCCAATATCCGCCCCAGCCGAGTACGGCATAGGCCCAATGCGCTCCGAGCAGAATGCCGACGGTTTGGAAGCACCAGGCGACCATCGTCCAGCGGCGTGTGATGTGAATCCATTTTTCACCAGGATAGCGCCCCAGCAGCGCGGCCATGGCGAACGCGAAGGGCACCGTAAATCCCGTGTAGCCCAGATACAGAATCGGCGGATGGATGACCATCTCGTAATACTGCAGAAGGGGATTAAGTCCGCTGCCGTCGGAGAGGCGCGCGATATGCATCGCGCCGAACGTGTCCAGGCCGCCTAGCACGCGAAATGGGTTGGTCACGAAATTATTGAGGGTCAGAAAGAAAATCTGCACGCCGGCGAGTGCCACGCCGACATAGGGCATCAGTTCAGGGTGTTTTTTGCGGTTCAGGAAAAGCGCGAGGAACGCGTAGATCGAAAGAAGCCAGGTCCAGAAAAGCAGTGAGCCCTCCTGGCCGGCCCATAACGCGGAGAACTTGTAGTAGAGCGGCAGGGCGCGATTGCTATGCGCCACGATATAGGAGAGTGAAAAATCGTCGGTAAAAAACCCATACTCGATGGTGGCGATGGCCAGGGTGACAAGGCCGAAGACGCCCATGCCCGCGTTACGCGCTGTCTTTGTCAGCAGCGGCCGGCGCGTCAGGATGCCCGCGATTCCGGCGGCGAATGCATACACAGCCGCGGCGAGCGCGAGCAGCAGCGCAAACGAGCCAAAAATGTCCACTGATCCCCCCGCAGGTGCCCTCGAACTAGTTTCGGTTAATGTGCCGGTCGCAAAAAGCGATAAACGCCCCGCCGCCGCGTTCACTCTAGGAGCTTAGAACGTCACCAGCTTCAGCTCTTTCCGGCGGAAGATCCCTGAGCAGAATCGATCGGTGGACCGGGAGTTTGGCTGGGCTGAACGGGCGAGCCGCTTGGCGACGCTTCGTACTTCGATGCGCATTTGGCCTGGACCTGTTCCGCAACGAACGAGCCGTCGGGTTGTATGCGACCCTCCACGAGCGCTTGCGCGCCACCTTTGAACGTGTCGGGCAGAGGGTCAGTGCCCCGATAGCTTACCGACAGAGCCTTCCCCTGTTCCTCCAGCACGAAATTGACGCGGCCATCACGATGTTCAATCGAGCCGCCGCGGACATTGCCCGAAACCCGCATGCGCTGATGAAGTTCCGGAGCGGACAGCGTCGAAAGTTCGCTGATCGTGTGGTAGTAGGTCTTGCTTTGCGTGTAGCCGACGTAGGCGAGTGCCAAAAGCGTCGCGCCGATAATTGCCGAGCCAACCAGAAACTTCTTCTGAGCCTTCAACTGGAGCCCCCGTTTCGACCGGCCGTAGTAGGGATTCTAGCACAGTGGAAGATTGCGGGGTCCCCACTACGCGGTATGGGCTTTTTCACCTCCCGTGCGGTTCAGCTATCGGATTTTTCGGCCATTGGCGTTGGGGACTTGGCGAAACGCTTCCCCGCCGCACCTCCGTCTTGATGACCAAGCCGATGCTCTGGAAGTGCTTGAGATGGATGGTCACGACGGAGAAGGGAAGGCCGAACCGCACGGCGCCCGAGACTCGACGGCCCGGCGCTTCGGTAGACCAGTCAAACTGTGAAATTCTGCAGTTCGCGGTTCTTGGCTTCGATTTGCTGGTGCAGCTCGATCAACCTCTGGCCGACTTGGACGCAGGCCAGCAGTTCAGGGGGGTGAAACGGCTTGGTGAGGTGGTTATCTGCGCCGGCCGACCGGTATCGCGCAAACACTCGCTGCCTTTGTCCAATCATCCAAAGCAGCCGACCGCCTTCGCCGAGAGCTACTGAGTGCCGCTGGAGGAATGCGCGGGGACACTCCCGTTCACGCCGAGTTTCGCGCGCAGGCAGCCAACCAGTTCGGGTGCGAGTTCAGAAATGGCCATGCCTTCTGAAACGATAAACTTGCAGCTCAGTATCGGTCGCGGTTGGTCGTCGTCCGTCAGTTGGCAGTTCACCCGGCAATACTGGCATTCCTGGTTCCAGCAGAAGCGTCCGTAGGGGACCGTTTCCGGGCTGATGAATTGAAAGGCGCGCAGGAGAGAATTTCTCTCCGGCACGAGAAAAGTCTTGCCCATAATTGTGATTTCCACGAGCTTTTCGTACGGACGGAACACTTCCGACATGAACGGAGCCTCGCCCTCGGCCATTGGATAAACCCCCTGTTGCTTCAAGCTAATCGACAACGGTTAGAGGAGCAACGGGAACGGCTCGTGTCGTGCCCAATCTTCCACTGGCGAAAGTCCACCGCAGGAGGCTAGGCGTCGAAGATTCTAGGATAGGCTTTTCCGGGACGCTCAGCGGCAGCAGGAATGCGCGCGTAGGCCGGAAAGGGTGCAGCAGAAGCGGGAGGAGCGTGTAATCGAATGCAACAAACTTCAAGCGAAGAACTGGCCGATGTGACGGAATTTGTCGAAGCGCTGCGCTAGCAGTTGATCTGTAGAGAGCCGCGAGAGTTCGTCCAGTGCCCGCGCGAGGACCGGCTCGAGCAGTCGCGCCGCAGCGGCATGATCGGTATGCCCGCCTTCCTTGGGTTCGGGCACGATTTCGTCGATCAGCTTCAATTCCAGCAGATCGCTAGCTGTGATCTTCAGTGCTTCGGCGGCGAGCTCCGCTTTTGTCGAGTCACGCCACATGATGGAGGCACAGCCTTCTGGCGAGATGACTGAGTAGATCGAGTTTTCGAGCATCAGCACGCGGTCGCCGATGGCAATAGCCAGCGCGCCACCCGAGCCGCCCTCGCCCGTAATCGTCACAAGGATCGGAACCGGTAGCCGTGACATCTCGCGGATGTTGTAGGCGATCGCCTCTGCCTGGCCGCGCTCCTCAGCATCGATTCCCGGATAAGCGCCCTGCGTGTCGACAAAGACGAGAATCGGCCTTCTAAACTTTGCTGCGATGCGCATGGCGCGCAAGACCTTGCGATAGCCCTCGGGCTTCGCTTGTCCAAAATTGCGGGCAAGGCGCTGCTTGGTATCGCGCCCCTTCTGGTTCCCCACTACCAGCACAGGGCGTCCACGAAACCGCGCCATTCCCGCGATCAGCGCGGAGTCATCTGAAAAGCGTCGATCACCATGAATCTCGCTGAAATTTTCAAAAAGGAGCCGGATGAAGTCATCCGTATAAGGGCGCTGAGGATGACGCGCCAGCTGCACTCGTTTCCAGGAATCCAGGTTTGCATAAAAATCCTTCTTCAGCTCCTCAACTTCGTGCCGGATTCTCGCGAGGTCTTGCGCGGTCGCATCCGTTGGGTCGGAGAGACGGCTCAGCTCCGCCACGTCGCGCTCGAGCGCATTGATTTGCCTCTGTCGCTGGTCGTTGCGCTCTCGCGGTAGCAAACCTCGCCTACCCGCTAAAGAACTCGTCTCGGAGCGAGAGTCATCCGGCGAGGGCGCCCTCGCGCGCTGTTGTTTTTCCTCGAGCTGGCGCTGGCGTGCCCGCTCCTGCATTCGCCGGAGGCGCTGCCGGGCCAGTTTCCGCTTTTCACTAGAATCGGTCATTGCAGCACGGCAACCGCGTCGGCCCCGCAAATCTCACGAACGCGTTCGACCAGCTCGCGATCCGCCCTTACCGCGCTCCCCGCGTCGATGGTCGCTTCCGTACCGTCTTCTTGGACCAGCTCGAAACTAATCCGGCAGCGGCCCGGATGCCTGACAAACAGTTCGTGCAGCCGGTCGATCACGCCAGCATCGATTGCGCTCCGATTCACGCGCACTTTGAGGACGCTCGGCGAACCATTCGAACCCGGGTCGGGAATTTGGTCGAGTTGGCGTGCGTCGGAAACGATGACTCGTGTTCCCACATCCTCGATCGCCACACGCCCCTTGATCAACAGCGGCGTGGCAGCCCTGAGTATCGGCTCTAGTTTTTGAAATGCCTCGGGGAAGACCAGCGCTTCCGATACGCCTGTGCGGTCTTGCAGCGTCAGAATGGACCATCGCGCCCCGCGCCGCGAGCGCATCGGCCGCGCCTGCACAATAATCCCCGCGACCACAATCTCTTCGCCGTTGCGTCGTTCATCCAGGGTCGCCAGTTCAACTGCCTTCAATTGTTGCAAGCGCCCACTGTACTTATCGAGTGGATGACCGGAGATGAAGAAGCCCAGCGTGGAATATTCGGCCGCCAGCAACTCGTGTTCGGGCCACGGATCGATCTCCGGAAGGGGTTCGGGCAGGACTGGGTCATGCACGGCCGCGGCTCCGCCAAAGAGGCCGTGCTGGCCACTGTCTTTTGCCCTCTGCCCAGTCTGCGCGCGCTCGATCGCGCGATCAATCACGGCCATCATCTGCGCGCGATGCGAACCTAGATCGTCAAGTGCGCCGGAACGAAGCAGACTTTCCAGGACACGCTTGTTCATCACCCGCGTATCGACGGCCTCGCAGAACTCGAAAAAACTCGTGAATTTTCCCAGACCATCGCGCGCCGCGAGAATTCCCTTTACCGTGCCCTCACCGACGTTTTTGATGGCAGCGAGACCGAACCGAATGTTGTCTCCCACTGGCGTGAAGTACAGATCGCTTGAATTCACATCCGGCGGGAGCACAGTGATCCCCATGCTCCGCGCTTCGTTGATGTACTTCACTACCTTGTCGGTGTTGCCCGTTTCCGACGTCAGCATGGCGGCCATGAATTCAACCGGGTAGTGCGTCTTGAGCCATGCGGTTTGATATGCGAGCAATGCGTAGGCGCAAGAATGTGACTTGTTGAAGCCATAGCCCGCAAATTCGGCCATCAAGTCAAAAATCTTTTCGGCCTTTTTTGCGGGAACTTTATGCGCGTGGCATCCAGTGAGAAACTTCTCGCGCTGTGCCGACATCTCTTCTGGCTTTTTCTTGCCCATCGCGCGGCGCAGAAGGTCGGCGTCGCCAAGCAAGAATCCGGCTAGGCGATTGGCAATTTGCATCACCTGTTCCTGATACAAAATCACGCCCCAGGTTTCCGAAAGGATTGCCTCCAATTCCGGCAAATCGTATTGGACTTTCTTCTTGCCGTGCTTGCGTGCGATGAAATCGTCGATCATTCCTCCCTGGATCGGACCCGGGCGGTAGAGGGCATTCAGCGCGGTGAGGTCCTCAAGCCGCGTCGGCTGATAACGCTTGAGGATGTCGCGCATGCCGTGCGATTCAAACTGGAAAATGCCCGTGGTGTCTCCGCGCGAGAAAAGCTCGTATACCCTCGGATCATCGAGCGGCAAAGTCGCTAGGTCGACAGAAATCCCACGATTCTGCTGGATCAACCGGACGGCATCGTCGAGCACCGTAAGCGTGGTCAGGCCCAGAAAATCCATCTTCAGCAGCCCGATTCGCTCGAGGGCGTTCATGTCGTACTGCGTTGTGATTTCGTCCTTGTTCGATTTGTACAAGGGAACGACTTCTGTGAGCGGCTGCGGCGAAATCACCACGCCCGCTGCATGGGTCGAGGCGTGCCGTGCCAGCCCCTCGAGCCGCAGCGCGACTTCGATCAGCTCCTTCACCCGCTCGTCGGACTTGCGCAGCGATTCGAGCTGCGGAGTCTGCTTCAACGCGTCTTCCAGTTCGATATTCAGCGTTGCAGGCACCAGCTTCGCAATCTTGTCCACGTCGGCGTAGGGCATGTCGAGCGCGCGGCCGGCATCCTTCAGCACTGCCTTTGCGGCCATGGTGCCAAACGTAATGATTTGTGCGACGCTTTTCTCGCCATACGCCTTGCGCACGTAATCGATCACCTCCCCGCGTCGCCTCATGCAAAAATCGATATCGATGTCGGGCATGGAAACCCGCTCGGGGTTGAGAAAGCGCTCGAACAGCAGATCGTATTGCAGCGGGTCGACGTCGGTGATTTGCAGCGCGTAGCTGGCCAGACTTCCGGCGGCGGAACCTCGCCCGGGGCCGACCGGGACACCCTGCGATCGTGCGTAATGAATGAAGTCCCAGACGATCAGAAAATATCCAGCGAAGCGCATCTTCTGAATCATGCGAATTTCGTCGGAGAGGCGCTGTTCGTATTCAGCCAGGGAATGCCGGAGCTGATTTTGCGCTCGCAGCCGCTCCAACTGCGGCGCGCGCACGGCGAATCCCTCACGCACGACCTTCTCGAAGTACGAGTCCGTGGTGTGTCCTTCCGGCACTCTGAATTCCGGGAAGGGGTCGCTTACTCGCTGGATCTTGACGTTGCAGCGCTCCGCAATTGCCACCGTGCGCGAGATTGCCTCCGGCACCTCGCGAAACACTTCGGCCATTTCCTCTGCGGTCTTGAAGTAAAACTGATCGGTCGCGAACTTCATCCGCTGGCTGTCACTCATGGTCTTGCCAGTTTGAATGCACATGAGGACTTCCTGCGCGTGTGCGTCGGATTTGGTTAGGTAATGGCAATCATTGGTGGCGACCAGCGGAATTCCGCTTTCGCGCGAAAGCTTCACCAAATCTCGATTGACGCGCGGCTCGATCTCGAGCCCTTGATCCTGCACCTCCAGGAAAAAGTTTCCTTTGCCGAAAATGTCTCGAAGCCGGTAGGCGTTCTCTCGCGCCCGCTCGTATTTCTCTTGGAGCAGCGCGTCGGCAACTTCGCCGCGCAAGCATGCGGAAAGCGCAAGGAGACCTTTTCCGTGCTGGGCGAGTAAATCATGGTCGACGCGAGGCTTGTAGTAAAAGCCGTCCAGAAAGCCAGTGGAGACCAGCCGGATGAGATTACGGTATCCCTCTTCGTTCTCGCACAGCAGCACGAGATGGTTTGAGCGCTCTGCATCAGTGCCGCGATTCTTATGACTATCCGGAGCGACATATACTTCGCAGCCAATGATCGGCTTCACCCCGTGTGTCGTGGCCTGGTGATAGAAATTTGCTGCAGCAAAAAGATTCCCGTGATCGGTGACGGCGACGGCCGGCATCCCGCGTCGCGCAGCTTCGGCGGACAGCTCGCCGATTTCGCAGGCACCGTCGAGAAGGGAATAGTCTGTGTGGAGATGCAAATGTACGAAATTTGATCCAGCTGAAGAAGTCATGCGTTTTGATTTTAAACCAGCTTCGCCCAATCAGCTATCGAAACGTCGAGTTTCGCAATCATCGAACCGCCACGCATGGTCGTCAATCATTAGGTGGCGAGGGCCAGACAATCTTGGTAGGGGCGTGAAATATTTCCTAAATCACTCCCCATGGATAGGACGAAGAGGGGTCATCGGTCGCAATCGATTCTCTCTTCGGCTGCTACCGGCGCAGCTGTGAAGTTCGCGCAACAGGGAAAAGTCAATTTTGAGCTGATCTGCAGATTTTAGTCAGAGGCTGAGCGAGATCTCTGTGTAAACGTAATATTCAAGCCCGTCGCGAGGATCAGGTCATTCGACTTCGTTCCGGCGATCGGAGGATTTGTCACGTAACGATCACTCAGGCCCACCTGCCAGGCGAGCCAGTTGTTGATTTTGGTCGCCAGACTCGCATCGAGCGAGAAACGATACTGGCTCAGGTCGCTTAGATCTGGATAGAAATACGCATTTGCGTTGAGCGTCGTAGATCCTCCGAATTTATGCATGAAGTCCTCACCGAGGGTGATCCCCGGCAGGTGGCGGGTAACCGTCGGCGCAGGAGTTGTCGGGGTGCCGCTGTAGGTTTCCTGCGTGTAGTTGATTCCGGCCAGCACGTCGAGGGTCGTTATGTTGGGTTTATCGATCAGGTGCCAGCCCAAACCGCCTGTATAGATTTGGCGTATGTCCAGACCCTGTAGTTCATCGTGCGTGAAATCTCCCGCACCGAAGGCGAAGAGTTTCTCCGTGATGTTGTGATCGTAGCGGACGCCGCCCAGAATTGCATTGGCCGTCACGCCTCCTCCTTTGAGGCCGTTGCTTGCGTAAACAGAAGACTCGTACATCTTGATTTCGTCGGTCAGCGTCTTGCGGTCTAGAGCCAAGCTTGTGTTGAAATTCGTCGTATCGCTGTTTCCGCGCGCTAAGCCCAGGCCCACCGTTGCGCCCACATTCCAGCCCTGATTCCAGGCCGGATGCAGACTCCTCTCATACGAGTTCTGTCCCTCGGACGATCGAATCGCCGTAATCTTCGCCATCGGCACTTCCACCATAGTGCCACTGGTCTCCTGCACGGTCAGGTTCGGGCCATTCAGTGCGACCGAGCCGCTGATGGTCTTCTTGTCCTCAGTCGTTACGTAGATTGGCGTCCGGGCGCTCAGCTCCTTAATGGCCGGCCACTGGATTTTAACGTCTCCTGCGTACGCCGTTTTCAGTGTAAGTGCCTTGCCATCGGAATCCTCGATATCCCCGGTGATGTGGTCCCCATTGTTCAGCGTGACAGATTCACCTAGAGCGACAAACGGAAAGGCGAACAGTACCAAAAAAAGCGCAGATGCGGCTGCACGGTATCGGCTCATGAAGACCCTCGGAAAGGGATTTGTTGAGGAGCTAGGCCGCCTCAGACAGCGGAAGCAGGGCTAAGCTCGCCGGAACTTTCTACTTCTAACGCGCGTGCGAGCTGGGGTGCATATTACAGCCACTGCAACGCCGCTGAAATCAATATGCGGCGGTGAACCGCTGGCGAATAAAACGCGGGTTTTCGATTTCGTCAATCATCGCCACGGCATAGTCTTCGGCGGAAATGCGGCTCTCGCCTTTCTGATCGGTCACGAGTTGCTCGTTGCCCGTGCGATATTTCCCAGTCCGCGCGCCGGGCTGAATGAGCCCTGCCGGACTGAAATAGGTCCAATTGATCGGCGCTTTGCGGAGTGCGGCGAGCGCATCTCGATGGGCGAGAGCGATCGGTTTCGATGCTTCGGGAAAATTCGGAGAATCGACGACCTGCAAGCCGGGTGCAATTTCAAGGCTTCCTGCTCCGCCAACCATGAGCAGGCGCAAGGAATGGTTGCCCGTTTTCGCTGCTGTCGCGACCGCCTCGCTTAGGGTGCGAACAGACTCAATGGCTTGCCTGGGATCGTCGCGTGGAGGAGAGCACGAGCTGACCAGCACATCCGTAGTCGCAATCGCCGGAATCAGAGTCTCCGGCTTCATCACGTCCCCGGCTCGGATCTCGAGATTAGGACGCGGAGGGACTTTTGCGGGATCTCGTGCAATTGCTATGACCTGGTGCCCACGCGACAGTGCTTCGTTCAGAATGCGCTGTCCAATCATGCCCGTTGCGCCGACGAGCGCGATCCTCATGAGACACTCTCCTGCCGAAATCCAAATAACGCGCGCATGATAACATCCAACAGGCCCTTGTAGGAAAAGTGAACACAGCAAGACAACCGTCGAGCGACTCCTTGCGCACCTGCCCACTGTGTGGCTGCGCGGACCGCAAACGGCTGTTCCGGCGCGATCAGTGGGAGATTGTCGAATGTTTGGTTTGTCGCATGGTCTTTCTGGGAACCCAGCTCGCCTACGACGTGCAAGCGCTCAAATACGATTGGGCGGACGAACACGCCAAAGAATTTCAGCACAGAAAGCAACGCCAGCCCGTTATGCTCTTTTTTTCGCGAGTCCTGCGGCCGCTTCGTCCGCATACAGAAGGTCGGATGCTGTCGCAAACCCTGCGCCGTCGCCGGGAAGGCAAGCTTGTCGATTTTGGCTGCGGCGAAGGGGCGTTTCTCGAGCTCGCCGCGAAGTATTTCGATGTTACGGGAATCGAACTGAGTCCCCGCGGCGCCCAGCTGTCGCGTCAACGCGCACCTCGGGCAACAGTTGTGGAAGGCCCGGTGACGGAAATCGCTGAACGCCAACTACCCGCCGAGAGCTTCGACGTAGTCACCCAGTTCGGCTATATCGAACACGAATGGCATCCTGAAGCAGGGCTGCGCGCCGCGTTTCGCCTGCTCAAGCCGGGCGGCATCACCGTGATTAAGACGCCGAACTACGCCAGTTGGAACCGCCATATCCGCGGCGTCGACTGGTGCGGCTATCACATTCCTGCGCACTGCAATTACTTCACCCCGCACACGCTCCGAGAATTGCTACGCAAGGCTCGATTGGAACCCTTGGTGCGCCCTCTTCTTGATTGCCTCCCGACCAGTGACTCGCTCTGGATGGTTGCCCGAAAGCCGGCCTGATATTCCTGCTAAGGAAATGCCCACGTTGGTTTTCTTGTGGTTTTCTGGTGACCTCTCTTTACTTTTGAAAATGCGGCATCACTTCGTTGATGAAGAGTTCAAGCGAGCGCACGCTTTCTTCATGCGTGAGATCGCCATAGGCAAAACGAGCGATGAAATAGTCGGCTCCGCTAACTTCCAAATCCTCCTCGATGCGAGCGCGAACCGTCCCGGGTGTTCCGGTAAAGAGCGTCGCCTCACTTGCGCGCAATACATCATCGAGAGTCGAGTGGGTCGCGTGGTATTTCCTCCAGAGATAGACAAGACTTTCGTAAAATCCCTTGTTGCCAAATGTCCCTCTTTCGCGCGCCTTTGTTTCGGACTCACCTACATATAGGTTCCGCGCGACACCTGCCTTGGGCACTTTGAAACCTTTTCCTGCATGGGTCGCGTTCCAGCATTCGCGGAAAGCATCAATCGTGACGCGCGCTTCCTGACTGGCGACGAGGCATGCCAGGTTCATATTTTGGCGTCCCACGCGCGCGGCGCTTTCTGCCGTATTGGTCGCGTACCACAGCGGGGGATGCGGCTTCTGGAGCGGCTTCAGTTCGATCGGAACATTCGTGAAATCGAAACATTTGCCGTGGTAATCGACCACCTCCCGCGTAAGTGCTGCCATCAGAACCTCGACCGACTCGCCATACAGGGCGGGCGCTTCCTTCTCACTGACGTTGAAAAAGCCAAGCTCAACGCCAGACACTCCGCGCCCCGTGCCGATCTCCAGCCGGCCATGGGTGAGATGATCCAGCATGCAGATCTCGGCGGCGAGCCGCAGCGGGTTGTAAAGGGTGGTGATCAGGACCAAGGGTGCGAACCGAATCTTCTGGGTGACGCGTGATGCCGCCGCGTAGAAGATCAACGGCGAAGGCGCCAGGCCAAGGGGAGTGAAATGATGCTCGGTGACGTGATATGCGTAAAAACCCGCCTGGTCACACAATTCGAGCAACTTCAGGCGGCTGTCGTAGGTTGCCCAGATCGGCTTGTTCTGCCGATCGATGTGATCGATGACGCCGAAATCGACTTTCATTCCACCCCGTTTCTCCCCGCGCGTGTCGGCGTTAAGTTCGTCAGGAGTTCAGGAACTCTACTCTTTAGAAGTTGTCTTGGCAACTATGTTTGGAATTCCTAACTAACCGTGCGGATATATAGAAAAACAAGAGCGACAAAGGCCATCATGCCGAGAAAAAATCCGCCCAAATGTAAGCGCGGGTGGATGGCGCGTGCGTAGCGAATGCTGGCAATCAGGAAGACGACATTCGACAATACAGCGAAGCAAAACCCGGCCACCACGACAATTTCCCCTCCGCTCCAGGTCCAACCGGCAGGCACCAGGGTGATGAAGGCCAGCACGGCAGAACCAAGCGTAACGGTTGTCGCCGTCGCAAAAGCGTACCCGGCGGCAAATCCCACATTGGCGTGCAAGAGAAACAACAAAAACGCGATCGCATATTCTGCGAACACAACGAAAGCCACCAGGGCGCGGTAGCGCAGGTCAGTCAGTCCGAAGAATCGGCTCACCGAGAACAAGACCGCTGGAATCAGTACGTTCGCGAGCGCCGCAATCCACAGCGCGGTGCCCAGAAAATGCTTGCGTGGGCGGAGCACAACTTCCTCCTCTGCTGAATGACTTGTTGGGATTTCGGCAGGCACGGGAATGGTCGCCGGGATTATACAGCACGAGGCATTCCCAGAGCTCGGCGGGCGGTCCCTGGCAACTATCTTCTCTGTCGCGCCTCAGAAGAGCAGCCTGATCGCAAATTGAATTTGCCGCGACGTCGTCGCCGTCGAGGTAATGGTTCCCGCCGTGCCGCTGACGAAGGGTGCAGCGCCGGTACCCGCAAAAATGGCGCCGACGGGCTGGCCGAGGTTCGCGTGGTTCAGAACGTTGAAAAACTCTGCTCGAAATTCGGAGTTCAGTTTCTCGGTGATTTTTGCCTGTTTGATGATGGAAACATCCAGACCCAGCAAGCCGGGTCCAAGAAGCGAATTTCTGGGGACATTGCCAAGCGTGGCGAAAGGCTGCACGGCGTAGCACGATGGATCGAACCAGTTCAAGAACGTGACAACGCTCGGACTGACTGGATTTCGTACAGCCTGATCCACGATCCGACAGAATCTCTGCTACTTGCCATCCGGAAACAAAGCGGTTGCCAGTAAATGGAAAGGTGTATACGCCATTTACCCGGAGCGCCTGGCTGACACTGAAGGTGCTCGGCCCTCGATCGTAGGATTGATTGTAAACATTGGTGATTTCAAACGAGCCCTGCTCGAGTCCGGAACTGGCCGAACCATCGTCGATCGATCTCGACCACGTATAGGAGACTTGACCTTGCAGGTTATGGCTGATCTGGCGCGTAAGGCTTGCGTCCAAAGGCACCATCCAGTTTCCACTCGATAGGCCCTTGCCAACTGCGCTCGTCAAGAAAATGGTGAAGGCGCGCCTCGCGCAGCTCGCAGCTAAGCGAGGCGTTTGAACGCCGCTTTTTTTTGGGGTGCCTGCGAAGGAAAAGTATCGGAGGCAATTATGGCGCTACTGCTCGCGGACGGCCGCATCTGGGGAGTCGGCCAACGTTTTGCTGAGTGTCCTATGGCGGTTTGGCCTGTGAGTATAAGGTCGAACGTGGCTGCTGGCTTTGGACAACAAAGGAAGCCTCACCCTCTAGCCGAGTTTATCGAATGAATTTTTCAAAGCTCCCTCCTCGTTGCGTGCAACGGCAAATCGCAGGGCCAACCCCATCTTGCGCCTTGTGAATGGGTGCTATACTGGCCGAATCTGTGCAGGGAGTGGCACAAAGGAGCACCACGATGGGCGTTCAATTTCGCGAGCTGTGGAGCTGGGTGAGACACCGCAAGGCATTTGCGTCCCTCCTCGCGACAATTACGCTCTGCATCGGTATCCTGATTGGCAGTGTAATTACCGGACGCGCGCTCGCCACGCACGCCCAAGGCTCCACGGGCGCTTCGCTGCTCGCGGTTCCCGACCCTGTCAGCCTTTCGAGCACCTTCGCTACAATCAGTAAGAGTCTCGGTCCAGCAGTCGTCAATATTTCTACAACTCAGGTCATTGAGAAGCCCAAAGGGGGTGGCAAGAATCCGCGCGGCGGCGAAAACGATCCCTTTCAGGATTTTTTTGATCGCTTCTTTGATTCCCCGGACAATTCGCCGGACGCCGAACGCAGCTTGGGTTCTGGCCTGATCGTGGACAAACGGGGATTCATCCTTACGAACGATCATGTGATCGACGAGGCCACTAAAATCCAGGTCACTCTCGACGGTGACGGCAATCGTTACAGCGCACGCGTAATCGGCACGGACAAAGATACCGATCTCGCCGTCATCAAGATCGAAGCAGACCATGATCTGCCGGTCGCCAAGCTCGGCAATTCCGACGGCGTCCAGGTCGGCGACTGGGTTCTCGCGTTTGGCAGTCCGTTCGGTCTGAATTCCACCGTCACCGCGGGAATTGTCAGCGCCAAGGATCGCTCGAACGTCGGCCACCAGTTCCAGCGCTTCATTCAGACTGACGCGGCGATTAATCCCGGCAACTCCGGCGGTCCGCTCGTCAGCATGGCGGGTGAAGTGATTGGCATCAACACAGCGATCTACACCGGCAGCAGGGGATTCGAGGGTGTCGGGTTCGCGCTTCCCTCGAACGCGGCCATCTCCGTTTACAACCAACTGATTACAACCGGAAAGGTCGTCCGCGGCTCGATCGGCGTCACCTTCCAGGAGGAGAACAGCATTAACCCTGTTCTGATGAAGGAACTCGGTGCGCCCTATGGCATCGTCATTGAAGCCGTGGAGCCCGGCAGCCCGGCGGATAAGGCAGGCTTGCAGGCTGGCGACGTCATCACGGAAGTGAACGGCCATGCTGTGCACAGCGGTGCCGACCTGGTGAATCCGATCGCCCAGACAGCCATCGGTCAGCCCGTGCAGCTGCACTATGTCCGCAATAAGCAGCCGGGTGACGTCACGCTGACCGTCGCCGACCGCGCGAGAATTTTTCCGCAGTCTGCGCGAGATAACTCAGGGCAGCCGGACCAACAGAGTGGGCCCGGCCAGTTCGGTTTGCACGCCGAAGAACTCACCCCTGATTTGGCGCGCAAACTGGGCGTGCCTAAGCTGACGGGCGCGGTGATTACCGAAGTTGATCCGGCGAGCTTCGCCGAAGACGTTGGCTTCATCCGCGGCGACGTCGTCGTTGAGATCAATCACATGCCCATCAATTCGATCGCCGAGTACCGTGCGCAGATGGCAAAGTTCAGGCCCGGCGATGACGTGCTCTTCCGCATCGCGCGGCATTCTGAATCCGATCGCGTGCTGACCCTGTTCCTGGCCGGCACCGTTCCGGCAAAGCCCTAGGCGTTGTTGCGGGGTCTGTGAATCGCGGCCCCCAGCAGGCTACAGGAGGAGCTTGCAGCCTGTCCCCGCCCGTGCAATACTCCAATCCCCCCGCAAATCCGGCCCTGAGCTAAGGAGTCGCGCCCATGCAACCGCACACGCTCGTCTTTCGTTGGATCTTTTCGGCCAGCCTGCTCCTGCTGACGCCTCTAATTGCCTTGGGTGGGGGTAGCGATGTGCCCGCCCAGCCAAAGCCCAAGGCCGACGCGAAGAATGTTAAGGTCTGGACGAACGAGGAGTTGGAAGTGCTGGGCCCACTTGCGGAGCCAGCCAACCGACCCGGAGCAGCCCAGACCGAGCCGCCAGCGGAAACATCTGCTGTGGCCCTTCCGCCGGAAAAGGATCCGCGCTGGTACGCGCAACAACTCGCTGCTCTTAATGACGAATTGTCAGGTGTCACCCAAGAGGAAGATCAATTGCGCCATTTCCGCGAGACGGGCACGGGCCTGCCAACAGGAATGAATGTGGTTCTGCCGTGCAACGGGATTACCACCGACAACCGCATAGCGCAGCTCGAGGCCCGTCGCCAGGAGATTTTGCAGGAACTCGATGACCTCGCCGATATCGCGCGGGTGAATGACATGCCGCCAGGGATTCTGGTCGAGGGCCGCGGCCTGGTGAGCGCCGAGATTCCGCTGACGGCTGAGCAGCAGAAAGAAGCGCTCCTAGAGCGCTACGAAAGTCTCACCGGTCAGCTCGAAGAGATCCAGGTCACGCTAGCGGGTATGCGCGAAGCTGCGGACGCCAACCGTTCGACTTTGCTTCAGCCCGATCCGCGCTGGGGTGGCAGCCCGACCACGAATCTCTTAGAGAATCTGTATCAGCAACAGAGCGTCTTAGAGAGCGAAATCGAGTCCGCGCAGGACCAAATGCGGCGCGCCGGAGTTCCTCTCCCGTAGCGCTTGAGGGCAGCCCATCTGAGGCAGTACAAGCCCGGTTGCTCGATAGGCGCCTCACGACTGCGTGCGTGCTTGAGTCCTAGCGCTGAATCCGGATAATGGCCTTTCGGGGCGTTCCCGAGTCAATCTAGCGTCCGCTGTAAGGGTGCCGATTTGATCAAAAGGCGAACCATGGGGGCATGCTTCTCGGTTGCTTTCTTGCTGGCGGCAGCTAGTGTCAGCGCTGCCGGCCCAGGCCAGTCCACCTCCGCCACGTCCTCCTCTTCGGCCGCTAACAAGAAATCGACTGCGCACAAACACAAGCATTACACCAAGCGCCAGCCGCCCGGCCAGAAGGTGCCTGCCCCGGATCGCATCTCGGAAATCCAGTCTGCGCTCACGCGGGGAGGTTATTACCAGGGCGACCCCACCGGCAAACTGGACTCAGGTACGGTTGCTTCTATCCAGAAATTCCAGTCGGCGAACGGCCTTGATTCGACCGGAAAGCTCGATGCTCCAACGCTCCAGAAGCTTGGCCTCGGTTCTGATATCGCCGGCGTTGGCGCGCCCAAACCGGTCGTGCCGAGTTGCTGTTCGGCTCCTGCAAGCACCCCTTTATCGGGCAAGCCAGCAGCGACCTGCTGTTCGGCGCCGTCCACTTCGAGTTCGCAACCTCCGTCGCCGGCGGGCGGTTCGGCGAACCCGGCCAACACTGCTGCCTCGCCGGAGTCAAAACCTGCTCAGCAGTAGGACCCCTGGCGAGGTGGATTCTCGAGCGCGGCTTGCGTTGACGCCCTTGCCTTGCAGTTGCTAACCTGACCACGGTTTGAACGGCAGCTCGCAATAGCTCAATCTACGGTTCAAGTCTCTGGAGGTTCTATGGCAACCGCATCCGCTCCCACAGTTTTCAAGAACTACATCGACGGCGCATGGACTGCAGCACGCGGCGGCAAGGCCATCGAGGATCGCAATCCCGCCAACCGCGATGAACTGATCGGCATGTTCCCGGCGTCCACTGCCGATGATATTCGCGATGCGATCGCGTCCGCCCAGGCTGCGTTCAAGAAATGGCGGCTCGTTCCCGCACCCAAGCGCGCCGAAATTATGTTTCGCGCCGCCGAGATTCTCCTCGAACGCAAGGAGGATTACGCGCGCGACATGACCCGCGAAATGGGCAAGGTTCTCCCTGAAACGCGCGGCGATGTTCAAGAAGCCATCGACATGACCTATCTAATGGCCGGAGAAGGGCGCCGGCAGTTCGGGCACGTGGCGCCCTCCGAGCTGCCCAGCAAGTTTGCCATGGCGGTGCGTGCGCCGGTGGGCGTGGCCGGAATGATTACGCCCTGGAATTTTCCCATGGCGATTCCGGCATGGAAAGTGATGCCCGCGCTCGTTTGCGGCAACACCATTGTGCTCAAGCCTGCCGAGGATACGCCCCTTTCAACGTACAATCTCGTGCAAGCACTCGAACAGGCGGGTGTGCCCGCAGGAGTGCTGAATGTGGTGTTCGGGGACGGCCCCCAGGCAGGAGCGCCAATTCTCGATGATCCCGCGGTGGACCTGATCAGTTTCACCGGCTCAACGGAAGTTGGACGAATCGTCAGCCAGGCCTGCGCGCCCAGCTTCAAAAGGTGCCATCTCGAAATGGGTGGGAAGAACATTATCGTCGTGATGGACGATGCCAATCTCGACCTGGCGGTCGACGGCGCCATCTGGGGCGGCTTTGGCACAACCGGCCAGCGTTGCACGGCCGCAAGCCGTGTAGCTGTACACAAGAGGGTTTATCACGAGTTCGTTGAGCGCTTCGTTGCCCAGGCGAAGAAGCTAAAAGTGGGTGACGGGCTCGATCCCGTCAATGAGATGGGTCCCTGCGTCAACGAGCAACAGCTCAACACCGTGACGAAGTACGTCGCAATCGGGAAAGAGGAAGGAGCGAAGCTGGCAACTGGCGGTCATCGCCTGGAAACGGGGTCGCATGCGCGCGGCTGGTTCCACGAGCCAACGGTTTTTGTCGATTGTGACCCCAAGATGCGCATTTGCCAGGAGGAGATTTTCGGGCCGGTCGTCGCCATCATTCCATTCGGCAGCTTCAATGAAGCGATCGACATCGCCAACGGCGTTACTTACGGCCTGTCCGCATCCATCTATACGCGCGACGTCAACAACGCATTCCGCGCGCAGCGCGACCTGGAGACCGGGATCGTGTATGTCAACGCCCCCACCATCGGCGCCGAAACACACTTGCCCTTTGGCGGCACCAAGAACACCGGCAACGGTCACCGCGAGGCCGGCCTTGCGGCTCTCGATTTCTACTCCGAGTGGAAGACCGTCTATGTAGATTATTCCGATCGCCTGCAGCGCGCCCAAATCGACAACGCGGAATAGGGGATTTCAAATTCCCGACAAAATCTTCGGGAAGACCTAACCTCCTCAGGCGTTGCTGCCAGAGCGTCTGCGCGGCGGCTCGTAGAGGCGACGCCAACCCGAGAGGCTCACACCTTTAGCCCCACCAGCCGCATCAATTCAAGGGCATTGCTCTTCATCACCACGCCATCGCGCAATCGGTAATCAAACCGCATCTGCCCGTTTTCCACTTGGTCGTCAAAATGTGCATTGCGCACAATACCTCCGAGAGGCCCGACCATGTCAGTCAATGCCAAGTCATGCGTCGTGAGCATACCAATCGCGCCGCTTTCAAGAAATGCCCGGACAAGACTCTCGGCACCGATTCGCCGGTCGTGCGAATTCGTTCCATCGAGCAGCTCGTCAAGCAGAAACAGAATGGGGTTGTCCCCCGACGCTAAATCGAATACCTGCCGAATGCGAAGCAGTTCCGTGTAGAAAGTCGACCTTCCTTCCTGTAACGAATCGATGCTTCGTAGCTTTGTGCCCACCGCCAGCGGGCTCATGCGCAATCGTTTCCCTCTGACCGGCGCGCCGGCCATGGCCAGCACGGTGTTGATTCCTACCGTCCGTAACAGTGTGCTTTTTCCCGACATGTTCGACCCGCTCACCAACAGCACGCGCGTGCTCACATCCAAACAGATGTCATTGCGCACACACTGTGAGCTGGGGATGAGTGGATGACCGAGTTCTTGGCCATCGAACAGTGCTCGCCTCTGGCCCGCGACCTCAATTTTAGGAAAAGGGTCGGCCGGATGTTCAAACGCATATGCGGAAAGCGAAAGCAGGGCCTCAATCTCACCGACAGCAGCGACCCAAGCGCGCATTTGACGGCCATGCTGTCTGCGCCAGGCCTCTGCCGCTAGCGCCGTTTGCAGCGTGTACAGCATCGGCAGGTTCAGTATTTGGGCAAGGAGGCTTTCTCGGCCGTCCACCCAGGTAACAATCCGCGCGAATCGTCGGATCGCTTGGCAAGCCATCTGCTTGCCTTGCCTGAATGCCGCGACCAATTCCCCTAGTCGAGGCGACACGAAAGTCTCGCTGGCTAGTCGTTCCACAATGTGGGCAAACACCAGCAACCCCTCGGCATTGCAGTGGAGGCCTGAAACGAGCGCTTCTGCTCGCCTGCGGTACCGGATCAGCGAGGCCCCTTCGATCGCGAGCACGATGATGAATTCCCAGTAAGTCCGGGTGTAAATGGCGTAGAGGAGGGTGGCCGCCGCCGCGAACGAAAGCACCACCAGAAGGGTTCCTAACCCCCTGCCAGTGAATACGGGCAGGCCTTCACACCACTTGGTCAACGATTCCGGATTCAGCCGCACCCGCAAGTCCTCGCCCGTAACGGCCAGGTCCTCGCGCAAGTCGAGTTTTTCGCGCAGTTCTTGGACCAAATCCTGCCGCTCGATCACTCTTGGCGCAGCCGAAGGCCTCAGCAGCCATTCGGCCAAGTGGTTTTCTCCCATGGGCAGCTTTGCCGTGGAGAGGAGCTGAAATAGGCTGCCGTGCCCAAACAGATCGAGATCATCGGCATATATGTGCTTGCCATCACGAAACCGCTCGCCGGCCGGGCCCGTGCCTGCCCAGCGATCTTCCATTCGCGCGAGGCCGGCGCGATAAAAGGCGGCAGCCGTTTCGGCATGAGTCCTCGCACGAATCGCGTACTCATGGGCGATAGCCAACCCGAGGTAGGCACACAAGGGTGCCAGCAGCCATGCCACGGAAATCGCCTGCCTGCCGTAGCGAAGCCACACAAGGGCCAGCAAGACGACCACCGCCGCCAATTTCAGGTTTCCAATGACGATATGCTGGCGCTCTCTCCTCGCGATCGTCTGGACGCGGGATTCGAGGCGCCGCCCGTACTCGACGCGTGGGTCAAGCACACTTGGCTCCCGACAGAACCCGTAGTCTACCGCAGCCCTTCCGTCGGAGCGCCGGTTAGGACTACCCGTTTGCTATCCAGAATCCCCTACGTTCGTCTCAATACCCGTAGCGGCCGGTCCATTCATTGACACTGCTTCTATGCACAAGGAAAATAGCGAGGCAGTGGGTAGCGTGCTTGATGATGCCGAGGGAACGGCTTTCCAAAGCGATTCAATCGGGTGGAAGCGTGAAGCGCTCCACTTGCGCAAGGATTGTTCAAATGAAGCGACCCTGCACTGTTTCAGTGGTCATTACACTCAGCCTGCTATTCCCCATAACGCTGTGGTCGCAATCGTCCGATTCTCGCAGCGCGAGTACATGGCCCTGGCGGTCGGCGAGCGGCTGCGCCGTCTTTCCCCAAGTACAGGATGGCGGAGGCTCCTTTGCAGACACAGCGAGTGCGACTCATGGCTTTGATCTTGCCAACCTCGACCGCTCTGTTTCGCCTTGCGACAACTTCTACCAGTTTGTCGCCGGCGGCTGGATGAAAAACAATCCGGTTCCTCCCGCATGGCCATCCTGGGCCTCCTTTAACAAGCTCCAAGATCACAACCAGCAGGCTCTCCACGACATTCTCGAAGAGGCCTCCCAGGACATGCACGCGCAGCCGGGATCGAACTGGCAGAAGATCGGCGATTTCTATAGGAGCTGCATGGACGAAACGCAGATCGAGTCGGCCGGCCTCAAGCCGCTCGATCCGTTGTTCGAGCAAATCGCCAATATCAAAGACACCGCTGGCCTCGAAGACGAAATCGCGCGCCTGCAGAACGCCGGTGTCAATGCGGTCTTCGAGTTTGGCTCCGAGCAAGACTTGAAGGACAGCACGCGAGTGATCGCCGGGGCCGGACAGGGCGGCCTCGGCTTACCCGACCGCCAGTATTACCTTGATGACGACGACCACTCCAAGCAGCTTCGCGCGGCCTACCTCCAACATGTAACCAATATGTTCAAGCTGATGGGCGACAGCGACGAAAAAGCCGCCGGGGAGGCAAAGACCGTCCTCGACGTAGAGACCACCCTGGCCAAAGCCTCCAAGAAACGCGAGGACCTTCGCGATCCGGAAGCGAATTACCACCCGATGTCGCTCACCCAACTCGATGATCTGACCCCCCATATCTCCTGGAAGAAGTATTTCACCAACGTCGGCGTGCCCAGCTTAGAGAAATTGGATGTCGGCCAAATCGAGTTCTTCAAGCAGATAGATGAGTCTCTCGCTTCTGTCTCGCTCGCGGATTGGAAGACCTATCTTCGCTGGCACCTCATCCATTCCGTTGCCGCGGGTCTGGGGAAAAAGTTCGTCGACGAAAATTTCGATTTCTTTGGCCGCCAGCTGACCGGCTCGAAGCAATTGCTGCCTCGCTGGCAGCGCTGTGTCCAGGCCACGGACCGCGAGCTAGGTGAGGCGCTCGGCCAGTATTACGTTCAGCGCTATTTCCCACCCGAGGCGAAGGCGCGCGCGCTCGAAATGGTGAAGAACCTCATGGCTGCTCTCCGCGATGACCTGGAAACTCTGGATTGGATGAGCCCGGCCACTCGCGAGCAGGCCCTGAAGAAGCTCTCGATGATGAATCTGAAAATCGGCTACCCGGACAAATGGCGCGATTATTCCAAATACAAGGTCGACCGCGGCCCCTACGTCGACAACTTGATCCGCGGCAGGGGATTCGAATTTCAGCGCGACGTCAACAAAATTGGCAAGCCTGTCGATAAGGGTGAATGGGGCATGACTCCGCCGACCGTCAATGCCTACTACACCGCTTTGCTCAACGAAATTGTTTTCCCGGCTGGGATTCTGCAACCACCGTTTTTCAATCCCCGCGCGGACGATGCCATCAACTATGGCGGAATCGGCTCAGTCATTGGGCATGAGATGACCCACGGTTTCGATGACCAGGGCGCAAAGTTCGACGGCAACGGCAATCTCCACAACTGGTGGACCCCGGAAGACCTCAAGAATTTTCAGGCGCGAGGCGAGTGCATCGCAAAACAGTTCAGTTCGTATGAAATCGAGCCGGGCTTGTACGGCAATGGCAAGCTTGAAGAGGGAGAAAGCATCGCCGATCTCGGGGGCCTTACGATCTCTCACGCAGCCTTTGAGAAAACCCCGGAAGGCAGGGCCAATGCGCCCTCGATCGACGGCTTCGCGCCTGAACAGCGATTCTTCCTAGGCTTCGGGCAGATTTGGGAGGAAAACATCCGCCCGGAATATGCGCGCCTGATCGCCAAGACGAACGAGCACCCGCTCGATCAGTTCCGCACCAATGGTGTTCTCTCCAATACGCCCGCGTTTGCCAAAGCATTTGGCTGCCCGGCGGGTTCAAAGATGGTTCGCCCAGAAGCGGAGCGTTGCCGCATCTGGTGACCCTCTGGGCGTGCCGTCGCCGCTTGGGCAGGCAAATTGAGCCGTTTAGAAATGAAATCAACGATGAGACTCTTTCTGCGGCAGAGCCATAGCGTATTCCATTCTGGAAACCGGGCCTCCAACTCGGCCTGGCTACCTCTGTGGGCGTCGTAAAATCTAGAGACAGGCCGAAAACCACAGCTCGTTGGGATTTCGTCACCCCACTCGGCTCGGTGCAGGAGTCGCTGTCAAAGGCGAATATTATGGCGCCCAAAGCGGCGAATCCGCCGCCCGCTGCGAATCCAAGCGAGCACGCAACTGACCGTCCGGTCAGCGTATCTACAAGTCTTCCTCTGACTCCAGAAGAACAGGAACTGGCGCACAAGCTCAAAGAGCAAGCCGCGCTTGAGTCCGAACTGGCTGACCGCGAGCTGCGTGCCGCCAATTTGCGCGCGGAACTCGCCGCGTTCGAACGCCAGTATTTGCATTTCGTGGGCTTGCGCTACGCCGAATTGGACGAGTGGCGCGCCCGCCTCGCCGAGCGCCTGGCAGTCGATCAGCCTGGCAATGAGCGCGCGCAGCATGCCGCCCGCGAAGCTCGTGCCCTGGCCGAGGAAACCAAAACCGTCGCAGGCGAAAAATCCTCGCAGCCGCCTCGCGCTTTTACTGCCACTTTGGAGATGAAGCGCCTGTTCCGCGACGTGGCCAAGCGCATTCATCCCGACCTCACTTCCGACCGCAACGACCGCGCCAAACGCCAGGGCCTGATGGCCGAAGCCAATCGCGCCTACCAATCGGGCGACCAGCAGCGCCTAGTTAAGATCCTCACCGAATACGAGCACAGCCCCGAGGCCGTCGCGGGCGAAGGCCCCGGCCTTGAACTCGTTCGCGTGATCCGGCGCGTCAGCCAGGCGCGCAGCCGCCTCGCCGAGCTGGAGGCCGAGATACAACAACTGCGACGCTCCGATCTTTATCAGCTCAAGCTACGCGTTGAAGAAGCCGAAAAAAGCGGCCAAGACATCCTCAAGCAAATGATCGTTAAAGTGAACGAGCAGATCACTCAAGCCAAGCGCCGCCTGAAGATTGAAACCGAACGAGCTCACTAATGCCGCCCCTTTGTGCGAAATCGAAGCGACAAATCGTCCCGGCATCGCCGCAAGCGCTGGCCACACGCTCGGCAGCCCTCGCCGCGCGCGGGCTTCGCGATCTCTCGCGCGATTCGAACTGGCTCATCAAGAAAATCTTCAGCGATCACACATCGCATCTTGCGATTTCACCCACCGGCCAGCTGTGCGCCTCCTCGCCACTCCAGCGCGCCGGCACAGAACGCATCGCGCTCTACGACATCGAACTCGGCGAGGGGAATATCACGCTGTCCGTCCCCGGCGAGCCGCCGGTTTCTGCTCCGGGTATGCTGGCCGCGTTCGCCTGGTCATCAACTGGCCGCTACCTGGTTGCGGCCTGGCCCGGCAGGGGCGAGCGTCTACACGCATTCGATCTCTACAGCAAGAGTCCGGTGGGCAGGTTCGGCGGGTTTTCCGAGTTTCCGCGCTCGCTGGCATGGTCCGATCCTGGCCGCTATTTCGCATGCGGATCCGGCGATGGAGCTGAGGCGCGCCTGCGGTTGTGGGAAAAGGCGCCGGATTCGCAATCCGCGGTAGCATTCCTGGACCCGCCACTGAGCGAAGCGGGCGGGACGCGCTCCTTCGAGAAGTGTTTCGGCGCCGAGTGGGCCGAACGGGAATCGGGAGACGAAGGCGCATTCACCAGATTCGGCCGCATCGCCTTCAGTCCGGATGAAAGCGCACTGGCGACGGTCCTGGAAATGGAAGGCGAATGGGCGGACGACTCGATCGCCGTACTCGACGTACCCACACTCAGGCGCCTGCGCGTGTTTCCGGCGCAGGGCCACATCACGGGTCTAGCCTGGACCTTCGACAGCCGGAGCCTTCTTTATTGTTCCGGCGGACAGGCGTACCGCCTCACCTCTGAGTCGCTGGTAAGCGAATCGCTGCCATTCGGAGGGGAGCTGGTCACTTGTCATCCGCATTTGCGGCTTTGTCTGTGTTTCAGCTCGTGGCTGAAAAATTCCGCGAAAGGACGCTTGTTCGTGGCCAACCTGAACACGCTGTCGACCGAGGACGAATACCCCGCTGAAGGCTTGGTGGATTTGCGCTGGTCCTACGATGGGTTGAAAGCCTACGCCGTTACCGCTGATGGCCTCGCCTACATTTACGAACTGCCCCCATTGTGACGCTTTAATCCTCAAGCCCGCAGGTCCGATGTGTTTTGAGGACATCCGGGACGGGGCGCCGCCAGCCAGAAACGTACTCGGCACTGAGTCGAATGGAAACTGTTCTATACTTCGGAACAAAGATTTGGTTCCGCACTCGACGCCTGACTCCCTAAGGGCCAATGATGGGGCGAGCAGGTCACGACAAGGGAAGATTCGCTTCCGCGTTCAGGGTCGAGTCGGCGCGGTCGCCGGCCATGAAATGGGCGTAACCAGCGGCGGCAATCATGGCGGCGTTATCGGTCGAGAGCGCTCGGCTCGGGAAAAACACTTCGATGCCTCGGTGAGCCGATTCGCTTTCGAATGTGCGGCGCAACTCACTATTTGCGGCCACTCCCCCGGAAACAAAGATCGCCCTCGCCGGATACTGAACCAAAGCCGCGAACGTTTGCGAGAGGAGATTGCTGACTACCGAGCGTTGGAAGCTGGCGACCAGATCGAGCGTGGCCGCACTGGAGAGTGCGCGCAGCCTGTCGGCACTGCGTTCTCCTTGCGCCAGGGCCTGGCGGCGCGTTTCGATCTCCGCTTCGAACGACTGATTGCGCCGAAGGTGATGGAGCACAGCAGTCTTGATGCCGCTGAAGCTGAAGTCGTACGGGTTGCCGGTCATCTTGGGGTCGGAGAAGCGCACAGCCTGGGCATTTCCGTCCAGGGCAAGGCGATCGATGATCGGTCCGCCGGGATAACCAAGTGCAAGCATCCGCGCGACTTTGTCGTACGCCTCGCCCGCCGCATCGTCACGCGTGCCGCCGATTTTATAGTACGAAAAACGGAAAAAGCGCCCGTCGTTTACCTCAGCCGTGACGTTCGCGGCCTCGCTTTTCACGTGGTAGAGAATCGTGTGGCCCCCGGAAACGATCAGGCAAAGGGCAGGAAGTTGCGGCTCGCGCCCCGCCGAGCTCGCTTCGAGCAGCACCGCGTGGACGTGCCCTTCGAGGTGATTCACAGCAATCAAGGGCTTGTTTAGCGACATGGCCAGCACTTTGCCGTAGGTCACACCCACCAACAGAGCGCCGATCAATCCCGGTCCCTGGGTTACCGCCACCGCATCGACCTCGCGCAGCGTGACGTTCGCCTCCTCGATCGCTTCTCGCACGACTGGCACGATCTGCCGCAAATGTTCACGGGAGGCCAGTTCTGGCACCACACCACCATACTTACGATGAATCTCGGTCTGCGAGGCCACCACATTGGAAAGAATTTGGCGTCCGCCCGCCACGACCGCTGCGGCCGTTTCGTCGCATGACGATTCAATTCCCAAAATCAGATGTTTTTTCTCACTCACGGCCTACGCAATCCTGCAGGGTCGCCCGAAGGGCTATGTTAGCATGAGGATTTGAGCGGAACTCCCGGTCCAGAGAGGCGCTAGCGATAGAAATGAGCGGAAAGAAAAAAGTGCGCAAGGCAGTGCTGCCCGTCGCTGGACTGGGCACCCGGTTCCTTCCGGCCACCAAAGCCGTACCCAAAGAAATGATCACCGTGGTCGATAAGCCGGTCATTCAGTATGCCGTGGAAGAGTGCGCGGCCTCCGGTATCGAGCATGTGATTTTTGTTACCGGTCGGCACAAGAGCGCGATTGAAGATCACTTCGATCTGGCCCCTGAGCTTGAAAGCTTCCTCGAGCAAAAAGGGAAGAAGGAGCAGGCCCAGCTAGTTCGCGAGGTCAGCAATGGGCTGCGCTTCAGCTACACCCGCCAAAGCGAAGCGTTGGGGCTCGGCCACGCTGTTTTATGCGCGGCTGATCTGGTGGGCGATGAACCCTTCGCTGTTCTCCTGCCGGACGTGATTGCCGAAAGTGCCCTACCGGCCACGCGCGAGCTTATCGACATCTATGAAGCTACCGGCCTGTCTGTTCTTCACGTGGAGCGCGTGCCGAGCGAGCGAGTTCATCTCTATGGAATCATCGATGGGGAGCCCGAACAGAATTCGCGCTGGGGCGACAAGGTTCTGCGCCTAAGGAGTCTGGTCGAGAAGCCGAGCGTGGAAAAGGCGCCGTCGAATCTGGCCATTACCGGGCGTTACCTGCTGCCGCCCGAAATTTTCGATTATCTGCGCATGGCCAAGCCGGGCGCGATCGGCGAGATTCAATTGACCGACGGTCTGTGCCGGCTGGCACGGGCGGGCCAACTGCTGGCCTGCATTTACGAAGGAAAAATCTATGATGCGGGAGATAAGCTTGGTTTCCTTGAAGCGACCGTTCAGCTCGGCCTGAAAGACCCGAAGCTTGGGCAAAGTTTCAGGAATTATCTTCGGGGCTTAAAACTTTAGGAGGCCCACAACCTAAGACAAAGGGGATTCCTGGGCGCCCGGTGCAACTGCGCGAGCGGCCCAGGGGCGGCGAACGAGAGCCCACCGGAAACTACTGGGTATTCTTCCCGTCCTTCAAGTCTTTCGGTTCCTGACGTACCTGCATCGAGATGACCGAATATTCGCGTTCCTTCGAGTCACCTTCACGATCCAGGACGTACATCTTGTCCTTGCGGATGCGATATTCGACCTTATCGCCGACCGGAAGCAGCAAAGGGTGCTTGGTATTTAGCGGGCGAATGCGGTAGACGATGCGCTCGCCCTCGAGCACGTACTCCTGGCAGAGCACTTCCTCGGTCTGCTTGTGCTCGCCGTCGGTGCCCAGGAGCTCGCCAGCGACGGTCTTCGAACCCTTCTCGGCCATGCCACAGGACGAAGAATCCATCGAGAGCAGCGTGCCCTTGTCGTAGCTTGGCGGATCTTTCGCCAGGCCTAGTGGGGCGCACGCGAGAAGCAGAGCAACTACAGCCAGTCTAGCCTTCATAGGAGCCTCCGGAAACAAGAATGCTCATAGGCGTAGTATGAGTTCGCTTGAGGCGGTTCGAGCGTCCGATTGGCTGCGACTTCTCCGATCAGGTACCTGTATCAAAGTGCAGGTCTGCTGCGTCCGGCCGCCGGCTGTCCACACCTGCTTGGCGGCAGTGCCGAGCAAACCCGCGCGCAGTTTGCGGGTGGCTCCGGCTAAAAGGCTGGCGTAGATACATTCGGCTCTGCGCTGTTTGAGAGATACTGCTTGAACCACTCGGCCGCCAGGCGCGCGACTTCTTCCAAGGTACCGGGCTCTTCGAAAAGGTGTGTGGCACCTCTAACAATGACCAAATTCCTCTCGCAGCGAAGCTTGCCGAGTGCTTGCTCGTTCATTGCCGTCACGGGCCGATCGTTTCCACCAACGATCAAGAGGGTCGGCGCGCGCACAGAACCCAAAGCCTCCGCGGCAAGGTCGGGCCGGCCTCCGCGCGAGACGATTGCGCAAACCCGATCCGGCCATTCCGCGGCGGCGACCAGGGCCGCCGCGGCGCCAGTGCTCGCGCCGAAATAGCCGATTTTGAGTCGGCAATGCTCAGCGGAGCGCGTTACCCATTGTGTGGCCTGTAGGAGTCGTCTGGCCAGGAAAGGAATATCGAAGCGCAGGGCGCCGCTGGTTTCGTCAATCGATTCCTCTTCGCGGGTCAGCAGATCAAAGAGCAGCGTGCCGATTTTGTGCTGCTGAAGGACCCGCGCGACGTGGCCATTTCTCGGGCTCTGGCGGCTGCTGCCACTGCCGTGCGCGAACAGAACGAGCCCGGCTGCACCATCGGGAATCGCGAGTGTGCCTTCGAGAGGGGTTTTGCCCGCTCTGATTTCGACCTCCTGCGCGCTACTGGACTCTACCATGGGATGGCGCGGTGTTCCTTGTCTCCCCGACTGCGAAACCATGTTCACCCTTGGCACCTGGAGCGATTCGAAATCGGGGTTTTTGAAATTCGACAACCTGCAGGCTAGTGCTGGTAAATGCCCATGAGCTGAGACTGTGCAAGAACGTGACCGTTCATCGCGCGCTCTAGCTCAGCCTTGCTTGCTCCGCTCTTTAGTCCCGCCTGCGAGTCAAGAGCGAAGAGCTTGAAGAAGTAACGGTGCGGAGAACCGCGCGGCGGGCAAGGACCGTTGTAGCCAGTTTTCCCGAAATCGTTGCGGCCCTGCAGCGCGCCATTGGGGAGCCGAGGATTTCTTGCCAGGCCTTCGGGCAACTTGCGAATGTCAGCCGGCAGGTCATAGATCAACCAGTGAACCCACGTGCCGCCTGGTGCGTCCGGATCGTCGGCAATGATGGCGAAGCTCTTCGTCTTCGCCGGCGGATCGGTCCAGGAGAGCGGCGGAGAGACGTCTGGACCGTCGCACGTGAACTTTTTTGGTAGCGAATCGCCGTTTCGAAATGCGCTCGTGCTGACCTGAAAGGCCATCGCCGAATTTCTCCTCCACCCGGCGCAGCCAATTCTGTCCGGCACGCCGGGTTCTGTTGAAGGTGTACCGCCACTGCGGACCAAGGACTGTACCGAAGGTGGGGAGCAGCCTCACAGGAAGAAGATCTAGAGAAGCGACTCCAATTCTTGTTGACGGACAAAGCTCGCATCCGTTAGCCAAGACGCGAGGTGAACCTACGTCTAATCTGGCTTTGTTTACCGCGGATTGGGCTCCTGCTGCGAACCTGCCGCGGTGTTTTCGGTGGAAAACTCGAAATTCCGCAAGCGGTATCCGTCTCGCGTGCGAATGTGGTATTTGCCGTGGTTGCTGGCTAGTTTCACGCGAATGCTGCGCCAGCCGAGATTCGGATTCGGCTCGGGGTAGTAGCTCAAAGAATACAGGTGCGCCAAGTCTTCGCGGATGGAAGTAAAGGCGTCCTGTTCTTCTTTCCACGTTTTCGCAAAGTACACTTTGCCGCCCGTAGCGGCGGTCATGCGTTGAAAAACTGCGTTCGAGATAGGCTCTAGATGCGCCTGCTCGGTACTTACCATATAGATCGTGGTTCCCGTGGATTGGGCCAGCTCGGCGACCTCCTCCGGCGGGACCACGCTTGCATTGTCAGGGCCATTGGAGAAAACCACGATTACTTTTCGTCCGGTGAAGTGCGCCGCATCTTGCACAGTCAGCAGGAGGCAATTGTAGAGAGCGGCATCGTCTCCGGCCACGGTCGTCCGCACCCCTCGCAGGACCTGCCCTCGATCAGCCGAGAGCAGCGAGCCTCGCGAAAGGTCGCGACTGTAGGAGTAAAAGGCGACTTTGTCCGCTCCCGCCAAAGAGCGCACAAAATCGGCGATGGCATCCTGCGCAAATACGAACCCGCGGTACATATAATTGCTGGTATCGAATAGGACAAAAACATTGGCGCCGCCAGTCAGCGAACTCAACTCGCCCGCCGTGACATGTTCAGGATCATTTTGTGCGGCCGCCGCAGGGTTTCCTCCCGGCGGCAGGACGTCCGGCAGTCTGTGCACCGATTCGTTGCCTTCGCCGAAGGCCGCGATGTGCTCGGTGATACCGTCCTCGGCGACCACGAAGTCTTCAGGGCGCAGACCGGTGACGTAGTGCCCTTTGCTGTCGGTCACCGCGACGTTCAATTGCACAAGATCGATGGCCACCCGGATGTGTGGCCCTTCAGTTTGCTGCGCAACGGCGAGAATCGAAACGGAGGCCAGCAAAACCGCCACTACCAACCATGTCTTCAGCATCGGAGTCCTCGAAGTACTTTTAAGCCGCCTACTCTGCCGGGATAAGCTCAGTTCAACTTCTGGCGCTCCACGGGAGTCACTGTCGAAGGGTTCGGCGCGCCGCCGTCTGCTGGCATCACCGCAAGCTGGCCACGCCGCAATTCGTCTCCCGCTTCGCGCATGGCGCGGAGGATCGCCGGAGCGTCGTCCAATTCGGTAGCGAAGATTTTCACGATCATGCGACGGGTCAGCACGGGTATCAAACGATTGAGCTCGACAGGGGGATACCCCATTTCGTCTGCCAACCGAGCCCAGTAAAGGTTCGGAGAATCCCAGGTTTCCGACAGTAGGCGGCTCGAATAACCCTCGAAAATGGGCAGGGGGGGCGTATTGATCAGTTCGCGCGCGTAGGTCTGCGCCAAGATCGGGTGGGGCACGCCAAAGTCTCGCGAGAGCTGTTCCCAACTCGCCTCGGCGGGATGTTTTTGAGCCAGACTATCCAGCTCTTGGCCCGCAGGTCCCCAGGAAGTTGCTTCTAGAGCAAATCTGCGGCGATATTCGGCGGTCAAATAGAACAGATCGGCAGGCGTGATGCTCGAAGGGACATCGGCCAGACGGCCGTCTCGCAGTGCGCTTGCGACGAGAGCGAATTCTCTCGGTGTCATTCGGTCTGACAGGATGCTGAGGATACGCGCCTGCAACTCCTGGTTCGTCGCGGAATTGGCCAGAAGTTCTTCACCCGCTTTTTGATAGAGGGCGACAGCGTGAAGCTCATTCGGAGTGACGTTCCACCAGCGGGGCAGCACGGCATTGGCGATGACGCCGGGAACCAAATCGGACCAGATCAGTGCCTGGACGTTTTCAGGGGAAAGAAAATCTTCCTCCATCCGGCCGAGCACGTACGGTAAATCAGCCAGCGAGCCAACCAGGTGGGCGCCGCCGCCCGCGGGCAGTCCCGTTCCGATCAAGCGAGGAGCCTGCCAAAGCATCTCCTCCATACCCAGAATCGTTTCGCCGGCGAAATCATGAGACCTGACCAGCAAAGGATTGTTGTGCAGTGCTTGCGAACCGGGTGGCTCATAATACGCATAGTTCAGACCCACCAGTGTGTCCCTCAGAAAAGGAACCAGATCTCCGCGCGCGTCGTGCAAACGCTCGCCAGGCTTATGTGACTCAATGGCTTTGGCGATGTCGGTGCGCATTTGTAATTCGGTGTGCCGGCTGTTGTAGACGCCTGCCGCCCATTCAGCCCTCTCGCCTTTGGAGAAAATGGGCCGAGGCATTTGGAATTCCCGCAGTTGCTCAGCCAAGGGGACCAGATCCTTGCCCGTTGACTTTCCGTTCTCAACCGCTTTGAGGCCATCGGCAAGGGCCAGCAGGGTGTCGAGCGAAACGAGGCGCTGGTCGTCCATCGCGGTGCGAATCCTAGCGGCGATCTGGGCATGTACTTGTTGTCCGATTTGGTTCAGCTGAGGGGGGCCGGCGAGCAACTCGATGATTCCATTTTGGCTTGCGTGGCTGGTGCCGGTTGCCGCCACTGAAAGCGCGTCGAGCGAATTGCGTCCCGCGTCAAAAAGCTGCGCGGCCGACGAAATCTGCGCAAAAGGATGGATCACGCGCTGCCATGAAAGGTCCTGGCTATCGGCGGGAAGCTGACCCTGCCGGGCGAGGATTTGCCACAATCCGACGTTCGCATCAAAAATTCCCATGGCATTGCCACGAAGGGCGTGATCCGGGATCCTTCCGAGAGCGCTCGCGGTGTTGAGGAAGAGCGCGATCGATTCGTCACTGAGATTAGGGAATTCCGAAAACATCGAATACTGATCGCTAAACTGAGAAAATCTGTCCGCCATCATCCCGACAATTTGAGGGCTCAGACGGCGGGTGGCAGGCCGCTTGGCGTCCAGTGCGCCCAATGCCAGGTAAACGTTCGATGGGCCTATACTTGTCCGCACCCGTGAAAACGTCAGCATCGTTTCGAAGAGCCCTTCGGGGTCATTCCAGCCGCGTATGCGCAACCCCTCGCTGCGGGCCAGTTCCGCATTGTATCGGCTCTTGAGAATATCCCTCCACACCTGGAGATTTCCCGGAACGTGCGGCTCGCCGTTCGGCCCCCACTCCGTGCGTGTGATCAGGAGCAGGAGGTCGGGAGCCGGGCGGAAAACCGAGGCCGTGGCGCTCGGGCGGGAATCCTTTCCGCGGAGCGCCTCATAGCAATGCCGCAGCCGAGCAGAGTCTACAAAGTGGGACTGCTCCTGGGGAGTGGCGCGAGCAAGCGAATCAAAATACGCGGCGAGCCATCCATTGTCTTTGCCCAACAGGTGAAATACGAACTCTCCCGGCGCATCCGGGCTTGCGCCTACCAACTCGCGCCACTGCGATTCAGCCGCAGGACCTCCCGGCACGATCACGCGCCCCGATCGAATGCGAATGTAACTTCCGTAATAGTCCAACGAGGCGGCCAGCGGTAAGAGCCGTTTCAAACCTGGTGACTCTACGAGCGATTTTGCCGTTTCCGGATCTAAGTGGCTCCAGGCGGCATACAGCCGAGACAAAGCAGGATCGTGTAGAAACACCTCCACCAGTCCTGTAGAGGCGTCTTTGTTCGGTTCGTGAAGGGAAACCCAATCCCGCTCGGTCAGCAGGATGGGGACTTGCGAGGTGGGAAAAATGTAAGTGAACGGCGGACCCCCCTGCAGTGTTCTCTCCAGTTCGGGAAGGGGAAATCCGGAGTCAATCGTGAGAAAGGCCCTTTGTGGATCGGCGGTCTCAAGGTAGGTAGTGCGTCGGCCGCAGTCCGGCCGCGTTCGATAGCCAAGAACCTGAAGGACCCGTTCCGCATCAGCGCACCGGGTCACGCGGATCAGTGAGTCAGGTCCCGCCAATGAGGCCAGTTCTCGCGATTGTTGGACATAGCGTCTGAGCAGGAGCAGGAACTCGGTGGGTCGAAGGCTCAATCCCTGTCCCGAGTAGCCGCGCAAAAAAACGTTGCGTGTGAGCAGAGGCATCACTTCGTCCGGTGAAACCTTCTGGCTGATTCCGGCCATGCGCAGGAAGGAACGCAGAGGACCGGGGATCGTTACTGCCGAGCCAGCATCTAAGGAATCACCATTGTCGGCGTGCGGACTGCGGGGAGGGGCGCTCCCTACAGAGGGGACGAATCCGACACAAAGACACACAACAACCGTCAGCGAAATTAAACACAACCGAAGGCGTTTCATGGCTGGCACCCACCACAGGCCGCGAAATCAGGTAGGGCTTCCAGCGACCTCAACGGCAGAGCTGCTTTCGTCGGGCACCCACCGGCAACGCTGACCACGCTCCCGGCCCGTGCAGGGCAGAAGATAAACCATAGAGCGTCGAACTCCAAGCGTTTTTGTGGCCGCTAAGAGTAAGGCGCTGAAAATTTACATTGCTCCCTGTAAGTCCTGCATTTTGGCCGCTGCCGAAAGGTTGGAGACCCTTCGGAGCCAACAGACACGGTCCCACCAGTCCTCAAGATCAGAGCGCTTGAGGTATCGATCGCTTGCCTGGCACAGCTTTATTTCCTGAGGTGATCGGGAGCTGGAGGCCGGATAACGAGCTCGCCGCCGAGCTCGTCCTCACCCGACCTCGAGATGAAGCAAATTTCAGCTGGAGATACCAACATCACCGAATCTCGCTCTGTGTGTCCATGAACTAAGTTGACACAAGCGGAAGCGAAGAGAAAGCGGCGTGCGCAAAAAAAGAACAAATGTGGGCCCGCCGGGAAAATCGGCTTCCGAAACTGAGAGTCTCGGGATATCTGGGCCAAGGAGAGAATGATGATCACGAAAATCAAGAGTCTGCGGGAGCTTTTCGAAATTGAACTCCGCTATGCATATGATGGCGAGCAGAAGCTCGCGGAGAAAGGCATACCCTCCATGATCGAAGCAGCGAGCTCAGCGGAGCTGCGTACGGCTTTGCAGCATCACCTCGAGGAAACGCGGCGTCAGATTCAGCGGCTCGAAACTGTGTTCTCAACCTGCGGGTTCAAAGCGAGCAAAAAAGACAACGATGTGATCGATGAAATGATGAGCGCGGTCAAGGACTCGGTCAGCAACATCGACGCTTCCCTGCTCCGCGATGCGGCCCTCATCGTCAATGGCAATCAAGTGGGACACTACGAGATGGCCGTCTACGGCTCGCTGATCGCATTCGCGCGGCAACTGGGGCTGTCCGAGGCGATCACTTCCCTTCAGGAGACTTTGGACGAAGGGAAAGCGGCGGACGCGAAACTGACTGAGATTGGCGAAAGCTCGCTGAACGCGAAGGCTGCGCGCGCACACGCCGCCGATTGAAAGCACGCAAACCCAAGGAAAAAAGGAGGTGGCAACCTATTTGGCCTAAACGGAGGGCCTTGTGGCGCTGCAAAAAGTCAAGTCAGGATAGAAACTGCTGCCGAAAAAAGTGCGCGCTATCGGCCCTCTCGACCTAGAATGCTCCCATGGCTCGCGGATGGGAAAGCAGAGAGGTTGAGGACCAGCTTCAGGTACAAGAAGCGGCAGGTTCGAAAAGTCAAAGACACTCTCTTCAGGCTCCCGACCCGGAATGGCGCCGGCGAAGAGAGATCTTGCTTCTCTCGCGCGTTCGTGTACAGCGGGAATTGGAAGTGAGCCAAAACCCCCGTTACCGCGATCAGCTCACACGCGCTCTCGCCGATATAGAGGCGCAGCTGGCGGCCCTGGATGATTCCCGCTAAACTGTCGGCCGCAGCGCCGCTTAATCACGCGGCGGTTCTGGCTTGGCGTCCTCGATGAAGAATACTCCCACACCGGTTTGCTCTTTGCTCCGCCGAGTTTCGCAGTGCGTCACAGTGGCCCGCAGGGACAGCGCGCCGGCTGCTGATGATTGCGAGGCTTCAATAACCACGCGTAACTCCGACTGCAGACGCGGGCGGTTACTTAAGCAGAGATACGCTCCTTGAAAGCTGATGTCGCGCACCGTCGCCTTTTCTTCAAAGGGCGTTCCGTCCTCCGTCAGCCCGCTCACGGTGGCGGCGAAACAGATGCGCCGCCGCTGGCCGAGGCGCGCTTCCGGCAGCACCACCTCCGTTCCGCGTTCACTGAGCAAGATCGACATTCCCTCCATCGCCGCCCAGGTCGAGGGAAATTCCTGTCGAGCTGCTGACAAGAAGCCATCGACTATGGTGCTCGACGAATCCGGATCGTGGTGGAAGAGCACGAGGTTCTTCACTTTCGCCCGACGCGCGACTTTTACTCCTTCCAGCCAGCACGAGTGTCCCCAGCCCTTGCGCGTGGAGGCGAGCTGCTCGGGCGAGTATTGCGCGTCGTAAATCAGGACGTCTGCGCCCTGCGCGAGCTGCTCGAGGTTTTCGTCAAACTCCGGCACGCCGGGTTCGTTATCCGTCGCGTAAACGACCGAGCCATTCGGGGTATCCAGCCGATAGCCAAGGCAGCCCTGCGGGTGGTTCAGAAAGGCCGTTCGGATGTGGGTTTCCTCCATTTCCCAGTCCTCTCCGCCCGTGACTTCTCGAAAAGTCCGCGTTGCGGCCATCGTGGCTAGATCGACAGGGAAGTAGGGCTTGGCCAGCTGCGCCTCAAGTACCTGGCGCAGACTGTTCTGTCCGAGGTGTTTCGATTCAAAGCTGTAAAAGTGAAACCGGTTTTGCGCCTCGAAAAATGGATGGAAAAACGGGATACCTTGGATGTGGTCCCAGTGATAGTGCGTGACCAGAACATGAGCCTCGATCCCACCATCCCCTCGCCATTTTGCCCAGCGCCCGTTGACCGCATGCAGGTAGTTGCCGAGCATCCGCAAGCCGGTGCCACAGTCAAAGATGAAGCGTCCGCCACCAGCCGTGGTCAATTCCACGCAGGACGTATTGCCACCGTAGCGCCAGGAATCACGCTCCACGGTCGGCGTCGATCCGCGGACACCCCAGAAAACGACCTTGGTTGCGTTTTGAGTCATTTTGAACGGAACGGTTCTCTCTATCTCGATTACCGCTCGCTTTTCGGAAATCTGAGAAGCTCAGATTATTTTGAGAGTCCGCCTCAAGCGAAGTCAATTTTGTTTCCTGGTTGCACATCGTGAAACACACGTCCCTTTTACGTTTTTGCGCACCAGCGGGGGGACTGTCACGAGCGAAGCCCTGCGAGTAGAATTTCTGTAATGCACGCTCATTCGCACGACCATTCGGGCCAGCCTCACCAGCAGGAGCAGGTCCTTGGCGGGAGGGCCACCGGCATCTTGGGCCTGGCGGTCCTAGCAACGCTTGTTCTGGTGCTGATTGAGCTGGCGGCTGGCTACGCCGCTCGCTCCATGGCGCTCCTCAGTGACGCCGTCCACAATCTGACGGACGTCCCGACCTTAGTGATCTCGTGGCTTGCCATGCGCTGGGCGCTGCGTCCGCCTACGCAGGAAAAAACGTACGGTTATCATCGCGCGGGAATCCTGGCGGCCTTTGTCAACGCCACGGTGCTGATGATGGCGGCACTTTTCCTAGTCGGCGCATCGTTGGCTCGTCTGCGCAGACCGATCGAGGTCCACGCGAGCCTCATGTTGTGGGTTTCCCTGTTGGCTCTGGTAATCAACGGCGGAATTACGCTTTCGGTTCACCGCGGCCGCCAAGATCTCAATGTCCGCACCGTCTGGATTCACAACCTGGGTGACGCGCTGTCCAACATCGGCATTCTTGCCGGCGCGCTCTTGATCCGCTTAAGGGGCGCGCACTGGATCGACGCCCTGCTTGGCATCGCGATCGGAGGGATGGTTCTTTGGTCGGCGCAGAGCGTTCTTCGTGAAAGCGGGCATATCCTGCTCGAAGGCTTGCCGCGTGCCATGCGCCTTGAGGCTGTGGTGTCAGCCGTGTTGCGGGTTGAAGGCGTACAGGAAGTGCACGATGTTCACATCTGGACGCTTGGCGGCGATCTCCACGCACTCTCTTGTCATGTCCGCATTCCAGATATGCACATGGAAGAGAGTGAAAAAATCCTCTCGAACATTCGCGAAGTTCTCCGCGGTGAATTTCACATCACGCACACGACCATTCAGTTCGAACGCGCGGGCTTACCCTCAAAGGCCCTGTACATGCCCGCACCCGCCGGCCGATCCGCAAAATAGCCTCGGGTTCGGCCTACCTCCGCCTGGCTCGCGGCGCGCGCTGGCAATGCGGACAGAAGTGGCTGCTTCTCCCGGCGACAATCGTGCGCTTGATCGCAAAAGCGCAGCGGAAGCATTTCTTGCCTTCGCGCTGATAGACGCGATGCAACCGCTGAAATCCCCCCAGGTTTCCGTCGGCATCAACGTAGTCGGCGATCGATGAGCCTCTCGCTTGGATGGCATTGTTGAGCACCCGCTGCGCGGCCCGATATAGCTGCCGCAACTCTTTCGTGCTGAGGTTTGCGGCGAGCCGCTGGGGATGAATGCGCGCACGCCAGAGGCTCTCATCCGCATAAATGTTGCCGATACCGCGCAATACGCTTTGATCGAGCAACAGTGCTTTGATCTGAGCCCTTCGATGCCGCAGAACTCCGACAAAGTCCTCCTCGGAGGCTTCCAGGGGGTCGAGCCCAAGCGAGCCAAGACTGTTTTCCTCTAACCCACTCGTTACGATGGCCATGCGGCCGAATCGCCGCACGTCGGTGTAGCGCAGCTCGCGCCCGTCATCGAGCGCGAACAATACGTGCGTATGCGGCGGTACGGGCGCTTGAGAATCGATCGTGACCAGGCGCCCGGTCATCCCCAAGTGGACGAGCAGGGAGAACTCGCGGGCCTTTGGGTTCGCAGGTTCCAAATCGAGTAGTAGAAACTTGCCATGACGCCTGACGGCAATAATTCTTGTGCCGGGAATCTCTCGTTCGATTCCGGCGGGATCGTCAATGAAGTCCGTTTTGCCGAGCCGCACGCTCAGGATCTGCCGCCCCGGCAGTGTCGCACGCAAGCCCCTGGCGATCGTCTCCACCTCGGGAAGTTCCGGCATGGCTTGGCTAGAAGACTGGCCCTCCTACTTCATCGGACTGTCACGCTTGAGGACAAGCGAGTCTCGCTCCACACCCACTGACAACGTGAGGCTCACCATTCTATTCGAATTTGGTTTTTCCTATTTCGAACCCTTCTAGGGCAGGGGAATTCCCGGCGAGGCGACGATTCCTGCCATGCGTAGGATTTCGGCGTACTCTTCTTCGCTGAGCGGACAAATGGTCAGCCGCGTATTCTTGAGGAACTTGATCTTGCGGAGCAGTCTGTTTTCCCGCAATTCAGGCAGCTTCACCTGCCTCGGCAGCCGCTCGATGGCCCGCAGGTCCATGACCAGCTTCTTCGTTTCCGGGTCCACCGGATCGGGATAGGGCTCGCGAGTTACCTCTGCCAGTGCATAAAGTGCATGTTCGGGCTTGCCGTGATAGCACAGCGCCCGGTCTCCTCGGTGGACCTGCTTGAGTTGCCGTAGCGCCTCTGGACGGTTCCCCGCATGACGCCACATCTCTTTTCCCTTCACAAAAAGGGTGTCCCAGTGGTAGACGCGCGGGTCAACGGCTAGCAGCCAGCGCTTAGGTTTGAGGGGAGCCTGCGTCATCCGCGAAAGTGTCGCGCGGCACTATACACGGAACGCCAGGCTAAGTGTGCAGAAATCTACCCTTTGGCTGACAAAACTTGTGCGATTTGAACCCTTTTACGTGTTGAGCAGGGCTTTCCGGCCGTCCCAGCCCGCCTGACCACGCTTAGCCGACATCCACAAAGACCTCCTCGCCTCGCACTTCAATCGGATAGCAATCGACGCCCATGCCTCCGTGCGGTACGACTTGGCCGGTAGTGACATCAAACTGCCACCCGTGCCAAGGGCAGGTCACCACCTGGCCTGCGAGTTCGCCTTCGCCAAGCGGTCCTGCCTGGTGCAGGCATATTCCATTGATAGCGTGGAACTTACCAGCAACGTTCGCGATCGCCACTGGCGTGCCGTTCACTTGAAACTCGCCGATCGTGCCGGCCGGAATGTCGTTGGTCTTTGCCGCTCGCACAAACCCCATGCCGCTGTCTCCGATCCTGCTACTCTCTCTCGCCGTGGGCAAAGTCCTACCTTCGGGAGTGTACTATAACAGTGCCGCCAGTCGGGGTGTCGGTGCGCCGTGATCCATCAATCTCCGCTAGTTCGCACCGTCGTCGGCTGCTCCTCGACCTTGGCCAGCAGCTCGGCGAACTTCGCTTCGCGTTCCTTCTGGTCGTGTCCCTGATAAATCTCGGCGATCTGCGTGGCGTTCATCGAACAGAATTTCGGTCCGCACATTGAGCAGAACTTCGCGTCCTTGTAGAAATCATCCGGCAAAGTTTCGTCATGCATCGCCCGTGCTGTCTCTGGATCGAGAGAAAGCTCAAACTGCTTGTTCCAGTCAAACAGGAATCGCGCATAACTCAAGGCGTCGTCCCGATCGCGCGCCCCCGGACGATGCCGCGCTACATCCGCCGCGTGCGCCGCGATTTTGTAGGCAATCACGCCCTGGCGCACATCATCCGCGTTCGGCAGACCCAGGTGCTCTTTGGGCGTGACGTAGCACAGCATGGAAGCGCCGTGCCAGCCGATCATGGCCGCGCCAATAGCGCTCGTGATGTGATCATATCCGGGGGCGATGTCAGTCACCAGCGGGCCGAGGGTGTAAAACGGCGCTTCGTGACATAGCTCGACTTCCTTGTCGACCTGCAGCTTGATCTGATCCATGGGGATGTGGCCCGGCCCCTCAATCATGACCTGCACGTCATGTTGCCAGGCTTTTTGGGTCAGTTCGCCTAGCACGCGCAGTTCGGCGAACTGTGCCTGGTCACTTGCATCCGCCAAACAACCGGGGCGCAGCCCGTCGCCCAGCGAAAAACTCACGTCGTGCTTTTGGAAAATTTTGCAGATCGCATCGAAGTTTTCGTACAGAAAGTTCTGTGCCTTGTGATAGCTCATCCATTGGGCGAGCAACGCCCCTCCGCGACTCACGATTCCGGTGATACGGTTTCGCACCAGGGGCAGAAACTCGCGCAGCACTCCCGCATGGATGGTCATGTAATCAACGCCCTGCTCGGCTTGCTGTTCGATTACTTCGAGCATCACATTAATACTCAAATCTTCGGCGCGCCGCACACGCGAGATCGCTTCGTAGATCGGCACCGTTCCGATCGGCACCGGAGATGCGTTGATGATGGCCTGGCGAATCGCCGGAATATCGCCGCCCGTCGAGAGGTCCATCACCGTGTCCGAACCGTAATGCACGGCCCGATGAAGCTTTTCGAGTTCTTCGTTAATGTTCGAAGTCGTCGCCGAATTGCCGATGTTCGCGTTGATTTTGCAGCTGAACGCCACGCCAATCCCCATCGGCTGGAGGTTGCGGTGGTGAATGTTGGCGGGAATGATCGCGCGACCGCGGGCCACCTCGCCGCACACCTGCTCAGGCGAAAGCTTCTCGCGCAGCGCCACGTATTCCATTTCTTCCGTAACGATTCCCCGGCGCGCGTAGTGCATCTGCGAAAAATTGCGCTCGCCGCCATTCATGGCCGCCGCCCGCTTTTCAATCCACGCATCCCTCAGTGCCATAAATCCTCGCTTGTCCGGCTCTTTTCTTCTTTCCTCTCGCACGAACTGCGCTCATTATCCCACCGGCCTTTCCCACCGGCAACACACAGGCACCTCCGGCGCCGCCCTTTCTCATTTGAACCTGGTAGGCTTGCAGGGCTGTGCCGGAAGCCTTGCCCGCAGCCTTTCTTTTTTCAATAATGCCTCGGCGGCCTGACCAGAGCCTTGCGAGTCGGCTTTCGATCGGAATGTCCCAACTCAGATCGAGCGGCAATCACACGCCGAGTCATAGACCCTCCGTCAAACCCGTTGGGCGACCCCACCCTCCAAGGAGGTCTTAGCCGGCATGGAATGGAGCGCTCCGCTAGAGCGAATATGCTAAAGCCGACCGGCGGCTAGTACCCGCCCTGCGAGCCATCGCCCAGGCGGAGCAGGCCTAAGTCGATAGGTAGAGATTGCGCATCGACTGTGGCCATTGCTCTCTGCCGACGGCACCTAGAAACCTATAATGGGTAAGCCTGGTCCACCAGGAGGAGGAATGGATGCCCCCAGCTGCAAACATGTGGGAAGGACTGATGGATTTTTCCTTTCGCACCTACGCGACGCCGCGCATGCTGAAGTTTCTCTATTCGCTGCATCTGCTCGTTGGCTTGATCGCTGCGGTTGTGTGGGTCGTTTTGGCTTTCCAGCAAGCTCCGGTCCAGGGGCTGCTCGCGATTCTCGGAGCGGTTGTCGGGTACTTCTTCTGGATTCTCTATTGTCGCGTTCTCCTGGAGGTGCTCTCAGCTGTCTTTCGCATGGCTGATGTCATCGCGCCCGAACGGGAAGCGGCCCAGCGCTCCTGAAGATCACATTGCCATTGAAGTCGGCCATGAGACCTGAGTCTGCTCAGCGCGAGGGATGGCCGCCAAAGGGCCGGCCGCACCCCTAAAGAGACGAGTTAGGCCTGACGGGTAACGTTTTGTCTCATATCCTCGGCCGTTTGGAGCAGATCGCCCGGCCGACCTAGATCGCGCCAATAATATTCATCTGCACGAAAGGCGAGGATCTTTTCTCCGCCTGCGGCCAGGCGCAGATACGTATCCACAATCGAAAAGGGGCCTGGTTCGGTCAGCAGGGAAAAAATCTGCGGCGAAATAACATGCAGGCCGCAAAAGGCGAGCGCCTGCGGTGAATCAGTCGATCGGACGAGTTCATTTGGATGGTTTGCAGATTTGTGCCCGCTCAGCTCACCTTCCTCATCGAAGAGCAGATAGCGAGATGTTTTGCGGCTTTGCATGGCTAGGGTGGCCAAGGCACCTCGCTCGGCATGAAGTTGAGCCATTTTTCCGAGATCGATAGTGCTGATCACATCGACGTTATGCACGAGGAACGGCGCTGGGCCGCCAGGGTTCTCAAGAAAAAACCAGGCGGCCTTTTTCAGTCCGCCACCGGTATCCAGCAGCACGTCTTCGCGAGACACTTCAATTCGAAGGCCGAAATGGTCATGGGCCTTCAGATAGTCGACAATCATGTCCGCGAAGTGGTGCGCATTGACAATCACCTCGCCAATGCCAAACTCACGCAGGCGCGCGAGTGTGATTTCGAGCAGCGTGCGGCCGCCGAGTTCCACCAGCGCCTTGGGACGATCGTTGGTGAGCGGTCGCAGTCGGCTGCCCAGGCCAGCGGCCAGGACCATCGCTCTCATGTGTCCCCATTTTCCAGCTGAAGGTGCCGCACAACTACTTCTACGCCGTTTCTGCCTCTCAGTCGTTTCGCTAACTGCTCGGCGAAATAGACCGAACGGTGCTGACCGCCGGTGCATCCAAACGCCACCGTGAGGCTCGTAAAGCCACGGCACAGATATGTCTCTATGCTCGCTTCCACCAGCGAGGCCGCGCTTCCAAGAAACTCTTGCACACCCCTCTGTTGATTCAAATACTCAATGACCGGGGCATCTTTGCCGGTGAGCGTTTTGAATTTCGCCTCGCGCCCCGGATTAGCTATCGCGCGAGCGTCGAAAACGAATCCACCGCCGTGCCCGGTCTGGTCTTTAGGCAGGCCCCGCCGGTATGAAAAACTAAAGATCCTTACCGTGAGGACGGGGGGTTCGGTGATAAGGATTTGTGCTTTCTCCGGAGCGACGACGCTCAGATTTCGCAACAGCTCTGAAGACACCATGCTCCGCAGCGCCTTGTTCAGGGTCGGCAAGGCAATGGGCAGCTTCACCCTCTCCAGCAGCCAACATACGTTTTTTAGCGCATACGGCACACTTTGCAGGAAATGCGTCTTGCGCTCGTAAAAGCCGCGGAAGCCGTAGGCGCCCAGCGCCTGCATGATGCGGACGTATACATAGGCATAATAGTGGCGCATGAAGTCCTCGCGCCGAATGGTGAGAAAATCCCCAAGCCGCTCAAGATAACGATCTAGCAGTTCCTGACGCAGCCCGGGCGGGAGGTCGGCCTTGGCATCGAATAAAAGCGACGCTATGTCATAGTGCAGCGCGCCTTTGCGGCCGCCCTGATAATCGACGAAAAATGGCTGGCCCTCTCGCAACAGCACGTTGCGAGACTGAAAGTCGCGGTAAAGGAAATAATCGTGCTCCGCACTTAACAAGAATCTTGTCAGGCGCTCGAAATCATCCTCGAGCAACTGTTCGTTGAACGGGATGCCGGCCAGCTTTAGGAAGTAGTATTTAAAGTAATTCAAGTCCCAGGCAATCGACTGCGCGTCGAAAACGGCTCGCGGGTAGCAAACGCTGTAATCCAAATCAAGCCCTGCTTCGATCTGAAAGCGAGGCAACACATCGACAACCCGGCGGTATGCCTCCACTGCCTGCGCGCTAATCTTTTCACCGTCGCGATCAATCGAGAGAGACTCGAAAAGCGTCATGTCCCCGAGGTCCTCCTCGAGGTACGCGCCCGAGTCCAAATCTTCAGCATAAATTTCAGGAACGGGGAGGCCGTGCTTGCGAAAATGGTGAGAAAATGTGAGGAACGCCACATTTTCCTCGCGCACATCGTAGAGAACCCCAATCGCGCTCGCTGCCCTATTCGCCAGACGCACGATTCTGCGTCCCGAGCCCCCCAACTCGCCTTGCAGCGGCTCCACACGGCTCACCGGGAGGTGGAAATGTCGCCAAAACAGGTCTTTGAGAAGGTCCACCAAGGTGCTGATCCCGTCCTTTGGAGAACGCCCTTGAGAAATCAGAAGCCGCCCACAAAACAGTCTAGTCGGTCGCCGGGCAGATAGCGAGCTGCGGCGAATTCCGGAGATCGCAAAAGGCACTTGCTTGAGGCGGATCCGCCGCCCCAGCCGTCTACCCCGAAATTCAGGTTGCCCGGAGGCCCACGGACTGACGCAGGCCGGAAAAATTGCCCGCCGTTCAAGCAGCCGCCCCTAGGAAGGTAGGATTCCTGTGGTCTGCTTGACGGGCGTTAGGATTTCTCTGGAAGTGAAGGCGGGTTTTGTCCGACCGGGAATCCGTGTGACAATAAGAAGATGCTGAAGAGAGTTTTTGTTTTTCTGCTACTCGCTCTGGCCTGCCTGCTTTCCGAAGGAGGCGCCCCCGCCCAACAGGCTCCGCCTCCGGGCACGCAACAAGCACCTGCGGCGCCATCGCAGAAATCGCCCGTCGCCAAAACCTCGACGGCCGCCGCCAAGCCGCTCGCCCTCACGACCGACCGCGACAAAGAAAGTTACGCTTTTGGCATGAATATCGCGAAGGGCATGAAAGCGCAGTCGATCGATATCGATCCGGCCATCATGGCCAGGGCCATGCAAGACATCCTGTCCGGCGCAAAACCTCTGCTCACCGACGATGAGGCCATGGCCGAACTGAACCGTCTGCAAACAGAAATGCGCGCGAAACAAGAGGCCGAACGAAAGCAGCTCGGTGATAAGAATTTGAAGGAAGGTCAGGCGTTCCTGGCCGCCAATCGAAATAAACCGGGCGTGGTCGCTCTGCCGGACGGCCTGCAATACAAGATTTTGACCCAAGGCAACGGCCCCTTACCGACGGCCAACGATCGGGTCGTCTGCCAGTATCGCGGCACTCTCATTGACGGCACCGAATTCGACAGCTCGGCCAAGCACGGGGGAACGGCGACGCTTCCAGTCGGTGGCACCATGATCAAGGGTTGGACCGAAGCGCTCGAAAAAATGCCCGCGGGATCGAAATGGCAGATTGTCATGCCCCCGGACCTTGCCTATGGCGAAAGGGGCGCAGGCAACCTCATCGGCCCGAGCCAAACCATCGTCTTTGAAGTCGAGTTGATCGCCATCCAGCCTGCCAACGCCAGCCCCGCGCCGGCCCCGAAGTAGGCGTGTAAATCGAGTCGGCCGGCCTTTTCGAGCGGGGGTCTTCGGAAGGATTTTGTCGGCAGGCGGAGGCTTGAGTTCCGCCTATAGGTCTGCGCACCGTTTTTCACGACGACCTTGCTTGCGGCCACCTGAGCGGACGCCTAAAATCATCCCATGCCATTGCTTGGGGTTTCTCTCGATCGATGCGCCTGCTGACGCGTACCACCATCGCGCTGGCCACAGTCGCGGTCTGTATTGCGGCGCTGGCGCGCGCTTATTCCCTCGCTTCGGAGAAAGACATGGCGGCCGATACTGCTGCGCGAAAATTTGCCCAGTTGAGCGATCAATTCGTAAAGGATTCACTCGCTCTGCAGCCTGTAAGTGCTTCGTATGCTGGATACCACCAGCATGTCGACCCGACGACGGGCCGAACGGTCCAGCTCGATACGCAACTGGACGATATGAGCCTCGCGGCCATGGCTCGCCTGCGGGATTTCTATGCGAGCTGGCGGGAACGCTTTCAGAAAGAGACGCCCCGATCGTTGCTTGACCCCGAAGACGCCGCCGACTGGCAGCTGGTGGACGATCAAATCGGTCTGAACCTGCTCGAACTCGATCACATTCAGTCCTACCGCCATCATCCGACCGTCGTTGTCGAATTGGTTGGCAATTCCATCTTTCTGCCGCTTTCGCAAAATTACGCTTCAAAGGACGTCCGCCTCGCCCACGTGCTCTCCCGTATCGGGCAGATTCCTCGCGTGCTCGAGCAGACCAAGCAGTACCTTTCCGACGCCGATCCGATCTTCGTCACCACCGCGATTCAGGAAAACGACGGAAACATCGACCTGATCGAGAACACTGTGGCGCGCGAAATCGATCCCGGTTCGCCTCTCAGAGCGCAATACGACAAGCTGGCGCCTCCCGCGATTGCTGCGCTCAAAGACTTTTCGAGCTGGCTCAGCAATGATCTCAGCAAGCGCGCGTCACAGCTCGATTTTCGGCTGGGCAAGGACTTATACGACCGGAAATTCAAGCTGGTGATGGAGACTTCCGTAACACCTGACGAAGTCCTCGCCTCCGCCCAGCAAGAATTGAAGAACGTGCGCGCCGAGATGCTCGAGCTGGCCCTGCCCATGCACGCGCGCCTGTTTGCTGATCACGGCGATCACTCCGATCTTGCAGGTCGCGATCGCGAGAATCGGATCATCGCTGAAGTCCTGGACAAAATTTCCGAGGATCACCCCTCGCGCGATCGCCTGCAGGCCGCAATCGAAGCAGATCTCGAAAGCATCAAGCAGTTCATTCGCGAGAAGGAAATCGTTTCGCTCAGCCCGCGTGACAATCTGAAAGTGATTCCCACTCCCGTCTTCATGCGCGGGATTTATTCGGTCGCTGGCTTTGCAGGACCACCGCCGCTTGAACCCGACGCCCAAGCGCAATATTGGGTTACGCCCATCGATAGGACAACTTCCCAACCACAAGCCGAATCGAAGCTGCGCGAGTACAACAGCTGGGTGCTCCAGTGGCTCACGATTCACGAAGCGCTCCCAGGCCATTACATCCAGTTCGAGCACTTGAACAACATCCAACCCGAGCGTCGCCGTCTCATCCGCTCGCTTTATGCGAACGGCGCGTATGTCGAAGGCTGGGCCGAGTACATCGCGCAGGTCATGATGGAGCAGGGGTTCGCAAATAGCGATCCGCGGTTCCGCCTGGAGATGCACAAGATTCGCTTGCGTGTGCTAGCCAATACTATCTTGGATGTGAAGATGCAGACCATGGGCATGACCGACGCGCAAGCCATGGACCTTATGACCGAGGACGCCTTTCAGACTCGCGCGGAAGCCCAAGGCAAGCTCACCCGCGCCAAGCTCAGCTCGGCTCAACTGCCCACCTATTACGTTGGTATTCGCGAATGGCTCGCCTTCCGCAAGCGCTACCAGGCCGCCGCTGGCAAGAATTTCGACATGCTTAAGTTTCACGACGCCGTCCTGGACGAGGGCCCCCTTCCCGTGCCCATGGTCGAGAAACTCGTCACCGCCCGCCTAAGCCGGCAATGACCCCTGAGGGCCTTCTACCGGTAGGGGAAAGGCCCCGGGGCGCGGCCTAACCGCCCTCTCAACAGGTCGCTCGTATTTCCTAGGGAGGAGCGCCGCGGAAATGGATCGCGCCGTTGCGATTCGAACTGAAATTCTGAAGCGCATAAACGCGCACGCACACAGCGATCCATCGCGGGAATGCTGTGGATTGCTCGCGGGGCGTGACGGGGTGATTACAGACGCCTATCCGGCTCTGAATATGGCGAGCGACCCGGCCCGAGGCTACGAAATTGCGCCGCAGCAGGTCGTGCGACTGATGCGCGAGTTCCGGGAACGTGCTCTGGAATTTCTGGGCATCTACCACTCGCATCCTAGGGGCGAGAATGAACCCTCGCGCCGCGACATCGAACAGGCTTACTACTCCGAGGCAGTCTACTTCATCCTGTCGCCGCGTCCGGAGGCGGCCCAGCCGATACGAGCATTTTCGATCCGCGAGGGCCAGGCCTACGAACTGAGCATCAAAACGGTTGCGTAGCGATTAGGCGGGCTTGGCAGTTGAAAATCTGGCTTTAGCGCGCAGAACGGGCCATGGCCAGAGCGGCCTCGGCCGCTTCGAGCCGCCGCGTGTAGAGAGGGAACTCGGCGGCAAACGCGCTCACCTCCTTGCGCACGCGTGCTTCGGTGGCAGCGTCGTTGACGTGATTCAAGACTTCCGCAATCCAGCCGGCGATTTTTTCCATTTCCCCTTCCCGCATGCCGCGCGTCGTGATAGCGGGAGTTCCCATACGGATGCCGCTAGCCTTGAGCGGAGGCAGGGGATCGAAGGGAATCGAATTCTTGTTGACGGTAATGCCGGCGCGATCCAGTGCGGACTGCGCGGCGGCGCCGGTCAATCCGCGTGAGTTAACGTCAACAAGAAACAGATGGTTGTCGGTACCGCCGCTGACGATGCGCAATCCGTTACGGCCCATGCTGGCCGCGAGCGCTTTCGCGTTGGCTACGACTTGCCTTTGGTATTCGGCAAATCCCGGCTCGCTCGCTTCCTTCAGGCAGACGGCCTTCGCCGCGATGATATGCATCAGCGGGCCCCCTTGAATTCCGGGAAAAGTCGAGCGGTCGAGCTCCTTGGCGAATTTCTCGCGACAGAGAATCATCCCCCCGCGAGGGCCGCGCAGTGTCTTGTGCGTGGTGGTTGAAACAAAATCCGCGTGAGGAATAGGGCTGGGATGAACGCCCGCAGCAATCAGTCCTGCAATGTGCGCCATGTCAACGAACAGCAGGGCGCCAACTGATTGCGCAATCTGGGCCATGCGCGGGAAGTCGAAGATGCGAGAGTAGGCGCTCGCTCCGGCGACAATCATTTTGGGCTTGTGCTCGTGGGCCAGACGATCGAGCTCGTCATAGTCGATCATTTCGGTGTCTTTGGCCACGCCGTAGGGCACAAATCTGTACGTTATGCCCGAAAAATTCAGCGGATGACCGTGCGTCAGATGCCCCCCGTGGGAAAGGTTCATGCCCAGGACCGTGTCGCCGGGCTTGAGCGCGGTCATATAGACGGCGATGTTCGCCTGCGTGCCCGAGTGGGGCTGTACGTTTGCATGCTCGGCGCCGAAGAGAGCCTTAGCGCGATCGATGGCGAACTGCTCAGCCTGATCGACGAATTCGCAGCCGCCGTAGTAGCGCTTGCCGGGATAACCCTCCGCGTATTTGTTGGTGAGCACCGAGCCCATTGCTTCCATCACGGCTTCGGAGACAAAATTCTCGGAGGGGATCAGCTCGAGTCCGGTGGCTTGTCGGCGCACTTCTTCCTGAAGCACTGCCGCAATCGCGGGATCGGTTTGTTCAAGAGAACGGCTCATGCGACGCAGTTCGGGTGTGTCATTCATCAGGTCGGCTCGCGCGTGGGCCATCTTAGCAGAACGATTGTGCGGTAGCGAGCGCGGTGATCCTGCCTGGTCAAGAGAGATGCTCGACACACCGACACCGGTGACACATCCTGCTAGAGCGTAGGCCTGCTCGTCGAGCACAAGGGCCAGCGTAGGCCGGGCGGGCCGCTCTGCGGTGAGAATGCCCACCTTTTGGACGCTCAAGAAATGTTTAACCGGTGGCTTCGCTGGCTTGATTGACTTCGGTTTGCGAGTCTCCTAACCTGATTCGATTATTGACCGGCGACGCGGCCGATCGGTGCGTGGGTCGCCGTTGTAGGCGAAGCTCGACAACCAGGAAACCCAAGAGACATGGCTGATCTGAAGCTGACAACGAGGGCGGAAGATTTTTCCGAGTGGTACAACCAGCTGGTGCTGCGGGCCGAGCTGGCCGATTACGCGCCCGTTCGGGGATGCATGATTGTGCGGCCCTATGGCTGGGCCCTGTGGGAAAACATCACTCAAGCTCTGGACAAGAGGTTCAAAGCAACTGGGCACGTAAACGCGGCGTTTCCCCTCTTGATTCCGCGCAATTTTATTGAAAAGGAAAAATCGCACGTGGCGGGATTTTCACCCGAGCTGGCGGTCGTAACCTACGGCGGGGGCGAGAAGCTGGAGGAGCCTCTGGTGATTCGTCCCACCTCGGAAACGATCATCGGGCATTCTTACGCGAAATGGATTCAATCCTATCGGGATTTGCCGCTGCTGATTAACCAGTGGAACAGCGTTGTGCGCTGGGAGCTGCGCACCAGACTGTTCTTGCGCACGCTTGAATTTTTCTGGCAGGAAGGTCATACCGCGCACGCCACGGCGGAGGAGGCCGAAGCCGAGACGCGGCAGATGGTGGATGTGTATACGGACTTTGCGCGCAACGAGGCGGCTGTTCCCGTAATTCCGGGTCGAAAATCGGAGGCGGAAAAATTCGCGGGCGCCGAAATCACCTATTCGCTTGAAGCGATGATGGCAGATGGCAAGGCGCTGCAATTCTGCACTTCGCACAATCTGGGACAGAATTTCGCCAAGGCCTTTGATATCCGATATCTCGACAAGAACGGGGTACTCCAGCATTGCTGGACGACCTCGTGGGGGCTCTCGACGCGTGTGGTCGGCGCGCTGATCATGGTTCACGGCGACGATCAGGGACTGATTTTGCCGCCGCGGCTCGCACCTTATCAGATCGTCATCGTCCCCATTTTTAGAAGCTCGGAGGAGAAGGGAAAGGTCTTGGAGAACGCCGATCAGCTGCGCCGCCAGCTGAACGACGCGGGGATTCGCGTCAAACTTGACGAGCGGGACGGTCTCAGTCCCGGATTTAAATTCAACGATTGGGAGATGCGCGGCATACCTTTGCGGCTGGAGCTGGGGCCCAAGGATGTGGCAAAAGGCTCGGTCGTGCTGGCGCGCCGCGACCAGCCCGGGAAGGAAGGCAAGGCCTTCGTCCCGCAACAGGGAATTGATGCTGCGGTAGCTCAGCTGCTCGAGCAAGTTCAGATGTCGCTCTATACGCGGGCGCTGGAATTCCGCAGAACCAATACAGTCGAGCCAGCCGATTACACAGAGTTCAAGCAGGCCGTCGACAAGGGCTTCGCGTTTTCGTGGTGGTGCGGCGGCGGCGCATGCGAGGAAAGGATCAAAGAGGAGACCAAAGCCACCCTGCGGTGTATTCCCTTGGACCAGAGCCTCGAAGGAACCGTTTCTGCTCAGGCCCCAGCCTCGGGGAAATGTGTGTGTTGCGGTCAGGGTGCGAGGGAGAGAGCGATTTTCGCACGAGCATATTAGCGATCGCTCTCGCCACTTTGCTGACAGTTCCGTTTACTCATCGCGAACACTCCGAGTATCGCGCGAGTCGTAGGATGTCGCCGCATGCTAGCCTAGGATTGGGGGCGTTCGCATGACTCGGATACACCAGATCGGGGAGCGGGGCGGCTCGCGGCTGAGACTCGTGCTTACGCTGCTTTTCGTGGCGGGGGTGGTTTTCCTCGCTTTCGAGTTCGTTCCCCCGTATTTCGCCTATTATCAGTTCCAGGATGCCATCAAATCGGAGGCGAAATTTGCCCTGACCGGGTACCCGAAGAAAAACCTGGAAGACATCCGGGACGACGTCTACCAGAAAGCCCGAGAACTTGATATTCCCGCTCGCAAGGATGCCATTCAGCTAAATCTCGACCTGGCCAACGGTCTGGTGGACATCGGGGTGGACTACTCTGTACCAATCGACCTCAAGGTGTACCAATTTACGTTGCAATTTCATCCCCACGCAGACAACCATACGATTTAAAATAGTGTTTTAGCTACGTGGGACATCCAAGTAGAAGCTTGGAGAGAAACCCAGAAAAGCCGTGCTGCCCAGCCGCGGCTGAAGTGCGTACAGCGCCCCAACGCGTTATACCGGAGAGACCGATTGAGAATTCGAATTGCCCGCGGATTTTTTACCTCCCGCATCGGCTTGGCGATTCTGGGGGCTGCGCTCGCGATCCTGCTCGCCGGCGCAGGCGTATTTGCCTTCTACTACATTCAGTTCGGCCGCTTGATTGACCAGCGGCTCACCGGTCAGATTTTTCAGAATACGTCACGCGTGTATTCGGCTCCGGACCGAATCTATGTCGGCGAAACGATGCGACTGGGGGATCTTGCCGGCTACCTGTTGCGGGCAGGCTATCAGGAGGGGCCTGTAGCGGGTTCACCGGGCGAATTCCGTGCGACCCAAGCGACCGTCGAGATTCTGCCCTCCACGAGCTCTTACTTTCAGGGACACAATGCTCTGCGGGTGAGATTCGCGGGCAACCAGATCTCCCAAATCATGGAGCTGTCCGACGCGAGTTCGGTCGATTTCGCGGACATCGAGCCGGAGCTGCTGACCAATCTGTTCGATAGTTCCCGGGAAAAGCGCCGGGTGGTTCGATTCGAGGATTTGCCGCCCGTACTAGTGCACGCGGTGCTCGCGGCGGAGGATAAACGCTTCTTTGAGCACGGCGCGCTCGACCTGGTGCGGGTGGTCGGCGCGGCCGTATACGACCTGAGCCGCGGGCAGAAGGCGCAAGGAGCAAGCACGATTGACATGCAGGTGGCGCGGACGTTCTTTTTTACGACCAAGCGCGAATGGTCGCGGAAGCTCAAAGAAGTGATGATGGCTGCCGAGATCAACGAGCGCTTCACAAAGCAGCAGATTTTCGAGCTGTATGCCAACGACATCTACCTTGGCAATCGGGGAAGCTTTTCGATCCGGGGGTTTGGAGAGGCCGCAAACGCCTATTTTGGAAAGGACGTCCGCGAATTGAATGCGGGAGAAGCGGCGTTTTTGGCTGCCATTATTCGCGCGCCGAACCGCTACTCGTCCGCAGAGCGGCACGTTGAGCGCGCCGACGAAGCGCGCGATCGCGTTCTGGCGGAAATGGTTGCCGATGGCTTCCTCACGCCCGAACAGGAAGCGGTGGCCAAGAAAACAAAACTCAAATTCACGAACGGAGGATTGGGGAGCAGTTCGGCGCCGTACTTCGTCGATATGGTGAAGGATCAGCTCCTGCAGAAGACCTCTGAAAGCGACCTCCAGACGCAGAGTTTTCGGATTTACACCACGCTCGAGCCCGCACTCCAGCGCGCGGCGGCAGAAGCTGTTCAAATCGGTGTAGAGAACCTGGACAAGCTGCTCGCCAGACGTTACGCGCAGTGGAAGAAAAAGGGCCAACCCGTCGAGCGACCGCAGCTGGCGCTTATCGCCATGGACCCGCGCACAGGTGAAATACGCGCGTTGATTGGGGGGCGTGATTATGGCGAAAGCCAGTTGAATCATGCGCTGGCACGGCGACAGCCGGGTTCGGCCTTCAAGCCGTTCGTTTACGCGGCGGCATTCGACAATGCTGTCGACAGCCTGCAGCCCGTGGTTACGCCGGCTACGACCGTAGATGACTCACCCACCACCTTCGAATTCGATGGCAAAGAATATACGCCCGACAACTACGGGCAACAGTTCTACGGGCAGGTGACGACGCGAGACGCGCTGATGCGCTCGCTCAACGTGGCGACGGTGAAAGTTGCGGAGATGATCGGTTATCAGCGCGTGGTGGATGTGGTGAGGCAAATGGGCCTCGGCACCAACATCCAGCCGACGCCCGCCGTGGCCCTTGGCGCCTACGAGATGACGCCGCTCGATGTCGCCGCGGGTTACACAGTGTTTGCCAATAACGGCGTTCGCGCAGAGCCGCTTTTCGTTCGCAGCGTGATTGCTGCCGATGGTTCTTCGGCGGCGACAGCTCAGCCAGCAACCAGAGCCGTGCTCGATCCCCGCGTGGCTTACCTGACGACCAGCCTGATGGAAGACGTGATCAATCACGGCACGGGCTATCCGGTGCGCGCCATGGGCTTCGAGGCGCCCGCTGCGGGCAAGACGGGTACCTCGCGCGACGGCTGGTTCGCCGGCTTCACATCGAACTTGCTGTGCGTGGTCTGGATTGGCTTTGATGACAACCGCGATCTTGGGCTAGCCGGTGGTCAAGCCGCCGCTCCTGTTTGGGGAGAGTTCATGAAACGGGCGGTTCTGCTCCCCAAATATCGCAACACGCAGGAGTTTCAGCCGCCGCCAGGGGTTACCGAGGCCAGCATCGATCCGCAAACGGGCCAGCTCGCCAACAATGCCTGCCCCACAGGTGTGAGCGAACATTTCATCGCTGGGAGCGAGCCGACCCAATATTGCGACGGCAGCGGCGCGACCGCGCAATCGACTCCGGGTTCCTGGCTGAAAAGCTTGTTTGGCAAGGGCGAAAACTCCGCGGCGGCCCAGCCTACGACGCCCCCCTCAGCAGGCCCGCCAACCCCTTCTCATACGAAACCTCCCTACCCAGCCAATCCTGGGCAAAGCAACGGGGAGGCTTCAAGCCCAGAGCCGGAGAAGAAAAAGGGGTTTCTCGGCAAGATATTTGGTATCTTTGGAGGCAACAAAGAGCCGGCGAGCAGTTCGAAGCCCCAGCAGTAAGCTACCGTAGAACGCCGGTCCGACACAGGAGCAGGGCGATGAAATCTATAGCCCTCTTCGCGATCCCGCTATCACTCGCAATCCTTAGCGCCTCCACCCGCCAGACGCCGGATGTACCGACGGCGGGACCCGCTCAGGCAGCCTCTAGCAAAGCCCCTCAGGATTCCGGACCTGCGCCCATGACTGAGCACCAGGTCGCGGAAATGCACGCTGATCTGATGATGGCGCGAAAGGACTACAGTGAGGCGGCCGTCGCCTATCAGCGTCTTTTGGATCAAGACCCCAAGAGCGCCGAACTTTTCAACAAAGTGGGCATTGCCTATCAGGAATTGGGTCAGGATGCGCTTGCCGAGCATTTCTACAAGAAAGCGCTGCATGCCGATGGGAAATTCGCGCCTGCGCTGAACAATCTTGGCACCGTGGAGTACTCGCGGCAGCGTTTCGGGAAAGCCATCAGATATTACAAGAGGGCCGTGGCGATCGGAGGCGACAATCTCGCGCCCATTTACACCAATCTTGGCTATGCGTTTTGCGGCGTGAAGCTGTATCCCCAGGCTATGGCATCGTTCGGCAAGGCTCTCGCGCTCGATCCGAATATTTTCGACCCGAAAGGGAGCGGAGGCGCGCTTGTTCAGCATCGTACTGCGGCTGATCCCGGTATGCTCTATTTTCTGGTGGCCAAGTCGTACGCGAAATTGGGTGATGCTGAGCATACCGCACGCTATTTGAAACTGGCTCGCGACGATGGTTACAAGAACTTTCTGGCCGCTGAGAAGGATCCCGATTTCGCTCGCGTGATCAAGGACCCGCAGGTGCAGGACGTGCTGCACCGACGCCCGCCGTATCAGGCCGAGCAGAATAAGCCCGTGGCCAACTGATTTTCCACACCGGTCTGAAAACCAGGCTTCGCGCCCTGCCTGCGGGCAGATAGCCCGCGCACAGCCGAGAGGGGCGCGAAGAGCTGTCCGTATGCGCCTAACGGAACCCGTCACGCTCCGAGTCACGGCTCTTGCTGTTCTCCTGCTATAATCTGCGCTCGGAATGGTTTTCCAGACATTGCGGCGCCCGTTATTGTGGGCGGTCATCTGTACCGCGTTCTCCGTCCTACCTTCGATGCGCGGGGATATACCTATGGCCTCCCCGGCTGCTTCGAATTCCTCGCACGACCATGTGGTTGTGCTCCGAATTGACGGCGAAATTGAGCCGATCCTTGCTCAATACATCGTGAATGGAATCACGGAAGCCAGCCGCCAGCACGCCAGTCTGGTGCTCATCACCATGAATACGCCGGGCGGGCTGGATACCTCCATGCGTCAAATTGTGCGGGCCGTACTCGGCTCGTCCGTGCCGGTGGCGATTTATGTGGCCCCCTCGGGAGTGCGCGCAGCGTCCGCCGGGTTTTTCATTCTGGAGTCTGCGGACATTGCGGCGATGGCTCCTGGAACAAATACCGGAGCCGCTTCGCCGGTCTTCGAAATGTTCGGTCAAAGTGTGCAGATCGACGAGACCATGCGCAAGAAAGTGACGAATGACGCGTCGGCTTTTCTGCGCAGCTACGCTGCCAAGCGCGGTCGCAACGCTGATCTTGCGGTCACCGCTGTGACCGACGCTAAGGCGTTCAGCGACAAGGAAGCGCTCGATGGCAAACTAATTGATGTCGTGGCTTCCTCCGAGGACGAACTTTTTGCCAGGCTCAATGGCCGCACCATCACACGCTTCGACGGCTCGAGCGACCAGCTGGCGCTTTCGCATCCGATCAAAACCGAAGTGGGGATGACCGCGCGGGAAAAACTGCTGACGCACATTGTCGAGCCCAACGTGGCCTTCGTGCTGCTGATCATCGGCGTGCTGGGGCTGTATGTCGAGTTCAATCATCCCGGCATGTTTGCTCCAGGGGTGATTGGCGGCATTGCCATCCTGCTGGCCTTGCTGGCATTTCAACAGTTGCCGGTCAGCTTGATTGGCATAGCGCTAATTATTTTGGCAATTTCTCTTTTCGTACTCGAAGCCAAGTTCCCTACACATGGAATTCTCGGCGTGGGCGGGACAGTGGCCATGATCTTGGGCGCGATCATGTTGATTCAGTCCCCGTGGACGGGCATGGGCGTGCGATTCAGCACCGCCTTGGCCGTAGTCATCCCGTTTGCTGTCATTGCCGCGATTCTGACCCGCGCAGTGATGCGATCTCGTAGCTGGAAGCGCGCCACGGGCAGGGAGGAGCTTCTCGACGAACAGGGCGAAGTTGTCGAGCCGGTTGGCGCAGCGCCGGCAGTTGGGATGGTGCGCGTACATGGCGAATTGTGGCGCGCCGCGGCAGTGAACGGCGCGAGCATTCCCAAAGGCGCGCGGGTACGTGTGAAAAGCATTCATGGCCTGACGCTCGATGTGGAACCGGCCACGCAGCAGCCGTCGGTATCTTCATCTTCGTAGCGGGGGGTTCGAGGAGACACCATGGACCTAAGCTTCGCGACGCTGTTGGGAGCGGCAATCATCATCATCGTGCTGTTTTGGTTCTTCAATTCGATCTACGTGATCAAGGAATGGGAGCGCGGTGTGGTGCTCCGGCTCGGTCGCATGCTGCCGGAGCCCAAAGGCCCAGGCCTGCAACTAGTGCTCTACCCGATTGATAAACTGACGCGCATCTCGCTGCGGATCGAGGCGCTCGATGTCCCCTCCCAGGACGTAATCACGCGCGACAACGTTTCCGTGAAGGTCAACGCAGTGTGTTATTTCCGCGTCGTCGATGCGAATTTGGCCCTTTCGCAGGTTCAGAACTATCTCTACGCTACTTCGCAGCTGGCGCAGACGAATTTGCGCAGTGTGGTTGGGCAGTTCGAGCTGGACGAGATTCTCTCCGAGCGCGAAAAAGTAAACTCGAAATTGCAACTAATCCTTGACCAGGATACCGAGCCTTGGGGTATCAAGGTAACGAAGGTAGAAGTCAAGCAGGTCGATATTCCGGAGCAGATGCAGCGCGCGATCGCCAAACAGGCCGAGGCGGAGCGCGAGCGCCGCGCCAAGATCATTCATGCAGCCGGCGAATTTGAGGCCTCCAGCAAGCTTGCGGATGCGGCCGCAGTGCTGGAAAAGCAGCCCGCTTCGATTCAATTGCGATATTTGCAAACTTTGACCGAAATCGGCGTGGAGAAAAATACGACCGTGGTGTTTCCGGTCCCGGTCGATATTCTGGCGCAGTGGATCAGGACGAACGGGAGCAATCGCTAGATGGCTGGCGGCGGAAGACGAGGCGGCCGGGATCGAGTGCTCGAAAGCAGGCACCTAGTGGGCTTGTTTCTCGGGGTCGTTCTGCTCTGCGGGGTCTTCTTCACTCTCGGCTACGTGATGGGGCACAACCAATATGGCGGACCCGTCCATGCCGCCGATGTTCTAGAGAAGGCCTCACCCGCGTATCGAGGGCCGACCAAAACGCCGGATCGGGAGACAGCTTCCTCTCCGGCGGCGGCCCCAACAAACAGCGAATGGGATTTCTATTCGAAAAAGACGAGCAACCAGCTCGAACCGGCTTCTCCTGTAGCTGCCGAGGCTGCTGCGCCGGTCGCCACAGCGCCGCACGAGTCTGCCCCGGCGGTGCCAGCCAACAACAACGCTCGTGCCGTTCCCGCATCGGCACGATTTCAGGCTCCTCGATTGGTGAAAGGCTCAATCGTGCTCCAGGTTGCGGCGCTGCGTCATCAAAGTGACGCGTTGGCAATGGCGGACGCCCTTCAGCAGAAGAATTTTCCGGCCTTCGTCGTGGCGCCGAATGGCGACGCTTTCTATCACGTACAGGTTGGGCCTTACCCAAGTCAGCATGCCGCCGAATCGGCGCGCGCCCAACTGGACCATGCCGGCTTCAAAGCCATCATCAAGCACTAGATGGCCTGCTGAATGAGTGATTCCGGCTACACGCGGCTCCTGCTCGCGATGGCGAGTGGGGCCACGCTGGCGCTTTCCTTTCCGAACTACAATCTTTCGCTGCTCGCGTGGGGTTCACTCGCACTGCTGGTTCTTGCGTCTTATCGGGCGCGGCCGGCTAGGGCGCCTCTCTACGGCTTCGTGCACTCGCTCGTTTTCTATCCGGTCTGCCTCACCTGGATTGCTACGGTCGTGCACCAGTACGGCGATGTGCCTCGCGCCATAGCGGCCGGGCTGGTCTTGCTCATGGCCATTGCGGGCGGCATTATCTCGGCGCTATTTTCCTGGGGAGTTGCGCTCGCTTCGAAGCGAGGGCCGGGCTGGGCATGCATGCTCGCACCGTTCTTGTGGGTGACGCTCGAATTCTTGCGCACGCACCTGCCCATCATCGGCTTTCCCTGGAATTTGGCCGGATACGCGGCGAGCCGGAATCTGGCGCTGCTCCAGCTCACCACCCTGACCGGAGTTTATGGGCTCAGTTTCCTGATCGCCGGCTACGGGGCCCTCCTCGCCTATGCCGTGCTCCTCAAAAGACAGCGGGTCTGGAAGGCGGCGATTGTCACGACCGCCGTCCTAATCTTCGTCGCTATGGGCGGGAGCTATTTCGTGCCGCAGTCGCACGCTCGCTTTGTGGCGCACCTAGTGCAGACGAATTTCCCGCAGTCATACATATATCCCCCCGATTGGATGGCACAGCACGTGGCCGACCTCGATCAGCTGGAGCAAATCAGCATCGACTCGGCAAACCAGGAGCCCGGCCTCATCATTTGGCCGGAAGTACCCGCTCCGTTTACCACGCAGGATCGCGCGTTTATGGGGCGGGCCGAGGGGATTGCGCGCGATTCGGGCGTCGATTTTCTGGTTGGCGTCGAAGACTGGAAGGAAAATGCCGCGCAGAAGTGGATCGCGACGAACAGTGCCACCTTGCTGGCGCCCTCGGGTCGACGGCTGTTTACCTATGACAAAATTCATCTTGTGCCGTGGGGCGAATACGTGCCGCTGCGGCATTTGCTCAGTTTTGCAGGCAAGCTGACCGCGGACATCGGGGATTTTACGCCGGGTAACGTGTATCAGGTGGGCAAGCTGCCTGGAGGAAGGTTTGCCGTCTTCATCTGCTACGAAGCGATCTTTCCTAATGAGGTCCGCCGTTTCGCCGCGAACGGCGCCGAATTGTTGATTAATATGTCCAATGACGGATGGTTTGGCCGCTCGGCGGCGCCAGCGCAGCATCTGATGATGGCCCGCGTGCGCGCAGTTGAAAGCCGGCGGTGGCTGCTGCGGGACACAAACAACGGCTTTACCGTTGATGTGGATCCTTACGGACGCACGATCGCGGCACTGCCGACGGACATTCGCAGCGAGCTCAACGCGCCCTTCGACTTTCGCGCCGATCGGACTCCCTACGTGCGCTACGGCGATTGGTTCGCCTGGGCTTGCGTAATGGCATCGATCGCGATCCTCGGGGTAGCGGTGGCGCAAACATCACGCTAAAATGATTTCAAGAGCGCCACATTCGGAACGCTCCGATACATGCCTGAACACATCGAAGACCTGCAACAGCGCTACGCCGAGCTGACCAAGCGGATCGGGCTCGTGCGGAGCTATCTTTGACGCTGCATCAGCACAAAAACAACTTGCCGCATCTGAGGGAAAAGTAGGCGATCCGAATTTCTGGCAGGACCAGGAGAGGGCGCAGGCGGTCCTGCAGGAGCGCAAGCAATTCGAGGATCGCCTTGATGCAGACAAGACGCTGGCCAACAAAGTGAGCGACCTCGAGACCTATTTTCACCTCGCGCAGGAAGAGACAGACAGCGCGCAGCGCGAGTCGCTGCTCGCCGATATCGCCAAAGAACTGGGCGATGCGGACGCGTACGTCTCCGAACTTGAAACCAAGACGCTCTTGGCTGGTGAAAGTGACGGTCTCAACGCAATCCTGACCATTAAGCCCGGCGCAGGAGGAATCGATTCACAGGATTGGGCGGAAATGCTCCTGCGCATGTATCTGCGTTGGGCGGAAAGCAAGGGATTCCGGGCGAACGTTCTGGAGTCGACCCCGGGTGAGGAGGCCGGGATCAAGTCTGCTACCGTGCAGGTCGAAGGCGAAAATGCGTACGGCATGTTGGCCGGAGAGAGCGGCGTACACCGCCTGGTGCGCATTTCACCATTCGATCAACAGGCTCGGCGGCACACCTCATTTGCGTCGATCTTCGTCATCCCGGAGATTGACGACCGCATCGAGGTGGTCGTCGATCCAGAAGATTTGCGCGTCGATACTTATCGTTCCGGCGGCAAGGGCGGGCAGAACGTGAACAAGGTCGAAACCGCCATTCGCATTACGCACATCCCAACCGGCATTGTCGTGCAATGTCAGAACGAGCGCAGCCAGCACAAGAATCGCGAGATGGCCATGAAGCTGCTTCGCTCACAGCTCTACGAGTTAGAACTGGAAAAGCGCCGCGAGGAGGCGCGCAAGCTGGATGCCTCCAAACCGGAGATCAGCTTCGGCAGCCAGATTCGCTCATACGTGATGCAGCCCTACCAGATGATCAAAGATCACCGCACCAAGTTCGAACGCGGCGATGTGCAAAAAGTCCTCGACGGCGATATCGATCCCTTTATTCGCGCCTACCTGCTCTACCGGCGCGAGGCGGCATAGCTCTGCCGAGGCGGTTAGATGGCAGCTGCCAGGGCGCGGGAGATGCGAGCCACAAGTGCAGCGCTTGCGCCTGGACTAATTCCGCGAACGTCGGTGACCAGCACAAACGATCTGGCGCCAATGATGATGGCGGCATCGTGCTCATCTCCCGTGGGAGAGGTCTTTTGGCTTTCGACTACCGAGGGAGACACTGCAATTCCAATGATGCTGCCCGGCAACCGCGAGTTGGCCAGCAAACCAACCATCTGCGCACTCGCGTCGGTGTTGATGACATTGTTTTGTGCCAAGGCGAGAAGAATGGTCATCAGCGCGCGCGGAGTTGTAACGTTCCGCAAGCCCTTGTCGGCAGCTTTGACGTCGCCGAAGCCCGAGGCCAGAATCATTCCGTCCGCGCCAAGGGCGTGGATGCGATTCTGAATGGCTTCGAGCGTTAGCCGTTCAATCAGGAGGTTGGCGGCGATGTCGCTGTTGGTTTTGATCATCGCATCGCAAAGCTGGCCGAGGGTCATCAGTCTTCCGGCGTCGCTTTCGAGGCTATCGCCCGCGTCGTTCTCAATGGTGTAAGGGCTCGAGTCCGCCACGCTGCGGAAGAGATTGCGTACCGGCACAGCGTCACTCAGCTTAAGTTGCTGCGCGTTCGCTTGTGCAAAGAGCTCTATCATTACGGGAATCTTTGTAGAGAGCGAATCCTGAAAAGGGCGATCGGCCTGGATCATTAGCTCCTGGCCCCCGTCAAGCGAGCGGAAGGCTATCGAAACGTCTCCGCCGCTTTGCTGAATCAAGGCTTCGATGTCAGGGCGCGCGGAGCTTTCGTGCCTGGCGGTTGTCGGTGACACCTGCTGCTGTGAAGGTGCCCTGGAGGCAAGCGCCAAGGTCAGCACAAACACCGCCAGGATTGAGCTGTCCGCCTTCATCAAGCACCATTTTAATGCATGGCGTATGGGCAGAGACAGTGATGAGACGGGCACATCGGCCGAGAGGCTCAGATCACCAGAACGTCCTCGGAAGTGTGTTCCGCGTTGTTTGGCAGGCGCGAGTAAATTTCTGGCTAGAGACCGACCTCCCTACTGCGCTCGCCTAGAACCCCAATCCCAACTTTTTCAAGGGACGTTCGGGTGCGCACATCGAGCGGCTTTCTGGCCTTCACCGCCGCTGACGGGTTGCGCCTGGGCCAAGCTCGGCCAGGACCGTGACGACGAGAAGGAAGCCGAAGACTGGAATTTTCATCAAGCGGGTGGTTGGTTGCGCAAAGGGCTTGCCTGCGCGCACTGAGGCTGGTTCCCGCGTCCGATGGGCGAACGGCACGTTTGAGTCAGCGATGATTCGAGGCTGGTTTTGGGCCGAGGACAGACTCTAGCGTGATGTCGGGAGCGAGATTCAGCACGACTTCGAATTTCAACCAGGCAATCGTGTCCGGCTCGCCTGCCTTGCCTGGCGTGATGCGGGAATGGACGATGTGAAACTCGCCGCTCCCCAGCTTGAGCCTAACGGCTTCCGTGTCGATGCGGCTTCTCTCATCCTCAGAGACTGTGCTCGGATAGAGAGCGGCATTCACCACTTCGCTGGCAATGTGCTCGTCGGCCACGGATTGCACAAAATAAAACTTCCGCGTGGTAAGAGCGGTGGCTTCGCGGGCCGAATAACCTGCCGTCGCCGCGAGGTATCGGTCGTTGTAGCCATGGTAGGGCGGTGTCGCTACCTCCACGAATTCGAGGGCCTCGTCGGCGGGCTCAACTGACGGCAGCATGCCGATCACCCATCCGCCGCCCTCATCGGAAACGGCCGGCGTGAGGCGAAAGACCAAATTGTGTCCGACGTCGTGCTCGTAGATTTGACCACGCAGCACCTCACCGGTGAAGCGAATCTCCGTAGGGTCAGCAGACCCTGGGGGTGCTGCGGGCTTAGCCTGGGCTTCCTGAGTTGCCCTGGCATCGAGTATGCTCCCCATGGCGCCGAGAGCCAGGCCGCATGCGAGCAGCGTGAATAGGAACCGAGAAGCCATCCGGGGGAGAATTCTACCAGCACGGATTTCTCTTACAACACGCCGTTAGGCTCTGGTTCGGAGGTCAAGATGGCCACCAGTGAAGATCGGATTCTGACCACGCACGTTGGTAGTTTGGTTCGTCCGCCTCAACTCGTGACATTCCTGAAGAAAATCGAAGACGGGCAAGCCTACGACAAAGCCGCACACTTAGCTTGCCTGCGCGAATCGATCGTTGAAGTTGTGCGCCAGCAGGCGGACGCAGGAGTGGACATCGTCAGTGACGGCGAGTTCGGGAAGACTGACAACTGGGCCTGGTATGTCCATCAGCGAATCTCGGGATTCATCGAGCGCCCGGCCACCGAAGAGGAACTGAAGAATCCGCTGATTTCTAGAAAGATGGGCAAGGACTTCGAAGATTTTGCCGAGTTTTATGCCGAGTACTTCCCCACTCAGAATCTGAAGCCGCGGGAGGCGAACCTTATTTCGGTGTGTACTGGCCCAATCAGCTACATCGGGCATGAGCTGATTCAGCGTGACATCGCCAATCTCCAAGCAGCGATCGCCAGGGTGAAGGTAAGAGACGCATTCCTGCCGCTTGTTGCGCCAGCCAGCGCGTTCCCCTTCTTCAAGAACGAATACTACAAGGACGAGGAATCCCTTTTGTTGGCACTCGCCGAAGCGCTTCGCCAAGAGTACCAGGCAGCGCTCGATGCCGGCCTGCGGATTCAGATCGATGATGCATTTTTGCCGTATACCTACGAACGTGTCGTGCCGCCGCTAAGCATGGCGCAATATCGCAAATGGGCGGAACTCCGGATCGATGTTCTGAACCACGCACTCGAAGGCCTTCCGCAAGAGAGAATCCGCTATCACATCTGCTGGGGCAGTTGGAACGCTCCGCACACCCACGATGTGCCGCTGAGGGAAATCATCGACTTAATTCTGAAGTTGCGGGTGGGCGGTTACCAGTTTGAAGCAGCCAATGTGCGCCACGAGCACGAGTGGAGGGTTTGGCAAACGGTGAAAGTACCGCAGGGCCGGGTGCTGATCCCCGGAGTGATCAGCCATGCCACCAACGTTGTCGAACATCCCGAGCTCATCGCCGACCGACTGGTGTGCTTTGCCAGTATTGCAGGACGGGAAAACGTAATGGCCGGGACAGACTGCGGCTTTGCGCAGGGCCCGTTCGTACGGCGAGTACATCCGACGATTCAGTGGGCCAAGCTGAAAGCGCAGGCCGAGGGAGCCAGGATCGCCAGCGGTAGACTGTGGGGCCGCCCGTCAGCGGTTTCTTGAAGCCGGCGCAGGGACAACGGAGAACTCAGCGCACTGCCAAGGCCTGGGGAGTTGCATGGCCACGACTCCGCCCAGGAGCAAACTTGAAGGCCAGCGCGCGGCTCCGCCCTCGAAGCTCCGTGTGGTGATTTTTGCTATGCCGGCTCAGGTACCTTCCTGCCAGGAGGCGAGGTAGTGCTCCTGCTCGGATGTGAGCTTGTCGATCGCGACTCCAAGCGACTCGAGCTTGAGCTTGGCGATTTGCTGATCGAGATGTTCAGGTACGGGGTAGACGTCGGGCTTGAGTTCGCTTGCGTGCTTGACCATGTATTCGGCCGAAAGTGCCTGGTTCGCGAAGCTCATATCCATGACCGATGCGGGATGGCCTTCGGCAGCGGCTAAGTTGATCAGGCGACCATCGCCAAGCAGATAGAGGTGGCGGCCGTCCTTCATCGTGTATTCCTCAACGAACGGTCGCGCTTCCTTATGTGCACTGGAAAGCTTTTCGAGCGCAGGAATATCGATCTCGACGTTGAAGTGGCCGGAATTGCTAACTACCGCGCCATCTTTCATCTTCTCGAAGTGCTCGTGCGTCAGGACTGACTTGTTCCCGGTCACGGTGATGAAAACATCGCCGATTTTGGCGGCTTCATTCATCGGCATGACGCGGAAGCCATCCATCACCGCTTCGATCGCCTTGGTCGGATTGATCTCGGTGACAATCACGTCAGCTCCGAGGCCCTTGGCGCGCATGGCCACGCCGCGTCCGCACCAACCGTAGCCAGCGATTACAACTTTTAGTCCGGCAACCAACAAGTTCGTAGCTCGAATGACGCCATCCAGAGTCGACTGGCCCGTGCCGTAGCGATTATCGAAGAAGTGCTTGGTCAGAGCGTCGTTCACGGCAATGACTGGAAACTTCAGCGTACCGTCTTTGGCCATCGCGCGAAGGCGAATCACGCCCGTGGTGGTCTCTTCGGTGCCGCCGATGATGTCCGGAATCTGGTTTGTGCGCTTGGTCAGCAGGGTGGTTACCAGATCGGCCCCATCGTCCATGGTGATTTGCGGCCGGTGATCGAGCGCGGCGCTGATATGTGAATAGTAGGTGGCATTGTCTTCGCCTTTGATCGCGTAGGTGGGAATCCCGTAATCCTTCACCAGAGAGGCGGCCGTTTCATCTTGCGTCGAAAGAGGATTAGACGCGCAGACAACCAGATCGGCGCCGCCGTCGCGCAAAGTAATGGCCAGGTTGGCAGTTTCGGTGGTGACGTGCAGGCACGCCGCCATGCGAATGCCCTTCAGCGGCTGCTCCTTGATGAACCGCTTCCGGATCAACTGCAGCACGGGCATGTGTTGATTCGCCCACTCGATCCTGCGCTTGCCCGCTTCCGCGAGGGCAGGATTTTTCACGTCTGCTTTGGCTTTGGTCACAGTTTCCACGGGTATCCCCTTCGATTTGTATTCGGGAAGAAAACTTAGCGCGTAGCCACAACCGTGCCGCTAGAGGCCGCTTCTTTCTTAATGGCTTCGGCCTTGTCTGTGCGCTCCCAGGTGAAGCCGGGGCCGGTGCGGCCAAAATGGCCATAGGCTGCCGTCGCTCGGTAAATCGGGCGGCGTAAATCGAGCGTTTCAATGATGCCCTTGGGCGTAAGTTTGAACAGCGTCCGTACGATCTCGGTGATATGGGAATTCGGGATCGTGCCGGTGCCGAAGGTATCGACCATTACCGAAACCGGCTCTGCGACGCCAATCGCATAGGCCAGCTGCACTTCGACTTTTCGCGCGAGTCCGGCAGCAACGATGTTTTTTGCGATGTAGCGCGCCATATAACAGGCCGAGCGATCGACTTTCGACGGATCCTTGCCCGAGAACGCGCCGCCACCGTGACGCCCATAGCCGCCATACGTATCCACGATAATCTTGCGCCCGGTGAGGCCCGCATCTCCCATCGGACCACCCGTAACGAAGCGGCCCGTCGGATTCACGTGGATGGTCGTCTTATCGAACATTTCGCGAGGAACCACCGGCTTGATGACTTTTTCAATGATGGACTCGCGCAAGTCGGCGTGCGAAATACTATCGCCGTGCTGCGTCGAAATAACGACTGTATCGACGCGAACGGGGCGCCCGCTGGCATACTCGACGGAAACCTGTGACTTGCCGTCGGGCCGAAGGAAATCCAGCACTTTGTTCTTGCGGACTTCGGAAAGCTTGAGGGTTAGCTGATGCGCAAGCTGAATCGGCATGGGCATCAATTCCGGGGTTTCATCACAGGCATAGCCGAACATCAGCCCTTGGTCGCCGGCTCCGCCCGTATCAACACCTAAGGCGATATCCGGAGATTGTGGCTTGACCGCCGAAAGGATGCCGCAGGTTTCCGCGTCAAAGCCGTACTTAGCGCGGTTATAGCCGATGTCGGAAATCACGTCGCGAGCGATGCGCTCGTATTCGAGCACGCCGCGCATTTCTTTCCTGATGGTGATCTCTCCGGCGACAACCACTAAGCCGGTGGTGATCAGCGTTTCGCAGGCGACCCGCCCCATCGGGTCGTGCTGCATGACCGTGTCCAGGACCGTGTCGGAGATTTGGTCTGCGATCTTATCTGGATGGCCCTCGGTTACCGATTCCGACGTAAACAGAAACTTCTCCTGCGCGTGTACCAAAGCAGTATCCTCCGAAGGCGTCCAAAACAGCTCGCCGGATAATTCGCCTTTTTGCGTAAACCGAAATCAGAAACGCTAGCATACGCCCTCAGGCCAGGTCAATCGCCTGCACGGAGAGGTCCAAAACGCTGCCTGAATGGGGAAAATCCGCACGCGGACTGCCGGCGTTTGCAAAGGACGATCTCCGCCTGTCGGCGGAAACGCCCCTAAAATCTCTTGTGGCTGGCTCGCTTGGTCCGGTCTTGGAGGCCATGTTTCGACCGATCCAGCTTTTGGTTTACCTTCGCGCACCACTGCCTGCACGCGCAAACTAAAACCATTCACATCAACAAATTGCGTGGTACCAAGGTACCATTGTGAGGCCAGCTCGGAGTCTTTATACATACCACTGGGGTCGTCTGAACAGTCGTCTCCCGCTATAGCTAATTGGTACGGCAGAAGGCTATGTCGAGCCGAACAGGCACGCTTCGTCCCAAGCGAAATCGCAGATCACGGCTGCGCTCGGCGCAACAAGAGCCTGGGCCACAGAAGCCCTCGATCGCCGCCCTGCCAGCTCCTTCCAGCGATGTTGGTTTTGAGCTCTTGTTCTCAAACAATCCGTTACCGATGTACGTTTGCGACGCTCACTCCCTTGAGTTCCTGGAAGCCAATGCGGCCGCTGTGCGCTCCTACGGCTATTCGCGGGAGGAGTTCCTGGCCATGCGAATCACCGACATCCGCCCCCCGGAAGACATACCCCGTCTCCTGCAATCCATCCAGTCCCAAAGCGAATCGATAGCCAGCCGGAGCGAATGGAGGCATCGTCGCAAGGACGGAGAAATATTCCCCGTAGAAGTGACCTCGCAGCGGATCCACTTTGCCGGCCGTGAAGCCGTCCTTGGCGTCGCGTGGGATTTGACTGCGCGGCGAAACGCCGAACGGGAGATTGCCCAGCACGCTGCCTATGTCCAAGCATTGAGTGAAAACAATCCGCTGGCCATCGTGGCGCTCGACCTCAAGCGTCGCGTGCGGATGTGCAATCCGGCTTTCCAGAAATTGTTTGGCTATTCCTCCGCCGAGCTGAAGGGAAAGATCCTGGATACCTTGATCGCCCCTGCGGGTCGCCATGACGAAATGCTCGGGTTCCTGCGACGAGCGTTTGATGGCGAAATCGTTCGCGTTTCAACCAGGCGTCGCCGTAAGGATGGATCATTAGTCGATGTCCGGATCATCGGAGTGCCCTTGGTGATCAGCGGCAAACTAGCGGGCGTTTTTGGGATGTACGAGGACACTAGCGAGGAATGTCGCGCCAAGGAGGCCCGGCGGCGCGCGGAGAAAAAATACGAACGCATCTTCGAGAATGCGGTCGAAGGATTTTTTGAATCGACTCCGGAGGGCCGCTTGGTTACCGTGAATCCGGCCATGGCCCGCATCGCCGGATATGACTCCCCAGCCGAGATGATTCGAAGCGTCACGGACATTGCCAAACAGCTGTATCCAGATTCGCGAGGACGGACGGAAGTTCTCCGCAGGCTCGAGCAGGAGGGTATTCTCGAGGGCTACGAATGCCCCCTGCAGAAAAAAGACGGAAGTAGGATTTGGGTGTCGCTCAATGTCCGCGCCCTGCGCGATACTAGCGGTGAGATTGTCAGCCACGACGGGACCGCGGAGGACATTACCAATCGCAAGCGCACTGAGTTGGAGCGCCAGGTCACCACAGGCATCGTCGAGGCCGTAAGCATGACGGACAATCTGGACGATCTGCTGCGTCACATACATTCGGCCCTCACCGAAGTCCTCGATGCGGACAACTGTTTCGTTGCCCTTCATGATCCCGCGAGCGGCCTGTTTCATTTCCCATTTTACGTAGACAAGTTCGATCCGCCTCCCCAGGCGCCGCAGAACCTGGATCGCACCTGTACGGCGCATGTCTTCCGTATCGGCCGAGCGATGAGCATTCCACAGCAAGAGTTCGCAAAGCTGGCCATGGCGGGAGAAGTGGAATTGGTCGGCACACCGTCGGCCTCTTGGCTGGGCGTTCCTTTGCGAACTCCTGCGAGCACGATCGGTGTTTTGGTCGTCCAGAATTACCATCGCGAAAATGCCTACAACGAGCGTGATCTGCAATTCCTTTCTTCCGTGGGTGGCCAGATCGCCCTGGCGATCGAGCGGAAGCGGACCGAGGAGAGAGTCCGCGAAAGCGAAGCGCGCCTTCGCGTTCTGGTGGAGCAGCTGCCTGCCGTTCTTTGGACGATCGACCGCAACCTGCGGTTCACTTCCGCGCTCGGCCAGGGGCTCGCCGAGCTGGGGCTCAAACCGAACGAGATCGTGGGAGTGTCGCTCGGTGAATATTTCGCGACGAAAGACCCCTCCTTCGCACCCATCACGGCCCATCGCCGCGCCATTGCGGGCGAACGCGTCGCTTTTGCCCTCGAATGGAAAGAGAACTCGTACGCCTGCCACGTCGAGCCGCTGCGCGATTGCGAGGGACGCGTGCAAGGTGCTATTTGCATGTCGCTCGACATTACCGATCGCAAGAAACTCGAGGAGCAATTCCGCCAAGCGCAGAAGATGGAGGCGGTTGGTCGCCTGGCCGGGGGCATTGCTCACGATTTTAACAACCTGCTGATGGTGATTCAGGGTTATGCCGATTTGCTGGCGGAGCGCGTCCCTGCGGGCGACCCACTGCGCTGCAATGCCGAGCAGATCCAAGCGGCGGCCCAGCGTGCGGCCGGTCTCACTCACCAGCTCCTCGCCTTTAGCCGCAAGCAAATTCTGGCGCCGAAGGTGCTGAACATTAATTCGGTCGTCGTCGAAATGGAAAAAATACTTCGCCGCGTGATTGGTGAGGACATTGAACTGAAGACTTCCTCGACGCCCGATCTGTGGCTTGTGAAGGCCGATCGAAGCCAGATCGAGCAGGTGGTCATGAATCTGGCCATCAACGCGCGCGACGCCATGCCCAATGGCGGTCGCCTGACTCTGGAAACCGCCAACGTCGAGTTCGACTCCACAACTCCCAAGGCGGCGACCGAGATTGCTGCCGGGAAATACGTCATGTTGGCCGTTACGGACAACGGCATCGGCATGGATGAGAAAACACAGGCCCATATTTTCGAGCCCTTCTTCACCACAAAAGAGAAGGGCAAAGGCACCGGTCTTGGCCTGGCCACGGTGTATGGCGTAGTCAAACAAAGCGGTGGCTACGTCTGGGTGTACAGTGAGCCGGGTCACGGAACTACGTTCAAGATCTACCTCCCGCAAATCGCACAAGAAGTTTCCTTGGGTGCTCAGGACCGCGTCCAGAGCTCGCCCAACTTGCCCAAGGGCGCGGAGGTCGTTTTGCTCGTGGAAGATGAACCCGGCGTGCGTGAACTAGCCCGCGAGTACCTTCAGATGAGCAACTACACGGTTCTGGTCGCCGAAGACGGCCATAGCGCGCTCGAGCTTGCCGCCATGCATGCCGGGCCGATTCACCTGTTGATGACCGACGTTGTCATGCCTGGAATGGGCGGTCGCGAGTTGGCTGACCGGATGAGGCGGCTTCGTCCGGAGATCAAAATTCTCTACATGTCGGGATACACCGAGCAGGCCGTTAGCCAGCAGGGTATTTTGAACAAGGATGCGGTGCTGCTCCAGAAGCCCTTCACGCTTCTAACCCTTGCCTCCAAGTTGCGCGAAATGCTCAAACCCCAACCCCAGCTGGTTTCCTAGCCATCCGCTTCCCTATTCCGCTTGTGCAGCAGTCGACTTTCTGGATTTGAATCTGGCTCGTGTCTTCCAGGTGTACGGCGCGCCGCCGAGTGAAATAGATTTTGAAGGCCATTGAGCTTACCTGCGATTTCTGGCGCTCGTTCGAACCGACCGCATTCATTGGGCCGCCGCTTAAGAGCGTAGGCCGCGGGCGGACCTTCATCGTATTTTCAAGGTGTCCGCGCTAGAATTGCCTGACGCGCCCATCGCGCGAGCTGATGGCCCTTAGATCGAACGAACCCCTCACCCCTGAAAAGCAGCTCCTGATCTGTTGCGCGCGGACAAAAATCACGTCATCGGTTGCTGAAGAAATGCGAGGGCTCGTTGGTTCGCCTCTGGACTGGGATTTGCTGATTCGCGAAGCCATGAACCAAGCACTCACCCCGCTGCTCTGCCGGCACCTCCCCGCCGTCGCTTCCGACCTGCTCGCTCAGCAGTGCTTAGAACAGCTAGCCGACACCGGCCGCGCATTGGCGATACGCAGTTTGGCCCTCACTGGCGAGTTGTTCACGATCTTGAACGAGTTTCAGTCTCGAGGCGTCCCAGTGGTTTCCTACAAGGGACCGGTCCTAGCCGCCCAGGCATATGGCGACATCGCGCTCCGCGAATTTGAAGATCTCGATATGATCCTTCGCCAGCGAGACATGGCCAAAGCAAGCGAGGTCATGGTCAACCTCGGCTACCGCCCAAAATTTCCGTGGGCTCTGTCGGCGACTGCAAGTCGATCGTTCACGCCGGCAGAATACGGATATCGAAATGACGCGCGCCTGATGATGGTCGAGCTTCACTCCGAACGAACCCTTCGCCATTTTCCTCTGCCTGCTCAGATCGATGACTTCATGTCCCGTCTGGTGACGATTTTCGTCGCCGGCCAAGCCTTGCAAACGTTTTCCCCCGAAGACACCCTCTTGCTTCTCTCGATCCACGGCTCGAAACACTTCTGGAGCCAGCTTTCGTGGATCGCGGACATCGCCGAATTCGTTCACTTGCATCCGCAACTTGACTGGCAGCAAGTCTCCGCCCGTGCGCGCGCCATGCGTTCGAACCGCATGCTCACGGTGAGCTTGGCCCTCGCGCTTCGCTTCTTTGCTCCGCCCTTGCCGCCCGATGTGCTTAGGCGAGTCGAGTCTGATTCAGAAGCAAAGCTCATCGCCGGGCACATCGAGAATCAGCTCCTGTCCGACAGGCCTCGCGAGCCCGGCGCAATCGCCCGCTTTCATCTTCGTCGCCACATGCTCGAAGGCTGGTTGGAAGGCTGGCGCTATGCGGCGCGCCTGGCCACCTCGCCTTCCGAGGACGATTGGTCCGCTATGCGCCTGCCGGCTCTGCTTGCGCCTCTGCACAGCGTACTCCGCCCACTTCGGCTGCTCCGAAAGTACCCTCGCCCACCTGCCGACCCTTCGCATGGATCCATCGCCGCCAAGAAAGCATCGAACTAGTTCGACGCGTTGAACGCGACGACTCGGAAAGGGGACCTAATGGATCTCGGACTCAAAGGCAAGGTCGTCCTCGTTACCGGATCGAGCAAGGGAATCGGCCGCTCGATTGCACTGGCTTTCGCGCGCGAAGGCTGTAATGTCGCAATCAACGGTCGTCACCCGGGCGAACTGGAGAAAACGGCCGCCGACATGCGTGCCGCGGGCGGCACGGTGCATGCCATCGCAGCCGATGTGACCGAAGCGCAAGGCGCGCGGCGAACTGTCGATGAGACCGTTCATCATTTCGGCACGATCCATGTCCTGGTCAATAATGCTGGCGGCGTGGGCCGTTTTTCGCCGTTCGAGGAACTCACGGACGATGAATGGCTCGAGGTCTTTAAACTCAACGTGCTCTCCGCGGTGCGTGTCACGCGGGCGGCACTTCCTCCGATGCAAAAACAGAAATGGGGCCGCATCATCAACATTTCGTCCGAATCCGCAACTCAACCGGATCCCGTCATGCCGCATTACAATGCGTCCAAATCTGCGCTCAACAGCCTCACCAAAAGTCTGTCCAAGGCCTATGGCAGAGACGGAATCCTGATTAACACGGTCTCGCCCGCCTTCATTCGCACGCCGCTGGTCGAAGAAATGTTCGCGCAACAATCGAAGGATCGCGGGGTGCCGATCGACGAGGTGGAACAGATTCTGTTGCGCGAGTTCCGCCCTCATATCGTCCTGGGTCGCGCAGGGAAGTCTGAGGAAATCGCCGGCGTGGTGGTCTTTCTCGCCTCTGAACAGGCCTCCTTCATCACCGGCTCGAACTACCGCGTCGACGGTGGCTCTGTCGCAAGTATTTGAGTGTGGGTAGCGTTTTCATGGCTCTGCGGGGTTCTCCGGTTCGGGAAAGCCTCTCGCGCACGTGTCGCGAGCCTTTCATCGCGCCGTAACATGGGGAGCTTGTGGTTCGACCTAGCCGGTGAGGTAAGATGTGACTTAGATCGCCTAAGAGGCACCTATGACCCTAATCGGCAAGCCGAACAGCCTGGGTAACCAAGCGGGCCAGGGCGAAAACCCGCTCAAAGGACTCCTTCGCTTTGGGCAGTCCGTCTGGCTCGATTACATTCGGCACGATCTGATCTCCAAGGACGGGGTGAAGCTCTTCGCGGATGCGTTCGAGCAGCTTCTCGTCGCCGTCGATCGACGGGCGAAGCACGTGGCCAGCATGGCGTTACGATGAGCGACTCTGCTCGCTACCCGCTCGATAGCCAGGGTATCCCCGCTGGCCCCTGCGCGATGGTGATTTTTGGCGCTGCTGGCGACCTCGCCAAGCGGATGCTGATTCCTGCAATTTACAACCTCTCGCGCAGCAAACTGCTCCCCGATCAGTTTGCCGTAGTGGGCGTTTCGATCGAGCCTTATTCGACCGAGCAGTTTCGCGAGCGAGCCACCGAAAATATGCGCCAGCTCTGGGCGAGTCCGGTCGATCAGGACTGCTGGGGACAGCTCGTCCATCGCATGTACTACGTCTCCGGCGATTTCCGCGACGCCCAGCTCTACGCGAAACTCAGCGAGACGCTCGGTCAGGTTCAAAAGGACGAAGGCACCGAAGGGAATTGCCTTTTCTATCTGGCGGTCAGCCCGGAGTTTTTTCCCGTGGTCATCCAGCATCTCGGCGCAGCCGATCTCGTCAAGGAGGACAGTCACACCTGGCGGCGTGTGGTCATTGAAAAGCCCTTTGGGCACGACCTGCCTAGCGCGATCGCGCTCAATCGATCAGTGGGCGAAGTATTGAAAGAAACGCAGACCTACCGCATCGATCATTACCTCGGCAAGGAAACCGTGCAGAATCTTCTGGCCTTCCGCTTCGCCAACGGAATTTTCGAGCCGGTCTGGAACCGCCGCTATGTCGATCACGTGCAGGTCACCGTCGCCGAGGAGCTGGGCGTCGAGCTGCGCGGCGGCTACTATGAGACCGCCGGCGCGCTGCGCGACATGGTTCCCAACCACATTTGTCAGCTCATCACGCTGGCTGCCATGGAACCGCCCATTTCATTCGAGGCCCACGCGGTCCATGACGAACAGATCAAAGTACTGCGCGCAATCCAGCAGTTCACTCCGGAGCGCGTACTCGATCACGCTGTGCGCGGCCAGTACGGCGAAGGAATGGTCGGCGGCAAGCATGTACCCGCCTACCGCAGCGAGCCGCACGTCGCGCCCGATTCGCAAACGCCCACCTACGTCGCAATCGCTCTGCAGATTGACAATTGGCGCTGGGCCGGCGTGCCTTTCTACCTGCGCACGGGCAAGCGCATGGCCAAGCGCGTCACCCAGGTGGTCATTCGGTTTCGCAAGCCCCCGCTGGTGTTGTTCCGCAAGACCTCGGTCGATAGCGTTACACCCAACGAACTCGTCATCAACATTCAGCCCGACGAAGGAATTTCTCTCAGCTTCGAGGCCAAGATTCCGGGGCCCACCGTGCGCCTGGGAGCCGTCAATATGGATTTTCAATATTCCGATTATTTTGGCAGCACGCCTTCTACTGGCTATGAGACTCTGATCTATGACTGCATGATGGGCGACCCGACGCTGTTTCAACGCGCGGATATGGTCGAGGCGGGTTGGGCAGTCGTGGAGCCGGTGCTTGACGTCTGGAAGGCGCTTCCTCCCCGGGATTTCCCCAACTACGCCGCTGGTACGTGGGGACCGGCGCAGGCAGACGAGCTGCTGCGCCGAGATGGCCGTGAGTGGCGCGATTCGACTCGAGGCGCTCCGCATCATCCGACGGCCTCGCTGGCCCGCCCCCCCATCCCGACGACCAAATCCTGATGCCGCACCTGCCCGCCGTAAACACCCGAGAGCATGGCGCTAGAACGCCTTTGTCGATTGGGTGTTCTGGTTTCGGCCGAGCCGAACCTGGCCTTTTTGCTATAATCCAACCCACGGGTAAGGGGAGTCCCGTTTAGCCCACGAGCACTCATGGATTTCGACCACCTTGTCACTTTTGTCGAGATAGCCAAACAGGGAAGCTTCTCGCGCGCCGGCCAGAAGTTGTACCGCTCTCAGCCTGCCGTCAGCGCGCAAATCCGCCAACTCGAGCAGGAGTACGGCCAGAAGCTCTTTGATCGGGTCGGTAAGTCCGTGCGCCTCACTGTTGCGGGCGAAACGCTGCTCGAGTATGCCGGCAAGCTCCTGACGCTTCGCAACGAATCTCTGCGCGCCGTGGCCGATCAATCGGACACACCGCACGGCACGCTGGCCATTGGCGCCAATGAAGCAACTTGTCTCTATGTGCTGCCGGACATTTTCGCCGAGTACAGCCGCTGCTACCCCGGGGTGCAGATCAGCGTCTACCGCAATTTCAGTCACAAAGTTCTCGAAAAAGTAGAAGATGGCACGGTAGACGTCGGCATTGTCACCCTCCCGGTCAAATCTCCGAGCCTCAAAGTTCATTCGATCTTTCGCGATCGGCTTATGCTCATGGTCAGCCCTTCGAATCCGCTGGCGTCGTACAAAAGCGTGCCCACCAGCGATATTGCCGAGCAGCCGCTGATCTTTCCCAAGATGGGCTTTACGCGGCAGGTGCTTGATAAGCAGTTCCGCCCGTTCCGTTCGCGCCTCCGCATTGTGATGGAGCTCGCCAGCGTCGGCATGATCAAGCGCTTCGTCGTGGCCGGTCTCGGTGTGTCGGTAATCAGCGAAAGCTTTGCGCAGGATGAAGTTCGCGCCGGACAGGCCAAGCTGATTCCCATCTCCGATATGGAAGTTTGGCGCGAGTTGGGCATGGTCTATCGCCGCGACCGCACGCTGCCGCGTTCCGCATCCGCATTTGTCGCCCTGGCCCGCAACAAAGTGGGTGCCGCTGCAGGCGAGAACGCCGACGGCGCCCGTGCCGTATCTCACCGCTAGGGTTTGGTGTAGTATCCCATCAATCTCTGGACGACCGCCGGCCGCCGTCCCGTCCGCTTGGGGAGGACCGACATGGTTACGACCTCTTTTAAGACCACCTCGCGACTCCCGCTCGTCTTAAATCCACAAGGACAGCCCACCGGCGTCTTCGAGCCGCTTTTTATGGCTCGTCGCCTCGATACGCTGAGCGGCAAGAGAGTGTATCTCGTCGACGTAGGATTCGCGGGCGGTTACGAATTTCTCGAAGAGCTGAACGCGTGGTTCGCGCGCAACATGCCTGAGACAAAAACGGTGCTGCGCCGCAAGCGTGGCAACATGTTCCTCGACGATCCGGAGCTCTGGGCGGAAGTACAAGACAAGGGCCACGCCGTTATTTTCGGCGTCGGCGGTTGAGACGGATGCTCGGCGAGTGTCGCCGACCATTGCCGGAAGCTTGAAAACTCTTTCCGAACGCCTACTGCGCCCATCACCACCGCACGGTTCGCTGATTTTATTGAGCGCGACTCCCGCAATCATGGTATGAATCTGCGCTTCAGCTTCACTCCCTACCCGGTAGTTGGAATGCCGAAATCCACGCTGCGCCGGTACGTGGAAGGCAACGATCCCGTCTCCGGGAAGCCGTTCGCGCAAGAAATCGTGGACGCGCTCACCCTGCCGCTGACAAGCCGCGAAACGAACCCGCAAAGGCCGGCCCGGGTTGTCCGCCCGAGACTCGTCGAACCCGCGACCGAAGAAGACATGCAGCGTCTGTTTATAGAAAATGGCTGGACCGACGGCCTGCCCGTGGTCGTTCCCACCGAAGAACGCGTCGCGGAAATGCTCTCCGGCACCAGCCATGCACCTGATGAAATTGTGGGCCGCATGAGTGTTACGACCACGCAGGAGCGCATGGAGTACACGGTTGAAAAAGTCGCCATCAACGCCGTCATGGCCGGCGCTCGCCCCGAGCATTTGCCGGTGATTCTGGCGCTCGCCTCGACCGAGGAGCCCGCCTTTCCCAGCTCGACCACCTCATTTGCCCACATGGCCGTCGTGAATGGCCCGATTCGCTACGAAACGGGCATGAACTCCGGGGTAGGCGCGCTGAGCCCGTTCAACTATGCGAATGCCGTGATCGGCCGCGCCTGGACCTTGATGAGCATCAACCTCGCCGACGCGCGGCTCGGCGAAACCTTCCTGGCCTCCCAAGGCAACAATCTCAACTATAACAACATGTGTTGTGCCGAAAACGAGGAGGCCAGCGTTTGGGAACCCTTCCACGTGCAGAAGGGTTTTCCTAGAGAAGACAGTATCGTCAGCCTTTTCCGCGGCTGGAGCGTAATCAACAGCATGGGCGCGGCCAACTCGATCCGTCCCGCGAGCGAAGAAACGCTCATCCTGCTCAAGGCTTTTCCGGCGTTGCGCTCCGCGGCGACGCTCATCATGGATCCGCTCGTCGCGAAAAGCCTCAAGGAGCAAGGCTTCAAAACAAAGCAGGACCTCAGCAAGTGGATTTCAGAGCATGTCGAAATTCCCGCGGGCCAATACTGGGGCGCCGACATCATCTACGCGCTGGTGGCGCCACTGGCGCGGCAAGGAATCGAGCCTTACGCCACCTGGGCCAGTCTCCCCAAGGACGCGCCAATTAAGCCGTTCCATGATCCGCAGCAAATCAACGTGGTCATTGTGGGGGGCCAGACGAATCCCTTATGGCAGACGACCGATTTCCTCTACACGCAGAGCGCCGTCATCGATACATGGCGGCCGACGAGAGCCGTGCGCCGCGACGCCCTGCCGATCAGAATGCCCGGCACGGCCACCTGTAGCGAGGGAACCTGGGGCTTGCCCTCCTAGCCGCGGACAAACAGCTTTTCCTCCCAGGCGCCAGCTAGCCCGCTCTGGCAACGCCGCGATCAGTCATCGAAGCTGCCCGTCGCGCCCTGAAAGCCGTGCATGGCTTGCTTGACGAGCCATTTCATCACGCGCGTCGTGCTGTAGCAGTAGGCGATGTTGTAGCCGAGGGTTGAGAAGCAGTGTGGCTCGCACCCCTGCTTCATGTCGAGGAGCTGCTTTTTGTCGAATTTGTGGTCGCCGACCGTGCCCCAGTCATATCTCGCGTTGTACATCGGGAAGCAAGGCGCGAGGGTCCCGTTTGTGCGGATGATCAGCCAGTTCTGGCCCGCACGACAACCCCAGTGCTCGCCCACTCCGCGCATGAACCCTTTCATGTTCTGCAGTCGGGCCACCGAATCGACCATCTTCCAGCCCTGCCGCTGTTTCTCGCAAAGCCAGTCCAGCAGATCGTCGACCATGGCGAAATCTTGCGGATAAATGTAAGTCGGGTTGTTGTCGCGGAAGTGCTTGAAATCCTTCTGCTCCATCATGGGGGCTTCGTTGATGTGGAAGGTGATCGCAATTCCGTTCTCGTGCGCGATCTGGGCGAGCTGTTTTACGTCCTCGATATTGTTGCGGCAGATGTTCGTGTTGAAGAACATGGTATAGCCGTAGCGATACTGCCGCCTCACCAAGTAATCGAAATAAGACTTTACGTGCTCGAATGCCTTCGGCAGGCCCGGCTTTTCCTTGATGCAGTCGCACGCGAAATTGATCGTGGCGATACCTGCGTCGGCCAAGCGATCGGTCACTTCGGGCCGCAAGAGCCGCCCATTGGTCGCCAAATAGACCCAAAAGTTCTTTTTCGCTGCGTAGTAGATCACTTTGTGGACGAAGTCAGGCCGCAACAGCGGCTCGCCGCCGGTTGGCGCAAGCACGCGGCACGGCGTGTCATGCAGCCAGTCGATCGCGCGGCGCGCGGTGTCTTCGGTCATACCCTTCACGCGATTGTCGTAAGACCAGCAATAGTGGCAATCCAGGTTACATTTCCAGTCGGTGAACAGGTACGCGATGATCGGCTGAAAATCCCCGGGCAGCAGACGCGACTTGAAATAGGGGAACATCCAGCCCGTCATGTTGTCCCAGATGTGCGAGCCAGTCCACTTGCGCGTGCCGGTGCGGAGAACAGTTTCGTGGGCTTCGATGTCCGTGGCGTCGAGTTCGTGTATCAACTCAGGATGCTGCGGGAAGAGCGGCGTGGGCAGCGAGAGCTGTTGCTCGGGATCCCTCTCCTTCTCCGCAATGAGGTGGACTGGGAGGTCGGGCGCGTTTTGCAAAAGCTTGTGCAAGGGAACATCAATGCGAAACGGCTGAACCGGAATCGTGGGAAGATTCTGCTGAGGAAGCTGAGGACTTTGCGACATGAAACCTCCGCATAGGATTTCGCGCCAGGTCGCCTGAAATTACCGACAGCGATGGGCTCAAGGCTAGCAGACCTAACGGCCCAATTTCTACAGATTGGTTGGATACGCGATATTTGGTTTGCGATTCAACCAGTTTAGGTACTGGAACTACGCGAGGAGGCCTGCAACTGCCTGTACAGCTCATTCGCGCCCGCGAATTCCTGCTCGATGTCCTTGCTCGAGAGGTTGGTCCGCAGGTAATCGATCGCCTGAGCGAGACGGTCGAGCGCGCGGGAGATGTTGTCCGCGTTTGTCAGCAGGATGTCGCGCCAAATGGCGTAAGGACTACCCGCCAGCCGCAGCATATCCGGTAGTCCGGATCCAGCGAGCGAAAGCGGAAGACCGGTTTCGTCCGTTTCATCTTGGAGCACGCGCGCCAGGGCCACCGAGACGAGCTGTGGCAAGTGCGAAACGATGCCCACGGCCCAGTCGTGTGTGTCCGGGTCGCACCACACGGGCCTTGCGCCGATATCGCGCACAAGCTTCTCAAAGTTTTTCGCCCGCAAGTCAGCCGTTGCTGGGTTACCCATGAGCACGTACGGCGCACCGCGAAAAAGCTCACCATCGGCGTGCTCGATGCCAGACTGCTCCTTTCCGGCCATGGGATGACCGCCCAGAAATAGTGCCGCGCCTCGAAAGTGCTCACGCGCAATCCTGCAGATCGATGCTTTCGTGCTTCCTGCGTCGGTGACCAGCGCGTGCGGCTCGGCGCATCCTGCGATCGCGGTAAGTGCTTCGATCGTCGCGCCGATCGGCAGCGCGAGAAAAACCACGTCAGCGAGGCGGACGGCAGAAGCGATGTCCGGGGCAACCTCATCGATTGCCTGGCGCGCCAGTGCCCGAGCGGCGGATCCTCGATGACTGAAGCCAACCCGAGAAATTGCTGGGAATTCCTGCCTCAGAGCCAAGCCAAATGAGCCGCCAATCAGACCCGTGCCCAGGATGGCCACGCGGCGAAAGGGAATTGGGCTAGTCATGGTTTCAGGGCTAGAGGGAAATGGATGCGGCGTGTTCGAGTGCGCGCGCTGCTTAGAAACGCGGCGCCCCGGCGCCCTCTGCGAGTCCCCTGCGCATTTTAGATCAATCCCTTCTCGCCCTACGCCGAGTCACTTTCGGCTCCCCCCGGCTGCCGTCGATTCCGGTTTGAGCCACGACATCTGTCCACGAAGTTCCTGGCCCACCTTCTCAATAGGGTGGTTCTTGTCGCGCTCGAGCAATTTCGCATATTGCGGACGGCCCGCCTGGTTTTCAAGTACCCATTCCTTGGCGAACACACCGGTCTGAATTTCTTCGAGGATCTTCTTCATCTCCTGCCGGACGTGGTCGTCAATCACTCGGTTGCCCCGGGTGAGATCTCCATACTTGGCGGTCTCGCTCACGAACTTATGCATTTCCGCAATACCGCCTTCGTAGATCAGGTCGATAATCAGCTTGAGTTCGTGCAGGCATTCGAAGTAGGCCGATTCGGGCTGATAACCAGCTGAAACCAGGGTCTCCCAGCCGGCCTGAATCAATGCGCGCGCGCCGCCGCAGAGAACCGCCTGCTCGCCAAAAAGGTCGGTTTCCGTCTCCTCGGCGAACGTCGTTTGAATTACGCCCGGACGCGTGCCGCCGATCGCGTGAGCGTAGGCCAGGGTGCGGTCAAGCGCGTGTCCCGATGCGTCCTGATGCACGGCCAGCAGGCAGGGCACACCTCGACCCGCCTCAAACTGCCGCCGCACCAGATTTCCCGGCCCTTTTGGTGCGACCATGGTCACATCGGCCTCTTTGGGCGGAGTGATCTGGCCGTAATGGATGTTGAAGCCGTGCGAGAACAGCAACATCGCTGCGGGTTTCAGATTGGGCGCAATCTCGTTCAGGTAGATCGCCGGCTGCGCCATGTCCGGCGCGAGCATGACGATCACGTCCGCGCCTTCGGACGCTTCTGAGGGACTGAGGAGCTTCCAATTGTCCCGCTCGGCCTGGGCCCATGACGCGCCGCCTGGTCGCAGCCCGACCACTACAGCGAGGCCGCTGTCGCGCAGGTTAAGAGCATGCGCGCGTCCTTGGCTGCCGTAACCGATCACCGCAATTCGTTTGCCCTGCAGCGCCCGCGGATTCGCATCTTTCTCCCAGAACATCTTGGCCATTTTGGTCTCTCCTTGGAATGGATCCTTACGATTAGTTTATGCCGCGCTCGTGACTGCTCCCTCCGACGCCGACGAAACCAGCTTCGCATATTTCGCCATTACGCCCGTCATGTAACGCGGCGAAGGTGGTTTCCACCCGGCACGGCGCTGCTCGAGACTCGCCTCAACGTCCAGCCGACGCGCCTTCACGTCGAGCGTGATCTGATCGCCGTCCCGCAGCAAGGCGATCGGTCCACCGTGCGCCGCCTCGGGCGCCACGTGCCCGACCATCAGCCCGTGTGTTGCGCCACTGAAACGGCCGTCCGTGATCAGCGCGATCGACCCGCCCAGGCCTTGGCCAACAAGCGCACCGGTCACGGCCAGCATTTCGCGCATCCCCGGTCCGCCTTTGGGGCCTTCGTAACGAACCACAACCACGTCGCCGGGCTTGATCTCCCGCCGCTGTACGGCTGCGAAGCAGGATTCCTCGGAATCGAAAACACGCGCCGGGCCGCGGTGAAACACCCGCTCATGGCCCGAAAGCTTTACCACGCAGCCTTCCGGCGCGAGCGAACCACGCAGGATGGCTATGCCGCCGTCTTTCTTGATCGGGTTCGACAGCGAGCGAATCACTTCCTGCTTCGGCGTTTCGCGTCCTTCGCAAATTTCTTCGAAAAGTTTGCGGCCGGACGAAGTGACCGAATCTTCCAGCAGAGCGGCTTCTTTCAGCCGCTTCCCAAGAAGGCGCATTCCTCCCGCCGCAAACATATCCGGCGCCACGAATCGTCCTCCCGGCTTCAAATCGGCGAGAATCGGAGTTTTCACCGAGAGCTTATCGAATTCGTCGATGGTCAGCGGCACGCCGGCATCCCTCGCGATGGCCAGCAGGTGGAGCACCGCGTTGGTCGAGCCGCCCGTCGCCATCACAGCTGCGATCGCATTTCGCAGCGAAGCGAGCGTGATGATCTGTTTCGGCCGTATATCCTGCTGGAGGAGCGACATGATGGTCTTGCCGCAATCAATGGCCGCTTGCGCTTTCAAGGGATGCACCGCAGGAATCTCGCTTGCGCCCATGGGGGACATACCCAGGAATGTGATCGCCGTCGCCATCGTGTTCGCCGTGAATTGGCCGCCGCAAGCGCCCGCCCCCGGGCAGGCAACGTTCTCGAGTTCAGAAACATCCTGCTCGCTCATGGCCCCCGTTGCGAACGCGCCCGGCGCTTCAAACACATCCTGTATCGTCACATCGTGCCCATGGTAGTGGCCGGGCATGATGGAGCCGCCGTAGAGCGAAAGGGAGGGCAGATTCAGGCGCGCCAGGGCCATCACCGTGGCCGGGATCGTCTTATCGCAGCCGCAGATCGCCACGACGGCATCAAACGCGTGTGCGCGCACGAACAGCTCAATCGAATCGGCAATTACTTCCCGCGAAACCAGGGAGCCCTTCATGCCCTCCGTTCCCATGGTGATGCCGTCGGAGATCACGATGGTATTGCATTCGATGGGGGTCCCGCCCGCCTGGCAAATGCCTTCCCGGACTTTCTCCGCGATGCTGCGCAGGTGCATGTTGCAGGGCGTTACATCCGACCACGTGTTGGCAATGGCCACCAGCGGTTTGGCGAGGTCGCTGTCAGTTAGCCCGGTGGCCTTCAGCATCGCGCGGGCCGGCGCCCGCGAGACTCCTTTTTTTATCAGGTCACTCTGCATTTTGCTCTCAGAGGGTCAGCGGAGCGCCCGCCATTTCAGACTGCGACCGCCCTGTTTGTCATCTGACCCCGCGGCGTTTTCCGCTCGATCGCATTGGAAACGCCTGCTTTTGGCTCTTGTTACGCGGTAACGAAAAAAGGCCCGCAACTCTTTCCGCGGGCGGCCCCCGCCGGATCGACAGATCTAGCGCGCTCCACAGATCGAACGTGTCATAGAGTAACGTCTCGTCCTGAAATCGACAATCGCTTTCCGCCGCGTTCGGTCTTCACCAGTCTTCCTGGGAACAGGGGCCAGCCCCCTGAGTGTTCCTTTCGGCTCAATCCCCGCCAGCAGTCAGATTTGTAGTTTTTGCCGGGAGCACAGCTCTCTTCCACTGGCCGAGCGCAAACGAAGCGCTTGACGCTTCCGTGGCCCGTTCTGTATATTTCAGCGTGGGATTTTTGAGTGACCGATAGGATTGGATAGCCAAGAGCCGCGCGATGGGTTTCCACTCTAGCTATTTCGCCTTTATGTACCGCTTCTCCTTTGCGGGGGAGCGGGCCGGCGAAACGCGCGCGGGCAAGAGCAGCAGCTAACGCGCACAGAGTTTCGGTAACCGGGCCGCGATCCTCCAGGGAGGACGCGGCTTTTTTGTTGTGTGAAGAGGCAGTGGTCCGAGCAAGATGTGTCGACCGCGTCGCGCGGCACCCGCGAAGCGGGAGGGGGAGAGGCGACGTAGGTGACCTTCGCTCGGTGTGAGGAAGCATACTGGAGGAGAGGCGAGATTCATGAAAATTGACGATTGGCGCCGCAAAATCGATGCGATCGATACGGCCATGCTGCATCTGCTGAACTTGCGCGCAGAGCTCTCGCTCGAAGTCGGGCGCATGAAGTGCGAAGCGGGCGTTCCGCTGCGTGCACCAGAACGCGAACTGGAGATCATCACGCGGATGAAGCAGGCGAATCCGGGTCCGCTCGACGGGGAAACCATCGGCAAGATATATCAGCTGATTCTCGATGAATCGATTCGCACGCAAACGCGGTTTGGCTACGACGTCGCGCCCGAGAACGAAGCGGGCCGCTCGGCCCGGACGGGCAGGCAACACAGGCCGGCGCGGCGGACCAGGCGATAAGTGGACGAGCGACGAGTGAAGATCGACAAGAACTCGCGTGTGGCTTTCCAAGGCGAGCGCGGTGCATTCAGCGAGGAGGCCGCTGTCAAGCTGCTCGGCGAAGACATCACTCTGGTGTCGCGGCCTACGTTCGAGGAGGCCTTCGGTGCGATTCGCGATGGGGCGGCCGACTACATTCTCGCGCCCATCGAGAACAGCCTCGCGGGTTCGGTGCACCGCTCCTTCGACCTGCTGGTTATGGACAGTCAGCTGCACATTGTAGGCGAGGTGATCATTCCCATCGTGCACAACCTCATCGCGGCACCGGGCGCGCGTTTCGAGGAGCTCCGTGTGGTCGAATCCCATCCGGTGGCGCTGGCGCAATGTGAACATTTTTTCGCGCTGCATCCACGGCTGAAGCGCATGGCCAGCGAGGACACAGCGGGAAGTGTGCGTAACGTCGTTCTTCTAGGAGATCGAACGCGGGGGGCCATTGCCGGACGGCGCGCGGCCGAAATTTACGGTGGCCTCATCCTGCGGGAACATCTGGAAGACAATCGGGAGAATTACACGCGCTTCCTGTTGCTTACACAGTCGGCGGCTGCGCCCGAAAATGCGGACAAGCTATCGCTGGTCTTCCAGCTCGATCACCAGCCCGGCGCGCTTTATCATTCACTTGAACCGTTTGCGCGCCGCCATCTGAATCTGCTGAAAATCGAGAGCCGTCCCGTGCATGGAAGTCCGTGGCAATACCGCTTTTATCTGGATTTGCAGGCGTCGCGACGGCATGCGCAAGTGACCGCCGCGCTCAGAGAACTCGAAAAACTGGTCGTGAATTTGCGGATTCTCGGATCCTACGTCTCCGCGCCTCGGTCAGAAACGGGCAGTGTCCAGAGCAAGGAATCCTAGGAGCCAGAGAGGACCCTCATGCTGTTTAACATGCTGAGCGAAGCAACCGCAGAACAAATCGATCACATTATCGACCGGATCAAAGAGTGCGGCCTGGAAGCGCACGTGATTCACGGAAAGGAGCGAACGGTGATCGGTGTGGTGGGCAACAGCGCTGGCCGGAGGGAAGAATTGTTCGCGCTCAGTTCGGCTCCCGGTGTGGAAGAGATCGTGCGGATTTCGCATCCGTTCAAGCTGGCAGCGCGCAGCGTGCGGCCGGAAGGCAGCGTGATCCATCTGGGCAACGGAGTCGCGGCGGGCGGATCGGAGGTGATCGTCGCGGCAGGACCGTGCGCGGTCGAATCGTCCGAGCAGATTCACACGATCGCCGCGAAGGTCGCCGGAGCCGGCGCAAAAATGCTGCGCGGGGGTGCCTTCAAGCCGCGCTCTTCCCCCTACACTTTCCAGGGGCTTGGTGAAGACGGCCTAAGAATGATGCGCCAGGCAGCCGATGAGAATCATCTGCTGGTCGTCAGCGAAGTGATGGACCCGTCGCAGATCGAAATCATGCTGCCGTACGTGGACGTACTGCAGGTGGGCGCACGCAACATGCAGAACTACCATTTGCTGCGCGGGCTCGGCGAAGTGGATAAGCCCGTGCTGCTGAAGCGCGGCATGTCCGCAACGATCGAGGAGCTGTTGCTGAGCGCGGAATACATCATGTCGGGAGGAAACTACAAAGTGATTCTTTGCGAGAGGGGAATCCGCACGTTCGAGACGTATTTGCGTAACACGCTCGATATCGCAGCGATTCCAGTGATCAAGAGCCTCTCGCATTTACCGATTTTTGCCGATCCGTCGCATGGCACGGGACGGCGTGACAAAGTAGCCGCGATGGCGCGTGCGGCGGTGGCGGCGGGCGCCGATGGGCTGATTATCGAAGTGCATCCCGATCCCGAACGTGCCCTTTCCGATGGTGTCCAGTCGCTCTATCCCGACCAGTTTGCGCAATTGATGAAAGAGATTCGCGCAATCGCGCCGGCGGTTGGGCGCCGCGTCGGCGAGGCGAGAGAGGCGGCCCAGGCCCGCTGACGAGGGAGCGGCATTTTCGACTGAGGCGATTGCCTGCAGATCAGGCAGGGAGAGGCGCACCCCTTTAAACTCGGACCAGCCAAGAGGGTGGGCCATGAGTGTCTGGTTGCTTGACTGGGCGGGCTCAATCTGCTGGGGTGAAGCCGAACTTGCGGAACACGGCGGCGGCCTGGGGGCTAGTCAGGAAGGTAAGGAACCGCCTGGCGGCAACGGGATTTTTCGTGTCCTTGACGATGGCCACCGGATAGATGACAGGCGCGTGCGAATCTGCGGGAGCTTCCGCAACGATTTTCACTCGCCTGGAGGCCAGCGCGTCGGTTTTGTAAACGATGCCCGCGTCGACGTTGCCCGTCTCCACGTAGGTCAGCACCTGGCGAACATCTTTCGCCAGGATGGCTTTGGCGCGCACCGCGTCATAAATCCCAAAATGGGTGAGCACTTGCTTGGCGTATTGGCCGGCGGGGACGGTGGCCGGTTCGCCGAGTGCAATCTGCTTCACGTCCGGGCGGGCAAGATCCTGAATAGAGGAAGTCTTGGTGGCCGAGTTTTGCGGCACGATGAGAACGATTTCATTGCGCAGCAACTCCCTCTGGGTGCCTTTGAGCAGCAGGCCTTTGGCAGCCAGCGCTTCCATTGGTCCTGGCGCAGCGGCGATGTAGATGTCCACCGGAGCGCCCTGTTCGATCTGGAGCTCGAGCGTTCCAGAAGGACCATAATTGGCGAGGATGGCCAGGCCAGGATTGGCCATGGCGTAAACGCGGGTGATTTCGTCGAGGGCGGCTTTGAGGCTGATAGCGGCCGAGAGGGTCAGCTCGATCTTAGAGGGAGCCGCGAGGATGGCAAGGTCAAAGGAGAGAACAGCGGCGAACAGGACCAAGGCGATTCGGCGGCGGATTGGCAAGAAAGCCTCCCTGAGGAGTTTGATCTATACGATTTAGCATGATTCGGAACGACAGTTCAAAACGGAAATGGGGAGTGCCGATGAGCGCGAAAGGCCACCCGATAGGTTGGAGCCCTCGTGGGCAGGCCGGACCATGTCAGTGTCAACGTATTGCGGAAGGACGGGCCGGCACGCCTAGACCCGGACGATCATGACTTCGGTGGACTTGATGAGGGCGGCCGCCTTGTCGCCGACTTTGAGCCGCAATTCGCGGACCGCGTCGGAGGTAATGATCGAGGTGATGCGCTGGCCGCCGATCGATAGGGTGACCTGGGCCATGAGGCCGTCGATTTTCACTTCGGTGACCCGGCCTACCAGCTGGTTTCGTCCGCTGATCTGCCGAAAGTTCGCGCGGCGCTCTTCGATGGGCAGGCGCTCGGAGTAAAGGTGCAGGAATTTGTCCAGTTCGGATTCGGGGACGCGATGGTGGCCGCCGGCGGTCTTTACCGTCAAAAGCTTTTTTTTGTAGATCCACTGCTTGAGAGTCGGATAGCTGATGCCCAGGATTTTGGCGGCATCTCGCGGAGTCAGCAGTTTGGAGTTTCGAGTTACGCTCATGAGGATGGATGTTTCTAGCGTAAGTTGCGCCGCGGCGTCAACCTATGATCAGGCGGCGCGAGAGGCGGCGAGAGGAGTCTCGCGTTTGACAGACGCGGACCGAGCGACTACACTGATGGAGGATATGAAGAAGCCAGCTTGCCCTTGTGTCTGTTGGAGCTGTTGTCGCTCAACGGAGGTGTGTGCGCTGCCGAGGGCGCTGGGATTCACAGGCTAAACTGAAGAAAGAGCAAGGCTGGAATCGACCCGCCCTCGGAGAAATCAAATCCGGGAGCGGGTTTTTTTGTCATGGACAGAAAGGAGGCCCCGCTCGACGCCCGACTTGCCGGTGAGGCAGGGTTCGTCGCGCCTGGGGCTCAAGTCGATTGGTGATTAATCTCGAACAACCGGAAGCAAGGGCCGATGTAGGGAGTCGCCGCGATCATCTGAAGATGCTAGAGGCGGAGAGCATTTTCATTTTGCGCGAAGCGGCGGCCGAGTTTGCTCACCCGGCAATGCTGTATTCGATCGGCAAGGATTCGTCAGTGATGCTGCGGTTGGCGCAGAAGGCTTTTTATCCGGGGAAGATTCCGTTTCCCTTGCTCCACGTCGACACCAGCTACAAATTTCCGGAGATGATCGAGTTTCGCGATTGGTACGCCAAACATGTGGGCGCAGAGTTGATCGTTCATAAGAACCAAAAGGCACTGGATGAAGGCGCTAACCCGTACGACCTGGGCACGCAGAAGTGCTGTGGGCTGCTGAAGACACGCTCGCTTCTGGATGCCCTGGCGGAGGGCGGATTCGATGCGGCGTTTGGCGGCGCCAGGCGCGACGAGGAAAAGTCGCGGGCCAAAGAGCGGGTCTATTCATTCCGCGACGCGCTGGGACAGTGGGACCCCAAGAACCAACGGCCCGAACTTTGGAGTCTTTACAACGGGCGGCATCATAAGGGCGAGAGCATCCGCGTATTTCCGCTTTCGAATTGGACCGAGCTGGACGTCTGGCTCTATATCCACGAAGAAAAAATTCCGATTGTGCCGCTGTATTTTGCGAAGGAGCGTGAAGTCGTCGTGCGCGGCAACACAATTGTTCTCCCGCAGAACGGCGTGCGCCTGCTGCCCGACGAGAAAACACAGATGCTGAAGTGCCGCATGCGTTCGCTAGGATGTGTGCCGTGTACGGGCGCGATCCGCTCCGATGCGGACACGGTGCCAAAAATTATCGAGGAGATGATTTCGTTCCGACGGTCGGAGCGCGAGAACCGCGTCATTGATCATGATGAGGAAGGCTCGATGGAGATCAAGAAGCGCGAGGGATATTTCTGATGTCCATTCGGACCCCTGAACCCGCGCCATCGGCCGTAGGGCCCTCTGTGTCGCAGGCCGGGCCGCCTGCGGCAGCGGTTGCTGGCGCGAAGACGGGAATCGCCGGCTCGCTTAGGCGGAATTCCGAATTGCTGCGATTTTCGACTGCGGGCAGTGTCGATGACGGCAAATCGACGCTGATCGGGCGTCTGCTCTACGACAGCAAATCGGTTTTCGAGGATCAGCTGGCCTCGGTCGAGAAGAGCAAGGTGAATCGTTCGACTGGGCCGATCGATTTTTCGCTGCTGACGGACGGGCTGCGTGCCGAGCGCGAGCAGGGCATCACCATTGACGTTGCCTACCGTTATTTCGCGACGCCCAAGCGCAAGTTCATTATTGCAGATACGCCCGGGCACGAGCAGTACACGCGCAACATGGCCACGGGAGCCTCCACGGCCGAAGCTGCGGTTGTGCTGATGGACGCGACCAAAGGGCTACTCCGCCAATCGCGGCGGCATGCCTACATCGCGCACCTGCTGGGCGTAGAGCATATCCTCGCTGCCGTGAACAAAATGGACCTGGTGGCGTATTCGGAGGAAGTGTTCGAGCGCATTTCCGCCGATTTCCGGGCCTTCGCGGACCAGTTGGGGATTGGCCACGTATACGCCGTGCCGGTGAGCGCGCTCGAAGGCGATAACGTCGTGCGGCCGAGCAAGCACATGCCCTGGTTTGAAGGACCCGCGCTACTTGACTACCTCGAGACCATTCCAGTGAAGGGCGATTCGTTCCATGCCCCGCTGCGCTTTCCGGTGCAGTACGTGATTCGTCCCGACGCAACTTTTCGGGGCTTCGCTGGCCAAGTCGCCTCGGGCGAAATCCGTCCGGGAATGACGGTGATGGCGTTGCCGTCGCGAGTGAAGACGCGAATTCAGTCGCTGGTTGCTTTCGAGGCGGAAGTTGAGTCGGTAACGCGCGGCGATTCGATCGCACTCACCCTGGCTGACGAAATTGACTTAAGCCGCGGCGACATGCTTGTGGCGGACGAGCAGCCCGCGACGGTGGGTAACGAATTTCAAGCAATGCTGATCTGGATGCATCCCGAGCCGCTCGATGCGCACAAGATTTATCTGCTGAAGCACACCACCAGGACGGTGCGCGCGCGCGTGAGCCAGATTCGCTATCGCGTTGACATCAACACGCTTGAGCATGTGCCGGTGACGAAGCTGGACATGAATGAGATCGCTGCCGTCGATGTGAAGACGACGCTACCACTGTTTTTTGACCCCTACCGACTGAATCGCACTACCGGCAGCTTTGTTCTGATCGATCCGCTGACGAATGCGACCGTGGGCGCAGGAATTATCGAACGCGCTATCGAGCACGCGCTTTCGGCGCGGGCTCACCGCAAGAGGACTAGCAGGGAAGAACGGCTGCTGCGCTACGGGCATCCCTCGGCGGCCATTTGGCTCAGAGGGCGACCGCACGTCGCGGAGCTCGTCGAGCGGTTTCTGTTTGATGAGGGCTGGCACGTCCAACTTGCCGGGCCAAATGATTTTCTGGCCCACGAGCTGGCCACCGTGGCCAAGGCCTACCGTTCTTCGGGGCACATCACGATTTTTTCGCCCCTGGATGACGGCACGGACCAGAAACAAATCGTTCGTGCGATCTTCGGACCTGATGCGTTCTTCAGTGTTCGGATCGACGATTTGACGGACGAAGAGGGGGCGCGAAAAATCATCGCAATTCTCCGGAAATGGCGCGACAAATACTCCGACTCAGGGAAGAACAAGTCATGAGCGCGCCTGATTTGGCTGGGGAACTTGAGAACGTCTCAGCCGATCGAATCGTCGATCGGCTACTCGATGAGCACCCGGCTGCGGCAAGGCGGTTCTGCATCACCTGCAGCTTTCAAGCCGAAGACATGATCGTGCTCGACTGTCTGCGACGCCGGCTACCGCAGATTCCCGTGCTGTTTCTCGATACGGGTTACCATTTTTCGGAGACCTACGCCTATCGCGACCGCATGGCCAAGGCTTGGAATTTGAATATCCAGAATCTCACCGCCAAGCAATCGGTCGCCGAACAGGAAGCGCAGTTCGGAATCCTGAACCAAACCGACCCGGGCCGCTGCTGCCATTTCAGAAAGGTCGAGCCGCTTTTCGAGGCTCTCGAAAACTTCGATGTATGGTTCACCGGCTTGCGCCGCGAGCAATCGCCGACGCGCAAGAATCTCAAAGTGCTCGAACATCACCAGCTCCCCAGCGGGAAAACATTGCTGAAGGTGAGCCCTCTCGCGGCGTGGACGTGGGACCAAGTGTGGGATTACACCTCGGAGAAAAAGATTGAGTACCTGTCGCTGTACGACTTCGGATACCGCAGCATCGGCTGCGAGCCGTGCACTGCAATTCCTGCTCTGGGGACCGACGCGCGCTCGGGTCGCTGGGGCGGACGAAAGCTCGAGTGCGGGATTCACACGGAGTCGAAGCGGGCCGAAGGATGAATCTCCTGATCGGCCTGGCCATTGCACTGGCCGTCGGGCTGACTGGTATCGGTGGAGGCAGCTTCACTGTGCCAGCGCTCGTACTGCTGGTGGGTTTACCCGCCGAAACATCCGTCGGTACAGCCTTTGTTTTTGCCGGTGTGCTGCGGCTATTGGCGCTGCCGTTTTATCTCGCCGGGCGACACGTGCACTGGCGCTATCTCTGGCTGCTTTCACTCGGGGCGATTCCGGGACTGCTGATGGGCACCTACGCGCTTGAGTTGCTGAGCCGCGGCGGCAGCAGTCCTGTCGTGGTCATCATTCTTGGCTTGCTGTTAACCGCATCATCGAGCATCACTTTCATTCCTCGCGCGCAGAAGCGAGATTTTGCCAAGAAGAATTCGCGCTGGCTGCCCTGGCTGGCTCTGCCGATTGGAGTTGAGGCTGGGTTTTCGTCGGCGGGAGCGGGCGCCCTGGGAACGGTTCTGCTGCTCAATTATTCCGAGATGACGCCCCCCGAAGTCGTGGGTACTGACATTTTCTTTGGCTTGGTCCTCGCCGTGATCGGCAGCGCGTTCCATTGGAAGTTTGGCTCGATCAGCGGCGGCGTGCTGGCTCAGTTGCTGGAAGGCGGAGTCCCCGGAGTGATTATCGGCTGCCTATTCGCGCGCAGGGTCCCTGCGCGCAAGCTAAAACTGACCATTGCGACGATCGCCATCTTTGCCGGCCTGCAGCTGGTTTACAGTGGCTCGCGAAGCTTACGGCGCAAACCCTCCGCCAAGACGGCAACCCTAGCAAGCTCGTCGGGGTGAGTTCGACGCCACCGGCCATTTGGAAAAGCTGCCTTGCCGCGTGAGCTCACTGGACTCACTGGCCTCCGCCAGCTTTGTTCCCCGCTTCGCTCAAGGTGCGTTGCATCTCTCGCGCCACTTTCAGATGGTCCTCCAGAGTCGGGAGGGTTTCTGACGCGAAGCCCTTGATGGCGGGATTCTGCCCGTTGCTGGCCTCCTCCTTGAAGGCCGAGACATCGTGTTGATGGTCTTTCACCATGTCCCGAGCGTAGGCACGGTCGAAGGCATCTCCGGAAAGCTGGGATAGCTGGTCGTAGGTCTTCTGGTCTTTCTTGTTGAGCGTCGTGGGCAGCATCACCTTCTCGCGCGACGCGACCGTCTTCAATTTGTCGTTTGCGGCGCTGTGATCGGCGACCATTCGTTTCCCAAAATCCTTGACGGCTTGACTGGAGCCCTTCTCCTCGGCAAGCTGTCCGAGCTTCACTTCCGCCAGCCCGCCCTGCGCAGCTTCCTTGGCGAAATCGGTGTCATTGACGGCGCTTGTGGTAGTGGGCTGCCCTCCGTTCGGCAGGCCGGGCTGATTTGCACCCGGGTAGGGCTGCTGACCTGGATACGGTCCTTGCTGTCCCTGCGGATACTGACCTTGCGGCGAAGTCATGCGTTGACCCCAGAGCATCCCGGCGACGAGCAAGGCGAGGCCAGCCATAGCGGCCCAATAGCTTACTTTTCGAAGCAGGTCGATGTTCATGCAGAACAAACCTCCGGGCCTTAGCGTAAACGGACCAGTACTGGGGGACAATCAAGCGTCGGCTGTAGGACCTTCTAAGGTTAAGCCCGTACCCCCCAAACGGTCGGGTCCACCATTGTTCTTCTTTGTTCAGCAGACAAAGCCGTTGGCTAGAGGTCGAAGCCAAGTTGGAGTTTGGCCGCTTCGGACATTCGCGCTGGACCCCAAGGAGGATCGAAGACGATCTCGACGTGAACTTCCTTCACGCCCGGAAGACCGGCCAGTTTGTTTTCGACATCGGCTTTGAGGACGTTGCCCATGCCACAGCCGGGCGCCGTCATGGACATTTTGATATCGATACTGCGGCCGCCATCAGCGAGTTGGTTTGTCACGCAGGAATAAATCAGGCCCAAATCCGCGATGTTGATGGGAATCTCCGGATCGTAGACGGTCTTGAGCTGATCCCAAACCATCTGCTCGCTGAATTCGCGTTGCTCGCCGCGGAGAGCTTCTGAAGGAGTAGGTGGCGTCAGGCCCAGGGCATCGGCATCTTTTACGTCGATTCGGAACAGGCCGTAGTCGCTGGCGATCGTGTAGCTGCTGCCGAGAAACTGCATTACGCGTATACCGGCGCCTGTGGGAAGCTTGGCTGGCGCGCCGCTGGGAATCTCGATCGCGTTCACTTCGCGACTGAGCGTGATGTGTCCGCCGGTCGTCATCGTCTCAGTTCCCTAGATTAACTCCGTGGTCGTTTCCTGCTTGCCTTCCAGTGCCGCTTGCAGGGTATGCCAAGCAAGCGTGGCGCACTTCACCCGGGCCGGATATTCCGAGACGCCCGAAAAGACTGTCAGTTTCCCCAAATTCGCCTGGCCATTCCCGTGACCGCGGCCTGTACAGAGCCTGTGAAAACTGTCGAAAAGCTCCTCCACTTCAGCGGTCGACTTGCCCTTGACGGTTTGCGTCATCATCGAGGCGGAAGCCTTGGAAATGGCGCAGCCAGAGCCCTGAAAACTGATGTCACGAATGGAATCTCCGTCCATGGTGAGATAGACGGTAAAGCGATCGCCGCAAAGCGGATTGAAGCCTTCGGCCTTGCGAGTGGCGGCGGGCGATTCGCGATAATTCCGCGGAGCCTTGCTGTGCTCGAGGATGACTTCCTGATACAGATCGCGCAGATCGGACGTCACGCGAACACCTCTCGAACTCTCTCGATGGCGCGCACCAAGGTATCGATTTCTTCCTTCGTGTTGTAGAGCCCGAAGGAGGCTCGCGCGGTGGCTTCCACGCCAAAATGCTGCATGACCGGCTGCGAACAGTGGTGTCCGGTGCGGATGGCGACACCCTGCTGATCGAGAATCGTGCCGATATCGTGTGGGTGAATGTTCTCGAGGGTGAAGGAAAGCACGCCGGCTTTGTCTTTTGCCGTGCCGATGATGCGCAAGCCAGGAATCGAGGAAACGGCCGCGGTGGCGTAGCGCAGAAGGGCCGTTTCGTGCGCGCCGATATTCTCTAGGCCCAGGTTGTTCACGTACTCGAGCGCGGCGCCGAGGCCGATCACCCCTGCGATATCCGGAGTGCCAGCTTCGAACTTGTAGGGCAGGCGGTTGTAAACTGTTTTTTCGAATGTGACCGACACGATCATGTCCCCGCCGCCTTGATAGGGCGGCATTTTTTCGAGCAGCGCAGCCTTGCCGTAAAGCACGCCGATGCCGGTGGGGCCGTAAACTTTGTGGCCGGAGAAGGCGTAGAAATCGCAACCGAGTGCCTGCACGTCCGCGGTCATGTGTGGCACAGCCTGCGCGCCATCCACCAGGACCGGCACGCTGAAACCGTGCGCGATCTCGACGATGCGCCGAACGGGATTGACTGTACCGAGAGCATTCGAAACGTGAGTGACCGCGACGAGTTTCGTTTCTGGGCCGACCATTTTCGAAAAACGGTCGAGATCGAGTTCGCCCACGTCGTTGATGGGGGCGGCGCGAAGCGTGGCGCCGCGCTCTTCGCAGAGAAGCTGCCAGGGGACGATGTTCGAGTGGTGCTCCATACCGGTGATCAGAATTTCATCGCCGACCTGCAGGTTCGCGCGGCCGTAGCTCTGGGCGACGAGGTTGATTGCTTCTGTTGTACCACGGACAAAAATGATTTCCCGGGGATCGGCCGCATTCAGGAATTTTTGCGCTGTTTTGCGCACGCCTTCGTACTCGTTGGTCGCCTGTTCGGAGAGATAGTGCACGCCGCGATGGACGTTGGAGTTGGTCCCCTCGTAGTAGCGGGAAATGGCTCCGATCACGGCGCGGGGCTTTTGCGTAGTGGCGGCGTTATCCAGATACGCGAGCGGCCTCCCATGCACCTTCTTTTGAAGGATGGGAAAGTCGGCGCGCGCGCTCTCGACATCGAATCCCGTCCCGGAAACGCTTTTGGCCGCAATGCTCATAAATACCTGCTCCTCATTACTCCAGATGCTGCGAGCGATCCCCTATGTAGCCCAGCTTTTGCTGGATCAAGGTTTCTAGGTATAGGCGCGCAGGACCTCTGCGCATACGGTCGAGGCATTCGCTGGCAAAGGCGAACAGCAACAGGCGCCGCGCGGACGCTTCGTCAATCCCGCGAGAACGGAGGTAAAAAAGCGGATTCTCTTCAATCTGGCCGATGGTGGCGCCATGAGTGCACTTCACGTCATCGGCGTAGATTTCCAGCTGAGGCTTGGTATCGATTTGCGCGGTATTGGAAAGCAGGAGATTGCGATTGGTCTGCTTGGCGTCGGTTTTCTGCGCGTCTTTGTGAACTATGATTCGGCCGTGAAAAACGCCGTGCGCCTGATCGTCAAGAATGCCATTGTAAAATTGGCGGCTGCCGCAATGCGGGCTAGCGTGCTCGACGAGCATGTAATTATCGAGGTGCTGGCGGTTACGGCCCATGAACAGGCCGTTGATCAGGCATTCGCCACCTTCCCCTGCCAGCACGGGGTGCACGTTGTTGCGAACCAGCGCGCCGCCCGTGAGGACGGAGTGCGAGGCGACGTCAGCCGTACGACCCTGTTGGATGCGGAGCGTCGAAATATTGAAGGCGCTAGGGTCTTCGCGTTCGATCATGTAGTGCGAAATCACGCTGTGATCGCCCGCGATAAGCTCGGTTGCCGTGTTACACAGAGCTTTTTCGCCGCCCCCGAGCGAAACGTAGTCTTCCAGGACAGTGGCCTGGCTGTTTTCACCCGCGATGATCAGGTTACGCGGGTGATTCATGGTGGGCGTGTCGTGTGCCGTCGAGACGAATAGCAGGTGAATCGGCGATTCAAGGGTTGTGCCTGGGAGAACCTGGATGTATGCACCGTCTTCGAGGAAGGCGGTGTTCAGCCCGGCGAAAGGATCGCGTTCGATGTTGAGATAGCGTCCTAGATGCGGCTCGATCCCGCTCGGATTGGCGGAAATTTGAGCGGCCAGACTGTCCACGTGCACTCCTTCCGGCAAGTCGCGCACAAAGGAAAGCGAGGCAGCGAAGCGGCCGTCCACGAAGACCAGTTCGCAGGCGGCATCGGCCATTCGGTATCGAGCCACCTCGGATGGCAAAGGAAGATGGCCGACCCTAGGGTTCAACCGAAACGGCGTTTGCGCGATCGCCGAGAGATTCGTGAAGCGCCAGTCTTCCTCGCGAATAGTAGGAAAGCCTCTTTCGTTGAAACGATCGAATCCGTCTTGGCGCAGCTTGCGAACGAACGAGGGTTCGGCTGCCGCAGACTGCTCGAGTCGGCTGAAGCTTTCAGAGTAATGTTCTAAAGTTTGTGTTGCGGTTGCCACTCTGTTCATCCTCGACTTGGAAATGCACTGGAGGGGCCAAAGCCCCTCTTTTGTTCTACCGCCTGGCGGAAGCCACTTCCCGCCGATCGTTCTGTTCTGACTCGCTCATGCCGCACCGTGAGCGGCGGCCGGTTCGATGGCCGCGTAGCCTTGGTCTTCAAGCTGCAGCGCAAGTTCGGGTCCGCCGGAGCGGACGATTCGGCCGTCGACCAGCACGTGTACGAAATCCGGTACGATGTAATTCAACAGGCGCTGATAGTGGGTGACCACAAGAATAACGCGATCGGTGCTGCGCATCGCGTTGACGCCGTTCGCGACGATTTTCAAAGCATCGATATCGAGGCCCGAATCGGTTTCGTCGAGAATTGCGAGCCTGGGCTCGAGCACGGCCATCTGCAAAATTTCGTTGCGCTTTTTCTCGCCGCCGGAAAACGCTTCGTTGACTGAACGATTCAGAAACTTTTCGTCTATGTCCAGCAGCTTCATCTTCTCGCGCAGTTTGGGAAGAAAATCCATCGCGTCCATTTCCTCTTCGCCGCGGTATTTGCGGATCGCATTGACCGCCGAACGCAAGAAATAGGCGTTGCTAATTCCGGGAATTTCGACGGGGTACTGAAAGGCCAGAAACAGACCTTCGCAGGCCGCCTCTTCCGGTTTCATCGCCAGCAGATCCTTGCCGTCGAACAGTGCTCCGCCGGCGGTGATCTCGTAGCTCTCGCGGCGGGCCAAAACCTGAGCCAGAGTGCTCTTTCCGGAACCGTTGGGGCCCATGATCGAGTGGACTTCCCCGGCGTTCAGCGTGAGATTCACACCTTTTAGAATTTCGTGGCCGTCAACCCTGGCGTGCAGGTTCTTGATTTGAAGCAGGCTCATTCTATGTTCCTCAGTCCCCTAGTTCTCTACAGCTATTTCTCCTCGCGCGATCGACGGCTTTCATCTACCAGTCCCACGCTTAACCTACGCTTCCTTCGAGGCTGACACTCAATAGCTTCTGGGCTTCGACGGCAAACTCCAGCGGCAGCTCGCGGAAGACGCGCTTGCAAAAGCCATTGACGATCATCGAGACGGCATCTTCGGCTTTCAATCCGCGCTGACGGAGATAGAAGAGCTGATCCTCGCCGATTTTGGAGGTGGAGGCTTCATGTTCCATACGAGCCGTCGAATTCTTCACTTCGATGTAGGGGAACGTATGCGCGCCGCACTTATCGCCGATCAGCAGGGAGTCGCACTGCGTGTAGTTTCGCGCGCCGGTCGCTCCTTTCAGGATGGCCACCTGTCCGCGATAGGTGTTCTGGCCGTGGCCGGCGGAAATGCCTTTCGAGACGATCGTGCTGCGACTGTTTTTACCGATATGAATCATCTTCGTGCCGGTGTCGGCCTGCTGATAGTTGTTGGTCAGCGCGACCGAGTAGAACTCGCCTACGGAATTCTCTCCCTGCAAAATGCAGCTGGGATATTTCCAGGTGATGGCGGACCCGGTTTCGACCTGGGTCCAGGAAATTTTCGAATTCTTGCCGCGGCAGGCTCCGCGCTTGGTCACGAAATTGTAGATTCCGCCTTTGCCGTTCTTGTCGCCGGGATACCAGTTCTGCACGGTAGAGTATTTGATTTGCGCGTCATCGAGCGCGATCAGCTCGACGACGGCGGCGTGCAACTGATTTTCGTCGCGAATCGGGGCGGTACAGCCTTCGAGATAACTGACGCTAGCGCCTTCGTCCGCAATGATCAAGGTGCGTTCGAATTGACCGGTTTCCGCGGCATTGATGCGGAAATAGGTGGACAGCTCCATAGGGCAGCGGACGCCCTTGGGCACATAGACGAACGAGCCATCGCTAAAGACGGCGGCATTGAGCGAGGCGAAGAAGTTGTCCGTGTAGGGGACCACGCTGCCCAGATACTTTTTCACGAGATCGGGGTGATTCTGAACCGCCTCGGAGAAGGAACAGAAGATCACACCCGCTTCGGCGAGTTTTTCCTTGAAGGTCGTGGCGACCGAGACACTGTCAAAGACCGCATCGACGGCCACACCCGCCAGCAGCTTTTGCTCGGCAAGCGGAATGCCGAGCTTTTCGTAGGTGCGCAGAATTTCAGGATCGAGCTCATCGAGGCTCTGGAGGGTCGGCTTCTTCTTCGGCGCAGAGTAGTAGGAGATATCCTGGTAGTCGATGGGGCCATAATGAATGTTGGCCCACTTGGGTTCGGCGTCGGATTTCTGGAGCGTTTCCCAGTGGCGATACGCTTTGAGCCGCCATTCGAGCATGAAATCGGGCTCATTCTTTTTCGCCGAGATCAAGCGAATGATGTCTTCATGGAGGCCCTTGGGGGCGCGGTCTTCGGCGACGTTGGTGACAAAGCCCCACTTGTAGTCCTGTTGAGCCAGTTCTCGAATGGTCTCCGTATTCGAACTCATTGAACCCTCCCGGAGGCGATGGTCGGCACCACTCTCCCCTTGGCATCCCGTAGGGGCGTGAGCTCGAGGGGGTGCGCCAGATCAGAAAGCGTCACTTTCTCGAGCACGCCTCGAACGGCTTGATTGATGATTTGCTGATTGCTCTTAATCGGGCAGCCGGACTCGAGATTGCATAAGCCGGTGATGTCCGTACTGCACTCGGTAAGGGCCATGGGCCCCTCGATGGCGGCAATGACTTCGAGCACTGAAATCTGCCGGGGATCACGCGCCAGGATGTAGCCCCCTTTGGTCCCGCGGTGGGAAACCAAAAGGCCACAATGCAACAGCTCCTTGAGCAGTTTGCTGACAGTCGACAAGGGCAGACGGGATTCCTGTGCCAGGTCACGGGCAGTCCGAAGCGCAGCGCACTCGCTCCGGGCGATGCAAGTCATCAGGACCAACCCGTAGTCTGTTAATTTTCCAAGCCTTACCATTGCACTTTCCCATACTCATTATACAGTACTAATTCAGTCTTATTTAGATTCTAGTGCTGGCGGGGCATCAATGCAAGGCCAATCTCGGGCGCGTTAGGAGTCCGATTTGCCGTAGTAGTTTTCCCGACTTTCGCCCATCGGCGTGAGCCAGTCGCCGCTGACTTCCCTCGACCGTCCGCTTCTGGCCGAAGGCAAGCTCCTCTAGGACCGCTGCGCCCCACCCGGAATCAAGCGAGAGCCGACCGCCTCGGGCAAATCGCGCAGTGTAGTGTATAGTCTCGCTCCGGGATGCGCCGGATAGGGGAGCTCAAACGCAAGCGTCGAGGAGCTGGGGGTAAGGTCATTTGCCTCATGTCCGTTTTCATTCTTATTCCGGCGGGCGTACTGGCCCAAAATCAGGCCGCGGCGGGGACATTTTTTGTGGATCCGCCGACGCTAGTATCGCTTGGATTCGAGTGGCTTATCACCGGCGACGTCAACCGCAACGCGCGTGTGGAGGTAAGCTATCGCAAAAAAGGCGAGCACCAGTGGCACCAGGCCTTGCCGCTCATGCGCTTAGAGGGAGAGCAGGTTTTCGGAGGTACGCCGCGCGACGGCGGCGGACACTATTTCAACTACGTGGCGCCAAACATGTTCGCAGGGAGCATTTTGAATCTTGAGCCGGGGACCGAGTATGAGTGCCACTTCGTGCTGAGTGATCCGGATGGAGTGAAGGGGAAAGCGGAACGCACGGCGACGGTCACAACGCGGAACGAGCCGCAGCCGGCCGAGGATGGGCATCTCTATCATGTTTATCCGTTTGGATACAAGGGAGCGAAGCAGGAGCCTGCCTTCACCGGGTTGCTGGCGGCTTACTACATGGGGGCCGATGAATCTGATCACTCCAATGCGTTTCCGCCCCGCGTTCGGCCGGGCGACATCATTTTGGTGCACGCTGGAGTCTACAAAGACAATCGTTTCTTATACGGCGGATTTGATCGGACAATTGCGGCCTATGGAACGCCATTCGATGGGACGTACTACCTGACAGAGAGTGGAACAGCCCAGAAGCCCATCGTCATCAAAGCTGCCGGCGACGGCGAAGTTATTTTTGACGGCGACGGCTGCCAGAATCTCTTCAATTTGATGGCTGGTAATTACAACTATTTTGAGGGAATTACGGTTCGCAACACGAATGTCGCGTTCTTGCTGGGGATCAAAAATATTGCGGGAGCCAGCGGATTCACGCTGAAGCATTCGCGGATTGAGAATATTGGGCGGGCGGTCGAGGACGATTGGTCAGGCTCGAAGGATTTCTATATTGCAGACAACGTGTTCATCGGTCGGCATGATGCGAACAAATTGCAGAGCTGGTGGACGCCAGCAGTGTGGGCGAAGTTTCCGGGGTATCCGGCACCGATCACCTCCGAGTATGCGATCAAGATTTATGGCCAAGGGCACGTAGTCGCGTACAACTACGTGGCCAATTGGCACGACGGCATCGACATAGCGACCTATGGCGATCCCGACGGCACGCCGAACGCACTCGCTAATCGAGCGCGCCAAACCGGCCTGCCGGTGAGCCCGGAGTTGCGCGATCGGCTGCCGGTCTCGATCGACTTTTACAACAATGACATCTATAACATGGCGGACAACTGTATTGAAGCGGACGGTGGCGCGCACAACATTCGCGTTTTCAGGAACCGCTGCTTCAATTCCGCAGGAGGCGGGCTCAGTGCGCAGCCGACATTCGGTGGGCCGCTCTACTTTTATCAAAACCTTGTCTACGACACGACTACGGGCGGACCGCTGAAATTGATCGATACGCCGGCGGGCGTTCTCGTCTACCAGAATACATTTATCGGCCAGGGCCGGTTGATGGGGCCGGCGTCGAATGTCCATTTTCTGAACAACTTGATCTTGGGAGATGGCTGGGCCGACCCGGTGCTCAACTTGCGGACTTTTACGAACTATTCGAGTTCCGATTACAACGGATTCCGGGCGAATCCGGGCGTGGAGGATGCCTTTGAGTGGAATTCGCCGAGATTGGATGTCCCGGCGGACTTTCGGGGGCAGCTGGTAACGAGACATTTCAAATCGCTCGGGGAATACAGGCAGGCGACCGAGCAGGAGCGGCACAGCGTTGTAATCGATTACGATGTTTTTGTGAATGCCAAAGTGCCCGACAAATCCGATCCGCAGCGACTGTACAGCCCTGAGGAGTTCGACTTCCGGCTGAAGCCGGGATCAGCGGCGGTGGATTCGGGGACGGTAATTCCCTCGATCAATGATGATTTCACGGGTCGCGCGCCTGATCTGGGGGCTTACGAACTGGGTCGTCCGCTGCCGCATTACGGGCCGCGAACGGCACCACCTGGCGGGCCGGATGCGCCCGTGGTGCGCTAGGCCCGAGATCTGGCAGTCGACGATTGGAGAGCCTTTCCTCACGCCCTGATTCGGCTTGCGCACCCGATTCGGATCGTTCGCTGAGCTCGGCCTGCCGCTACGGTGTGAAAGGAAAGGCAAGCACTGGATGTAACCCTCGGGCGCTCCCCTGGAGACAAAGGGGTTAGGATCCAGTCCCGATAGCAGTGAGCCAGACGCTCCGGGAAAAACCTGATTCACCCGAAGGCCTTGGGCTTCCCATAATAGCCGGCATGAGTACCCCAGTCGGGAAAGGCCTGCTGAAATGGCTCGTCATTGCCGGTGGCTGCCTGCTCGTCTTGCTGGCTGTATCTGTCGGGGCTTTTTACGTTGCCAGGCCGGCACTGCACAGAATCACTCGGCGAAGGGCGGAGTTCTATTTGCGGTCTCACTTCAACAGCAGCGTACAATTCTCTGATTTTCACGTGAAGTTGTTTCCGCGCGTTCATTTGGTCATCGACGGCCTGGTCATGCGCTATCAGGGGCGGGCCGACCTTCCGCCACTGATCGAAATACGCAGAGTGACTGTCGAGGCAATGCCGGAGGCCTTTTGGCACCGGCGCGAAGTTTCACGGGTCAACCTGGAAGGGCTGCAGATTCACACGCCGCCTCGCGCTCCCGGCAGCCCGCCGATGTTTCACGGCACGAACGCGAATCTAGCGAGCAAGTATCCATTTGTTATCGACGAGATCGATGCGGACAATGCGCTTATCGTGCTTTTGCGAAAGCCAGCAGACGCGGGAAAACCACCCAACAAGTTTGCCGTCCATCAAGTAGTCTTGTATGGATTCAGTTTCAGTCATCCTGCCTCGTTTCATGCCCTGCTGCGAAATCCGAAACCAACCGGAGAAATTCGCTGCGACGGTCAGTTTGGGCCGTGGGACGCAGAACAGCCGAGCGAAACGCCCGTTTCCGGCAACTACAGTTTTCAAAATGCGGATCTGAGCACACTGAAAGGGCTTCATGGCATCCTTGCGTCAGAGGGAAAATTCAGCGGGCCCTTGGACTATTTGGATGTGGCGGGCGTGACGGACACGCCCGATTTCGCCTTGCGCACGAGCGCTCACCCGATGGCTTTGCACACAGATTTCACGGCGATCGTCGACGGAACGAATGGGAACACCGTGCTCACGAATGTCACGGCCGAATTTCTGCACACGGTCCTAGAGACTCAGGGCGCAGTGGTGGACGTTGATCCAAATATCAGGGGCAGGACGATTCTTTTGGAGGCGGTCTCCAGGCACGCCAGGGTCGAGGATCTGCTTGCCCTGGCGGTAAAGGCAGACAGGCCGGTCATGACAGGCTCGGCGCGGCTGAGGACGAAAATTGTGATTCCTGAGCGAGACGAAGACCTGGTGAATCGATTGCAGCTCGATGGGCAGTTTGGTCTGGGAAAGGTGGAGTTCACTAACTCGGCCACCCAGGAAAAGGTGGACACGCTCAGCCGCAAGGGGCAAGGCAAGCCCAAGGACATGAGCATAGGCGATGAGGCGTCGGATTTTATGGGCAGCTTCTCTTTGGCGAACGGGCAAGCGAAGTTCTCCAAGCTAGAGTTTAGCGTTGAAGGGGCGGCTGTTCTGCTGAACGGCACCTACAATCTCGATAGCGGGCAGTTCGATTTTCGCGGGCACCTGCAGATGGACGCGAAGCTGTCTCAAACGATGACCGGATGGAAATCGGTGGTTCTGAAACCGTTCGATCACCTCTTCAAAGGTCCGGATGGCGGTGCGGAGATACCCATTAAAATTACGGGGACTCGGGAGAATCCTGCCTTTGCGACGGATTTTCACGACAAGGAGAATACGGGGCGCCCGGCCGAGAAGGACCCGCCCCCGCGCGATCGGTGATCGAGGAGCAAGCTCGGTATTCTGATTCCCGGCTCAATTTCGGGGCGGAAGGCGGGAGCTGAAAGTCTGCGAGGAATCTTCGGCGCTTACAGATCG
>Ga0306920_100000081_pt1 | contig 119206 bp, 103 predicted proteins | sample flu12Cox44000170_FD_204666 | JGI IMG/M metagenome (GOLD analysis project Ga0306920, IMG submission 204666) | Lab enrichment of tropical soil microbial communities from Luquillo Experimental Forest, Puerto Rico - flux4day.12C.oxic.44.000.170 (v2)... | ecosystem: Environmental > Terrestrial >...
CGCGTCGGCGACCGCGTGCTGTTCGGCAAGTACAGCGGCCAGACCGTCAAGGTCGACGGCGACGAGCTGCTCGTGATGCGCGAAGAAGACCTCTTCGCGGTCGTCGAGAAGTAAACCCTTTGCGAGGCGTGCGCCTCGCACTCCAGGCTGGCCGGGCGAACGCCCGCCAGGTGGCCGAGGCCCCGGCCGCGGAATCGATCCGGTTCCGCCGCCGCCCTGAACACCCCACTCAACGAATCCGGAGAAACATCTCATGGCAGCTAAAGACGTCATTTTCGGCGCGGACGCCCGCGCTCGCATGGTCGAAGGCGTGAACGTCCTGGCCAACGCGGTCAAGGTCACGCTCGGCCCCAAGGGTCGCAACGTCGTGCTCGAGCGCTCGTTCGGCGCCCCCACGGTCACCAAGGACGGCGTGTCCGTGGCCAAGGAAATCGAGCTGAAGGACAAGCTCCAGAACATGGGCGCGCAGATGGTCAAGGAAGTCGCTTCCAAGACCAGCGACAACGCCGGTGACGGCACCACCACCGCCACCGTGCTGGCCCAGGCCATCGTGCGCGAAGGCATGAAGTACGTGGCCGCCGGCATGAACCCGATGGACCTGAAGCGCGGCATCGACAAGGCCGTCGCGCAGCTGGTCGAGCAGCTCAAGAAGGCCTCCAAGCCGACGACGACGTCCAAGGAAATCGCCCAGGTCGGCACGATCTCGGCCAACTCCGACGACTCGATCGGCAAGATCATCGCCGAGGCGATGGACAAGGTCGGCAAGGAAGGCGTCATCACCGTCGAAGACGGCAAGTCGCTGGCCAACGAACTCGACGTCGTCGAGGGCATGCAGTTCGACCGCGGCTACCTGTCGCCGTACTTCATCAACAACCCCGAGAAGCAGGTCGCCCTGCTGGACAACCCGTTCGTCCTGCTGTTCGACAAGAAGATCTCGAACATCCGTGACCTGCTGCCGACGCTGGAGCAGGTCGCCAAGGCCGGCCGTCCGCTGCTGATCATCGCGGAAGAAGTCGACGGCGAAGCGCTGGCGACCCTGGTGGTCAACACGATCCGCGGCATCCTGAAGGTCGTCGCCGTCAAGGCCCCGGGCTTCGGCGACCGCCGCAAGGCCATGCTGGAAGACATCGCCATCCTGACGGGCGGCAAGGTCATCGCCGAGGAAGTCGGCCTGACGCTCGAGAAGGTCACGCTGGCCGACCTCGGCCAGGCCAAGCGCGTCGAAGTGGGCAAGGAAAACACCACCATCATCGACGGCAACGGCGCCGCTGGCGACATCGAAGCCCGCGTCAAGCAGATCCGCATCCAGATCGAGGAAGCCACCAGCGACTACGACCGCGAGAAGCTGCAAGAGCGCGTGGCCAAGCTGGCCGGCGGTGTTGCCCTGATCAAGGTCGGCGCGGCCACCGAAGTCGAGATGAAGGAAAAGAAGGCGCGCGTCGAGGACGCCCTGCACGCCACGCGTGCGGCCGTGGAAGAAGGCATCGTCGCCGGCGGCGGCGTGGCCCTGCTGCGCGCTCGCCAGTCGGTCGGCGAACTCAAGGGCGACAACGCCGACCAGGACGCCGGCATCAAGCTGGTGCTCAAGGCCATCGAAGCGCCGCTGCGCGAGATCGTCTACAACGCCGGCGACGAAGCCAGCGTGGTCGTCAACGCCGTCCTCGGCGGCAAGGGCAACTACGGCTACAACGCGGCCAACGGCACCTACGGCGACATGATCGAGATGGGCATCCTGGACCCGACGAAGGTCACCCGCACCGCGCTGCAGAACGCCGCGTCGGTCGCGTCGCTGATGCTGACGACCGAGTGCATGGTCTCGGAAGCCCCGAAGGAAGACGCCCCGGCGATGCCCGGCGGCATGGGTGGCATGGGCGGCATGGGCGGCATGGACATGTGATGTCCGCATCCGGGCCCCCCGGTGCCCGGAGCCGTCGCGCGACCCGCGACACCACGACAAGGGACTGCCTCGGTAGTCCCTTTTTTCATGGGCGCCCGCGCCTCAGGAACAGCTCGCGACGATGTACGACCCCGGCGACGTCTGCTTGAGCGTCGAGTTCACGTAGATGTTCCACAGCCCCATCAGCTCGTTCGATCCATAGGCGTACGTGTACCCGTACAGCGCGTAGGCGAGGCCGTCGACGGTCAGCGCGTAGTTGCTGTCGGTGAAGCACAGGGCGTGGCTGCCGGCGGTGGTCGCCGAGACCGTCGTCGACGCCGGCCCTTCGGCGCCGCCCACGACGACGGCCTTCACGACCCAGTGGTACAGCGTCGCCGGCGCGAGGCCGGAGTCGGTGGCCGACGTCGCCGTGAGCGGGCTCGCGTTGATCTTCGTCGGGCCGCGCCAGACGTCGTAGCCCGCGGCGCCGGCCACCGCGTTCCACGACAGCTTCGCCGAGGTGCTGGTCACGCTCGAGGTCGCCACGCCGGCCGGCGCGGCGACGCTGGCCGGCACGGCCGGCGGCGTGCCGCTCGAGACGTGGTCGACCATCGCCTTGACGGCTGCCATCTGCGGGCCGCTCTGCTTGGCGTAGTTCGCGCTGTCGTAGCCCCACCAGTCCCAGCAGGCGTTCGGGTTCGCGGTCGTCGCGGCGCCGGTCTGCGGGTAGAGCACGACGATGTGGTTGGTGTCGGCCCAGCGGTCGTATCCGGTGTCGCGCACGAACTGCTCGCCGACGTCGCCTGCGTTCTGCAGACAGCCGTGGAAGGCGACGTGCAGGCGGCAGGTCGCGCCGGCGGCGCAATCGGCGGGCACGTAGAGCCAGCCGGAGGATGCCATGCCGTGGCCGCTGACGAAGGCCGTCTGGTCGAACTGCACGAAGTTGCCGGACAGAGCGCCCGCGTTGCGCGCCGCGAGCGTGCCGTAGAGCTGCTGCAGGATCGCGCCGGCGAGGTCGAAGTTGCAGTCGTTGACGAACGGCGTCGCGGTCGTAGCGCAGCTGCCGCCGTAGTCGTCGGTGATCATCGCGTGACCCGAGACTAGCGTGTTCTTGTAGGCGATGCCGGCCGCCGGCACGAAGTTCGCGTAGTAGGTCTTCAGGTCGTTCATCACGGCCTGCACGACCGTCTGGTCCTGCGTGCCCGAGTACAGGTACAGCTTCGACGCGGCGAGGTTGGCGACCGGGTCGATCGCGCCGGCGGCGGCCCAGCTCTTCGTCGTCGCGACGAGGCTGGAGACCGGGATGGACGAGGTGTGCGCCATGCACGGCCCTTCGGCGGTGCTCAGCGAGTCCTGCGCGCAGTAGTACGGGCCACCGGCGACGATACCGGCGCCGGTACGGAAAGTCGCCGAGTACGCGACATGCATCTGCACCGCCATGTACGCGCCGGACGACAGGCCCGACACGGTCGTCTGCGACGGGTCGATGACGAGCGCCGGCAGCGGCGCCGCGGCGTGCGCGGCGATCGTGGCGGCGGCGAGCGCGAGGCTCGCGAGGGCGTGGCGGAGCAGGGGCATGGACAACTCCTCGCGGGGTACGGCCGACCGCAAGCCAGCGCGATCGGCCGCGCTGCATGATGCAACCCGCGCGCCGCCGCGAGCACGGGGTTTGCCCGAGGGACGCCTTCACCCGGCCGCGCCGCCAGGATCGCGCTTCGCCGGGCCCGGGAACCGGGCTTCGCGGAGCAGCGCCGGCGAGGAGCGCGTGTCCTACTTCGAGAACAGCCCGGCGATGTGCTGGCGCAGGCGTTCGAAGAAGCCCGCGCGCTCGACGGCCGCCAGCGCGACGACCGGCGCCTCGCCGAGCTGCTTGCCGTTGGCGGTGGCCACGATCTTGCCGATCACGGCGCCCTTGGCGATCGGCGCGGTCAGGCCCGGGTTCAGCGAGACCGCGGTCTGGACCGCGGCGCCCTGGCCCTTGCCCACCACCACCGTCCACGGCTGGGCGACGCCCGCCGCCACGGTGGGCACCACGCCGTCCACGACCTTGGCGGTCGCCAGCGTCGCGCCGGCCTGGGCCGGGGTGGCTTCCTCGAAGTTGGCGAAGCCCCAGTTGAACAGCACGCGGGTCTGGTCGGCGCGGGCCTGCGCGCTGCTGGAGTTCATGATGACCGAGATCAGGCGCATGCCGTTGCGCTTGGCGGACCCGGTCAGGCAGAAGCCGGCCTCCTCCGTGTGCCCCGTCTTGAGCCCGTCGACGGTCGGATCGGTGTACAGCAGCGCGTTGCGATTGCCCTGCTTGATGCCGTTGTAGGTGAACTCGTGCTCCGCGTAGATCGGGTAGTACTCGACGCTGTTGCGGATGATGGCCTGCGCCAGCACGGCGAGGTCGCGCGCCGAGGCCTTGTGGTTCGGGTCGGGCAGCCCGGTCGAGTTCTCGAAGTGGGTGTGGGTCATGCCCAGCTTCGCGGCCTCGGCGTTCATCATGGCCGCGAACCCGGACTCCGAGCCGCCGATGTGCTCGGCCAGCGCCTTGGAGGCGTCGTTGCCGCTGTCGATGACGACGCCGCGCAGCATGTCCATCAGCGAGGCCTGCGCGTTGAGCGGGACGAACATGCAGCTGTCGCCGTCCTTGCCGCCGCGGCACCAGGCGCTGAGGCTCATCGTGACGGGTTCGTTCGGCTTGAGCTTGCCGCTCTTGAGGCCCTGCTCCACGAGGTAGCTGGTCATCATCTTGGTCAGCGACGCGGGCGGCAGGGGCTCGTCCGCGTTGGAGCCGGCAAGGATCTGCCCCGTGTTGAAGTCCATCAGGACCCACGCCTTGTTGGCGAGCACCGGCACCGACAGCCCGTTCGCGTCGGTCGTCATCGCCTGTTCGGCCGCGGCGGCGGGCTTGCGGGCGGCGGCGTGGGGCGCGGCCTTGGGCTTGGGATGCGATGCGGCGGAGGCGGTGCCCGCCGAGACGACGAGGATCGCGGCGGCGAGCGCGGACGGAAGCAGGCGTGCGGTGCGGAGAGGGGTGGTCATCGAGAGGTGCTTCGTCAAGAAGCCGGCAAATGAATGGCGCCCGACTGGTCGAGCGCCGTGATGGTCGGTGGTTGTCCAGGGACATGCTCGACAGTGAGCCGCGGCTGGAACAGCGCCGATTGTGACGGACTTGTGTTGCGCACTGCCCGGCCAACGGTCGTGTCCGAGGGCTTTCGAGCGAGCGGGATGGCCGGGCGAGGCGAAGCCCGGCCTCACTTGCACGCCGCCATCAGGCGCTCGTTGGCATGGTTGAACGGGTCGTACTGGGCGCGCGGCGTCGGCGCCAGGCGGAAGCAGCCGCCGTGCACGTGCACCTCGGTGACGCCGCCTGCCAGCGGCACCTCCTCGTAGGGCGACTCGTCGCCGCCGAGGCGCGCCAGCGCCGAGGGCCGGGGCGGCGCGGCAAGGGATTGCGCCAGCGTCGGCTTGCCGCCCGCGATGGCGCGCAGCTGCTCGCGCGTCAACGTCAGGTCCAGCGGCTGCGACGCGGCGCTCGCCGGCGGCGCGGCCGCCTGCACGACCCGCGGCGCCTCGAGCACCGGGGCCCGTATCGTGCCCGGGTCGGGATCGACGTGCGGAATCGCACGCAGGCGCGTCGGACGCGGCGCCGGCAAGGGCACGGCCGCGGCGCGCGGCGCGGGCGTGGCTGGCAGCCAGATCGTCGCCTCGACCACCCTGCCCTCGTCCGCCACGTCGCGGCTCGTGCGCGCGCGCCACATCGCCCCGACCAGCACGACGTGCGCCAGCGCGGCCAGCGCGAACACCGCCCGCCGTCGGCCGCGGCCTGCTCCCCGCCATCGCTGCATCGGCTCTCCCCGGATTCTTGTCGACGATGGATACCGATCGTGCGATCGAGTTCCATGGCTTCCCCGGCAGAATGCGCGCCATGCACTTCCGTCTCCTGATCCAGGTCTTGCTGCTGGCTTGCGCGCTGCCGGTCGCGGCCATCGCGCAGCCCGCCGCGCCGGCATCGGCGCCCCTGCCCGCGCACGCCGACGGCAGCCGGCCGCGCATCGGCCTCGTGCTCTCGGGCGGGGGTGCGCGCGGGCTCGCGCACGTGGGCGTGCTCAAGGCGCTGGAGCGGGCGCACGTGCGCATCGATGCGATCGCGGGCACATCGATGGGGGCGATCGTCGGCGGGCTGTACGCGAGCGGGATGAGCGCCGACCAGCTCGAGGCGGAGCTGCGCCGCATCGACTGGGACGCATTGTTCGCCACGCGCGTGGCGCGGCCCTACCTGTCGCAGCGGCGCAAGGAGGAGGACTTCGAGATCGCCACCGGCCTGGAGTTCGGCGTGCACGACGGCCAGCTGAGCGCGCCGCAGGGCGCCCTGTCCAGCCGCGGCCTCGAGCTGCTGCTGCGCCGGCTGACGCTGCCGGTGCGCCACGTCGACGACTTCGACCACCTGGCCATCCCGTTCCGCGCGGTGGCCACCGACATGGAGACCGGCAAGCCCGTGATCCTGTCGCACGGCGACCTCGCGGTGGCGCTGCGCTCCAGCATGAGCGTGCCGGGCGTGTTCGCGCCCACCGAGGTCGACGGCCGCATCCTGGGCGACGGCGGGCTGGTGGACAACCTGCCGGTGGACGTGGCGCGCGCGATGGGCGTGGACGTCGTCATCGCCGTCAACATCGGCACGCCGCTGTCGGGGCGCGACTCGCTGTCGTCGGTGGTCGGGCTCACCGAGCAGATGATCGCGATCCTGACCGAGCAGAACGTCGAGCGCAGCATCGCGACGCTCAAGCCCGCCGACCTGCTGCTGGCCCCCGACCTCGGCAAGCTGACCTCCAGCGACTTCAGCCGCGTCGCCGAGCTTATCAAGATCGGCGACGACTACGCCGAGGCGCAGTCGCCGCACCTGGCCGCCTATGCGTCGCCGGCCCCCGAGTACGCGCAATGGGCCGCCGCGCACGCGCAGCCGGCGATGGAGCCGACGCCGCTGCTGGCCGTCCAGTTCGAAGGCTCGCAGCACACCAACCCCGGCCGCTTCGAGGCCAAGCTGCAGTCGCAGGCCGGCGAGCTGTTCGACACGCGGAAGGCCGAGGCCGACGCGCGCCGCCTGGCCGCCAGCGGCGACTACACGCGTGCCGACTACCGCCTGGTCCAAGGGCCGTACGGCGAGTCGCTGATGTTCGACCTGCAGGACAAGCCCTGGGGCCCGAACTACCTGCGCGTCGGCCTGGACCTGCACGCCGACTTCAGCGGCCACAGCGGCTTCGACGTCAAGCTGAGCCACAACCACCACTGGCTCACCGAGAACGGCACGGAGTGGCGCAACTTCATCCAGGTCGGCGAGCGGCCGGCGATCTTCTCGGAGATCTACCACCCGCTGTGGCGCAACATCGACGACAGCAACGACTGGTTCGCCGCGGGCTACGTCTCCGGCGACCGCCAGCACCGCTCGGCCTACGCGGCCGACGGCACCGAGACCGCGCAGTTCCTGCGCTCCACCGGCCAGATCGGCGTGGACTTCGGGCTGCCGTTCGGCCGGCTGGGCGAACTGCGCGCCGGCTTCCTGCACCTGACCACGTCGACGACGCCGACGCTGCTGTCGGCGCAGTGGACGGGCCCGACCCAGGCGCAGGTCTGGCAGGAGGACGGCCTGCGCGTGCGCGGCGTCGTCGACCAGCTGGACTACGTCAACTTCCCCACCAACGGCTACCGCCTGGTCGGCGAGGGCGTGGCCGGCACGCGGCGGCTGCAGCGCAGCGGGCACATGGCGCGCGGCGCGGTGGAGGGCACGGTGGTCGACACCTTCGGCCGCAGCACCTTCGAGCTGCACGGCGCGCTCAAGATGTCGGACGAGAACTCGCAGCTGGCGGTCGACCAGTACACGCTCGGCGGCTTCCAGCAGCTGTCCGGCTACCGGCCCGACCAGCTCTCCGGCAACGCGGTGCTGTTCGGCCGCCTGAACTGGTACACGCGCCTGACCGACACGCCCGTGTTCGCGCGCGGCTTCTTCGTCGGCGCGTCGCTGGAGGCCGGCAACGCCTGGGACCAGCGCTCGCAGATGAGCCTGGCGGGGCTGCGCGGCGGCGGCAGCGTCTACCTCGGCGCGGACACCGGCATCGGGCCGATGTACCTGGGCATCACCTACGCGCCGCGCGGCGAGCTGGGCATCGCGCTGTTCATCGGGCGGCCGTAGCGGGCCGCGGCGTCAGGCCGCGTCGCCTTCGTCGTCGGCCAGCGGCGCGTCAGCCTCGTCCGCGGGAGCCGGCGGCAGCTCGAAGTGCACGCGCTCGGGCATCGCCCTCTTCCACGCGAGCAGCTGCTCGGCGGCGTCCTCCACGCCGATGCGGCGCAGCGACGAGAACAGCGTCACGCCGATGTCGGACGCCTCGGTGACGAACTCGCCCAGCACGGCGGACGCGGCGTCCACCGACTCCTGCGCCTCGCGCTTGCTGAGCTTGTCGGCCTTGGTCAGCAGCACCAGCAGCTTGACCTCGCCGGTGCGCACGCGCTGGGCGATGAATTCCATCAGCTGCAGGTCGAGCGGCGTGAAGCCGTGGCGGCTGTCGACCATCAGCACGACGCCCGTCAGCGCGCGCCGCACCTCGAGGTAGTCGGCCATCACCTTCTGCCACACCAGCTTCTTGTCGCGTCCGACGGCGGCGTAGCCGTAGCCGGGCAGGTCGGCCAGGAAGGCGTCGGGCGCCTCGCGCGGGCCGAGCGCGAACAGGTTGATCAGCTGCGTGCGGCCCGGCGTCTTGGACGCGAACGCGAGCTGGCGCTGCTGCGCCAGCGTGTTGATCGCCGACGACTTGCCGGCATTGCTGCGGCCCACGAACGCGATCTCGGGCATGTCGCCCTGCGGCAGCTGCGAGATCTTGCCGGCGGAGGTCAGGAACTTGGCCGTGTGGAGCCAGCCCAGGCCCTCCTTGGCGTCCTCCGAGACCACGACCGGCTTCTGATGGGCGGGGGTTGGCGGGGATGAGGGTTTGCGCGGGGGCCTGGGATGGGTCATGGTGCATTGTAAAATCGACGGGTTTGCTCCATCCAAAAAGCTCCTGTGAAGGGTTCGTAGAGATGAAGTCCTTGTGCGTTGTTGCCCTGGCGACCCTGTTCGCCTCCTCCGTGATGGCCGACGAGACCAAGGGGCCGGCCAAGCCGGACCTGGCCAAGGGAGAGACGATCTCGAAGACGGTCTGCGCCGCCTGCCACACCGCCGATGGCTCGCGCGGCATCCCGACCAACCCGATCCTGCAGGGGCAGCACGCCGACTACCTCGTCAAGCAGCTGACGGAATTCAAGGACGGCAAGCGCGACAACGCCGTGATGAAGCCGATGGCGTCGACGCTGTCGGATACCGACATGCGCAACGTCGCCGCGTTCTACGAAGCCAGGACGGCCAAGCCGGGCCAGTCCAAGAACAAGGCCACCGTCGCGCTGGGCGAGAAGATCTGGCGCGGCGGCATCGCCGAGAAGTCCGTGCCCGCCTGCGCCGGCTGCCACGGCCCCACCGGCGCCGGCATCCCCGCGCAGTACGCGCGCCTGGGCGGCCAGCACGCCGAGTACGTCAGCGCGGAGCTGGGCCTGTTCCGCTCCGGCAAGCGCGCCAACAGCCCGCAGATGGCCACCATCGCGGCACGCATGAGCGACGCCGAGATCGCGGCGGTCTCGGACTACGCCGAAGGCCTGCACGCGGCCCAGTGAGCGGCCCGGAGCCAGGCGCTCCGGCATTCGCGCGGCCGGCCGCGGCCAGCGGGTCGCGCGCGCACCCGCGCCGCGGTCGACCTCGCTATGATGGCCCGATGCCCTTCATCCGCCGCAACGCCTCGGGAGCCGTCGACAGCCTGCATCGCCGCGACGAGGGCGGCTGCGAGTTCCTGCCCGGCGACCACCCCGACGTGCGCGCCTTCCTCGGCGACGGCGGCGCCCCGCCCGACGAAGGCTTCGCCACGCTGGACGCCGGCTTCATCCGCGTCATCGAGGACGTGATCGACACGCTCATCAAGAAGAACGTCATCAACATCACCGACCTGCCCGTCGAGGCCCAGACCAAGCTGTTCGGCCGCAAGGGCTACCGCGAGCGCGCCGGCAAGGACGCGCTGAAGCTGTTCGGCGACGACGAGGCGTCCTAGCCTTCGGCGTCGAGGTCGAGGTCGACGCCCAGTTCCCCGGCCAGCCGCGCCACCTGCGCGCGCAGCCGCTCCAGCTCGCCCTTCATGCGCAGTTGCTCGGTGCGCATCGCGGCCACCTCCGACATGCCCAGGGCCGCATCCGACAACGGCGCGCCGGGGCCGGCATGCGGCGCGGCGGGCGCGGCGTCGGCGACGGGGCCCGACAGCAGGTGCGCCCAGCGCGACTCGCGCGCGCCCGGCGCGCGGGCGAGCTTCACGACGAAGGGCGGCTCGTGCGTGGCCATCTCGTCGAGGAAGCCCTCCACCGACGAGATGTCGGCGAAGTGGTGCAGGCGCTCGGTGTTCAGCCGCAGTTCGGCGGCGGTCTGCGGGCCGCGCAGCATCAGCAGCGCCAGCAGCGCGACGCTCTGGCCGGGCAGCTTCAGCACGCGCGCCACGTTGTGCTCGAAGCGCGGCACGCGGCTGCCGGAGCCCTCGAGCACCAGGTGCTGCGACTTCAGCGTGTCGAGCGCGGCCAGCACGTCGTTCTCGCCCGCGTTGATGACGGGGTCGCGCGCCGTCTTCTGGTTGCAGCCCAGCGTCAGCGCGTTCAGGCTCAGCGGGTAGCTGTCGGGCACGGTGCGCTGCTTCTCGACGAGCACGCCGAGGATGCGGGTCTCGAGCAGCGAGAGCGTGGGGATCGTCATGGCGCCAGTATCGCTCGCATCCGCCGCGGAAGCGTCATTCTGCGCGGAGCGAAGCGGAGTCGCAGAAAAACGCCCCGCGGGCCAGGGGCCGGCGGGGCGCGAAGGAGCGACGTCGTGGCGTCGCGGCGTTCGTTCTTCTTACTTGGTGAGATCCAGCGCGTTGGTCAGGTCGCCCATCGCGACGCCGCCGTTGCCGGTCAGCGCGGCGTCGCGCGCGGTCAGGCCCGGCAGCGCGGTCAGGCCGAAGCGGCGGGTGATCAGCCGCAGCACGGAGGCGGTGTCGTACTGGGTGTGGTCGACCGTGCCGGCCTTCGAGTACGGCGAGATGATCAGCGCGGGGATGCGGGTGCCCGGGCCGAGCTTGTCGCCCTTCGGCGGCGCGACGTGGTCCCACTGGCCGCCGTTCTCGTCATACGTGACGACGATGACCATGTTCTTCCACTGCGGGCTGGCCTGCAGCTTGGCGATCACGTCGGCGATCTTCTGGTCGCCGTTGGTGATGTTGGCGTAGCCGGGGTGATGGTTGTACAGGCCCTCCGGCTTGTAGAACGCGACCGGCGGCAGCGTGCCGGCGGCGGCGTCGCTCACCAGGTCGGTGTAGTCCTTCAGGTGGTTCGCGCGGTCGGTCGCGTGCGTGACCGGGTCCATGTTGGCGAAGTAGTTGAAGGCCTGGTGGTGCGGCTGGAAGTCGACGGCGGCGGTGCTGGCGACGCCGTTCGCATCGCCGGCGTAGATCACCGTGCGCGCGGAGGCCGGCGCCTGCATGCCGTCGGCCACCGCCGAGTTCCACGAGCCGGCGTACCACTTCCAGTTGACGCTCGCGGCAGTCAGCTGATCGCCGATGTTGGTCTGGGTCTGCGCCGGCAGGGTCGTGGCGGCGGTCGGGCTGGCGTAGTCGGCATCGTTGCCGCTGACGTCCACCGGCTTGTTGCCGCTGGGCTGGAACGCCGGCTGCATCGTGTTGACGGCGTAGTACTTGTTGTCGCCGAAGTAGTTGAGCGGCGCGATGTTGCCGGTCTGCAGGGTCGGCTTGGCCGTCATCGCGGACGACGCGGACGTGGCGGCCGGCACCAGGCTGGTGGTGAAGCTGCCGTCGGCGTTCGTGGCGACGGTGTTGACCGTCATCTTGTTGGCCGTCACCGTGGCGGCGTCCACCGTCGGCGCGCAGGCGCAGACCAGGTACTGGTGGTTCAGGAACGAGCCGCCGAACGCGCCCTGGAAGAAGTTGTCGGCCAGCGTGTATTGCTGCGCCAGCTTGTACAGCGGCGACGCGCTGTAGTCGAAGTGGCCCATCACCAGGCTGCCCGAATCGGCCCAGGCGACGAACTTGTCGTTCTTGCCGCCGTCGATCTGCATCTGGTTCTCGTAGAAGCGGTGGTACAGGTCGCGCGTGACCATGTCGCCGGTGATCGTGACGCCGGCGGTGCCCTGGTAGGCGGTGGCGATGTTGAACGGCGCGTTGGCCAGGCCGCCGCTCTGGGCTTCGGTCACGGTGACGCTCTGGCCGGGCATCATCACGCCGCCCCAGGTCGGCGGCAGGGTCGCGAGGGCCGAGCCGTCGCGGTCCACCTGCGCGACGTAGGCGGAGGTCGGCTTGCCCGACGAGTCGACGACGGCGCTCAGGCCGTTGGCGCCCGGGAAGTTGCCGTACAGGTTGTCGAACGAACGGTTCTCGGCGTAGATGACGACGATGTTCTGGACCTTGTTCTTCAGCGCGCTCGTCGTGTCCACCGGCGAATTGGTGTCGGCGCAGGCGCCCAGGCTCAGCACGGCGGCGATCGCGAGCGGGGTCAGCAGCGCGGACTTGATGGGGTTCTTCTTCATTGGAACGGGCTCCTCGGGCCAGGCAACGGGTGACGTAGCCCGGCAGCATCGTCGCGCCGTATGACAGCTCGAAGAAAGGAACGGCTATCCAGGCGACCCGCTCGGGCGAGCCCGCGCCGTCACACGCCTGCCACATCGCGCCGATAGCCTCCCCGCTCCGTCGTCTGTCTCCCCGTCCGAGAGTCCCTGCTTTCCGTGAACCGCGCCGCGCACTTCCTCGCCAAGCTGACCCTGCTCGGGTTGTTCATCGCCGCCATGGCGCTCGCCCACTGGGTGCGGGCGACGCCGACGCAGGCGACGCCGCCCGCCGCCGGCCACGCCGAGGTGCCGTTCTACGCGACGCGGTTCGAGCACCGGCCCGACGCGAAGACGCTGACGGCGCTGGGCCGCGCGCTGTTCTCGGATCCGGTGCTGTCGGCCTCGGGACGGATGTCGTGCGCGAGCTGCCACGACCCGGCGCACGCCTACGGGCCGGCCAACCACCTGGCCGTGCAACTCGGCGGCCCGGACGGCACGCTGCCCGGCCTGCGCGCGGTGCCGTCGCTGAAGTACCACCAGACGATCCCGCCGTTCTCCGAGCGCTTCTTCGACAACGACGGCAACGACAGCGCCGACCAGGGCCCGACCGGCGGCCTGGACTGGGACGGCCGCGCCGACTCCGTGCACGAGCAGGCGGCCGGCCCGCTGCTGTCGCCGTTCGAGATGGCCAACCCGAGCAAGGACGCGGTGCTGGCGCGCCTGCAGGCCTCGCCCGACGCCGCGGCGCTGCGCGCGGCCTTCGGCGCGCACGTGTTCGACGACGCGCACCTGGCGTGGAACGCGCTCGTGCTGGCGCTCGAGGTGTTCCAGCAGAGCCCGCCGGACTTCTATCCCTACGACAGCAAGTACGACGCCTACGTCCGCGGCCAGGCGACGCTGTCGCCGCAGGAGATGCGCGGCATGGCGGCGTTCAACGACGCCACCCGCGGCAACTGCGCGTCGTGCCACGTCAGCTCGATCAAGCGCGGCGCGTTCCCGCAGTTCACCGACGCCGGCCTGATCGCGATCGGCGTGCCGCGCAACCGCGCCATCCCGGCCAACGCGAAGGCCGACTTCCGCGACCTCGGCGTCTGCGGCCCGCTGCGCACCGACCTCCAGGGCCAGGACAAATTCTGCGGCTTGTTCCGCACCCCGTCGCTGCGCAACGTGGCGCTGCGCGGCGTGTTCTTCCACAACGGCGTCTACACGAAGCTGGAGGACGCGGTGCGCTTCTACGCGCTGCGCGACGCGGACCCGGCGCGCGTCTACGGCCAGGGTCGCCAGTTCGACGACCTGCCGCGCAAGTACCAGGCCAACCTCAACGCCGAGGCGCCGTTCGGCGACGAGCCCGGCGCGAAGCCGCGCCTGACCGAGGCCGAGATCGCCGACATCGTCGCGTTCCTGGGGACGCTGACGGACGGCTACGTCGTTCCGAAGAACGACGCCAAGGTCGCCGCCGCGACGCGCTGACCCGCCGCGCGCGCAGGCGTGACGCGCCCGCGCGCGGGCGCCCGCCGGCTCACTGGCGCGCCAGCACCGGCGCGAGCGCGACGCCCGTGTGCGTGCGCCTGGCGACGAGGTGCTCCGGCGTCCCTTCCGCCACCAGCCGCCCGCCCGCCGAGCCGCCTTCCGGGCCCATGTCGATCACCCAGTCGGCCTCGGCGATGACGTCGAGGTCGTGCTCGATCACGACGACGCTGTGGCCGCCGTCGGTGAGGCGGTGCAGCACCTTGATCAGCCGCGCGACGTCGGCCATGTGCAGGCCGACGGTGGGCTCGTCCAGCACGTACAGCGTGTGCGGCGCCTTCTGCCCGCGGCGGCCGACGTCGTCGCGCACCTTGCTCAGCTCGGTCACCAGCTTGATGCGCTGCGCCTCGCCGCCCGACAGCGTCGGCGAGGGCTGGCCCAGCGTCAGGTAGCCGAGGCCGACGTCCTGCAGCAGCTGCAGCGGATGCGCGATGGACGGCATGCTGGCGAAGAACTCCACCGCCTCGTCGACCTCCATCTGCAGCACGTCGCCGATCGACTTGCCGCGCCAGGTGACGGCCAGCGTCGCCGGGTTGAAGCGCGCGCCGTGGCACAGGTCGCACGGCACCTTGACGTCGGGCAGGAAGCTCATCTCGATCGTGCGCACGCCCTGGCCCTCGCAGCCCGGGCAGCGGCCGCCGTTGGCGCCGCCGGTGTTGAAGCTGAAGCGGCCGGCCGCGTAGCCGCGCGCCTTGGCCTCCAGCGTCTCGGCGAACAGCTTGCGGATCGCGTCCCAGAAGCCGATGTAGGTGGCCGGGCAGGAGCGCGGCGTCTTGCCGATCGGGGTCTGGTCGACCTCCAGCACGCGGTCGACCGAGTGCCAGCCTTCGACCGACTCGCAGCCCACCGGCGCCGCCTTGCCGCGGCTGGAGACGAGCGCCGCCACGCTGGCCAGCAGCACGTCGCGCGCGATCGTGCTCTTGCCGGAGCCGCTCACGCCGGTGATCGCCACGAGCCGCTGCAGCGGCACGCGCACCGGCATGCCCTGCAGGTTGTGCAGCTTGGCGCCGAAGATCGTGACGTGCGTGCTGGCGCCGGCGTCGTCCGCCGCGAACGCGACCTCGCGCCGCGGCTGCATCGGGTGCGTCTGCGGATGCGCGAGCGCGCGGCCGGTCACCGAGTCGGGGTTGGCCGACAGGTCGGCCGCCGTGCCCGCGGCCACCAGGCGGCCGCCGCGCTTGCCGGCGCCGGGGCCAACGTCGATCAGGTGGTCGGCGCGGCGGATGGTGTCCTCGTCGTGCTCCACCACCACCAGCGTGTTGCCCTGTTTACCCAGGCGCGCGAGCGCGTCCAGCAGGATCCGGTTGTCGCGCGGGTGCAGGCCGATGGTGGGCTCGTCCAGCACGTAGCACACGCCCTGGAGGTTCGAGCCCAGCTGCGCGGCGAGGCGGATGCGCTGCGCCTCGCCGCCGGACAGCGTCGGCGCCGCGCGATCCAGCGTCAGGTAGTTCAGGCCCACGTCCTCCAGGAAGACGAGGCGGTTGCGGATCTCGCTGATGACGTCGCGCGCGATGTCGGCGTCGCGGCCGGACAGCTGCAGCGACTCGACCCACTCGCGCACCTCGGTCACGGCCCACTGCGCGACGTCGGTGATCGCGCGATCCTCGAACTTGATCGCGCGCGGCGCGGGCGCCAGGCGGGCGCCGTGGCACTCGGGGCAGGCGGCGTCCTGCAGCTCCTCGGCGTCCGGCTCCTTCGTGATGAAGGCCTGCTCGCGGCCGCGCTCGTTCTCGTCCTGCACCGAATCGTCGAACGCGGCGCGCTGCTCGCGCGTCAGCGCCAGGCCGGTGCCGACGCAGTGCGGGCACCAGCCGTGCTTGCTGTTGTACGAGAACATGCGCGGGTCGGGCTCGCCGTAGCTGGTGCCGCAGGTCGGGCACGCGCGCTTGGTGGAGAACACCTTCACCGTGCCGATGCCCAGCGTCGACTGGCCCTGCGCCATCGCGTCGGTCAGGCCGTCCAGCGGCGTCAGCAGGTGCATCACGCCCTTGCCGATGTCCAGCGCCTTGGCCAGCAGCGCGCGCAGCTCGGCCTCGCGCTCCGGCGCGATGACGAGGTCGCCCACCGGCAGCTCCAGCGTGTGCTCCTTGAAGCGATCCAGGCGCGGCCACGGGTCGACCTTCAGGAACTCGCCGTCCACGCGCAGGTGCGTGTGGCCGCGCGCCTTGGCCCATTTCGCGAGGTCGGTGTAGACGCCCTTGCGCGCCACCACCAGCGGCGCGAGCAGGCCCACGTGCTGGCCGCGGTGGTCGCGCAGCAGCTGCGCGGCGATGCTTTCGACGCTCTGCGGCCTGACCGGGCTGCCGTCGTTGACGCAGTGCTGGATGCCCAGCTTGACCCACAGCAGGCGCAGGAAGTGCCACACCTCGGTCGTCGTCGCGACCGTGCTCTTGCGGCCGCCGCGCGACAGCCGCTGCTCGATGGCCACCGTCGGCGGGATACCGTACACCGCATCCACCTCGGGCCGCCCCGCAGGCTGCACGATGCTGCGCGCGTAGGCGTTCAGCGATTCGAGGTAGCGCCGCTGGCCCTCGTTGAACAGGATGTCGAACGCCAGCGTCGACTTGCCCGAGCCCGACACGCCCGTCACCACCGTGAACTTGCCGCGCGGGATCTCGACGTCGACCGACTTCAGGTTGTGCTCGCGCGCGTTGACGATGCGGATGGCCTCGTCGTTGGCCGCCCCCGAGGCGCGGCGCCGCTTGCTCACCAGCGATTGCAGGCTGGGCCCGTCGTGCGTGGCGTCGCGCCCGACCTCGGCCGCGGCGTAGCGCGCCTGCTTCTCGCGCGCCTCGCGCTGGGCTTGCGCCGGCGCGTAGCGCTCCAGCCCCAGCGTCTCTTCGTAGTCGCGCAGCGCGCGGCCCGTGTGCGAGCGCGGGTTGGCCTTGAGGTCTTCCGGCGTGCCCACGCCCACCAGCTCGCCGCCGGCCTCGCCGCCCTCGGGCCCGAGATCGACCAGCCAGTCGGCCGAGCGGATCACGTCGAGGTTGTGCTCGATGACGATCAGCGAGTGCCCCGCCTCCAGCAGCCGGCGCAGCGAGCGCATCAGCTTGGCGATGTCGTCGAAGTGCAGGCCGGTGGTCGGCTCGTCGAACAGGAACAGCGTGCCCTTCTTGGCGGCCGGCTGCTGCGGGCCCTGCGCGGCCTCGGCGAGGAAGCCGGCCAGCTTCAGGCGCTGCGCCTCGCCGCCGGACAGCGTCGGCACCGGCTGGCCCAGCTTCACGTAGTCGAGGCCGACGTCGACGATGGGCTGCAGCCGGCGGATGACTTCGCGGTCGTCGGCGAACAGCTGCACGGCCTCGCTGACGGTGAGCTCCAGCACGTCGGCGATCGACAGCTGGCGGTCGCGGCGCACCAGGCGCGCGTCCAGCATCTCGGCGCGGAAGCGCTTGCCGTCGCAGTCCGGGCAGCGCAGGTAGACGTCGGACAGGAACTGCATCTCGACATGCTCGAAGCCCGAGCCGCCGCAGGTCGGGCAGCGTCCGTCGCCGGCGTTGAACGAGAACATGCCCGCGCCGTAGTTGCGCTCGACGGCCACCGGCGTGGTGGCGAACAGCTTGCGGATCTCGTCGAACGCGCCGACGTAGCTCGCCGGGTTCGAGCGCGCGGTCTTGCCGATCGGGCTCTGGTCGACGAACACGGCCTCGGCCAGCCAGTCCGCGCCCAGCAGCGCCTCGTGCTTGCCCGGCGTCTCGGTGGGCTTGCCGAAGTGGCGCTCCAGCGCGGGGAACAGCACGTCCTGCATCAGCGTGCTCTTGCCCGAGCCGCTGACGCCCGTGACGACCACCAGCCGCTGCAGCGGAAATTCGACCGTGACGTCGCGCAGGTTGTGCTCGCTGGCGCCCTGCAGGATCAGCCGCGGCGTCGAGTCGTTGACCGCGCGGCGGATGCCCATGCCGACCTGCTTGCGCGCGCCGAGGTAGGCGCCGGTGAGCGTGTCGGCCAGCTTCGCGCCGTCCGGGTCGCCGTCGAACACGATCCGGCCGCCGCGCTCGCCGGGGCCCGGGCCCATGTCGATCAGGCGGTCGGCCGCCAGCATCACGGCGGGGTCGTGCTCCACCACCACCAGCGTGTTGCCGGCGTCGCGCAGGCGCTGCATGGCCTCGACGATGCGGTGCATGTCGCGCGGGTGCAGGCCGATCGACGGCTCGTCCAGCACGAACAGCGTGTTGACCAGCGAGGTGCCCAGCGCCGTCGTCAGGTTGATGCGCTGCACCTCGCCGCCGGACAGCGTGCGGCTCTGGCGATCCAGCGTGAGGTAGCCGATGCCGACGTCGTTGAGGTACTTCAGGCGCGTGCGGATCTCGTCCAGCAGCAGTTTCAGCGCTTCATCGGGCAGGTCCGCGGGCGTCTGCTGCATGTCGAAGAAGCGGCGCAGCCGGTCGATCGACAGCAGCATCATGTCGTGCAGGCCCAGGCCCGGCAGCGCCTCGAGCTGCTCGCGCGTCCAGCCGGTGCCGCGCGGCAGGTGGCGCCGCGACGGCGGCAGCACCGCGTCGGCCTGTTCCTTCGTGCCGACGCGCCACAGCTGCGCCTCCAGCTTCAGGCGCGCGCCGTCGCACACGGGACAGGTCGTGTAGCTGCGGTACTTGGACAGCAGCACGCGAATGTGCATCTTGTACGCCTTCGACTCCAGGTACTCGAAGAAGCGCTTGATGCCGTACCACTGCTTGTTCCAGTTGCCGTTCCAGTTCGGCGAACCGGCGATCACCCAGTGGCGCTGCGACTCGTTCAGCTGGCTCCACGCGGTGTCGCGCGGGATGCCGGCGTCGCCGGCGTACTTCATCAGGTCTTCCTGGATCTCTTTCCAGGCCGGCGTCTGGATCGCCTTGATCGCGCCGTTGCGCAGCGTCTTCTTCTCGTCCGGGATCACCAGGCCCCAGTCGACGCCGATCACGCGGCCGAAGCCGCGGCAGGTCTCGCAGGCGCCGAACGCGGAGTTGAACGAGAACAGCGCCGGCTGCGGGTCGTCGTAGCGCAGGTCGCTCTCGGGGCAGTGCAGGCCGGTGGACCAGCGCCAGCGGATGCCGGGGTCGGCCGCCTCGGCGCTCTCGGGCAGCACGTCGACGTTGAGCCGCCCCTGCCCGCGCTTGAGCGCCAGCTCGATGGCCTCGACCACGCGCACCTTCTCGACGTTGCCGACGCGGAAGCGGTCGGCGACGACGTCCAGCAGCTTGCGCTCGGCGCCCTTGTCGTCCTTGATCGTGCGTTCGCCGTGGATGCGCGTGAAGCCGCTGGACGACAGCCACTGCGCCACCTCGTCGGCCGTCGTGTTGGCCGGCAGCTCGACCGGGAACGTGATCGCCACGCGCGGGTCGCCCTGCGCCGCGGCGCGTTGCACGAGATCGGCGTAGATCGTGTCGGGCGTGTCGTGGCGCACCGGCAGCGCGGTGACGCGGTCGAACAGCGCCGCGGCGCGGCCGAACAGCAGCTTGAGGTGGTCGTTCAGCTCCGTCATCGTGCCGACCGTGGAGCGCGAGCTGCGCACCGGGTTGGTCTGGTCGATGGCGATCGCGGGCGGCACGCCTTCGACGTGGTCGACGGCGGGGCGATCCATGCGATCGAGGAACTGGCGCGCGTAGGCCGAGAAGGTTTCGACGTAGCGCCGCTGGCCCTCGGCGTACAGCGTGTCGAACACCAGGCTGGACTTGCCCGACCCGCTCGGCCCCGTCACCACGGTGAGCTCGCCGGTGCGGATGTCCAGATCGAGGTTCTTGAGGTTGTGCTGCCGCGCGCCGCGAATGCGGATGAGCCCGCTCATGGGTGTCCTTCCTGGGGTAGGCGGAAGATTCTAGGGGCGCGGCTCGCCAGCGCTTGTCATCTTTTATTGGCCCTGCGCGGCGTCGGATGTTGTTGAAACCCGGGGTCGGCACCCCATCTTCGCGGCACCCGGCCGCCCCGGGTCACCCCCGGGCGCCGGCGAGGTGCGCGACCTGCGCCCCCGCCTCGTAGAACGCCTCGCGCGCCAGGCGCCAGGACGCCGGCACGATCGCCCGCTCCGGCAACGCCAGCTCGGACACGTCGACCTCGCCCAGCACCAGCCGCGCCAGCTCGCGCCCGAACACCGTCCCCGTCCCGATGCCGCGCCCGTTGTAGCCGCTGAAGCTGACGACGTCGCGCGCCAGCCGGTGGAAGCGCGGCAGCGAGTCCGAGGTCGTGCCGATCCAGCCGTACCACTCGTGCTCGAACGCGACGTCGCGCAGCGCCGGGAACAGCCGCAGCAAGGCGCGGCGACCCCAGCCGAGATGGATGGCGTGGCCCGGGCGGCGCAGCGCCCCGATGCTGCCGAACACCAGGCGGCCCGCCGCGTCGAGGCGCAGCGAGCTGAGGATCAGGCGGGTGTCCCAGGCGCCCTCGCCGCCCGGCAGGATCGTGCGCCGCAGCGCGTCCGGCAGCGGCCGCGTCGCGACGTTGAAGTACGGCATGCGCACCAGCTCGGAGGCCAGCGACGGCCACGGCCCGCCGGGCAGCGTGTAGGTGTTGGTCGCGACGACCACCCGGCGCGCGTCGACCCGCCCGCCGCCCTCGACGGCCAGCCGCCATGCCGACCCGCGATCCTCGGCGCCGACGACCGCGCTGCCGCCATGCAGCCTCGCGCCCGCAGCGAGCGCCGCGCGTGCGAGCCCGCGCGCGTACGCGAGCGGCTGGATCGTGCCGGCGCGCAGGTCGAGCAGCGAGCCAGTGTAAGCGGCCGTGCCGACGCGAGCCGCCGTCTCCGCGGCATCCAGCAGTCGCACCGGCGCGCCCAGCCGCTGCCACTGCTCGGCGCGCGTGCGCAAGCCGGCAAGACCGGACTCACCGACCGCGCAGTGCAGCGTGCCCCGGCGCACGGCCTCGCAATCGATGCCGTGCCGCGCGACGAGGTCGAACACCAGCGACGGCGCGTCGCCCAGCAGTCGCAGCAGACGCTCGCCGTGCGTCGCGCCCAGGCGCTGCGGCAGCAGGTCGGGCAGCACCCACATGCCCGCGTTGACGAGCCCGACGTTGCGCCCCGAGGCGCCGAAGCCGATCTCCGCCGCCTCCAGCACCGCCACCGAGCGGCCGGCTTCGGCCAGGTGCAACGCGGCGGACAGCCCCGTGAAGCCGGCGCCGACGACGGCGACGTCGACCTCGATCGCCTCGCGCAACGGCGGCGCCGGCGGCGCGGCCGGCGCCGAGGCTTCCCATAGTCCGTGCGTCAGGCGATCCCCTTGCATGGGGATCATTCTGACGCCGATCAGAGGCCGAACAGCCCGCGCAGGTACGGCGTCAGGAAGCGCCCCTGCGGATCCATCCTCTCGCGCAGCGCGAGGAAGTCGCCCCAGCGCGGGTAGAGGCGCGACAGCTGCGCCGCCTTCAGCGAATGCACCTTGCCCCAGTGCGGCCGGCCGCCGTGGTTCAGGCAGATGGCCTGCACGGCGTCGAAGTAGCGCTCGAACGGCATGCCCACGTACTGGTGCACGGAGATGTGCACGCTGTCGCGGCCGTGGTCGGGGCTCAGCCAGATGTCGTCGCCCTTCACCCAGCGGTACTCGAGCGGGAACATCAGCGGGAACTCGCGGCGCGCGATCAACGCCTTGATCTCCCGCAGCGCGTCGGCGCCGCGCGCGGCGGGCACCGACCACTCCATCTCGTTGAAGCGCACGCTGCGCACCGTCGACAGCATCGACCAGCTAGCGTCCACCTGCTCGCTGTGCGACAGCATGCCGGCGCAGAAGCGGCTCAGCGACGGACAGGTCGACGGGAACGCCTTGCCCAGCTTGCACAGCGCGCCGAACGCGGTGTTCTCCAGCAGGACGTCGCTGACCCAGCGCCCGAAGCCCATCTCGTCGACCGGCGCGTCGGTGGTGTTCCACTTCTTCGTCAGCACGGACTCGGTGTGCGGCAGCCAGTAGAACTCGAACGAGCGGTTCGCGGCGACGAGCGCGTCGGCCTGCGCGAGGCAGTCCTCGAGATCCATCTTGCCGCGCTCCAGCTTGAGCCGGAACGCGGGCACCAGGCGCAGGCTGACCTCGCTGAGCACGCCGAGGCTGCCCAGCGCGATGCGGCCGCCGGCGAACAGCTCGAGGTTCTCGGCGGGCGACGCCGCGACCTCGCGGCCGTCGGCCGTCACGAACTTCAGCGCGGCGATCTGCGTGGCGAGGTTGCCGAAGCCCAGGCCCGTGCCGTGCGTGCCGGTACTGGTGGCGCCGGCGATGGACTGCACGTTGATGTCGCCCAGGTTCTCCATCGCCAGCCCGCGCTCCGCCAGCGCGGCCCCGAGCGCGTACAGGCGCGTGCCGGCCCGGACTCGCGCCACGTTGGCCGCGGCGTCGACATCGACGATGCCCTGCAGCTTGTCCAGCGACACGATGACGCCGTCGCTCGCCACCAGCGGGCTGAACGAGTGGCCGGCGCCGACCACGCGCACCGTCCTGCCGTCACGCGCGGCGTCGGCCAGCAGCTGCGCCAGCTGCGCGCCGCCGTCCGGCATCACGACTGGCGTGCGCGGACACTCGACATACCCCGACCAGTTCTTCCACATCGCGTCGTCCTCGTCCTCAGAAGAAGCACTTGCCGTCGCCGCGATACGTGGTGGCGGTATCGACCACCGCACCGCCCGCGATCAGCAGCAAGTCGTTGAAACGCTCGCACAGCTCGCCCGCCTTGGCGTGGCGGAACAGCAGCGGATCGCCCGGCGCCAGCGACACGCCCGCCGGCAGGCGCACCGGCGTCTGCACCTCGCCCGCGCCCTCGGTGGCGATGAGCGTGCAGCCCGCGGGCAGCCAGGGCCGCGGCATGCGGTCGGCGCCGCCCGGGCCCGACGCCGGATAGCCGCCGCCGGCGCAGGTGACGATGCCCGGCCTGGGCGAGCGCGTGACCGCGACCGCGAAACCCGCGGCGGGCCGCGCCTCGAACGACCGGTAGTGGTCGAACAGCGCCGGCACGTACAGGCCCGAGCCTGCGGCCAGCTCGGTGACGCTCGCGTCGGCGCGCGTGCTCTCGAAGCTGCCGGTGCCGCCGCCGTTGACGAAGCGCAATTTGTGCCCCGCGGCCGCCAGCGCGGCGACCGTCGCGCGGCGGCGCTCGTTGACCTCGGGGATGGAGCGCCGCTTCAGCAGCCGGATGACCGCGCTCTTGAGCGCCTGGCCGGGCACCGCGTCCATCAGGCCGGCGATCTGGCTCTCGTAGCCCATCAGGCCGTCCAGCCGCAGCGACGGGTGGCGCGCGATCTCGGCGGCCAGCGCCAGCGCGGCCGCCACGCCGTCGACCGGCGAGCGGAACACGCCGAAGTGCAGGCCGGGGAAGTCGGACGACATGTCGAGGTCGATCGCCAGCGGCTGCACGACGCCCTCGGCCTGCGCGACCTGCGCGATGCGCCGCACCTGCGCCGCGGCGTCCACCATCAGCGCGATCGTGCGGCCCGCGCGCAGCTGCGCGGCGACGGCGCTCAGGTCGTCCGGCTCGACCGACGGGTAGGCCACCAGCAGGTCGTCGAAGCCGAGCGACGCCAGCCACGCGGCCTCGGCCGGCGAGTAGCACATCAGCCCCTGGAACTGCGGCGACGACGCCAGCGCGCGGCGCAGGATCGCGACGCAGCGCACCGACTTCGTGACGAGCCGGATCGGCAACGCGCCCGCGCGGCGGCGCAGGTCGGCGAGGTTCGCGTCGAGGACGTCGAGGTCGACGAAGGCGGCGGGCAGGTGGCGGCCGGCGAGTGCGCGGCGGTAGAAGTCGTAGTCGGCGCTCATGTCGTCTTCCGGGGAACCTTGTGCGCCTCGAGGGTCGCGGTGAGCATGGTCTTGTGCTGCGCGATCAGCTCCTCGCGCCGCGGCGATTCGAGCGCCAGCGCCAGCCGCGCGGCGGCGCCGGTGACCTCGGCGATCAGCAGCGACAGGGTGTGCACGCCGTCCCAGTGCGGGCGCCCGAGCAGGCGCAGCAGCGGCGGCACGAGGAACTCGGCGGTGCTGCGCGTGTCCTCCTGGTCGAGCTCGCGCAGGCTCGGGTCGCTCTGCGCGCCGGCCCAGACGGCCAGCGCGTCGGGCTGGTCGCGGTAGTGCGCGAAGTAGGCGTCGACGAGGTGGTCGACGGCGGCCGCGATGGGCGGCGGCGCGCCGGGCCCGGCCAGCAGCGTGTCGACGGTGTCCTGCAGCAGCTTGCGCACGCGCGCCAGGTCGCGCTCGGCGAGCTCGCGGATGACGGCCGACTTCGACGGGAAGTACTGGTAGATCGAGCTGATCTGCACCCCGGCGCGGCGCGCGATCTCGCGCATCGCCAGCGCTTCGGCGCCCTGCTCCACCATCAGCGCGAGCGCGACGGCCAGGATGTCCTCGACGCGCTGGCGGCTGCGCTCCTGGCGCGGGCGGCGCCCGGACACGGCGGCGGCCGGCGGCTTGATGTCGCGAGTCGGGTTGGTCATCATTGACACATGAGCATTGATCACATCATATTGTGAACATTGATCACTTTCAAGCCCTCGCCATGACGGACGTCCCGCCCCCCGCCAGCGCCGCCACCCGGCCCGACCTGGGCCGCGCCGCGCTGCTGCGCCTGGCCTGCGCGTACGCGATCGCGACCAACGGCACGCTGCTGATGCCGCTGTTCGTGGGCGTGCTGATGCGGCGCTTCGGCGTCGGCGACGACGCGGGCACCGGCATCGCCGCGCTGGAGATCGGCGGCCTCGCGATCAGCTGCGCCGTCTTCCCGCGCTGGATCGCGCGCGTGCCGCGCCGGCTGGCGTGGCTCGCGACGACAGGCACGCTGCTCGCGCAGGCGGCGAGCGCGTGGATGCCCAGCCTCGCGGCGGTGGGCGCGACGCGGCTGGTCACCGGGCTGTTCGAGGGCGTGCTGTTCGTGGTGGTCGCGGCCAGCCTGTCGAACCGGGCCACGGCCGAGCGCGCGTGGGGGGTGATCGTGCTGGTGTCGGGGGTGTTCGACTGCGCGCTGCTGGTGGGGGCCTACGCGTTGCCGCAGGAGGTCGTGCTGCGGTGGGTGTTCGTGATCGTCGCCGCAGCCTTCGCGCTGATCGCCTGGCCGGCGGCCGCGGCGGGCGCCGATGCGGCGTCGCCGGCAGCGGCCACGGCGTCGCCGCCGCGCGCACTGCGCTGGCGCGTGCTGCTGCCGATCTGGGCGGTGATGGCGCTGGTCTACAGCGTGCTGTCCGCGCAGTGGGCGCTGGCCGATGTCGTCGGGCATCAGCTCGGGCTCGCGCCGGAGCGCATCGGGCCGATGCTGGCGTTGGTGTCGCTGCTGGGCACGGTCGGCGCGCTCGCGGCCTCGCACAGTCGCAGCCACGAGCTGCGCGTGCCCATCCTGTGGATCGCGCAGGCGGTGATGGCGGGGGGCGTGCTGTGGTTCTTCGTCGTGCGCGGCGGGGCGGGGTTCTTCGTCTCGCAGCTGCTGGTGTCGGCCGCGTTCTATGCCGTCACGCCGTTCCTGACTTCGCGCCTGTCGGGCCTCGATGCCGATGGGTCGCTGCTGTCGCGCAGCATCGTCATCACCTTCGTGGCGGCGTTCGCGGGGACGGCGGTGGCAGGGACCGCCTTGACGCAGCTCGGGGGGCTGGGGTGCGGGCTGGTGCTGGGGGCGTGCGCGTTGGTGGCGATGCCGTTCACATGGAAGGCGTTCGGCGCGACATCGGGTTGAGGGGCGGTTGACGGCTGGACGGTCCCACGCCGTCTTCGTTCGACGCCGGCGGAGAACGGTCGAGGGTGGCATCGATCAGGCAGACGCGGCGCTCGAATCGAGCGCCGGACCCATTCTCGAACTCGGCACGAACGGCTCCGAAATATACCTGTACTTGTATATGTACTGGTACATATACCTGTACCGGCACTGCTACATCCAGGCCACGAATCCGCTCCGCGGCGGCGCGGCGGCCCGTTCCACGCGAGGTCGCCGAAGACGGGTGCCCGCCTCGGCATTGCGAACGCCAGATCGACTCGATAACATGAGTAGCGTCCGGTGTCATTTGAGGAGAGCAACTTGCGAAATTGGATGACCACTGTCGGTTGGCTGGCCCTCGCGGGCAGTACCACCTTGCTGAGCGGACCGGCTCGGGCCGATGACAGGCTGGAGCGGATCAAGGCGAACAACCAGATCAACGTCGGCTACCGCGAGGACGCGCCGCCCTTCTCCTACCTCGACGCCCACGACCGGCCGCAGGGCTACAGCATGGACATCTGCAATGCCGTCGTCGCGCAGATACAGGCTCGGCCCGGCATGGATGCGCTGCGCGTGAACATGGTGCCGGTGCCGGTGGATCGAGTGGTCACGTACATGAAGAGCGGCACCGTTGATCTGCTGTGCTCCAGCACCTCGGACACGGTGGCACGGCATGCCGTCATGGCATTCTCCAGGCCCATCTTCATCGACGGCGTGAGCGTCATGGTGCGCAAGAAGGACGGCTTCGCCACGTTGACCAACCTGGGTGAAGGCCCGGTCGCGGCGATCAAGACCACGACCGCCCCGGCCGTGCTCGCCGAGAAGGCGCCCGCGCTCAAGGTCGAGGCCGTGCTGAACGGCGACGCCGGATTCGGTCAGCTCGCGATGGGCTGGGTCAAAGGCTATGCGCGCGATTCCGTGCTGCTCGCGGTGCAGCGCGCCCAGCTGGAGCATTCTGGCGACTATCCGATCCTGCCCGGCCTGCTGTCCACCGAGAACATTGCGATCGCGGTTCCCCTTCAATCCAGCGACCTGCTGGCGCTGGTGGACAAGACCATTGCCGACGACGCCGCAACCGGGCGCCTCGGCGAGTGGTACGAGCGTTGGTTCGTGAAGCCCATTACGCTGGGCAAGCAGCAGACCCAGCTTGGTCTCCCGATGTCTCCCGAACTGAAGGCTGCGCTCGGCCCGATGAAATAAGCGCCCGCGACGCGAATGACGAGGCGACGGCCTCCTCGCCGCGGGGGGCCGCGATCGGACAAGATCTGCGCTTTCAGTGCGGGCGTGTGGTCGTAGCGGATGGCAGTGATCGACGAGCGACTGCAGTTGCGCCGATGGCGGTCCTCTGCCACATCGCGGTCGCCGATCGACCTATCGCCCCGCCAGGAAATCCTCGACCCACTTGAAGTGCCGCGCCGTGTTCAGCGCCGGCGCGTGGCCGCAGCCGGGCACGGTGATCAGCGTGGCGTGGCGATGGCGCTCGATCATCCAGCGCGCGACCTGCGGCTCCAGCAGGTCGGAGTCGGCGCCGCGCAGCACCAGCACGGGGATGTCGAGGCGGCCCCAGGCGTCCCACTGGTCGTAGTCGTGCGGGTGGTGGACGAACTGCTGCACCATCGCCGGGTCGTAGTGCGGCGTGACGCGGCCGTCGGGCAGGCGGCGCGTCGACGTCTCGGTGAGGCGGCGCCACTGCGCGTCGGTCATCGGGCCGTAGGGCTTGTAGACGGTGCGGAACCAGGCCTCCAGCTCGAGGACGGTGTCGAAGGCCGGCGGGTTGCCGGCGTAGTCGAGGATGCGCGCGATGGCCGGCGCGGCGACCTCGGGCCCGATGTCGTTGAGCACCAGGCGCTCGATGCGCCCGCGCAGCACGCCCGCGGCGGCGCGCAGGCCCAGCGCGCCGCCCATCGAGGTGCCCAGCCAGGACACGCGGTCGAGGCCGAGGTGATCCAGCAGCGCGACGGCGAGCCGCTCGTAGTGCGCGAAGCAGTACTCGTGCGCGGGATCGCGGCTCCACTGCGACAGGCCGCGGCCGATGGTGTCGGGGCAGACCACGCGCCAGCGCTGCGCGAGGTGGGCGGCGATGTCGTCCATGTCGCGGCCGGTGCGCGCCAGGCCGTGCCAAGCGATCACCGTGCCGGCGTGGCCGGCGCCCCAGTCGGTGTAGTGCAGCTCGGTGTCGAGCACGCGGGCGTAGTTCGAGGTCGGGCTCATCGCTGATCCTCCAGGTGCCGGATCGCCGACGATAGCGCAAGCGGCGCGCGGTTTCATCGAGGTACGCCGTTACGATCGCGTCGTCGAACCGCTCCCGCCAGGTGCCCCATGTCCAGGCTCGCCTTCACCCCGTTGCCCGTGCCGCCGTCCATCGCCGGCGAGTCGCCGTTCTGGCATCCGCGCGAGCGGGCGCTGTACTGGGTCGACATCCCCGGGCACAAGCTCAACCGCTTCGAGCCGGCGACGTCGGCGCACGCGCAGTGGTCGTTCCCGTCCGAGGTGGCCAGCATCGCGCCGCGGCCGGACGGCGGCGTGCTGATGGCCCGGCGCGACGGCGTCTTCCACGTCGACACCGCCACGGGCGCGAGCCGGCGCGTGATCGCGCCGCCGTACGACGAGCGCAAGCTGCGCTTCAACGATGGCAAGGCCGACCCGCAGGGCCGGTTCTGGGTCGGCACGATCCACGACGAGCGCCTGCCGCGCGGCTCGCTGTACTGCCTGGGCCCGCACAGCATCGACCGCATCGTCGACGACGTGGCCAACAGCAACGGCCTAGCCTGGAGCCCGGACGGCCGCACGATGTACTGGACGGACACCAAGCTCGCCACGATCTTCGCGTTCGACTTCGACCCGGACGACGGCAACCTGTCGCGCCGCCGCGTGTTCGCCAGCTTCCCGCCGAAGCAGGACGGCCAGCCGCTGGAGACCTACGGCGGCCGCCCCGACGGCGGCGCCGTCGACAGCCAGGGCTGCTACTGGGCCGCCTGTTTCGAGGGCCAGCGCCTGGCGCGCTTCGCGCCGGACGGCACGCTGCTGCAGTCCATCCCGCTGCCGGTGCGCTGCCCGACGATGCCCTGCTTCGGCGGCGACGACCTGCGCACGCTGTACGTGACGACCTCGCGCGAGAAGCGCCCCGAGGCCGAGCTCGCCGCCCAGCCCTGGGCCGGCCAGGTGCTGCAGTGCCGCGTCGACGTGCCGGGGCTGCCGGTGAACTTCGCGGACGTCTGATTCGGAACCAGTGAACGAATCCTGCGCGCTCGAACGCGCCGGATTCGTTCGCGGCTTCAGGCCTTCCTCCCCGCCGCGTCCGCACTACACTGCGCAACAAGCCGCCATCCGTCGTGCGACAGCCGCGCTGCATTGCCACGTTCGCGCAACAAATCCGCACGGTCGCGCCGGCACACTGCGCGCCACGCGATGCCACCGGCCGCACAACGATGTTCACGGAGAAGACGATGCGCCTGAAGACCTGGGCCGCCCTCGCGGCGGCCGCACTGACCCTGCCCTTCCTGCACGGATGCGGGAACGACGACGCCAACAAGGGCTACGTCCGCAGCGTCAACGCGACCACCGAGTACACCGCGCTCGACCTGTACGCCGAGGACAGCAGCAGCAACACCAGCCAGCTGACGAGCGACACCGGCGCGAGCGCCGCCAGCGCCTACGTCGGGCTCGACAAGGGCAGCTACACCTTCGAGGTCAAGAGCGGCAGCGCCGCGGCCTACGCGGCCTCGGTCGCCGGCACCGTCAGCAAGGGCGATCACTACGCGGTCGTCACCTACATCACCGGCAGCACCGTCAACGCCAAGTTCCTGAGCGAGGACGAGGACACGCCGTCGTCCGGCAACGCGAAGCTGCGCATCTTCAACGCCGCCACCAGCGAGGCGGCCAGCGTGGATGTCTACCTGTCCAGCAACGCCTGCGACGCGCTGACCGTCGCCGACGCGCCGCTGGCCTCCGCGGTCACCGGCCTGCAGACCGCGTACAGCACGGTCACGACCGGCACCGCGGGCAGCACCTGGAACGTGTGCGTGTTCTCGGCCGGCGACACCTCGACGCTGCTGCTGGACATCTCCTCGCTGACGCTGAAGAACCAGGAGATCGCCACGCTGATCCTCACGCACACCAGCGGCGGCGTGCTGCTCAACGGCGCGGTGCTCGACCAGCAGGGCGCGATGACGTCCTACACCAGCCAGATCTCGCGCATCCGCGTCGCCGCCGATGCCGCGAGCGCGGGCCAGGTCTCGGTCACGCTCAACAGCGTAGCCCTGACCTCGCTGGCGACCTCGCCATCGATCAACGACTACCAGACGATCGCGTCCGGCACGCTCACCGGCAGCGTCACGATCGACGGCGTCACGGTGTCCGGCCTCTCGTACACCGCCACGGCGGGCACCGACTACACGCTGCTGGTGACCGGCACCAGCGGCTCGCCGGTGCTCACGCTGATCGCGGACAACAACACGCCGTCGACCAGCACATCGTCCACCGTCAAGGCGCGCGTCATCAACGGCGTCAACGGCTCCTCCGGCACGCTGTCGGCGACCATCGACAACAAGTCGCTGGGCAACGCCGCGCTCGGCGCCGCGTCGGGCTACGTGCAGATCCCGGCGACGACCGGCACGTCCACCGTGCAGGCGTCGATCACCACCAACCCGACCTCGCTGGTCAACCAGACCTTCACGGCCAGCGGCGTCTACACGGTGTTCGTCTGGGGCGACTCGACGGCGCCGAAGCTGGCGATCACCCAGGATCGCTGATCCCCCCGTCCCCGGCCAACGCGAGGAGGCCCGCCATGTCCGACGCCCACATCCGACTCGAACCGGCCGACGCGGCCGGCATCGCGACGCTGCGCATCTCCAACCCCGGCAAGATGAACGCGCTGAGCCTGGCGATGTGGCGCGAGCTGCGCGCGGTGTTCGACGCCGTGCAGCACGCCGACGCGCCGCCGCGCGTGATCGTCGTGCGCGGCGCGGACCGCGAGTTCGTAGCTGGCGCGGACATCGAGGAGTTCGCGCAGTTCCGCTTCGAGCCCGAGTCGCTCGCGGCGTACCACGAGGACATCGTCGCCCCGGCGCTGCGCGCGATGCTGGACTGCGACGTGCCGCTCGTCGCGCACATCGAGGGCGCGTGCATCGGCGGCGGCCTCGAGATCGCGGCCTGCTGCGACCTGCGGCTGTGCGAGCCGTCCAGCCGCTTCGGCGTGCCGATCGCGCGCCTGGGCTTCCCGATGGCGCCGGCGGAGGTCGAGATCGTCTCGCACATCGTCGGCCAGACCCTGCTGCGCGAGCTGCTGATCGAGTCGCGCCTGATGGGCGCCGCCGAGGCGCACGAGCGCGGCGTCGTCACGCGCGTGGTCGACGCGGTCGAGCTCGAGGCCGAGGTGCGCCGCGTCGCGCAGCACATCGCCGGCCTGTCGCCGCAGGCCATGCGCCTGAACAAGCGTGTACTGCGCGCGTTCGCGCGGCCGACCTTCAGCGAGCCCGAGGACCGCGCGGCGCACTACGCGTACGCGGCGTCGGACGAACATCGCGAAGGCCTGGCCGCTTTCATCGAGAAGCGGCCGCCGCGGTTCTGAACGGCAGGCGGCACAATCGCGTCTGCCGGCCCCCGTGGCCGCCAACAGATCGCCGAGACATGCCCGCCAACGCCAACCTCTACGCCCAGCTGCGCCCGCACTTCCCGCCGCGGCTGGACGACGTCGCCATCGAGACCGCCGACGCCCCCGCCAGCCTCGACGGCCACGCCTTCGCGCCGCTGCACTACACCTGGCGCGACCTCGAGCGCGGCAGCGCGCGCATCGCCAACCTGTTCGCCGACCTCGCGCTGCCCGCCGGCGCGCGCGTGCTCGCGCACGTGGACAAGTCGGTCGAGGCGATGATGCTTTACCTGGCCACGCTGCGGGCGGGGCTGGTGTTCGTGCCGCTGAACACGGCCTACCAGGCCAGCGAGGTCGAGTACTTCGTCGAGAATGCGGCACCCGAACTCGTCGTGTGCGCGCCGCGCAACTTCCCCTGGATCAGCCGCATCGCGTTCGCGCGCGGCACGCGCCTGGTGCTGACGCTGGGCGACGACCGCAGCGGCAGCCTGCTGGAACGCGCCGCGCAGATGGGCGACGAGTTCGACACCGCGCAGCGCGCGGCCGGCGACGTCGCCGCCATCCTCTACACCAGCGGCACCACCGGCCGCAGCAAGGGCGCGCAGCTGACGCACGGCAACCTGTTCGCCAACGCCGACACGCTGCACGGGTTCTGGCACTGGCAGGAAGGCGACCGGCGCGACGTGCTGATCCACGCGCTGCCGATCTTCCACATCCACGGCCTGTTCGTGGCGCTGCACGGCATGCTGCGCGCCGGCGCGAAGCTGATCTGGTTCAACCGGTTCGACCCGCTGGCCACGATCGCGCGCCTGCCCGACGCCACGATGTTCATGGGCGTGCCCACGCTGTACGTGCGCATGCTGGCGCAGGCCGCGCTCAAGCCCGACGCGTGCAAGGGGATGCGCCTGTTCATCAGCGGCTCGGCGCCGCTGCTGGCCGACACCTTCGTCGCCTGGCGCGAGCGCACGGGCCACACCATCCTCGAGCGCTACGGCATGAGCGAGACGGTGATGATCGCGTCCAACCCGTACCGCCCCGAGAGCGCGCGCCGGCCCGGCACGGTGGGCGTCGCGCTGCCCGGCGTGGGCGTGCGCGTGCAGGACGACCAGGGCCGCGACTGCCCCGCCGGCGAGATCGGCGGCATCCAGGTCAAGGGCCCGAGCGTGTTCGCGGGCTACTGGCAGATGCCCGAGAAGACGCGCGAGGAGTTCACCGCCGACGGCTGGTTCCGCACCGGCGACGTCGGGCGGCTGGACGCGCACGGCGTGCTGACGCTGATCGGCCGCAGCAAGGACCTCATCATCAGCGGCGGCTTCAACGTCTACCCGGCCGAGGTCGAGGGCTTCATCAACGACATGGCCGGCGTGGCCGAATCGGCCGTCGTGGGCGTGCCGCATCCGGACTTCGGCGAGGCCGTCGTCGCGGTCGTGGTGGCGCGCCCGGGTGCGGCGCTGGTGCCGGTGGAGATCGTCGCGGCGCTGAAGTCCGCCATCGCCAACTTCAAGGTACCCAAGCACGTGCGCGTGGTCGAGGCCCTGCCGCGCAACACGATGGGCAAGGTGCAGAAGAAGCTGCTGCGCGAGGAGCTGGCGGCGCTGTTCGCATGACCTCGACCCTGGCCGAAGGCTGGCGCGCGGCGGCCTGCCCGCGCTGCGGCGGCGCGTTCGAATGCGGCGCGGGCGCCGATCGCGCGGCGCCGTGCTTCTGCGTCTCGGTCGCGCTCGGCGCCGAGCGCCTGGCCGAACTGCGCGCGAAGTGGTCCGACTGCCTGTGCGCCGCCTGCCTGGCCGCGCTGGCGAGCGACCCGGAGCTGCCCGCATGACCGCCGACCTGCGCGCCGTCGCCGCGCTCACCCTCGATCTCGACGACACGCTGTGGCCCGTGCGTCCCACGCTCGTCGCCGCGGAGAAGGTGCTGGCCGACTGGCTGCGCGCCAACGCGCCGGCCACCGCGTACGGCACGCCGCCGGCCGCGATGCTGGCGCTGCGCGCGCAGGTCGCCGCCGAACATCCGCACTGGGGCCACGACCTCAGCGCGATCCGCCTCGAGACGATCCGCCGCGCCCTGCGCCGCCACGGCGACGACCCGGCGCTGGCCGAGGCCGCGTTCGAGGTCTTCTTCGAGGCGCGCCACGCCGTCACGCTGTACGACGACGTGCTGCCCGGACTCGAGCGGCTGGCCTCGCGCTACCGCCTCGTCGCGGTCAGCAACGGCAACGCCGAACTGCAGCGCGTCGGGCTGGGACGCTACTTCGCGGGCTCGGTGTCGGCGCGCCTGCACGGCGTGGCCAAGCCGGATCCGTCGATCTTCCTGGCCGCGTGCGCCGCGGCCGGCGCCGCGCCGGGCGCGGTGCTGCACCTGGGCGACGACCTGGACACCGACGTCGGCGGCGCGCTGGCCGCCGGCCTGCAGGCGGGCTGGATCTGCCGGCCCGACGGCGCGCATTCGAGCGCGGATCCGCGCGCCGGGGCGCATCGCTTCGCCGACTTGCTCGAAGTCGCGTCGGCGCTGGGCGTCTAGCGGCGCGATCACGAGGCTCGCCGAACGGCGGCGATCGCGACACTGACACCAAAGAAAAAGCCGACGCGAGGCCGGCTTCCGGGACTCGCTGCGCCGACGCCTTACTGCTGCACGGCGCCGCTGTCGTTCTGGTTCTGCTGGTCGGGCGGCACGCCAACCTTCGGCGGCTCGACGCCGCTGCCGACGTTCGGCGGCGCCTCCTGGTGGCCGCCGCGGCCCGCCGTGGCGGCGCTGCGGCCGAAGCCGCCGCGCAGCGCGGGCTGCGCCATCTGCGGCTGGATCTGGGGTTGCATCTGCGGCTGCATCTGGCGCGGCTGCATCTGCTGCTGCGCGGGATCGGGCTGCGAGACGGCCGCGGGCAGGCTGCCCGTCTCGGCGGCCGCGGGTTCTGGCAGCTGCAGCGAGAAGGCCGTGGGGCCGCCCTGCGGGCCGAACTCGGCGCCGCGCTTGCTCACCGCGAGCAAAGAAGTGTTGCCGTCGACCGTGGCGCCCACTCGCCAGGTGCGCGCGGGCATGTTGTCGAGCGAGACGACGGCGTAGCCGCCCTGCCCGTCGCCGGCGCGCGGGGCGATGACGCCCACGAGCTGGAAGCGCGAGCTCTCGGGCGGCGGCTGGTTCGCGGCCACGGCGGGCACCGCGACCGCGCCGAACAGGCGCACCATCGGCCCATTGGCAGCGACCGCCTGCGGCGCCTGCGCCCCGGGGGGCACCGGCTGCGTGGCAGCGAAGATCCGGATGGCCCAGAACGCGGTGGACGCCGCCACCAGGGCCCAGACGAAAAAGCCAGTCCAGCGGGAACTCATGCGCCGATTATGATTCAAGACTTGCTGGAATCGACCCATCGGGATCTTTCATGAATCAAGCCCTCGTCACACGGCGCCGGTCGCGCGGCTTCACGCTGCTCGAACTCATGGTCGTGATCGTCATCATCGGCGTGCTCGCCGCGCTGATCGCGCCCAAGGTGCTGGAGAAGGTCGGCCAGGCCAAGGTCACCGCCGCGCGCTCGGACATCAACAACCTGATGAACGCGCTGAAGATGTACAAGCTGGACAACGGCCGCTACCCGAGCCAGGACCAGGGCCTGCAGGCGCTGGTGGCCAAGCCCACCACCGGCAGCATCCCCGGCAACTGGAAGGGCTACCTCGACAAGCTGAAGGACGATCCCTGGCAGCACCCGTACCAGTACGCGAACCCCGGCACGCACGGGGAGATCGATGTGTTCAGCTTCGGCGCCGACGGGCAGCCCGGCGGTGACGGCGACGACGCGGACATCGGCTCCTGGGAGTAGGCCGCGCCGCGCCGCGGCCGGCTTCACGCTGCTGGAGCTGATGGTGGTCATGCTGATCGTGGCGGTCGCCACGGGCATGGTCACGCTGACGCTGCGCGACCGCTCGCAGAGCCAGCTCGAGACCGAGGGCGCGCGCCTGGCCGCGCTGCTGGAGTCCGCTCGCTCGCAGTCGCGCATCGTCGGCACCGAGGTGCGCTGGGCGCCGCTGGCGACCGGCGGCTTCGAGTTCCTGGGCCTGCCCGCGAAGGCCGCCAAGGAGCTGCCGACGCGCTGGCTCGAGAGCGACACCACCGCCACCGTCGTCGGCGCGCCGCAGCTGCGCCTCGGGCCCGAGCCGCTGCTGCCCGCGCAGCGCGTCGTGCTGCACCTGGACAACCGCGAGATCGCCGTCGGCACCGACGGCCTGTCGCCGTTCCAGATCGTCGACGGCAGCGCCAGGACGGCCGAGCAATGAGCATGAACGCGCCCCGCGCCGCCGCCGGCTTCACGCTGATCGAGGTGATGGTCGCGCTCGCGATCGTCGCCATCGCGCTGGCGGCCGGCTCGCGCGCGGCCAGCTCCGTCGTCGACACCTCGCAGCGGCTCAACGACGTCGTCCTCGGCCAGTGGTGCGCCGACAACCAGCTCACCGAGATGCGCCTGCTCGACCAGCTGCCCGCGGTCGGCAAGACGCCGTTCAGCTGCAGCGAGCTGGGGCGCGAGTTCAAGGGCACGGTGCTCGTCCAGCCCACGCCCAACCCGAGCTTCCGCCGCGTCGACGCCACCGTGTCCGACGACGGCGGGCGCCAGCTGGTCACGATCTCCACCGTGATGTCGCACCTATGAGCCGCCGCCGCACGAAGGGCTTCACGCTGGTGGAGGTGATGGTGGCGCTGGTGATCATGGCGCTGCTGGCGGCGCTGGCCATGCGCGGCATGGACGCGCTGATGCGCGCCAAGGAATCGGCGCTGGCGGCCACCGACCGCACGCTCAAGCTCAACACCGGCATGTCGCAGTTCGAGTACGACATGTCGCAGGTGGTGGACAGCAAGGTGCTGCCCCGCGCCATCATGTTCGACGGCGCCACGCTGCGCATCGCGCGCCGCACGCCCGACGGCATCGAGCTGGTGCTGTGGACGCTGCAGGACCGGCGCTGGCAGCGCTGGGCCAGCGCGCCGGTGATCCACATGTCCGAGCTCACCGAGGCCTGGATGCGCAGCCAGCAATGGGGCGCGATCAGCGGCAACGCGGTCACGGTGCTGGAGAACGTGGACGACTTCCAGGTCTACGTGTGCAATCCGGCCACCATCGCCACCTCGGGCTGCAGCTGGAACAACGTGCAGTCGACGCAGGGCGCCGCGAGCGGGGTCACCCAGCCCGACGGCATCCGGATCACGCTGAAGCTGCCCGAGGGCACGATCACGCGCGAGCGCGAGCTGCCGCGCTTCGGGGCATGACGCCATGACGACGCAACGCGCCCCCGTCCGCCGCCAGCGCGGCGCCGCCCTGCTGCTGGCGCTGCTGATCATGACGCTGGTGGCCACGCTGGCCGCCGGCATGGTGTGGCTGCAGTGGCGCGGCATCGAGGTCGAGACCGCCGAGCGCGCCCGCGCGCAGGCCGAGTGGCTGCTCAACGCGTCGCTCGACTGGGGCAACCTGATCCTGAAGTCCTCGATCCGCAACGGCCAGACCGAGGACGACCTCGGCCAGCCCTGGGCCACGCCGCTGGCCGAGACCAAGCTGTCGAGCTTCCTGTCGGCCGACGGCAGCCATTCGGACGACGGCGGGCCCGAGGCCTACCTGTCCGGCCAGATCACCGACGCGCAGTCCAAGTACAACCTCTACAACCTGGTGCTCGCGCCCAACGAGTCGGCGGGCGTCACGCGCACGTCGGAGATCGCGCGCCTGCAGCTGCTGCTCAACGCGCTCGGCGTCTCGCCCGACGTCGCCACCCGGATCGCGGCCGGCATGCGCGCCAGCTGGTCCGCGCAACAGCAGCAGGCGGCGGACGCCGGCACGGTCGACAGCACGAACAGCGTGCTGATGCCGATGGAAGTGGGCGACCTGGCCTGGTACGGCATCGACGCCAAGACGATCAAGCTGCTGGAACCCTTCGTCCAGATCATCCCGTTCACGGATACCAAGCCCATGCCGATCAACGCCAACACGGCGACGGCGGAAGTCCTGGTGGCCGGCTGCCCGGCCATGTCGCGCGCGCAAGCCGAGCAGGTGATCCTGCAGCGCCGGCAGAAGCCGTACACGGATGCGTCCGCCGTCCCGAAGTCCGTCAACATCTCCGCCACCATCGGCTGCACCCTCGGCGCCGAGGGCAACCAGCTCGCCGGCATCCTGTCCGTCAAGTCGCAGTACTTCGAGATCTACGGCCAGCTGCGCTACGAGCAGCACGTGATCCGCGAACGCTCCGTCGTCTATCGCAAGGACCCGTACACCCCGGTGCGGGTGCTGCGCCGCGAGCGCCTGCCGCCCGACGCCGCATGAACGGCCTCGCCCGGATACCGGGAACGCGGGATTGCCGGGCGACCCCGGGTCGCCAGGCTCGCGTTTTCCCGCAGCGCTGCGTGGCGGAAAGGCGCCGGATCCGTCACCTTCACAGGTCACAATACGCCGTTTTGCTCCCTGGCGGCACCGCCGCGCGGGGTGGCGCCCTGCGTTCACGCGCAAGCGGTAAATTCGTCTCCACACCATGTCCACGCTGATCATCCTGCTCGCGGCCCAGCCCCGGCTCGCCGACCCGTCGGCCGCCGGCCATGCCGCGCCCGCCGAGTTCGACTACGTGCTCAGCGCCGACGGCCAGCGCATGACCGACCGCGGCCGCGCCCCGGCGTCGGAACTGCCGCGGGCGGCGCTGGTGGTGGCCGTGCTGCGCCCGGGCGACGTCGCGTTCCAGCGCATCGCCATCCCCAAGGCGCCCGCGGCCCGCATGCGCGCGGCGCTGGTCGGCGTGATGGAGGAGGCGCTGCTGGAGGACGAGGACGAGGTCCACCTCGCGCTGGCGCCGGATGCCAAGCCCGGCGGCGAGCACTGGGTCGCGGTCGTCAACAAGCCCTGGCTGCGCACGCAGCTCGACGCGCTCGAGGTCGGCGACGTCGCGCTCGATCGCGCGGTCCCGTCGTGGTGGCCCGACCAGGGCATCGCCGGCCACACGTTCCGCGAGGGCGGCCCGGACGATCCGGCCCGGCTCGCCTGGCGCGACGACGCCGGCGTGCTGTGCGTGCCGCTCGCCAGCCCGGTGGCGCGCGGGCTGCTCGACGCGCTGCCCGAGGACGGCGTCGTGCGCTGGACGGCCACGCCCGACACCTCGCTCGACGCCAGCGAGTTCGTCGGCATGCCGGTGGCCTCGGTCACCGACGAGGAGCAGGCGCTGCGCGCCGCGCGCGCCGGCTGGAACCTGCTGCAGTTCGAGCTCGCGCCGCAGCGCCGCGGCGTCAAGCTGGTGCGCGACCTCGCGGCCCGCTTCGCGTTCGACCCCGCCTGGCGCGTCACGCGCCGCGGCCTGGTCGCGCTGGTGGCGATGACGCTGCTGGGCCTGAACATTCGGGCGCTGCAGGAGAACCACCGCATCGCGCAGAAGAAGGCCGCGCTCACCGCCGCCGTGGCCGAGGCCTTCCCCAACATCAAGACCCTCTACGACCCGGCCGGCCAGGCGCAGCAGCAGCTCGACCAGCTGCGCGCCGCCGCCGGCCGCCCCGGCGACGGCGACATCGAGACGCTGCTGCAGGCCGCCGAATCGGCCTGGCCGCAGGGCCATCCGCCGATCGAGACCCTGAAGTTCGAGCCCGGCCACCTGACGCTGCCCGCCTCCGGCTGGACGCCGCAGGAGATCGAGCGCTTCACGACGCAGCTGCGCGCCGCCAACGTCGACGTGCGGCCGGACTCCGGCAAGCTGCAACTGAGCCGCCGCCAGCCCTCGGCCCGGAGCAAATGAACATGAGCGCCCTCAACGACACCCGCAGCCAGCTGCTGGCCAGCTATTCGCGGCTCGACGCGCGCGAGCGCCGGATGGTCGCCGTCATCGCCATCGCGCTCGCGTTCCTGGTGCTCTGGCTGGCCCTCGTGCGGCCGGCCTGGAACACGCTGGACGCCGCGCCCGCGCTGCGCGCCCAGGCCGACGCCCAGCTGCTGCAGATGCAGGCGATCTCCGCCGAAGCCAAGCAGCTGCGCGCGCTGCCGCCAGTGGCGGCGCCCGTGGCCGAGCAGGTGCTGAAGTCGGCGACCGACGAGCTCGGCGGCAAGGCCAAGCTCGCGATGCAGGGCGACCGCGCGACGCTGTCGGTCACCGGCATCAACGGCGAGGACCTGCGCAAGTGGCTGATCCAGGCCCGCGGCGGCGCACGTGCGCGGCCGGTCGAGGCCAATCTCGTGCGCGCCGGCGACGGCTACAACGGCACGCTGGTCGTGGCGATCGGCTCGCAGCAGTGATGGCCAGGTCCGCCTCCATCGCCGCGGGAAGGTGCCACGCATGAGCGTCATCCGCCTGCGCGCCGACCGGGCCCCGCGGGGCTTCGCGCCCTCGCGGTTCTCGAAGCCGCCCGAGGAAGGCCAGGTGCGCCTGCTGCGGCGCCAGCGCCGGCTGGCGATCGTCGGCGCGGCGATCGGCCTGGTCGTGGGCGTCGTCGCGTTCCTGCCCGCCAGCCTGCTGGCCAGCGCGGTGGCGCGCGCCACCGACGGCCAGTTCCTGCTGGCCGAGGCCGAGGGCACGATCTGGAGCGGCAGCGCCATCACCGTGCTGACCGGCGGTGCCGGCAGCCACGACGCCTCGGTGCTGCCGACCCGCCTCGAATGGACACTGCGCCCGCGCCTGAACGGCGTGTCGCTGCACCTGACGCAGGACTGCTGCCTCGCGCACGGGCTCGATCTGAGCCTGCGCCGCACGCTCGACACCTGGCGCGTGGACGTCGTCGGGCCCGACGAGCGCGACAAGCCGCCCGCCGCGCCCGAGAAGGTCATGCCCGGCGGCAACGGCGCGGACGCCGCCGCGCTGGCCGCGGCCACGCCGGTGGGCCAGTGGCCGATGGGCTGGCTGGAGGGCCGCGGCTTCCCGTGGAGCACCATCCACCCCGGCGGCGTGCTGACGCTGTCCACGCGCAACCTGCAGTTCTCGCTCAAGGGCGGGCACTGGCGCACGCTGGGCAGCGCGCAGGTGGAGATCCGCCAGGCCTCGTCGCGCCTGACCACGCTCGACACGCTGGGCACCTACCGCGTGCTGATCCAGCCGGACCCGAGCACGCAGGTCCGGCCGGGCGACGGCGCGTCGCGTGCGCTGGTCTGGATCTCGACCATCGACGGCGCGCTGCTGATCGACGGCCGCGGGCTGATCGGCGCGACCGGTTTTCGCCTGCGCGCCGAGGCGCACGCGGCCCCGGGCAACGAAGCCGCTCTCGACAACTTGCTGAACCTCATCGGACGCCGCAACGGTGCGTCGTCCATCATCTCGATCGGGTGATCATGGAACGAACCTTCACTTACCGCCTGCATGCGACCTCGATCGCGATCGCCCTGCTCGCCGCGTCCGCCACGCCGCTCGTCCAGGCCGCCCCGCGCAAGGCCACGCCCGCGGCCAGCGACGCCGCGGCCGACGACGCGGCGGTGCCGACCTCGCGCGCCCGCGGCACGCCGGTGACGCTGAACTTCGTCAACGCCGACATCGAGGCCGTCTCGCGCGCCATCGGCGCCATGCTCAACCGCGACATCCTGGTCGACCCGCGCGTCAAGGGCAACATCACCGTCTACAACGACAAGCCGCAGCCTCTCGGCGAGGCCTACCGCAACTACCTGTCGGCGCTGCGCGGACTCGGCTTCACGGTGGTGGAGTCCGGCGGCTTCCTGAAGGTCGTGCCCGAGGCCGACGCCAAGCTGCAGACCGGCACGGTCTCGGTAGGCAGCCCGTCGCAGCGCGGCGACGTCGTCCTCACGCAGATCTTCCGCCTCAACTACGAGAACCCGAACAACCTGGTGGCCGTGCTGCGGCCGCTGATCACCGCCAACAACACGATCAACGCGAGCCCGGGCAACAATTCGCTGGTCATCACCGACTACGCGGACAACCTGCAGCGCCTGGGCAAGATCATCGCGGCGCTCGACCAGCCCGCCGGCGGCGAGCTGCAGGTCGTGCCGCTGAAGAACGCCGTCGCCTCCGACATCGTGCAGACGGTGCAGAAGCTGCTCGACGGCACCAGCGCGACGACGCCCGGCGTGCCCGGCCAGGCCAGCGCCGCCTCGGTGATCGTCGAGTCGCGCAGCAACTCGCTGATCGTGCGCGCGACGAACCAGGCGCGCATGGCCACGGCGCTGTCCATCATCGACAAGCTCGACCAGCCGGTGACCGGCGGCGGCCCGGCTGGCAACATCTGGGTCGTCTACCTGAAGAACTCCGACGCGGTGAAGGTCGCCGAGCTGCTGCGCGCCGCGGTGTCGGCCAACGGCGCCGGCAGCGGTGCCGGCGGCGGCGGCGGCTCCTCAGGCAGCACCGGCGGCACGTCGGCGTCCGAAGGCCGCAACGCGCCGACGCAGACCCCGAGCGCCACCGGCGGCGGCACCGGCAGCAGCGGCGCCTCGGCGCAGTCGACCACGCCGGTGGCGGCGTCGGCGCACCCGTCCACCGGCGGCCAGGTGCAGGCCGACCCGGCCACGAACTCGCTGATCATCACGGCCTCCGAGCCGGTGTACCGCCAGATGCGCCAGGTCATCGACCAGCTGGACGTGCGCCGCGCGCAGGTCTACGTCGAGTCGATGATGGTCAGCGTCGACGCGACCAAGGCCGCCCAGGCCGGCATCCAGTGGCAGGGCCTGTTCGGCGCGGGCCAGTCCTACATCGGCGGCGGCACCAACTTCAGCAGCTCCAGCGGCGCGGGCAACATCATCAACCTGGCGGCCACGGGCGGGACGCTGTCCACGACCACCACGACCGGCAGCACGTCGACCACGACGACGACCCCGTCCAGCCTGGTCAGCGGCGGCCTGAACATCGGCTTCGTGCCCAAGATCAACGGCATCTACACGCTGGCGGCGCTCGCCAACTTCCTCGAGACGAACGCCGGCGGCAACGTGCTGGCCACGCCCAACATCGTCGCGCTCGACAACGAGGAAGCCAAGATCGTCATCGGCCAGAACATCCCGCTGACCACCGGCAGCTACACCAATACCAGCGGCAACTCCAGCACGGTGAACCCGTTCCAGACCGTCGAACGCCAGGACATCGGCATCACGCTGCGCATCCGCAGCCAGATCGGCGAGAACGGCACCGTGCGCATGACGGTGTACGAGGAGAATTCCGCCATCGACCCGAACTTCGCGACCAACCAGATCACCACCAAGACCTCGGTGGAGACCTACATCACCGTCGACGATGGCGCGATGGTGGTGCTCGGCGGCCTGACGCGCGACGAATACGGCGACACCACCAACGGCGTGCCGCTGCTGTCCAGCATCCCCGTCATCGGCAACCTGTTCAAGAGCTCCTCCCGCACGCGCCACAAGCAGACGCTGATGCTGTTCCTGCGCCCGATCGTCATGCGCGACCAGAGCGACTCGAACAAGCTGACCGTCGACCGCTACAACGCCATCCGCGAACAGCAGCAGAGCTTCCAGCCGGACAAGAGCTGGGTGATGCGCATCAACGACACGCCGGTCGTCCCGCAGGTCAAGCCCGACACCCAGGTCGACCCGAGCGTGCCGCGCGATCCCGAGACCGAGTCGCTGAGGCTGCCCAACGCCGCCCCCGTGCCCGACATGCGCCGCGTGCCCGCCGCGCCGGTGGCGCCGCTGATCCCGGTCAAGCCCGCGCCCAGCCCGGCGCCGGGCACGACGCAGCCTTCGGCCCCGGCGCCCGCGCCGGCCGCGTCGCAGCCGCAGTAACGCATCAGGGAGGCCGACCATGGGCGCACGCCATCCCCTGCCCTACGCCTGGGCCAAGACGTATTCGGTGCTGATCGAGGACGACGGCCGCGAGCGCGTGCTGCACGTCAGCGACGGCACCTCGCGCCAGGCGCTCGCCGAGGTGCTGCGGCTGCACGCCGTCGACCGCATCGAGCGCGAGGCGCCGGCGGCGCTGCAGACGCGCATCGCGCAGGCCTACTCCGGCGGCCAGGGCAGCGCGGCGTCGGTCGTCGGCGAAGTGGAGAGCGCGGTCGACCTGTCGCGCATGATGCAGGAGCTGCCGGCGGTCGAGGACCTGCTGGAGGCCTCCAACGACGCGCCCATCATCCGCATGCTCAACGCGCTGTTGACCCAGGCGGCCAAGGACGGCGCGAGCGACATCCACATCGAGCCCTACGAGCGCAGCTCCAGCGTGCGCTTCCGCGTCGACGGCACGCTGCGCGAGGTGGTGCAGCCGAACAAGGCGCTGCACGCGGCGCTGATCTCGCGCCTGAAGATCATGGCCGAGCTCGACATCTCCGAGAAGCGCCTGCCGCAGGACGGCCGCATCTCGCTGCGCATCGGCGGCCGCGCGATCGACGTGCGCGTCTCGACGCTGCCGTCCGCGCACGGCGAGCGCGCGGTGCTGCGTCTGCTGGACAAGGGCGAGCAGAAGTTCAGCCTCGAGTCGCTTGGCATGAGCGGCGACGTGCTCGACAAGTTCAATCGCCTCGTGCAGCAGCCGCACGGCATCGTGCTGGTCACGGGCCCGACCGGCTCCGGCAAGACGACCACGCTGTACGCCTCGCTGACGCGCCTGGACACCCGCACCTCCAACGTGCTGACCGTGGAGGACCCGGTCGAATACGAGCTGGCCGGCATCGGCCAGACGCAGGTCAACCCGAAGATCGACCTCACCTTCGCCAAGGCGCTGCGCGCGATCCTGCGCCAGGACCCGGACGTGGTGATGATCGGCGAGATCCGCGACTTCGAGACCGCGCAGATCGCCATCCAGGCCTCGCTGACGGGCCACCTGGTGCTCGCCACCGTGCACACCAACGACGCGCCGTCCACCGTCGCCCGCCTGATCGACATGGGCGTCGAGCCCTTCCTGCTCAGCTCGTCGCTGCTGGGCGTGCTGGCGCAGCGCCTGGTGCGCAAGCTGTGCGAGTACTGCAAGCGCGAGGACGAGCACCACCGCTGGCACCCGGTCGGCTGCGAGCACTGCGCCAACTCGGGCTACAAGGGCCGCACCGGCGTCTACGAGCTGATGGTGGTCGACGAGACGGTGCAGTCGCTGATCCACGGCCGCGCGGCGGAGCAGGAGCTGGTCAAGGCGGCCGTCGCCAACGGCATGCATTCGATGCGCGAGGACGGCGAGCGGCTCGTCGCCGAAGGCATCACGTCGCTGGAAGAAGTGGTTCGCGTGACGCGCGACTAGACAAGCCATGCCCGCATTCAAGTACGAGGCGCTCGACGCCAACGGCAAGTCGTCCAACGGCATCGTCGAGGCCGAGTCGGCCAAGGCCGCGCGCACGCACCTGCGCGGGCTGCAGCTGGTGCCGCTGGGGCTGACGCCGGTGGCGGTGGTCGAGTCGGCCGAGAAGCGCTCGCTGTTCGCGCGCAAGACCTTCTCGTCGTCCGGCCTGGCCGTATGGACGCGCCAGCTGGCCGGCCTCGTGGCCGCGGGCCTGCCGCTGGAGCGCGCGCTGACGGCGCTGGCCGACGAGGCCGAGGAGCAGCGCCAGCGCGACCTGATCGCGCACCTGCGCAGCGAGGTCAACGGCGGCTCGACGTTCGCGCGCGCGCTCGGCAGCGTGCCGCGCGAGTTCGACGAGGTCTACCGCGCCGTCGTCGCCGCGGGCGAGCAGAGCGGCGCGCTGGGCCGCGTGCTGGAGCGCCTGGCCGACGACCTGGAGGAGCGCCAGGCGCTCAAGGGCAAGCTGGTCGGCGCGATGCTGTATCCGGCCATCGTCTCGGTGATCGCGGTCATCATCGTCACCTTCCTCGTCACCTACGTCGTGCCGCAGGTGGCCTCGGTGTTCGCCAGCAGCAAGCACGCGCTGCCCTTCCTGACCTCGATGATGCTGGCCATCAGCGCCTTCGTGCGCCAGTGGGGCCTGCTGGGCGCCGCGGTGCTGGTCGCCGGCGGCATCCTGTTCAGCGCGGCCTTGCGCCAGCCCGCGTTCCGGCTGCGCTTCGACGCCACCTTCCTGACGCTGCCGCTGGCCGGGCGCCTCGCGCGCGGCTACAACGCGGCGCGCTTCGCGGGCACGCTGGCGATGCTCGCGGGCGCCGGCGTGCCGATCCTGAAGGCGTTGCAGGCGGCCGCCGAGACGCTGGGCAACCACGCGCTGCGCGCCGACGCGATGGACGCGCTGGTGCAGGTGCGCGAAGGCGCGCCGCTGGCGTCGGCCCTGGCCGCGCACAAGCGCTTCCCAGGCCTGCTGGCCATGTTCGCCCGCCTGGGCGAGCAGACCGGCCAGTTGCCCGTGATGCTCGATCGCGCCGCGCGCCAGCTCGCCAACGAGGTGCAGCGCCGCGCGTTCGCGCTGGCCACGCTGCTGGAGCCGCTGCTGATCGTCGCGATGGGCGCCGTCGTGCTCGTGATCGTGCTGTCGGTGCTGCTGCCGATCATCCAGCTCAACGACTTCGTGAAGTAGCCGGGGCACGCGCCCCGCTTCGAAAAGGCCGCGACCGGGAGGTCGCGGCCTTTCCTCCACGTCCGGGTATCGATACCCTATTTTCGGTATTGACCGATATTCAAGCAGTCCATCTGGAACTGTTAAGTATTACCAGTTTTCGAACTGGACAGAACCACAAGGAACTCCTGCAAGCACCGCGCAGATTGCCCATCAAATGCTGCGATGCACCGGTGAAAGCTTCTGTCTCACCCAGGAATGGCCGAGTGTTCCGTGAATTCGCGTGGTTCCAGCTCGACAGCCAGACCTCGGCGAAACCGGCTTCGCGCCGCGCATGAACATATTGATCAGTTATTTCGTGAATCAACTGGTCTTTTAGTGGTTATCCACCATGTCGATTTCATGACCAAGGCTTACGCTGCCTCCCGATCCGAAAGAGGCTAGTCGCCGGCGCTCCCGACATCCCGACCACTCGCTGCGACCTTCCCGCGGATCGAAGCCGGCGTCCCGACTGCAAGGAGACGCCCCCCAGCCCGAAAGCAGGAGAAACAGAGCATGTCCACGAACGAAGCCCAGCAGAAGAAGCTGAAGATGCTGGCCGCCCTCTCGGCGGCGGTCGCATCGACGGTTCCCGCGGCCGCGATGGCCGCCAACCCGCCCAACTGTTCCGCCTGGAACTCGACCACCGCCTACACGGCCGGCGCCGTGGTCGTCGACCAGTCCAAGACCTACACCGCCAACTGGTGGACGCAGGGCCAGGAACCTGTGAACAACAACGGCGGCGCCGGCAGCGGCCAGCCCTGGACGCTGTCCAGCGGCTGCTCGACCACGCCGCCGCCCCCGCCGACGCCGACTCCCCCGCCGCCGCCCACCCCGACGCCGCCTCCGCCGAGCCCCACGCCGGCCCCGGCGCCCGGCTCGGTCACCTACGGCCCGTACAAGGACATCACGGTCAGCATGAACTGGAACACCAACGTCATCTCGACGGCGGTGACGGGCACGCTGTCGCCGGTGCTCGGCGTCAAGCCGGCCAAGCTCAAGATGATCACCTGGGCCTTCGCCACCGGCGCCTGCGGCAGCGAGAACTGGGGCGGCCTGCAGGCCGCCGCGGTGGCCTCGGCCAACGTGCAGAACTTCGTCAGCGCCGGCACGAAGTACATCGTCTCGACCGGCGGCGCCGCGGGCTCGTTCACATGCGCCAACGACACCGACTTCGAGACCTTCGTCAACCGCTACGCCTCGTCCAGCCTGGCGGGCATCGACTTCGACATCGAGGCCGGCCAGTCGTCCGCCGACATCGACAACCTGGTCGCGCGCGTCAAGGCCTCGCAGTCCAAGCACCCCGGCCTGCGCTGGAGCTTCACGCTGGCCACGCTCGGCGGCAACGCGTCGCAGAGCCTGGGCTCGATGGGCGTGACGGTGATGAACTCGATCAAGTCGCACGGCCTGACCGGCTACATCATCAACCTGATGGCGATGGACTACGGCAGCGCGATCGCCTCGAACTGCACGTTGAACTCCAGCGGCAAGTGCGACATGGGCAAGTCGGCGATCCAGTCGGCGGTGAACCTGCACAACTACTGGGGAGTGCCGTACTCGCAGATCGAGATCACGCCGATGATCGGCGGCAACGACGCCACCGACGAGACGTTCTCGATCGCGGACGCCGCCACGCTGAGCAGCTGGGTCAAGGCCAACGGCGTCTCGGGCATCCACTTCTGGTCGCTCGACCGCGACGTCGACTGCGCGCCCGGCTACGCCTCGGCCACCTGCAACAGCTACGGCTCCGCCGGCACCTGGGGCTTCACCAACGCGTTCATCAGCGACCTCGGCCTCTGAGACGCATGCGCCTCGCTCGCGTCGCGCGCGCGTGACGCGAGCGAACCGACGGCCGGCCCGCCCTCCGCGATCCGGCCGTCGGCGCTTCACATCGACCAACACTTCGCACGAGGAACAGGACATGACCCGTCCCGAATCCCGCAATCCGCAGCGCGCCGGCGCGCTGCATCGGCTGGCTGCGCTGAGCGCGGCCGTCGCCGCCGGCGCGGCGCTCGCGCCGCTGTCCGCCGCCGCGGCCACCGTCGAATGCCAGAGCTGGGTGTCGACGATCGCCTACGTCGGCGGCGACACCGCGATCCGCAACGGCACGAGCTACAAGGCCAACTGGTGGACGCAGGGCCAGGATCCGGCCACCAACAACGGCGGCGCCGGCAGCGGCCAGCCGTGGACCGTGATCTCGAGCTGCAGCTCGACGCCGACGCCATCGCCCGCGCCGACCCCGGCGCCGACTCCCGCACCGACGCCCGCGCCAACGCCTGCACCGACGCCCGCCCCCACGCCGGCCCCGACCCCGGCGCCGACGCCGTCCCCCACGCCCGCGCCGGCGCCCTCGGGCCACTGGCTGGTCGGCTACTGGCACGACTTCACCAACCCGTCGGGCAACGCCTATCCGATCTCGCAGGTGAGCAACGACTGGGACGTGATCATCGTCGCCTTCGCCGACAACGCCGGCAGCGGCAACATCAGCTTCACCGTCGATCCGAACGCGGGCACCGAGGCGCAGTTCATCGCCGACGTCGCCGCCAAGCGCAAGGCCGGCAAGAAGGTCGTGCTGTCGGTGGGCGGCCAGAACGGCTCGATCTCGCTGGACAACGCGACGATGGTCACCAACTTCGTCAACAGCGCCTACGCGATCATCCAGAAGTTCGGCTTCGACGGCATCGACCTGGACCTCGAGACCGGCGTGTCGCAGAACACCGCGCTGCAGACAAACCTCGTCGCCGCGATGCAGCAGCTCAAGGCCAAGGTGGGCTCGTCGTTCTATCTGTCGATGGCGCCCGAGCACCCGTACGTGCAGGGCGGCTACGTCGCCTACGGCTCGATCTGGGGCGCCTACCTGCCCATCATCGACGCGCTGCGCAACGACCTCACCGAGATCCACGTGCAGTACTACAACAACGGCGGCTTCACCTACGACAACGCGAGCAACCAGCAGGTGTCGGAAGGCACCGTGGACGGCCTCGTCGCGGGCAGCCTGATGCTGATCGAGGGCTTCAGCGTGTCGTACGGCACCGGCTGGCACTTCAACGGCCTGCGCCCCGACCAGGTGGCGTTCGGCGTGCCGTCCGGCAGCAGCTCGGCCAACACCGGCTTCGTCACGCCGACGGTCGTCGCCAACACGCTGAACTGCCTGACGAAGCTGACCGGCTGCAACACCATCAAGCCCGCCAAGGCCTACCCGACCTTCCGCGGCGCGATGACCTGGTCGATCAACTGGGACAGGCACGACGGCTACAACTTCTCGGTGCCGACGCGCGCAGCGCTGAACGCGTTGCCGTGACCGTCCGGCGGCCCCGCGCACGCCGGGCACGCGTGGCGCGCGGGCCGCGCGGGATCGCAGGAAATCCCCGCCGCAGGCTCACCGGGCGAGCCCGCGGCGCGCCTATGATCCGGCCATGCCCACCTCCCTCGACGGGCGACTCGTCGTCGCCATCTCCTCGCGCGCGCTGTTCGACTTCGAGGAGGAGAACCGCGTCTTCGAAGGCAACGACGACCGCGCCTACATGCAGCTGCAGCTCGACCGCCTGGACGTGCCCGCGCGCCCCGGCGTCGCGTTCTCGCTGGTGCGCAAGCTGCTGCAGTTCCGCGATCCGGCGCCGCGCGTGGAGGTCGTGATCCTGTCGCGCAACGACCCGGTCTCGGGCATGCGCGCGTTCCGGTCGGCGCGGCACTACGGCCTGCCGATCGAGCGCGGCACGTTCACGCGCGGCCGCAGCCCGTGGCGCTACCTGCGGCCGCTCGGCGCGCACCTGTTCCTGTCGGCCAACGACGAGGACGTGCGCTCCGCGCTCGAGGCCGGCGTGCCCGCGGCGCGCGTGTTCCCGCATGCGGCGCGCGCGTCCGACGCCCATCCGCACGAGGTGCGCATCGCGTTCGACGGCGATGCCGTGCTGTTCTCCGACGAGGCCGAGCGCGTGTTCCAGGCCGAGGGGCTGGACGCGTTCCAGGCGCACGAGGTCTCGCACTCGACCACGCCGCTCGCGCCGGGCCCGTTCAAGCCGCTGCTGGACGCGCTGCAGCTGCTGCAGCGCTCGTCCACCGAGGCGATGAAGGTGCGCACCGCGCTCGTGACGGCGCGCAGCGCGCCGGCGCACGAACGCGCGATCCGCACGCTGATGGACTGGCAGATCGAGGTCGACGAGGCGATGTTCCTCGGCGGCCTGCCCAAGGGCGAGTTCCTGCGCGAGTTCGAGCCCGACTTCTTCTTCGACGACCAGACGCGCCACGTCGAGAACGCGGCCCCGCACGTGCCCTCGGGCCACGTGGCGGCCGGCATCGCCAACGCCTGAGACGCGGGCGCGGCGACCGCGGTCGAAGCCTGCGGACGTTCAGACGTGGGATAGGCCCCCCCGGTGTGTCGCGCCGCGCGCGAGCCCCCGATAAACTGCGGTGAAATCGGGAGGAACGGCGATGCTGATGCCCGTTCGCGCAGCCGGCGCGCTGATGCTGGCGAGCTTGATCCTGCCGCTCTGCACGCGAGCGCAGGCGCCGGCCCCGCATGTCGACGCGGCGAAGATGCAGGCGGCGGCCCACGTGATGGCCGCGGAGCACGCGCTCGCGCCCGAATCCGCCGCGAGCGCCGCGGAAAGGGCGCAGCAGCTGGAGCAGCGGGCGCTGCGACTGCGCACCGAGGCGGACCAGCTCCAGGCAAGCGCCGCGCACTCGGAGCCGCCGTTCGCGGCCAGCCTGCTCAAGACCGCCCAGGACAAGCGCATCCAGGCGCAGAAGCTGGAAAGCGAGGCGTCGCAGCTGCGCCAGGCGATCCGCGACGCGGCCGCCAAGGCCGACAAGCTGGCCACGGGCGGCGGCCTGCCCGGCAAGGGCTTGCCGCAGGAGGTCGAGCACGCCATCGCGCCGCCGATCCCGCTCCCGATCCAGCCCGCCGGCGGCACGGGCGCAGCCCCGCCCACGGTCGAACTCCAGAAACCCGCGCCGCCACCACCGCCGCCGCCGTCGCCGCCCGCCACGCACGAGGCGGCCCCCGCGCCGTCGCCTGCGCCGCCCGGAGCCGCCGCGGATTTCGCCGCGGAGGCCACGCAGGTCGGCGAACTCGTCACCGGCAGCGCCGCCGTCGCCGCACCCGCCAGCGGCAAGGTCGGCACGCCCTTCAGCGTCTACCTGCGCGTCTCGCCGGACAAGCTGCAGTCCCTGCTGCGAAGCCTCAAGGCCGATCACCCGGAAGACACGACCCTCAAGGGCAAGGAGGGCGTCAAGCTGGCGCCCGAGATGATCGCGAGCGTCACCGGCTTCGACTTCGACGTCTCTCCGCCGGGCGACCAGACCCAGGCCGTCAGTTCGACCGACGCCACCACCTGGTCGTGGGAGATCAACCCGACCCGGGCGGGCGTGATCAAGCTGAACTTCGCCCTCTACGGCACGCTGTACGTCAACGGCAAGCCGCTCCCGCGGAAGCTGTACGACTACCAGCAGGCGGTGCAGGTCGCGATCAGTCCAGCCGGCTTCATCGAGCAGAACTGGCAATGGCTGGTGACGACGCTCGCGTTGCCGGCCATCGGGGCGGCCTGGGCGTTCTTTCGCCGGTCGCGGAACGCCACGGGCGAGCCACGACGACCCGGCCTTGCCGGCAAGCGGGGGCGGGCGGGCTAGCCGCAGGCGTGACCCGCCATGTCAGCGTGTCGCGACGCCGGGGAACGGCGGGTTGCGCCTGCGGCCAACCCGCCCTACGCCAGCGCCGCAGGCGGCGTCACGGGTGCAGCGTCGGACACGGCGCCCGCCGGCGGCGGCAAGCTCGCGCGCAGCGCGTCGGCCGTCAGCGGCTCCGGCACGTGGTAGTGGAAGCCCTGGGCCCAGTCGACGCCCAGCTCGCGCAGCAGCGCTGCCACGGCCTCGGTCTCGACGAACTCGGCCACCACCGGCTTCTTCAGCAGGCGCGCCATCTCGGTCATCGAGCGCACCATGCCGCCGTGCACGAGGTCGGTGTCCATGTCGCGCACGAACATGCCGTCGATCTTGATGGTGTCGAACGGCAGCTGGCGCAGGTACGTGAAGGACGCGAAGCCCGAGCCGAAGTCGTCGAGCGCGAAGCGGCAGCCCAGGCGGTGCAGCGCCTGCATGAACTCGCCGGCGCTCTGGATGTTGACGATGGCCGAGGTCTCCGTGATCTCGAAGCACATCAGGCGACCGGGCACGGCGAACTCGTGCAGCGTGTCGGCCACGTATTGCGCCAGGCCCGGCTCGCGGATCGACACGGCCGACAGGTTGATGGCGACCTGGTCGATGCGGTCATGCGCCTCGGGCATCGAGCCGAGCAGTTGCGCGACCTCGCGGATCATCCAGCGATCGAGCTGGCCGACCAGGTGGTAGCGCTCGGCCGGCGCGATGAACAGGCTGGGCAGCACCAGCTTCTGGCGGCGCGGGTCCCACAGCCGGATCAGCGTCTCGATGTGCAGCCCGTGCGCGCGGCCGTCGGCGGCCGCGGCCAGCGGCGTCAGGCGCTGGAACCAGGCGCGGAACTCGTTGCGCTTCAACGCGTCGACCAGCACCAGCGCCCAGTTGACGGACTCGCGGTGGCCGTCGCCCTCCAGCAGCGACGAGTCGTGCACGCGGATCGAGCCGCGGCCCTCGCGCTTGGCGAGGTAGGCGGCCTCGTCGGCCACCAGCATCAGCTGGTCGAACGAGACGATGTCGCGTCCGATGCGCACCACCGCCACCGCCGCGGCCATCTTGAAGCTGCGCTCCTCCCACATGAACTCGAACTCGGCGAGCTGGTCGAGGATGCGGCGGGCCAGCGCGGGGCCGCCGTCGGGGCCGCGGTCCTCGAGCACCACGCCGAACTTGTCGCCGCCCAGGCGCGCGAAGAAGTCGGTGCGCTCCAGCAGGCCCGCGACGACCTCTGCGAACTGGCGCAGCAGCTCGTCGCCCGCGATGCAGCCGCAGGTCTCGTTGACGAGGCGGAACTGGTCGATGTCGATCAGCAGGAAGACGGCGTCGCACTCGGCGCGCTGCACGCGGGCCAGCAGCTCGGAGACGTGGGCGTCGAGCGCGCCGCGGTTGTACAGGCGGGTGACGAAGTCGTGCGTCGCCAGGTAGTTCAGGCGATCCTGCATGTAGCGCCGCTCGTTGATCTCCTGGCGCAGGTGGCGGTTGGCGATCGTGAGTTCGGCGGTGCGCTCGCGCACCTTCTCCTCGAGGCCGTGGTTGAGCTCGCGCAGCTGGTCGAGCAGGTTGCGGCGCTCGAGCTGGTAGCGCACGCGGGCCCGCACCTCGTCGGCGTTGATCGGCTTGGAGATGTAGTCGCTGCCGCCGGCGGCGAAGCCCTGGCTGACGTCGTCGGTGCGGGCGGTGACGAAGACGACGGGGATGTCGGCGGTCGCGGGATCGGCCTTCAGGCGGCGGCACACCTCGAAGCCGTCCATGCCCGGCATCATCACGTCCAGCAGCACCAGGTCGGGGCGGCCGCGCGCGGCGAGTTCGAGCGCCCGGGCGCCGGACGTGGCCGCCATCAGCTCGCAGCGCTCGTCGGCCAGCGTGGCGCTGAGCACGTCGATGTTGTGCGGCGTATCGTCGACGATCAGGATTTTCGACACTCTTGCGGACACCACCACGCACTCCCGCTTGATCCGCCGGACGCCCCGCGCGGTCTGACCGGAGTGTAAACACATGTTCCAAGACGGCCGGCCCGGTTTCCACCCGGATCGTGCAATGCGACACGCCCGCGAGTACGCCGCGCAACCCGGTTCCGGCCGGCGTCGCTCAGTCCGCGGCCGGCCGAACCATCGTTGCGCCGGACTCCAGCTGCGCCAGCAGCGCGCCGACGCGCTCCTCCAGCAACTGGAAGTCGTAGGCCTGCGCGGCGTCGTCGAACGACTGCCAGCGCGCGCGGCCGATCGCCTCCGGCGCGATCGCCTCCATCTGCCGCGCCACCGCCGCGAGCTCGCCGCGCGAGGCCGCCGCCGCCAGCGCGCGCAGCTGGTCGCGCACGCCCGGCGCCAGGCCCGCGGCCAGCGGCGCCGCGGCGGCGTCGTCGGCCTCGTGCGCCGGGGCCGCTGGCCGCAACCGGACGCCGGCGTGGTCGACCAGCGCGCGATAGACCTCGTGGAACGGATAGGGCTTGCCGATGAAATCCTGGAATCCGGCCTCGATGTAGAAGCGGCGCTCGTGCTCCAGGCTGGATGCCGACACCGCCACCACCGGCAGCTCGCGCGTGGCCGGATCGGCACGCAGGCGCTCGATCATCTCGACGCCGTCCATGTTGGGCATGCGGATGTCGCTGAAGACGATGTCGAAACGCTCCGAGCGGCAGCGCGCGAGGCCCTCGCGGCCGTCGACGGCCTGCGCCACGCTGCAGCCGGCGCGGCGCAGCAGGTCGACCAGCACCTCGCGGCTGTGCGGGTCGTCCTCGATCACGAGCACCGCGCACGGCGTGGACTCGTCCAGCACCTGCGCGCCGGCGCCGACCGGCGCGCCCGCCTCCGGCAGCCGGCCCGCGGGCAGCGGCAGCCAGAACCGCACCTGCGTGCCCTCGCCCGGCGTGCTGGCGACGGCGAGGTCGCCGCCCATCGCGCGGGCCATGTCGCGCGACAGCGCCAGGCCCAGGCCGGTGCCGCCCTTCTCCTGGCCGGCCGTGCCCTGGCGAAACGGCACGAACAGGCCGGCGAGATCCTCGGGCGCGATACCCGGGCCGGTGTCGCTCACCTCGAACCAGATGCGCTCGGCCTGCGCCGGGTCGCGCCACACGTGCAGCCCGACGTGGCCGCGCTCGGTGAACTTCAGCGCGTTTCCCAGCAGGTTGGCGACGATCTGGCCCACCTTGTTGCGGTCGCCCTCGACCACCGCCGGCGCGGCCAGCGCGAGCTCGGCCTGCAGGGCCAGGCCCTTGGCGCGGGCATGGGCGCCGTACAGCGCGTCGAGCTCGCGCAGCTCCTGCAGCAGGTCGAACGGCGCGCGCAGCACGTGCAGGCTGCCCGACTCGATCTTGGCGAGGTCGAGGACGTCGTTGATCAGCCCCAGCAGCCGGTTGCCCGCGCCGTGGATGACGCGCAGCCGCGACTGCGTCTCCCCGGGCAGCTTGCGGTCGGCCATCAGCAGCTGCGTGAACCCGAGCACCGCGTTCAGCGGCGTGCGGATCTCGTGGCTCATGTTGGCCAGGAACACGCTCTTGCTGCGGTTGGCGCGCTCGGCCTCCTCCTTGGCGGCCTCGAGCGCGGCGATCATGCGGCGCCGCTCGCTGACGTCGCGCAGCACGGCCTGCAACAGCCGCTGGCCGTCGTGGCGGAACAGGCTGATGGTGATCTCGGCGTCGAACGGCGTGCCGTCCAGGCGGCGGCAGCGCCACTCGAAGGTGCGCATGCCGCCCTGCTTGATGGCGGCCAGGTGGCGCGCCATCTCGTGCGCGGAGTCCTGGCCGTCGGCCGAGAACGCCTGCATGGGCCGGCCCAGCGGGCCGTCGGGCGCGCCGGCGCCCAGCATCTCGGCGGCGCGCCGGTTGCAGTCGACGACCACCCCGCGGCGGATGATCACGATCGCGTCGCCGGCGGTCTCGAAGGTGGCGCGGAAGCGCGCCTCGCTGGTCTTGAGCGCGAGGTTGGCGGCGTGGATCTCGGTCATGTCGCGCGCGACGCCGACGACGCCGATCACCTCGCCATGATCGTCGCGCACGGCGGTCTTCGTGACCTCGAGATGGCGCTCGCCGCCGCCGGCGGCCGAGTGCTCGGTCTCCAGGAACACCAGCGGCTCGGCGGCCGCGAGCGTCGCGCTGTCCTGCGCGGCGTAGTGCGCGGAGCGCTCCGACGCGTCCATCTCGAAGTCGGTCCGGCCCAGCACCTCGGCCTCGACGACTCCCTGGAAGCGCTCGAACTCCGCGTTGACGGCCAGGTAGGCGCCGGCGCGGTCCTTCATCCACACCTGCTCTGGCAGGCTGCGCAGCAGCGCGCGCAGCCGCGCCCGGTGCACCAGCAGGTACTCGCGCGACTCGCGCAGCAGCAGCTCGGCGCGCTCGCGCTCGGCCACCTCCACCGACAGCTTGAAGTTGGCCTGGCCGAGGCGCTGCACCGCGTCGATCACGCTGCGGCGCGAACGCCAGCCGCCCAGCGCGGCGGCCACCAGCGCGATCGCGCCGGCGCCGGCCAGCGCCATCAGCGCGAAGGCGAAGCCGCGCTCGCGCTCGAGGTCCAGCACCTCGGGCACGCCCTGCGACACGTAGACGTCCAGGCCCTCGCGATCCATGTGCCGCCGCACCAGCACCTGCGGCGCGGGTTCGTCGCCGACGCGCTGCAGCGCGCCGGGGTTCGCGGCGTCCCAGGGCTCGATGAGCAGCACGGGCAGCGCCTCCGAGCGGTAGCGCGCCACCCGCTCGGCCGGCGTGAGCTGGAACACGCGCGCGCCGGCAAGGGCCTGCAGCAGCAGCTGCGGATCCTGCGACATGGTCACCACGCCCAGCGCATCGACCACGAACGCGCCCTCGTGCCCCACCATCGCTGCCAGCGAGCGCGTGTTGCGCTTGACGACCACCACGCCGGCGAAACGGCCGCCGTCCTCGATGGCCGCCGCGAAATACATGCCCGGGATGCCGGTGGCCTTGCCCACGGCGAACGCACGCGCGCCGTGCTCGTCGCGCGCCTGCCGGAAGAACGCCGCGTCGGTGAGGTGCTGGCCGATCACGCTGCCCGCGCTGCGGAAGTCGCTGGCGGCGATGCAGTTGCCGGCGTCGTCGAGCACGTAGACGAGGTCGGCGCCGAGCTCCTGGGCCGACGCCGCCAGGAAGTCGTCGAGCGCCGCGAGTCCGGTCTGCGCCCGCAGCCGCGCGCGCAGCGCGTCCACCGGCTCGCCGACCCGCGCCGCGCCCGGCCCCGCGGCGCCGACGGCCCGGCGCAGGTCGGGCAGGCGAGCGAGCGTGCGGGCGACGCCGTCCAGCTGCGCCAGGCCCTGGCGCAGGCCGTCCTCGACCAGCATCTCGTTCGCGTTCGCCCGCGCGGTGGCCGACACGACGACGCTCGCCACGCGCGCCTCGTGGTGGCGCGTGTTGAGCCACCACGCCACGGCCGTCCACGCCAGCATCAGCATCAGCACGACCAGCGCCCAGCGGCGCGCCCACGGCGTGCGCAGCACGGCGCGGACGTCGCGCTCGGCCTCGGGCGGCACGTACGGCGGGATCGACGAATCGAGGGGCTGCGCCGGCGCCCCCGGGGCCGTCATGCGCTCGCCCCCTTCAGCACCAGGCCCTCGTCGTCGTCGCCGGCCATGTCGTGGGCGAGCGCCGCGCGCACGCGGCCCTCCAGCGTGGTGAAGTCGTACTGGCGCAGGTCGGCCTCGAGCAGCGCGAGCAGGCCGTCGGGCAGCGCCCGCGACGGCGCCGCGGCGAGCGCGGCCAGCTGGTCGCGCACCTGGGTCATCGAGCCGGACGCGGCGCCGTCGGCCAGCGCCGCCAGCTGCGCGCGCACGACGCTGCGCTGCACGACGCCGGCCGCCGCGATCGCGTCGCGCTGCAGCCGATCGACGACCTCCGCCGCGCTCGCGAACCCGGCCGCGGGCTCCGGCTCCTCGGGCGCCAGCGGCACCAGCCGGGCACCAGCGTGCTGCACCAGCATCTCGTGGATCGCGCTGAACTGGTAGGGCTTGCCGACGAAGTCGTGGAAGCCGTGCTCGACGTAGTAGCGCCGCTCGTGCTCCAGGCTGGACGCCGACACCGCGATCAGCGGCAGGCCGTGCGTGCGCTCGTCGGCGCGCAGCGCCTGCAGCATCTGCAGCCCGTCCACGCGCGGCATGCGGATGTCGGTGAAGACGATGTCGTAGGGCGCGTCGGCGGGCCGGGCGCGGCAGGCGGCCAGGCCGGCCTCGCCGTCGACGGCGGCGTCGACCTCGCAGCCCGTCTCGCGCAGCAGCGTCACCAGCACGTCGCGGCTGTACGGGTCGTCCTCCACCACCAGCGCGCGCAGCGAGGTGCCGGGCGCGAGGCGCTGGCCGCCTGCCAGGCCCGCGGCCGGCACGCCGGCGGGGTCGGCCTCGGCCATCGGCAGGCGCAGCCGCACGGTGGTGCCGCGGCCCTTGGCGCTGGCCACCACCAGCTCGCCGCCGAGCGCCTGCGCGATGTGGCGCGACAGGTTCAGCCCCAGCCCGGTGCCGCCCTTGTCGGCGCCGGCGGCGCCCTGGCGGAAGGCGGTGAACAGGTCGGCGACCTCCTGTTCGTCCATGCCCGGCCCCGTATCCTCGACCTCGACCACCGTGTCGCCGCCGGCGCGCCACGCGCGCAGCACGATGCGGCCCGCGTCGGTGAACTTCAGCGCGTTGCCCAGCAGGTTCAGCACCACCTGGCCGAACTTCGCGCGGTCGGTGACGAACGCGCAGTCGGTGTCCAGGTCGACGTCCAGCTTCAGCAGCAGGCCCTTGGCCTCGGCGCGCGGCTCGAACAGCGAGAAGATCTCGCCGAGCTCGTGGCGCAGGTTCATCGGCGCCAGGTGCACCTGCAGCGCGCCGGCCTCGATCTTGGCGAGGTCCAGCACGTCGTTGATCAGGCCCAGCAGGCGCTGGCCCGCGGCGTGGATCACGCGCAGCCGCTCGCGCGTCTCGGGCGCCTGGCGGCGGTCCTCGATCAGCAGCTGCGTGTAGCCCAGCACGGCGTTGAGCGGGGTGCGGATCTCGTGGCTCATGTTGGCGAGGAACTGCGACTTCGCGCGGCTCGCCGCCTCGGCGTGCTGGCGCGCGTCCTGCAGCAGCGCCTCGGTGCGGCGATGGCCGTCGACCTCGTCGCGCAGGCGTTCGTTGGTGTTCGCGAGGTCGCGCGTGCGGGCCTGCACCTGGGATTCGAGCTGGTCGCGCGCGTCCTGCATCACCTCGTCGCGGCGGCGGCGCGCGGCCAGCAGAGCGGTCAGCAAGGCGGTGAAGGCGAGGCCGCTGGCGAGCACCGACACCTGCAGCCAGCCCGGCCGCGGCATCGCGCCGGCCCAGGCCGGGCGGGCCAGCATCGCCCACTGGCGGTCGGCCACGTGCACGGACAGCCGCGTCGACACGCCGCCGGCGATCCGCGCCGCGAGCGCCTGGCGCGCCTCGGGCGCCACGATCCGCAGCGGCTGCGCGTCGCTCCACAGCAGCGCCGCGCTGGCGGGCGCGTCGGGGTCGAACAGCAGCAGCGTCTGGTCGTGCGTGCCCATCTGCGCGACCGAGGCTTCCAGCAGCCCGGCGAGGTCCAGCGTCGCGGCGACCATGCCGCGCAAGCGCGCCGGGTCGAACGGCCGCCCCGCCGAGACGGCCTCGTCCTCGACCGGCGCGTAAAGCGTCTGCACCAGCCGGCCCTCGGGGCTGTTGGCGATGCTGGACAAGGGCGGCGTGGACGTCATCGCATTGGTGGCGACCGCGCGCGCCAGCGCCGAGCCGCGCTGCGCGTCGTGCGCGTGGTCGAGGCCGACCAGCGCCTCGCGCCCGGCCTCGGGGTCGGTCCACGCGACCGGGAAGTATTCGCCGCGCGAGGTCGCGCGCACGACCGCGCCCGAGGCGTCGAGCTCGCGGATCGACATGCCGTCCAGCGCCGACGGCGCCGTCTCGAACGCGTCGCGCTGCGCCAGCGTCACGCGCGGCAGCCACTCGAAGGTGGACTGCCACGGGCTGCGCGCGAGCAGCGGCGTGGCGACGGCGCGGAACTCGGCGGCGTCGACGTCTGCCTTGTAGAAGGAGCGCTGCAGCGTCTCGAGGTCGCGCGCCGTCAGCTCGACGTGGTTCTGCAGCGTCATCGCGAGGCGGCTCGCGTCGGCCCGGAAGCGCTCGGTCTGCGCGTCGCGCACGCCCAGGCCGGTGGCGAAGGTGCAGAACGCGGTCAGGCCCAGGCCCAGGCAGATCAGCGGGAACGGCTGCAGCGTCAGGCGGTCCTCGCGCAGCCGCGCATGGAACAGCAGCAGCAGGATCGGCGTGACGACCAGCATGCCGGTGACGTCGCCCAGCCAGCCCGCCAGCCAGCCGAACAGCGGCTGCGCCCCTGGCGCGGGCGCCAGCGCCTGCCAGGCGAGCGTGCCCACCGAGACGGCGACCAGGCCGCACAGCGCGACCGTCAGCGCGAAGCGCAGCGTCTGGCGCACCGGGTTGCGCGGCAGCTCGTGCGGCAGCGACCGCAGCAGCCGGGCCGCGAGCGCGGCCTGCGCCACCTCGCCGAGCGCCACCACGGCCGCCGCCGGCGCGTCGACGATGTCGGCGAGACCGTCCTGCAGCCAGTTGCCGAAGAACAGCCCGAGCCACAACCCGGCCAGCGCGCGGCGGCCGAACACCATCAGCGCGGCCAGCGCCAGGCCGGCGTCCAGCCAGTCGACCGCCACCGGGCCCGGCATGATGGCCAGCCAGCCCCCCAGGCGCGCGATCAGGCCCGCCGCCCAGGCCAGGCCTATCGTGAGCAGCAGGTCGCGTCGCAACGGCAACAGCATCACCGCGCGTGTCCTCCGGGGAGCGGGGCAGGAATGCCCGCGGCCATGATAGCCGCGGGTTTCCGCGTGCGAAGGGCGCTCGGCGACGACGTGCGACGACCTGCGATTTATTGCCGCTTAACGCGCGGCGCGGAGCGCGGATCTGCTACCTTGCCCGGTATCGCCCCCAACGGGAACCGCCATGTCCGACGACTTCTTCGCCCCGCCGCCGTTCAACCCGGACACCGCCCGCGCCACGCTCGTGCGCGCGCTGCGCGACCTCAAGCTCGCCGAACGCGGCGGCGCCTTCGAGCTCAACGGCCAGCCGGTGGTCAAGGTGCACGTCGACGGCGGCGCGCTCAGGCTGGACGTCGTCAGGCGCCCGTCGCGTTCGCCCGATTGGGAACACGCGCAGGCCACCGACCACGCGCAGCTGCGGCGCTTCATCGACGATGTGAAGCGGCGCGTGTCGCGCTGGAACGAAGGCCGCGAGGACTAGGCTGCAGCGGCCTCTGGACCGACGACGATCACGAAGTGCTTGCGCACCCGCTCCAGCACCTCGAACGACCCGGCGAAGCCGGCCGGGATCACCAGCGCCTCGCCGGCCTTCGCCTCGGTGTACGTGCCGTCGGTGGCGTGCAGGCGGCAGCGGCCGGCCAGCACCATCATGTACTCGTGCTCGGTCGGATCCATCTGGATGCGCCAGCGGCCGACCTCGCATTCCCAGATGCCGGCCGCCAGGCCGGCGGGGCCGCTCTCGTACAGCACCCAGGTGCGGCGCTCGGGGGCGCCGATCTCGCGGCGCTCCTCGCGCGGGAAGTCGATCTCGGGCGGCGTGGACGGCGGGTCGAACTTGACGATGGTTTTCATGTTCAGCGGAGGGTCATGGGAATCGTGACGGGCCCGTCGTTGACGAGGTGCACCTGCATGTCGGCGCCGAAGCGGCCGCCGGCCACGCGCGGGTGGCGCTCGGCGGCCAGGCGCAGCACGGCGTCGTAGAGGCGGCGGCCGAGTTCCGGCGGCGCGGCGCCGGTGAAGCTGGGACGGTTGCCGCCGCTGGTGTCGGCGGCGAGCGTGAACTGGCTGACGATCAGCAGGCCGCCGTCGGCGATGTCCTGCACGCTGCGGTTCATCTTGCCGGCGTCGTCGGAGAAGATGCGCAGCTTGAGCAGCTTGGCGACCAGCCGGTCGGCCTGCGCCTCGGTGTCGCCGGGTTCCGCGCACACGAGCACGAGCAGGCCCGCGCCGATGGCGCCGACGGTCTCGCCCGCGATGTCGACGCGCGCCTCGCTCACGCGCTGGACGACGGCCAGCATCTCAGGCGGCTCCGTGCCGCGACGGCGCCGCGGACTCGGCGCCGGGTTCGTCGACATAGGCCTCGACGTCGGTGGGCAGCAGCTGGATCGAGGTGCGCAGGCCGGCGACGTCGCGCATCAGCGCGCGCTCGACCTGCGCCCGCAGCGACGCCGCGCGGCCCAGCGTCCAGGCGGCGGGCACGTGCATGTGCAGGTCGACGAAGCGGCGCTGGCCGGCGCGCCGCGTGACGACGTGGTCGAAGCGGATGGGCTGGCCCTTGAAGCCGGCCAGCGTGCGGTCGATCTGCGCGCGCACGTCGGGCTCGACGGCCATGTCCATCAGCCCGTCGGCCGAGCGCCAGACCAGCGACACGCCCTCGCGCACGATGTTGCCCGCCACGCACACGGCCACCACCGGATCCAGCCACAGCCAGCCGGTGAAGTGCACGCCGATCAGGCCGGCGACCACGCCGACCGACGTCCACACGTCGGCGATCAGGTGCCGGGCGTCGGCCTCCAGCGCGATCGAGCGCTCGCGCGCGGCCTTGCGCAGCATCGCCAACGCCAGCCCGCCGTTGAGCGCGGTCGACGCCAGCGACAGCGCCAGCCCCAAGCCGATGGATTCGACCGGCGCCGGATGGAACAGCCGCTCGCCCGCGGCGCCGACGATGGCGATGGCCGCCGCGACGATCAGCACGCCCTCGAAGCCGCTGGAGAAGTACTCGGCCTTGTGGTGGCCGTACGGATGCCCCTCGTCGGGCGGCTGCTCGGCCCAGGTCACCATCAGCAGCGCGAACACCGCGCCGACGACGTTGACCAGGCCTTCGATCGCGTCGGACAGCAGGCTCACCGAGCCGGTGACGTACCAGGCGCCCGCCTTGAGCGCGATCGTCGCGACGGCGACGGCGGCCGAGACCTTGAGGTACGAACTGACTTGCATGGCCCGTATTGTCGCCGGGCCGTCGACCTCAGCCCGCGGCGTCCTTCGCACTTTTGGCCTGGCGCGCGCCGCCGCGCGGGCGCGCGAGCCCGGCCGGATGGTCGCGCACGTGGTCGATGAACGCGCGCAGCTTGGGCAGCACCTGCAGGCGGCCCGGGTGGTAGAGGAACACGCCCGGCGTCGACGGCGCGAGCGCCGGCAGCAGCTCCTCCAGCGCGCCGTCCGCGATGTGCCGCGCCGCGATCGGCTCGGGCAGCTGCGCCAGGCCGACGCCGCCGAGCGCGGCGCCCAGCATCGTCGCGTAGTCGTTGACGACCAGCGGCCCGCTGACCGCGATCTCGATGGCGCGGCCGCCGTCCTCGACCCGCCACGGCGCCACCGCGCCGCTCGCGCGCCGCAGCCGGATGCACGCGTGGCCCGTGACGTCGGCCAGCGCCTGCGGCCGCCCGCGGCGCGCGAGGTAGTCGGGGCTGGCGACGATCGCGAAGCGGAACGACGGCGTCAGGCGCACGGCGACCATGTCGGCGGCGATGAACTCGCCCATGCGGATGCCGGCGTCGAAGCCGTCGCGCGCGAGGTCGACCAGGTCCTCGCTGGTGGCGATCTCGACCACCACGTCCGGGTACGCCGCCGCGAACGACGCCAGCACCGGCTGCAGCAGCACCGGCACGACCGACGGCGGCACCGCCAGCCGCAGCAGCCCCGCCGGCCGCTGCGACTGCCCCTTCGCCTCCTCGGTGGCCGCCACGATCGCGTCGAACGCCGGCCGCGTGCGCTCGAGGAAGCGCTGTCCCGCCTCGGTCAGGCCGACGCTGCGCGTGGTGCGCGTGAACAGCGCGACGCCCAGCCGCGCCTCGATCGCGCGGATCGCCTGGCTCACCGCCGACGGCGTCACCGCCAGGTCGGCCGCGGCCTGGCGGAAGCTGCCGCGCGCGGCCACGCGCAGGAAGGCCTCCAGGCCCTCGAGGGCGTGGCGCTCGACTGTGTAGTTGAACTTCATGGTTTATGCAGATTATGGCGACTGGCGCAGCGAATGTCGCGTCCCTACGATGGCCTCGAACGGCGCCCGCCGTCACCGCAACCCATCCACAGGGAGTCCGCCATGCACCCCGAAACCCTCTTCCAGATCCACCTCGCTGCCGGCTACGCCGCCTGGCTGCTCTGCTTCGGCGCGTACGTCTGGCCGTGGCTGAAGTCCCTGGAGCGCGACCAGGCGTTGCGCGTCGTCGCCACGCTGCACGGCTTCCGCTTCTTCGGACTCGTCTTCCTGCTGCCGGGCGTGGTCGGCACGGGGCTGCCGGCCGGCTTCGCGGTCGACGCGGCCTGGGGCGACTTCGCGACGGGCCTGCTCGCGCTGCTGGCGCTGTCGCTGTTCCGCGTCCGCCCGCTGTTCCGGGGGCTCGTCGTCGCCTTCAACATCGTCGGCCTCACCGACCTGCTGCTGGCGTACGCCCACGCGATCCGGCTGGGCCTGCCGGAAGTCGCGGGCCAGCTCGGCGCGATGTACGCGATCCCTGTCCTGTACGTGCCGCTGCTGATGATCACGCACGTCGCGAGCTTCGTGCTGCTGGCGCGCTCGCCCGCCGCCGCTCCGGCACGGGTGTCATCAACCTGACGCGGCACGGCGCGAGAACGTGGATTGCCACGTTCTCCCGCATGACGACCTCCCCCCGACAACAGCCCTGGTCGCTGGACGACATCGCCTGGGACGCCATCGACGCCGAGCTGATCCGCGACGACGACGCGCTGTTCCTGCTCGTCTGCAGCGCCTCCTTCGTCGAGAGCGGCTCGGACACCTACACCGGCAACCTGGTGGCGCGCTTCGCCGACGACGCCGAGGTGAGCGCGTGGCTGCGCGGGCACTGGGAACCCGAGGAACTGCAGCACGGCCGCGCGCTGCGGACCTACGTGCGCCGCGTCTGGCCCGGGTTCGACTGGGACGCGGCGTACGCGGACTTCTTCGCCGACTACGCGCGCATCTGCACGCTGGAGGAACTCGAGCCCACGCGCGGCCAGGAGATGGCGGCGCGCTGCATCGTGGAGATGGGCACGACGACCTACTACCAGGCGCTCAACGCCGCGACCGCCGAGCCGGTGCTGCGCGACCTCGCCTGGCGCATCCGCTGCGACGAGGTGCGCCACTACAAGCACTTCCACGCGTTCTTCCACAAGTACCGCGAGGCCGAACACCTGGGCCGGCGCCACGTGCTGGCCGCGCTGGTGCGGCGCGCGCTGGAACTGCGCAACGAGGACGCGGCGATCGCGCTGCGGCACGTCGCGGCGTGGCGCCGGCGCAGCCGCCTGGCCGACGGCGCGCCGGCCGACATCCCCTCGGACTCGGCCCTGAAGCAGCAGGCCCGCGGCGTGGTGAGCCGCCACCTGCCGATGGAGCTCGCGGTGCGCATGGCGATCAAGCCGCTGCGGCTCGGGCCGGGCATGCAGCGCTGGCTGGCCAAGCCGCTGGCGGCGCTGGGCGCCGGCATCGTGCGGCCGTGAGCGCGACGAGGGCGCCGCGCGGGGTCGCGCGACAGGGCGTCGAGGTCTCCGGCGGGGTGCCTGTCAGAACTTGTCGATCATCGGCAGCACGGCCGAGATCATGGCCATCGTCGCCGACACGCCGACGAACAGCGGCAGCAGGCCGCCCGGCAGCAGGCGTTCGAACGCGGCGCGCAGGCGCGCCAGCCCGCTGCGCGGCGCGGCCGCCTCGCCGGAGGGCGTGCCGTCGGCCGGGGGATCCCCGGCCTGGCGCTGCGCCGCGATGACCGCGCGCGCCTGGTGCGCGGCGTCGTGCGCCTGGGCCTCCTGCGCCGCCGTCCATTGCGCCGTGGCGCGGGCCTGCGAGGCGGCCGTGTCCTCGGCGGACGCCGCGGCCGCGCGTTCGAGCACCGAATGCGAGGTCGACGCCGCGGCGCGCGTGGCGGCCGGCGTGGCCGGCGGCGCCGGATCGACCAGTGGAACCAGGTCGTCTTCGCCGAACATCTGGGTCGGCGCGAACCCGCTGTAGTCGTCCTCTCCGGCCGTGTGCAGGAACTGGGTCTCGGCGAAGCCGCCGTTGGCGCGCGGCGAATTCTTGGCAGAACGGGTCAGGGGCTTGAACATGTCTCTATCCTCCAGGGGCCGGTTCGCCGCGGCGGGCGAGGCGCGCTGAGCGCGTCTTCCGACACCGAATTTTCTGCGTCGGACCGGGTTCCGGGGGCGGAAACCAGGGCCCGACGTTTCTAGGGATGGCGCAACGAGCTGATGCAATGCAGTTTCGCTGAATCAGGTCGCCGCCGCTTCCCCAAAAGGGGGGGCGGGGCCCCCCTCGGTTGCGGGGGGTCAGTCTTTTGGCTTCGCCGGTCAGTCCGGCTTGCCGGGGACTGAGGCGCTGTCCGAGGCGGTGCGGCCGCCGGCCAGGGCGACCACGCGGTCGGCGGTGGCGATCGTCTCCGGCCGGTGGGCCACGATCACCCGCGTGAGCGCCATGGAGCGCACCGCCTCGTTGACGCTGCGCTCGTTGCCGAGGTCCAGGTGGCTGGTGGCCTCGTCCAGCACCAGGATGCGCGGGCGCCGGTACAGCGCGCGCGCCAGCAGCACGCGCTGCTTCTGGCCGCCGGACAGCCCGGTGCCGACGTCGGTGACCAGCGTGTGATAGCCCATCGTCATCGCGCGGATCTCGGTGTCGACGGCGGCCAGGCGGGCGCAGTCCTCGATGCGGGCTATGTCGGGCTGCGGGTCGAAGAAGCAGATGTTGTCGGCCACCGAGCCGGAGAACAGCCGGTCCTCCTGCATCACGGTGCCGATCAGCGCGCGGTAGTGCGACAGTCCCAGCCGGTGGATGGGCGTGCCGTCGAACAGCACCTCGCCCTCGGTGGGCGCGAGCAGGCCCAGCATCACCTTGACCAGCGTCGTCTTGCCGCAGCCCGAGGGCCCGGTGATGGCCAGGCTGCGGCCGGCCTCGACGACGAGGTCGACGCCGCGCAGCACCCAGGGCTCGGTCGGGCCGTAGCGGTAGCCGACGCCGCGCAGCTCGATGCGCGCGGGGCGGGGGCCGAGGTCGACCTCGATCGCCGCGGGCGCCTCGCCGGGCTCGACCTGCGCCAGCGCGATGTCGGCCACGCGCTCGCCGTGCAGGCGCAGCATCGCCAGCTCGGAGGCCGTGTCGACCAGCGCGCCCACGCGCTGCGAGAACAGCTCCTTGTAGGCCATGTACGCGAACAGCATGCCCACCGTGAAGCCGCCGGCCAGCACCATGCGCGCGGCCAGCCACACCACCAGCACGCGCTCCAGGCCGAACAGCAGCGTCTGCGCGGTCTCGTGCGCGACGTGCACGCGCGCGACGCGCAGGCCGGCGTTGAACTGGTCGGCCAGCATGTTCATCCAGCCGGCGCGGCGCTGGTCGCCGCGGCCGAACAGGCGCACGCTCTGGATGCCGCCGGCAGTCTCGAGGAAGTGCGTCTGCTGGCGCGCGGCGTGGATGATCTCCTCGGCGCTGGCCTCGCGCAGCGAGCGGAACACGGCCAGCCGCAGCAGCGCGTACAGGCCCGCCGCGACCACGGACACCGCCATCAGCGCCGGGCTGTACAGGCCCATCATCAGCAGCGTGCCCGCCACCATCAGGCCGTCGACCAGCGCCTGCACGAGGCCGGTGGTCAGCGTCTTCTGGATCACCGTGATCGAGCCGAAGCACGACACGATGTGGCCGACGTGGCGCTTCTCGAAGAACTCCAGCGGCAGCCGCACGAGGTGGCCGAACACGTTGCCCAGCCACTGGAAGTTCAGCCGCGCGCTGAGCGTGGCCACCCACCAGCCGCGCACGGCGCCCATGCCGGCCTGCAGCAGCACCAGCAGGCTGAAAGCCAGTGCCAGCACGCCCAGCAGCTCGCGGTCGGCGGCCAGCAGCGCCTGGTCGACCACCCACTGCAGGTAGAACGGCAGCGCGATCACCACCACTTCGAGCGCCAGCGCCAGCGCGAGGATCTGCGCCAGCCCGCGGTTCAGGCCGGTGATGCGGCCCATCAGCCCGCGCAGCGTGAAGCGCAGCCGCGCGGATTCCGGCGCGAAGCCCTCGCCGGGACGCAGCTCCAGCGCGATGCCGGTGAAGTGCTGCGCGAACTCCTCGCGCGTGAAGACGCGCACGCCGACCGCCGGATCGTGCACGACGATGCGCCGTGCCGACACCGACTTCAGCACGACGAAATGGTTCATGTCCCAGTGCAGGATGCAGGGCAACTGCAGCTCGGGCAGGTTGTGCAGGTCCAGCTTCAGCGGCCGGCTGTCCAGGCCCAGCGCCGCGGCGATGCGCACCAGGCCCTCGAAGTTGGCGCCCTTGCGCGAGACGCCGAAGCGCAGGCGCAGCGACGGCAGGTCGGTGTCCAGGCCCAGCGCGACGGCCACCATCGCCAGCGCGGCCAGGCCGCACTCGGTGGCCTCGGTCTGCAGGATCACCGGCACGTGGCGGCGCAGGCCCAGCCGGCGCGTGACGCCGGCCGGCACCGGGTCGTGCTCCATCGCGCCGCTCATTTCGCGGCCACCCGCAGCGCGGCCAGCGGCTCCAGCGCCCACTGCACGAGCGTCCGGCGCTCGGCCACGAGGCTGGCCTGCACGTGCATGCCGGCCTTGAGCGACGCGCGCCAGGCGAGCGCGGCGTCGGCCGGCGCAGCGGCGTCCAGCGCCACGGTCACGCGGAACACGTTCTGCTGCGGCGCCAGCGCGCCGTTGGACGCATCGCCGAGATCGCCCACGGCGACCGCGCTCTGCGACACCTCGCGCACGTGCGCCGGCAGCTGGCCGTAGCGCGCGTACGGGAACGCGTCGACCCGCAGCCACACCGGCGTGCCCGGATGCACGAAGCCGGCCGCGCGCGTGGGCACCCACAGCTCGGCCTCCAGCGCGGCGCCGGCGGGCAGCAGCGTCGCCAGCGTCTGGCCGGCGGCGACCGCCTGGCCCGGCGTCGCCAGCAGCGTCGCGAGCTCGCCGGCCGCGGGCGCGAGCACCTGGTTGCCGCGATGCGCTTCGTTCTCGGCCTGCGCCTGCGCGAGCGCCTGCGACTCGCGCCGCATCTGCGAACTCTCGCGGCCGGCCTGCAGCGGCAGGGCAGCGCGTTCGGCGCGCAGCGACGCCAGGTCGGCCTGCGCGGCGCCGCGCGCGCGTTCGAGCTCCGACAGGCGCGACTGCTGGTCGATCAGCTCGGTCTGCCGCTCGGCCGCCTCCACCGGCGACACCGCGCCGCTGCGCACGAGATCCGGATAACGGCTCGCGACCTCGCGCACCAGCTGCACGCGCTCGCGCTGCAACACGATCTCGCGCTCCTGCTGCGCGAGGCCCGTCGCGGCGGCGGCGATGCGCGCAGCCAGCGACGCCGCCTGCTGGCGCACCTGCTGGTCCTGCTGCCGCAGCTCGTCCGCCAGGCCGCCCTGGCGCAGCGAGAGCGAGCGCGCGACGGCTTCCTGCGTCGGGCCCGCCGCGCTGGACTGCTCGGCCGACAGCCCCACCACCACCTGCCCCGCGGCGACGCGGCCGCCCTGCGGCACCGGCGTCGCCACCACCACGCCCGCCTGCGGCGCGACCAGCCGCAGCACGCCGCCGGCCGGCGCCAGCACGCCGGCCACGGTCTCCTTGCGGGCGAAGCCCTGCGTGCACGCGAACGCGACCAGCGCCAGCGCCAGCAGCACGAAGAACGCGGCGACGGCCGTCTGCCACGGGCTGCGCGTCAGCACGATCGCGCCGTGGAACTTCTGGCGCTGGTAGTCGACGGCCTGGCGGCGGAACAGTTCGGGCATGGTCGGTGTTGGGGCGGCTGCGCGCGACCGCGAAGGGTAGCCCAAAAATGCGGCAGTCCCATAGGCGATTGCCCGTCGTCGAGCGCCGTCGATGTCCCGGTCGCATGACGCGGATGCGCATTCGTCATCCGCCCGCCCGACGCGGGCCGCTACAGTCGGATTCCCGCCACCCCACGACGCGTCCGCACGCGCACGGAGCTCCGCATGAAGCTGTTGATCGGCAACAAGAACTACTCGTCCTGGTCGATGCGTCCCTGGGTATTGCTGACCCAGTTCGACCTCCCGTTCGAGGAGGTGCGCATCCCGTTCGACGGCTTCTCCGGCGACTCGAGGTTCAAGGCCGCCGTGGCCGAGCGCTCGCCCGCGGGCAAGGTGCCCGTCCTGGTCGAGGACGACGGCTTCGCGGTGTGGGACACGCTGGCCATCGCCGAGTACGTCGCCGAGAAGTTCCCCGACAAGGCGCTGTGGCCGCGCGACGCCCGCCGCCGCGCCCGCGCCCGCAGCGTCTGCGCCGAGATGCACAGCGGCTTCGGCACGATGCGCGACGTGTTCGGCATGAACATCGAGGCCGCGCTGCCCGAGGTGGGCGCCCGCGTGCTGGCCGACAACGCGGCCGCGCGCGCCGACCTCGCCCGCATGGTCGCGCTGTGGCAGGAGGCGCTCGCCGCGTCGGGCGGGCCGTTCCTGTTCGGCGAGTTCAGCATAGTCGACGCCTACTTCGCGCCCGTGGTCATGCGCATGGTGACCTACGCGCTGCCGGTGCCGGCCGACGTCGCGGCCTACGTCGCGCGCGCCGTCGCCGCCAAGGGCACGGCCGCGTGGATCCGCGGCGCGCTGGCGGAGAAGGAATTCCTGCAGTTCGAGGAGCCGTACCGCACGTCACGCGACTGACGCGAACGCGCGACGCGGGCCGATCCGGCCCGCCAATTCGGGGCGGTAGTCGCGGCTGCCTTCGGTATATTGGCCGGACATGTCCGTTCCCCGAATCTCCGCGCTGGCGCCGGTCGCGCTCGCCATCGCCGCCCTGCTGGCCGCCGGCCGCGCGTTCCCGCAATCCGAGGCCGGCGCCGACGCCGAGCCGGCAGCGCCCGCGGCGTCGGTGGTGGCGGTTGCGGCGTCCGTGCCGGCGGCGTCGCAGGTCGCGGTGTCGCCCGCCGCCTCGGCCGCGCTGGCGCCGGTCGCGCCGGCCGTCGCGCCCGCGTCCACCGCCACCGAGCCCGCGGCGCTGCCGCCCGCGGCGCCCGTCAATGCCCCCACGGGCAACGCCACCCACGCGGGCGACGACGTCATCCGCGACGCGCACGACGCCTTCGTGCGCCACGACCGCGCGCAGCTCGCGACGCTGCGCGCCACCGCGCTCACCAATCGCCTGCCGCTGGCGCCCTGGGTCGACTACTGGGAGCTGACGAACCGGCTGACCGAGGCGACCGACGACGAGGTCGAGCAGTTCTACGCCCGCTGGCCCGGCAGCTACGTCGAGGACCGGCTGCGCAACGACTGGCTGCTGGAGGCGGGGCGCCGCCACGACTGGGACGCGTTCCGGCGCGACTACCCGCGCTTCCGCATGAACGACGACCGCAGCGTCTCCTGCTACGCGACGCTGGCCGAGCATCTGGCCGGCAAGCCGGTGCACGACGTCGCGCTGGCGCAGTGGCTGGCCATCCGCGACATCGACGCCGGCTGCCAGCTGATGGCGCAGACGCTCTACGACGACAAGGTCTTCGGGGACGCCGACGTGTGGCGCCGCATGCGCCAGGCCGCGGAGCTGCCGGGCAGGCAGGCCGAGCGCGCGCTGCGCGGCGCGGCGCAGGTGCTGGGCAAGGGCCCGGCCAAGGAGATGAACGCGCTGCTGGACAACCCGGCGCACTTCATCACGCGCAAGGCCGACGTCGCCACAACGCGCCGCAACGAGATGGCGACGATCGCGCTCGCCCGCATGGGCGCGAGCGATCCCGCCGCCGCCGCGCTGCAGCTGCAGGAGCGCTGGCAGCAGGCGATCGGCGCCGACAACGCCAGCTGGGCCTGGGCGATCATCGCCCGCAGCGGCGCGCAGTCGCTACTGCCGGAGGCCGTGGACTGGGCCGACCGCGCCTGGGCCGCGCGCAAGCCGGCGCGCAGGGGCGAGAAGCCCGGCGCGCCCGACTGGAGCGACGACGTGCTGGCGTGGCAGGCCCGCGCCGCGCTGCGGGCCGGCGAAGGCGCCAAGCGCTGGAAGGACGTCGAACGCGCCGTCGACGCGATGAGCGAGCGCGAACGCGCGCAGGACAACTGGGTCTACTGGCGCGCGCAGGCCGAGCTCGCGCTGGCGCTGGCCGCGCCCGGCGCCAGCAGCGAGGCCGCCGTCGCCGCGGCCCGCGGACAGCTGAAGGCGCTGGCGTCGAACGTGAGCTTCTACGGCCTGCTCGCCGCGGAAGACCTGGTGCAGCCGTTCGCCTTCCCGCCCAAGCCGATGCCGCTGACGCCACAGGAGCGCGAGCTCGCGCACGCCAGCCCGGGCCTGCAGCGCGGCCTGGCGCTCACCGCGCTCGAGCTGCGCGACGAGGGCCGCCGCGAGTGGAACTACACGCTGCGCGGCATGGGCGACCGCGAGCTGCTTGCTGCCGCGCAGTGGGCCTGCGACGCGAGCGACTGGCAGCTGTGCATCAACACCAGCGAGCGCACCAGGGGCGAGATCGACATCGCCCAGCGATACCCCCTGCCGTTCCGGCGCGACATCGTCGAGGCCGCCACCAACGCCGGACTCGACCCGGCCTTCGTGTTCGGCCTGATCCGCCAGGAGACGCGCTTCATGGGCAACATGCGCTCGGCCGTCGGCGCCAACGGCCTGATGCAGCTGATGCCGGGCACCGCCAAGTGGGCCGCGAAGAAGGGCGGCATCCCGTACCGGCCCGAGCTGATCGCCGACACGTCGACCAACCTGCGCGTCGGCAGCTTCTACCTGAAGATGGTGCTGGACAGCTTCGGCGCCTCCGACCCGATGGCCGCCGCCGCCTACAACGCCGGCCCGGTGCGCGTGCGGCGCTGGCGCGGCAGCCTGATGCTGGCGCCCGAGGTGTGGACGGAGAACGTGCCGTTCTTCGAAACGCGCGACTACGTCAAGAAGGTGATGGCCAACGCCGCGATCTACGCCGCGCTGCTCGGCAACAAGGGCCCGCAGCTGCGGCCGCGGCTGGGCCCGCAGATCGGCCCGCGCGACGCGTCGCAGCCGCCCGTGCCGGACATGCCATGAAGGCCTACGTCGTCGGCGGCGCGGTGCGCGACGGCCTGCTGGGCGAGCCGGTCAACGACCGCGACTGGGTCGTCACCGGCGCCAGCCCGCAGGACATGCTGGACGCCGGCTACCTGCCCGTCGGCAAGGACTTCCCGGTCTTCCTGCATCCGCGGACCCACGAGGAATACGCGCTCGCCCGCACCGAGCGCAAGACCGGCCCGGGCTACCGCGGCTTCGAGGTCCACGCCGCGCCCGACGTCACGCTGGAGGACGACCTGCGCCGGCGCGACCTCACGATCAACGCGATCGCGCAGGCGGCCGACGGCACGCTGGTCGACCCGCACCACGGCCAGCGCGACCTGCAGGCCAAGGTGCTGCGCCACGTCTCCGAGGCGTTCGCCGAGGACCCCGTGCGCATCCTGCGGCTGGCGCGCTTCGCGGCGCGCTGGCCCGGGTTCAGCGTCGCGCCCGAGACCGCCGCGCTGATGCGGCAGATGGTCGAGGCCGGCGAGGTCGACGCGCTGGTGGCCGAGCGCGTGTGGCAGGAGCTCTCGCGCGGCCTGATGGAGCGCGCGCCGGCCCGCATGTTCGAGGTGCTGCGCAGCGTCGGCGCGCTCGCGCGGCTGATCCCCGAGCTCGACGCGCTGTTCGGCGTGCCGCAGCCGCCGCAGCATCATCCCGAGGTCGACACCGGCGTGCACACGCTGATGGTGCTGGATCGCTGCGCCGCCACCGCGCAGCCGCTGCCGGTGCGCTGGGCCTGCCTGGTGCACGACCTCGGCAAAGGCACGACGCCCGCCGACGTGCTGCCGCGCCACATCGGCCACGAAGGACGCGGCGAGAAGCTGATCCGGCGCGTCGACGAACGCCTGCGCGTGCCCGTCGAGTGCGGCGAGCTCGCGCTGCTGACCGCGCGCGAGCACACCAACGTGCACGCCAGCGGCAAGCTCGACGCCAAGGCCGTCATGCGCCTGCTCGAACGCTGCGACGCCTTCCGCCGCCCCGAACGCTTCCTGCAGATGCTGGCCGCCTGCGAATGCGACGCCACCGGCCGCCTGGGCCTGGAGCACCAGCCCTATCCGCAGCGCGCCCGCCTGGCCGCGGCGCTGCAGATCGCGCAGGACGTCGACACGCGCGCCGTGTCGTCGCAGGCCATCGCGCGCGGCCTGACGGGGCCGGCGATCGCGGACGAGATCCGCCGGGCGCGCGTCGCGGCCATCGCCGCTGCACTCGACAGGGGTGATCCGCTGATCTGACAATACACACATCAATACACACAATCAGGTCATGCGCTACAGCTTCGATCCCGCAAAGCGCACGAGCAACCTGAAGAAGCACGGCCTGGACCTGGCCGATGCCCGGCAGGCGATCGAATCGGGGCAGACGGTCACCTTCGAGGATCGCCGCGTCGACTATGGCGAGGAGCGCTTCGTGACGCTGGGGCCGCTGGGCGACATGCTCGTCGTGATCGTCACCGCCGAAACCGGGGATCACATCCGCATCATCTCGATGCGCAAGGCAGACTGACATGAGCAAGCCATCTACCGCGAAAACCTCGCATGCCGCGGACGAGGACACCCCCCTGCGCCGGGCCGACATCGGCTCCGGCAAGCTGGTGCTGCGCAAACGTGCCGCCACGGGCGCGGTGCTGCCGAACAAGCAGCGCGTCAATATCTTCCTGGACGGCGCGGTGATCGAGCACTTCAAGTCCAAGGCCGGCGCCCGCGGCTACCAGACGCTCATCAACGAGACGTTGAAGCAGGCGATCCAGGGCGAGCACCTCGAAGGAGTGATCCGCAAGACGATCCGAGAGGAATTGCGGCGCGCCTGAACTCGCCCGGCTCGCCGCGGCGCGATTGATCCGCACGGCGCAGCAGTGTCCTGACTCCGCCAGCGTTTACAGCGCGCACCGGACGGACGATGATGCGGCGCCCTCCTCCGACACCCCGCCCATGAAGCTCTCCGCCCGCGACACCGCCCTCGTCGTCATCGACATGCAGACCATCCTGTTCGATCCCGCGCCGGCGGAGGCCGAGGAAGTCGTCGCGCGCATCAACGGCCTCGCGTCACGCGCGCGCGCCGCGAACGTGCCGGTGGTGTGGGTGCAGCACGAGACGGCGGCCGGCGACCTCGTGGCCGACACGCCGGGCTGGCGGCTGCATCCGGGCCTGGCCACCGCGCCATCCGACCTGTTCCTGCGCAAGAAGATGTCCGACGCCTTCCTGCGCACATCGCTGCACGGGCAACTGGCCGAACGCGGCGTGCGCCACGTCGTCGTGTGCGGCTACTCCAGCGAGTTCTGCGTCGACTCCAGCGTGCGCGGTGCCGCCGCGCGCGGCTACGCGGTCACGCTCGCGGCCGACGCCCACACCTCGCACGACAAGCCGCACGCCACCGGCCTGCAGATCCGGCTGCACGAGAACGAGACGCTGCGCAACATCAGCAGCTTCCACGTCGCGATCGACGCGGTGCCGGCGGCCGAGATCGCCTTCGGCTGACGCCCGGCCGCCGCGTGCTTCAGCCTGCCGCCGGCGCGGGCTGCGCGCTCGCCGTGTAGGCATCCACGGCATCCAGCGTCCGCGCCGAATACACCAGCGCGGCGCCGGCGTTGAGCGCGACGGCGACGCCCAGCGCCTCGGCGATCTCGTCCTTCGTCGCGCCGTGCTTGACGGCCTCCGCGGCGTGCACGGTGATGCAGCCGTCGCAGCGCGTGGTCACCGCGACGGCCAGCGCGATCAGCTCGCGGGTCTTGGCATCGAGGTGGCCGGTGGCCGCGCCGGCCTTGGACAGCGTCGCGTAGCCCTTGACCGTGTCGGGCGACAGCGTCGAGAGCTGGCCGATGCGGCCGGTGAGTTCCTTGCGATAGGCGAGCCAGTCCAGCATGTCGGTTCCTCGTGTTCATCGCGCCGGGGACGCCCGGTGCCGATGTGCGCAGTGTGGCCGATGCGGCGAAACCTGCGCGGCCGGAGGGCTCCGGCCTTACCGGCGCCTATCTGATCCAGGCGATCGCGCTGGCGACGAGGAACAGCGCCACGCCGCTGCCCAGCGGCAGGAACAGCTCGCGGCCGGCGACGCGCAGGCGAATGTCGCCCGGCAGGCGGCCGAAACCGTGGCGCGTCAGCCAGTCGCCGAAGCGGTTGAAGATGAGCAGGCTCAGCAGCAGGATCAGCAGGAAGCGCATCGCCGACTGCCCGCCTCAGAGCATGTGCGAGCGGTCGCCCGAGCGGAACCCGACCGGATCGAGCTCGCAGCCGCGCGCCAGCGCGATCACCTTGAACAGCTCGCCCATCTCGTGCTCGTTGACCAGCTTCTGCGCGTTCGCACGCTCGCCGACGCTGGCGGCGGCCAGCAGGTCGACCAGGCCGCAGTTGATCAGGAAGCGCGCCTGCGAGGTGTAGCCCAGCACCGTCATGCCGGCTTCCTGCGCGGCCAGCGCGATGCCGCTGAAGTTGACGTGCGCGGTGATGTCCTTGGCGCCGACGTCGGCCAGCGGGTCGCCGTCGGCCTTGTGCGCCTGGTGGCACATCAGCGTGCCGCCGGTGCGCTGCGGGTGGTAGTACTCGTGCTCGGGGAAGCCGTAGTCGACCAGGACCGCGACGCCGCGGCGCAGCCGGTCGGCCAGGCTGGCGACGAAGCTTTCGGCGATGGGGTGGATCTCGGTGACGCTGCCGTCGGGGAAGAAGCCGTCCATCAGCGCGGCGGCGGCCTGGGTCTCGCCTTCCAGCTCGAAGGGTGCGTCCAAGTCCGCGAACGCGAAGCGGTGCCGGCCGTCATTCGAGCCGACGGCGGCACGCGCGGCGGACGCCGGATCGGCGAGGTCGACGACGCCGCGCTCGTGCCAGCGGCCGCCCGATCGGTGCAGCAGCTTCACGGGCATCGCGTCCAGCACCTCGTTGCCGACGACCACGCCCTCGATCGTCTCGGGCCAGGCGTCCAGCCACTGCACGCGCGGCGCGAAGCGAGCGAGGCGCGCCTGCTGGCGCTCGCGCAGCGGCCCGGACAATTCGACGATCGTGAGATCCACGGGGACGCGCAGCATGCCGTCGTCGTCGGCGTCGTCGGCGTCCAGCGCCTCCAGCAGTTGCTCGGCCAGCGCGCCCGAGCCGGCGCCGAACTCGTAGACGCGCCCGGTGCCGGACGCGGCCAGGGCCTCGCGCACCTGCACGGCCAGCGCGCGGCCGAAGAACGGCGATAATTCGGGGGCGGTGACGAAATCGCTGCCGCTTTCCGGCCCCAGGCCGAAGATGCGGCGTCCGCCGCTGTAGTAGCCGAGGCCGGGCGCGTACAGCGCCTCCGCCATGAAGTCGTCGAACGGCATCCAGCCGCCGGCCGCGGCGATGCGGGACGCGATCCGGGCGACCAGCGCGTCGCCGGGCGTCGCCGGAGCGGCCGGGGAATCTGTCGTGGCGCCCGGAAGACCGGGAGTGGAATCGTGCTGCATCGAATGAAATTGTAGGGATCATGCCCACCCCCCACCACCCTGACGCACAAAAGCCGGACTCGGACGCGCCGCAACGCCGCGCAGCCAGGGGCGACGGCCCGCGCCCGGTGGCGCTGGTGACCGGCGCCGCGCGGCGCATCGGGCGCGTGATCGCGCTGGAGCTGGCGCACGCCGGCTTCGACATCGCGCTGCACCACCGCGGCGCCGACGCGCGCTCGCTGGACGACGCCGAATCCACCGCGCTCGAGCTGCGCGCCGCCGGCGCGCGCGCGCAGCTGTTTCCCGCCGACTTCGCCGACCCCGCCGCCACCGCCGCGCTGGTGCCCGCCATCGCGCAGCGGCTCGGGCGCGTCGACGCCGTCGTCAACAGCGCCTCGCGCTTCGAGTACGACAGCCCGGAGAGCTTCGACGCCGCGCTGCTGGCGTCGCTGACGCGCAGCAACGTCGCGGCGCCGGTCGAGCTCGCGCGGGCGCTCGCCGCGCAGGTGCGCGCGCAGCCCGCGCACGTCCGCGTGACGCCCTGCGTCGTCAACCTCCTCGACCAGAAGCTGCACAACCCGAACCCCGACTACTTCTCGTACACGCTTACCAAGGCCGCGCTCGCGCACGCCACGGTGCTGCTCGCGCAGGCGCTGGCGCCGGCGGTGCGCGTGTGCGGGGTGTCGCCGGGCATCACGCTCGTCTCCGGCCCGATGGACGAAGAGGAGTTCGCCAGGGCGCACCGGCTCACCGCGCTGGGCCGCTCGTCCACGCCCGAGGACATCGCGCGCGCCGTGCGCTTCCTCGTCGAATCGCCCGCGATCACCGGCGTCGACCTCGCGGTCGACGGCGGCCAGCACCTGGTCGGGCAACCGCGCGACGTGCTGTTCCTGGCGCGCCGAAATGACGCCCCCACGCTCCTCCCGTCGCTGCCCCTCGAGGGGGAGCTCGGATAGGCTCGGATGCGAGCCTCGCTTCCCGAGATTTGACAAAGACCCGAACATGAACAGCCTCCTGCATCACCCGACCCTGATGGACTGCCGCCGGCTGTTCCTGCGCAACTACGAGGTGATGATCAACATCGGCGTGCACGACTTCGAGAAGAAGGGCGAGCAGCGCGTGCTGATCAACGTCGACCTGTACGTGCCGCTGGCCATCTCCACGCCCAAGGCCGACCAGCTGCACGAGGTGCTGGACTACGACTTCATCCGCTCGACGATCGCCCAGCGCATGGCCAGGGGCCACGTCCACCTGCAGGAGACGCTGTGCGACGACGTGCTCGCGCTGATGCTGGCGCATCCGCACGTGCGCGCGGCCCGGGTGTCGACGGAGAAGCCCGACGTCTACCCGGACTGCGAGTCGGTGGGCGTGGAAGTGTTCGGCCTGAAGGAAGCAGCATGAGCCTCGAGGAACCCAAGATCACGGCCGGCGAGGCCGCCGCGGAAGCGACGGCCGAGGCGCAGTCCGAGGCGGCGCGCAAGAAGCACGCCTACGAGATCAACAAGCTGTCCAAGCGCCTGCACCGCCAGGTGGGCGCGGCCATCATCGACTTCAACATGATCGAGGAAGGCGACAAGGTCATGGTGTGCCTGTCCGGCGGCAAGGACAGCTACGCGATGCTGGACATCCTGCTGTCGCTGCGCGAACGCTCGCCGGTGAAGTTCGAACTGATCGCCGTCAACCTCGACCAGAAGCAGCCCGGCTTCCCCGAGCACGTGCTGCCCGGCTACCTGCGCTCGCGCGGCGTGCCCTTCCACATCGAGGAGCAGGACACCTACTCCATCGTCACGAAGCACATCGAGCCCGGCAAGACGATGTGCTCGCTGTGCTCGCGCCTGCGCCGCGGCATCCTGTACCGCGTGGCGGGCGAGCTCGGCTGCACCAAGATCGCGCTGGGCCACCACCGCGACGACATCGTCGTGACGATGTTCATGAACATGTTCTTCGGCAGCCGCCTCAAGGGCATGCCGGCCAAGCTGGTGAGCGACGACGGCCGGAACGTGGTGATCCGCCCGCTGGCCTACGTCGACGAGACCGACCTGGTGCGCTGGGCCGAGCACCGCCAGTTCCCCATCATCCCGTGCACGCTGTGCGGCAGCCAGGACAACCTGCAGCGCGTGCAGGTCAAGGCGATGATCCGCGAGTGGGAGAAGCAGTACCCGGGCCGCATCGAGAACGTCTTCACCGCGATGGCCAACATCACGCCCTCGCACATGATGGATCGCGCGCTGTACCCGTTCACGACGATCCAGGCCAGCGGCCGGCCCGAGCCCGGCGGCGACATCGCGTTCGACGAGGACGAGTCCTGCGCGACGCCCAGGCCGGGCGTGATCCGCATCTCCTGAAGCTTGAACCGCGCGCGGCGCCGGCGGAATCGACGAGGACCGCCGCGGCGCCGCAGCAAGGCTGCGGAAAGCGTCCGGGCGGGCGCGCCGCGTGCCGGTACATACTCCGGTTACACGCGAGCGCAAAGCTCGGCATCGTGGTGCCGCGACGCGGCACCCCCTGGAGTCCGCCATGACCATCATCCACACACTCCGACACATCGTCGCCCTGGCCGCGCTCGCCGCCGCGGCGGCCCTGGCCGGCTGCGCCAGCATGAACACGGTCGACACCTCGGTGGCGACCTTCGGCGCCTGGCCCGCCAACACCGCGCCCGGCACCTACGCCTTCGACCGCCTGCCGTCGCAGGAGAAGAACCCGCAGCGCGCGCTGGCCGTCGAGAACGCCGCGGCGCAGGCCCTGGCCAACGCCGGCTTCCGCCCGGTGGCCGAGGGCGGCAAGCCGGCGGTCATGATCCAGATCGGCGCGCGCACCGAGCGCTTCGAGCAGGCGCCCTGGGACGACCCGTTCTGGTGGGGCGGCCCGCGCCGCTGGGGCTATCGCGGCTGGGCCGGCTACGGCTACGGCCCGTACGGTCCGTGGGGCCCCTATGGCTACCACCGCGGCGTCTGGGCGCCGTTCCCGCCGGAGCCGGACGTCTACCTGCACGAGGTCGCGCTGCTGATCCGCGACGCCGAGACCGGCAAGGCGCTGTACGAGACGCGGGCGTCGACCGACGGCTACAGCTCGGGCGGCGACCGGCTGCTGGCGGCGATGTTCGACGCGTCGATGAAGGATTTTCCGCGGACGAACGACAAGGCGCACAGCGTCCGCGTGATGCTGCCGATGGTGCCGGCGGCACCGGGCGCCGCGCCGGCGGCGAGCGCGCCCAGCGCCTGACCTGATCGCCAGGCGCCGCGCGCCTGGCTTACTTGGCTTTCTTCTTCGGCCGTTCCCAGTTCGCGAACGCCACCTGGCGTGCGCGCCCGATCGCCAGCGAACCCGGGGCCACCGTCTTGGTGATCGTCGAGCCGCCGCCGATGGTGGCGCCGGCGCCGATCTCGACCGGGGCGACCAGCACGCAGTTCGAGCCCACGTGGACGTCGGCGCCGATCACCGTGCGGTGCTTGTTGGCGCCGTCGTAGTTCGCCGTGATGCTGCCCGCGCCGTAGTTGACGCGCTCGCCCACCGTCGCGTCGCCGAGGTAGGCCAGGTGGTTGGCCTTGGCGCCGTCGGCCAGCGTCGAGTTCTTGACCTCGACGAAGTTGCCGATGTGCACCTCCTCGCCGAGCTTCGCGCCCGGGCGCAGGCGCGCGAACGGGCCGATCAGCGTGCCGGCGCCGACCGTGGCGCCCTCGATGTGCGTGAACGGATGGATCACCGCGCCGGCGGCGATCTCGGCGTCGCGGATCACGCAGTGCGGGCCGACGCGGACGTCGTCGCCCAGCTTCACGGCGCCCTCGAACACGCAGCCGACGTCGATCTCGACGTCCATGCCGCAGACGAGCGTGCCGCGCAGGTCGAAGCGCGCGGGGTCGGCCAGGCGCACGCCGGCTTCCATCAGCGCGTCGGCGTGGCGGCGCTGCAGGCGGCGCTCCAGGTCGGCGAGCTGCAGCGGGCTGTTGACGCCCAGCACCTCGGTCTCGTCCTTCGCGGACGCGGTGCGCACCTCGACGCCGTCGGACACCGCATGCGCGACGACGTCGGTCAGGTAGAACTCGCCCTGCGCGTTGTGGTTGGTCAGGCGCGCGAGCCAGCCCTTCAGCAGCTTCGTGGGCGCGGCCAGGATGCCGGTGTAGACCTCGGTGATCTGGCGCTGCAGCGGCGTCGCGTCCTTCTCCTCGACGATCGCCTGCACGGCGCCGCCGACGAAGTCGGCATGGCCCTTAGGGCCGATGCCATCGGCATCGCCCGCCTCCGGCGCACGCACGATGCGGCCGTAGCCGAACGGGTTGGCCAGGTCCACGGTCAGCAGCGCCAGGTTCTTTCCGCCGCAGGCCTCGACCAGCGCCCGCAGCGTGGCTTCGCGGATCAGCGGCACGTCGCCGTTGAGCACCAGCGTGACGCCGTCGTCGTCGCCGAGCGCCGGCACGGCCTGCTGGACGGCGTGGCCCGTGCCGAGCTGCGGCATCTGGCGCACGAACACGCACTGCGCGCCCGCGAACGCCGCCTCGACGGCCTCCGCGCCGTGCCCGGTGACGACGATGCACGTCTGCGGCGCCAGCGCCTCCGCGGTGGCGACGACGTGACCCAGCAGCGGCGTGCCACCCAGCGCATGCAGCACCTTGGGCCGCGCCGACCGCATCCGCGTGCCCTTGCCCGCCGCCATGATCACGACACTGAGTGCCATAGGAAATTCCGGTTCATCTGAGAAGCCGGAATTATCGCAAGGCGGTCCGCATTCGCGCTGCGCGGCGAAACTTCGGCACTCAGAGCGAATCAGCCGTCGCTTTGGCCAGGCACAGGTCCTCCCACGCCTTCGCCTTCTCCGGCAGGTTGCGCAGCAAATACGCCGGGTGGTACGTGACGATGACGGGAATGCCCTCGTAGCGATGCACGCGCCCGCGCAGCCGGCCGATCGCCTCGTCGGACTTCAGCAGCTGCGTCACCGCGAAGCGCCCCATCAGCAGGATCAGCTTGGGCTTGACCAGCTCGACCTGGCGCTTCAGGAAGGGCTCGCAGCGCGCCATCTCGTCCGGCTCCGGATTGCGGTTGCGCGGCGGCCGGCACTTGAGCGTGTTGGCGATGAAGACGCGCCGCGCGGGGTCGCCCGCCTGGTCGTCCTCGCCGCCCTCGCCCGAATCGGCGCGACGCGACAGCCCCACCGCGCGCAGCATCTGGTCCAACAGCTGGCCCGCGGCGCCGACGAAGGGCTCGCCCTGCAGGTCCTCCTGCTCGCCCGGCGCCTCGCCGACGATCATCCAGTCCGCGTGCGCGTGGCCGACGCCGAACACGGTCTGCTTGCGGCTCTCGCATAACCCGCAGGCCGTGCACGCGGCGACGGCCTCGTGCAGCGGTCCCCAGGCCAGCGTCGCGATGTGCGCGGCGCGCTCGGCCAGCGCGGGATCGAGCGCCGCTTCGATCGCGGTCGCGATCGGCGCCGCCCCACGCGCGGGCACCGGCGGGCGCACGGGCGCTGGCGGCCGCGCAGGCGCGGGTGCAGGCGCACGCGGAGCCGCCACGGGCGCAGCGACGTCCGTGTCGACCGGCCGCTCGACCACCACCGCCTCGGCAGCAGCGGCCGGCTCGGCAGGCGCCGCGGCGACCGCGGGCACGGCCGCCGCGGGTGCCGGCGCCCACAGCCGCACGCCCATCGCGGCCAGCATCCTGCGTTGACGCTCGCTCCAGCTCATGCGCCACTCTCGCGCAACACGCTGCGCGTCATCAGCACCGCGTCCTCGCGGCGGCCGGCCGGGGCCGGGTAGTAGTCGCGGCGACGGCCCGCCTCGATGAAGCCCTCGCGTTCGTAGAGCGCGCGCGCCCGCTCGTTGCTGTCGCGCACCTCGAGCCACACCGCGGTGGCCGAACAGCTCGCGCTGAGCGCATAGAGCTCGGCCAGCAGCCGCCGCGCGTGGCCCCGGCCCTGGTGGTGCGCCGCCACGGTCAGGTTCAGCAGGTGCATCTCCTCGAAGCCCTGCATCGCGACGAAGTAGCCGACCAGCTCGCCATCCTCGGCCAGCAGCGCCCGCGCGAGGTAGCCGGACGCCAGCGAGTCGATGAAGTTGCCGCGCGTCCACGGGAAGGTGTAGGCCTGCACCTCGATCGCCAGCACCGCGTCGAGCACTTGCACCGTCATCACGCGCAGCGTCGGCTCGCCGCCGCCGTGCGGGGTGATCTCGGAGCGCACCGCGCTCATGGTCGCGCTCCCGCCGCCGCGTCGCGCGCCGTCTTCGCGGCCTCGCGTTCGGCCGTGGTCTGGGCGACCTTGTCGCGCAGGTAGATCGGCAACGCCTGGTCGGCCGGCACGGCGTCGCCGCGCGCGAGACCGGCGGCGCCGAGCCAGCCGAGCGCCGCGGCGCGGCCGTGTTCCGTGGGCACGCGCTGCGCGCCGCCCGTGCGCAGGCGCTCGCCGAACGCGTCCAGCGCGGAGCCGGCGACGACCGCGGGCGGCGTGTCGCGCCATTGCGCGTGCAGCGCCTCGGGCGCGGTGAGCGCGGGCTCGACCACGGCGCGCCAGCCGGCGTCGCCGTCGTCGCGGTAGCAGCCGGCGTAGATCTCGTCCATGCGCGCGTCCATCGCCACCCACACGACCGCGCCCGCGGCCAGGCCGAGGCGGCGCGTGGCATCTTCGGCGACGATGGCCAGGCTGTCGACCGGCACCACCGGCACGTCCTGCCCGAAGGCCAGGCCCTGGGCGACGGCGCAGGCCGTGCGCAGCCCCGTGAAGCCGCCCGGGCCGCGGCCGAAGGCGATGGCGTCGAGGTCGGCGAAGGTCCAGCCGGCGCGCTGCAGCAGCGCCATCAGCATCGGCAGCGCCTGCGCGGATGCAGCGGCGCCGCCGTCCAGATCCAGGTGCTCGATGCGGCAGGCCGCGCGCACCAGCGCCCCGCCCGGCGCGCGGCCGTCGTCGACGGCGGCGAGCGCCAGCCGTTCGGTGGCGCTGTCGATGGCCAGCAGCTTCACGCGCGCTTCCCTGCCCGGTCGAAGACGAGCGAAATCGGCGACGCGCAAGCGCGTTCGCGGCGGAATTGGCGAGGCAGCCCGAGCATGGGAAACAGTGTAGCCGTGCGATCATCGGCCCGCCCTCGCGCGGCCGCCGCCGCGCGCGCCAGAACGCCACATTTCGCCGCTACATGCCCGCCAAGACCCGGCTCGCCGCCCTCGCCCTGCTGACCGCCGCCTGCGCCGCCCTGCCCGCCCGGGCCGCGCCCGCCTGGTCGCTGCCGCCGTCCGTCGCCACGGCGCTGGCCGACGCCCACGTGCCGCAGAACGCGCTGGCGCTGTGGGTGCAGCCGGTCGACGCACCCGCGCCGTCCTGGGGCTGGAACGCTGACTTCGGCGTCAACCCGGCCTCGGTGTTCAAGCTCGTGACCACCAGCGCGGCGCTCGACACGCTGGGCCCGGCGTGGACATGGAAGACCGGCGTCTACGTCACCGGCCCCGTCCGCAACGGCGTGTTGGAGGGCTCGGTCGCGATCGTGGGCAGCGGCGACCCCAGCCTGGTGATGGAGCGCGTCTGGCTGCTGCTGCGCCAGCTGCGCGACGCCGGCGTGCGCGACATCCGCGGCGACATCGTCCTCGACCACGCCGGCTTCGCGCCCAGCGCGCGCTCGGCGGCCGACTTCGACGGCGCGCCGTCCGAGCCCTACAACGTGCTGCCCGACGCGCTGCTGATGAATTTCCGCGCGCTCACGCTCAGCTTCCACCCCGAGCCCGGCGGCCGCGCGGCGCGCGTGACGTCCGAGCCGCCGCTTGCCGGGTTCAAGGTCGACGCGACGGTGCCGCTGTCGCGCGCCGCCTGCGGCGACTGGCGCGGCGCGCTGAAGCTGGCGGCCGACGACCCCGCGCACTGGCGCTTCGCGGGCGCCTACCCGGCGGCGTGCGGCGAGCGCAACTGGCCGCTGGCCTACCCCGAGCCGGCCAGCTACGAGAACCGGCTGGTCGGCGCGCTCTGGCACGAGCTGGGCGGCAAGCTGTCGGGCACGGTGCGCGCCGGCACGCTGCCCGAGGGCGCGACGCTCGCATTCATGTTCGAGTCGCCGCAGCTCGCGCAGGTCGTGCGCGACATCAACAAGTTCAGCAACAACACGATGGCCGAGCAGCTGTTCCTGACGCTGGCGCGGCTTGCGTCGCCGGAGTCCGCAGGACCGGCCGTCGAGGCCAGGCCGGAGCAGGCGCAGGCCGTGCTGTCGCAGTGGCTGCACGCGCGCCTGGGCGCGGCGGCGGACGGCGTCGTGATCGTCAACGGCTCGGGCCTCGCGCGCGAGACGCGCATCAGCGCCCGCACGCTGGGCGCGCTGCTGCAGTGCGACTGGAACAGCGCGGCCATGCCCGAGCTGCTGAGCTCGCTGCCGATCGCGGGCGTCGACGGCACCCTGCGCCGCAGCAGGGCCGAGGCCGGCCGCGCGCACCTGAAGACGGGCTCGATGCGCGACGTCGCGGCCGTCGCCGGCTACGTGCTGTCCGACAACGGCCGCCGCTACATCCTCGTCGCGATCGTCAACGACCCGAACGCCGGCGCGGCGCGGCCGGCGCTCGACGCCGCGATCGAGTGGGTCGCGCGCGACCCCGCGCAGGCCGCGAAGGCGCCCTGAAACGAACAATCCCGCGGGCATCGCTGCGCGCGGGATCGCGTGCGAAGCGGCCCGCGGGCCGCGCTCGTCAGAACGAGTAGCCGATGGACGCGTTGATCGAGACCGGGTTCAGGCGCGCCTTGGTGGTCTGGCCGGTCGACAGCTGGGCCTTCGTGTTGATGAAGGTCTTGAGCACCGCGGCGTCGACGAACCAGTGCTTGTCGATCTTGTAGTTCGCGCCCGCCTCCACGGTGGCGCCCCATTCGGTGTCGCCGCCGATGGTGGTGGGCGTGCCGCCCGGGTTCGTGACCGCGGTCAGCGCGGCGGAGCCCTTGCTGCCGTAGAACTTGGCGAAGGTCGGGCCGGCGCCGACGTACGGGCGGAACGGCCCGTCGGCCGGCAGGAAGCGGTACTGCAGCAGCACCGTCGGCGAGATCTGGTGGATGCTGCCGATCTTGCCGACGCCCGAGACCGAGCCGGTGCCGATGATGTCGTGCTTGTAGGGCAGGCCGCCCAGCGCCTCGACGGAGATGTCGTCCGTGATCATGTAGGTCGCCGTGAGGAACAGCGCGCTCGCGGACTTGATGTCGATCGTGGAGCCCGGCAGCGCGGGCGGCGACAGATCGGTGCTCCTGACCTTGGGCATGATCTTGTTCCAGCCGGCCTTGACGAGGATCTGGCCCGCGACCTGCGCCTGCGCCGCGCCCGCGCCGCACAGCGCGGCGGTGGCGACCAGGGCGGATGCAATGGAGTGCTTCTTCATGAATGTGTCCTTGCGTGTGTCTCGGTCGCCGGCTTACAGCCAGCCCTTGATGGCCATCTGTTCGCCGACGAGCTCGGACAGCAGGCGGTAGCCGTACGGCGTCGGATGCACGCTGTCCGCGTACTCGTAGGTGTTGGCGGCAGTGGCAGGCGCGCTGGAGGCGGCAGGCGCGACCGCGGAGATCAGCGTGCTCTTGGTGCACACCAGGGAGCTGCTGACGACGGTGAGGTCGCACGCCGGGGTGGTGACGTTCGTCAGGCCGTACTGCGCCATGTTCGTCGCCTGGTCCTCGCTGGCGGAGAACGCGTCGACATAGACCAGCGAGTTGCCCGCCGTCAGGCCCGCCTGCAGCTGCGCGTTGAAGGTGCTGGCCATCTGCTTGACCAGCGCCTGCCCGGAAGCGCCGGCGGCGATGGCGTAGGGCGTGAGGCTGACGTCGGGCAGGTTGACCACGACGACGTGGGTGGCGCCCTTGGCCAGGATCATCTGGTTGACGTAGGCGGCGAGCTCGGCGCCGGCCGTGCCCATCGCGGTGACGGCGGCCGTGGCGGCCGTCGTCTGGTCCATGCCCCCGGCGACCTCGGCCTGGAACGTCGCGATGTTGATGAACAGGTCGTTGCCGCCGGCGAGCACGGTCACCAGCTGCTTGTCGCTGAAGGTGCCGCCGTTGTGCGCGAGGTAGTTGCCGATCTGCGTGATCACGGGCACGGTCAGCTGGCCGATGGCGTTGCCGTAGGTGCTGGAGTCGCCTGCGACCACCAGCGCCGCGTTGCCCGGGCCGATCGGCGCCGTGACGCGGGCACCGCCCTGGGCGTAGTTGGCGCAGGTGCCGCCGTTGCTGGCGTCGTGGAAGGTGGGCGTCTCGTCGCCGATCGTGGGCACGTACGGCGCGACCGGGGTCAGGCCCGTCTCCGCGGCGCAGGGCTGCGACAGCTGGAGCGTCGCAGCCAGGAATTCGGTCCAGTTGGTCCACAGCAGGCCGGTGGCGCCGATGCCGTTGATCGAATAGTGGCCGCCGCCCTGGACCTTGACGACGCCGACGTCGTAGCTGCCGACATCGCTCAGGCTGTCGCCGAAGCTGACCATCTGCGTGAAGGCGACGCGCGGCGACTGGTCGCCGGCTTCGTTGCCGCCGCAGCCAGCCAGGAAAGCCGCGGCCGCGAGAGCCGTGGTCAGGACGTGGAACTTCTTCATGTGCACCTCGCCGGAGGGAGAGTCAAGGAAATCAATCGAACGGTCGTTCGATTCCCGGAAAACTATACGCACCCGGGTGTCCGGACATGGTGGGGACTTCCCTGTCGATCCCACGCAAACAACACAACGAATGCGCACCGGGGCCGACGTTATGTCGGCGATGCGAGGGCGTGAAGAAAGAAGGCCCTCGTGCGACAGGGACGTCGCAGGAGGGCCACATGGTGCATCGCAGCACCGATGATGAGGCTGGCGCGCGGGCTCAGAAGGGGTTCGAGTGCGCGCGGCTGACGGCCTGGTTGCCGATCTGCGTCTGCAGCACGTTGCCCAGGTGCGTGGCGTCGGCCCACAGGAAGCTGGACGTCGCCTGCTGGCCCGTCGACGGGTCGTTGCGCAGCGTGTCGGGCGTGCAGGTGGGCAGCGGCGCGGAGTCGAGGCAGCCGTAGGTCTGGTTGGGCAGCGAGATCAGGCCGTAGGAGCCCGGGCTGCGGGTGGCGTTGCGCACGAGGTCGTCCACCAGCACCAGGCCGATCTTGCTGCCGTCGTTGAGGATGTTGCTGCGCAGGCCGAGGTTGAACTGCGTGCTCATGTCCGACAGCAGCTTGGCGCGGTCGAAGTCGCCGCGCTGCGACTCGACGTAGCCGTAGGGCGTGTAGCTCATGTCGGGAATGGTCAGCAGGATCACCTTGGCGCCCGCGGCCGCGATCGCGTTGACGACGCCGGCGAGCTTCTGGCCCTGCTCGTTCATGTCGGTCAGCAGCACGCTCTCGTCGCCCGTCGCGTTGGCCTGGTACTCCGCGAGCACGTCGTGCATGCCGACCCAGATCGTGACCAGGTCGTTGCCGTTGAACGTGTCGCCGGCCTGGAACGCGGCCACCTTGTTGACGACGTCGTCGACCGTGCCGTCGACGGTGGTCAGGTCGACCGCGTCGGTCTCGAAGCTCGCGTTGACGTTGCAGTCCGCGAAGACCAGGCTGTACGAGTTGGCCAGCGCCTGGTTCCAGATCGGGTTCTGCGAGCAATCGATCTGCAGCGTAGCCGTCGAAATGCCGTTGATGCTGTACTTCAGGCCCTGCGCGCCTTCGAGGCGGCTGCTCTCGTCGCCGAAGCTGAGGATGCGCGCAGGCACGAAGGTCTGCTGCTGGTACGTGCCGCCGCCGCAGGAGGCGAGCGCGACCAGCGCGCCCGCTGCGGCCACTCCCAGCGCCGCTCGCGTCACGATGCGGCCCAGGCGTTCATTGAAAAGCATTCGTTCTCCTGATTGATGTTCTCGGCTCCGGCGCGGGCCGGACTCCCTGGGTTGTCATGCGGCGGCCGCGCGCTGCAGTCGATCGCGGACGCCGTCCCACGCCGGGGCGTCTGGGGGCGTCTCGACCCAGATCAGACTGGCGCCGGTGCTGTCGAGTTCCCGCAGCGCGGCGAACAGCTCGTGCGCCGCCGCGACCGGATCGTCCGGCATCGCGCGGCTGGCGCGCACCGAGCGGTCGGGGGTGATGGTGCGGCAATATACAGCGACCGGGTTAACGCTCGATTTCGCCAGCACGCCGAGCGCGACGCGCAGCTGGTCGGCCGGCATCAGGCGCAGCTTGGCGCGCGGCGCGTAGTGCGCCTCCAGCGTGCCCGAGGCGCGTGGCGCGTCGCGGCCGGCGGCGCGCAGCGGCTGGCCGAGCGCGGCCTCGATCTGGTCGCGCGTGAGCACGCCGGGGCGCAGCAGCGCGGGCGCGCCGCGGCTGCAGTCGACGATGGCCGACTCGATGCCGGCGTCGCATTCGCCGCCGTCGACGATGGTCATCGCGTCGCCGAACTCCTCGAAGACGTGGGCGGCGGTGGTCGGGCTGATGCGTCCGAAGCGGTTGGCGCTGGGGCCGGAGACGCCCGCCACGCCGAGCGCCGCCGCGGCGTCGAGCAGCGCGCGCGCGGCCGGGTGCGACGGGCAGCGCAGGCCGATCGAATCCTGGCCCGCGGCCGACGCGCCGCCGATGCCGTCGCGGCGCGGGACGATCACCGTCAGCGGGCCGGGCCAGAACGCATCGGCCAGCTTCTGCGCCGAAGCCGGCCACTCGCGCGCGAAGGCCTGCGCGGCGGCGACGTCGCGCACGTGCACGATCAGCGGATGGTCGGCCGGCCGGCCCTTGGCGGCGAAGATCTGCGCGACGGCGGCGTCGTCGTCGGCGCGCGCGCCCAGGCCGTAGACCGTCTCGGTCGGGAACGCCACCAGCCGGCCCGCGGCCAGTTCGGCCGCGGCGCGCTGCAGGGCCGCCGGGTCGTTGCCGCTGACGATGGCCATCAGAATCCTTGCAGCCCCAGCACCGCGGCGGCCGCGTTCGCACGCTCGCGCGCGAGCGCCGGCGTGGCGGCGGTGACGGTCAGGTGGCCCATCTTGCGGCCCGGGCGCGCCTGCTTCTTGCCGTACAGGTGCAGGTGCATGCCCGGCAGCGCCAGCAGCGCATTCCAGTCGGGTTCGCGCTCGTGGCCGCCGTCGAACCACAGGTCGCCCAGCAGGTTGACCATCTCGCACGGCGAGTGCTGACGCGGCGCGACCAGCGGCAGTCCCGCCAGCGTGCGCACCTGCAACTCGAACTGCGACAGGTCGCAGGCGTCGATGCTGTAGTGGCCGGAGTTGTGCGGGCGCGGCGCCATCTCGTTGGCCACCAGCGAGCCGTCGTGCAGCACGAAGAACTCCACGCACAGCACGCCGACGTAGCCCATCGACTCGGCGATGGCCGTCGCGCGCTCGACGGCCTGCCCGGCCTGCGCCGGCGTGACGTCGGGCGCCGGCACGGTGGTCAGCGCGAGGATGCCGCCGCGATGCAGGTTCTGCTGCACTGGCAGCGTCACGGCGTGGCCGTCGGCGCCGCGCGCCACGATGACGCTCAGCTCGTTGGCCAGCGGCAGTCGCTTCTCGAGCACGCAGGGCACGTTGCGCAGCTGCGTCCACGCGGCTTGCAGCGCGGCGCGGTCGGCGACCGTCACCTGGCCCTTGCCGTCGTAGCCCAGGCGGGCCGTCTTCAGGATGCCGGGCAGCAGGTCGTCGGGCACGGCGGCGATCTGTCCGGCGGTCTCGATGACCGCGTGCGGCGCGCACGGCACGCCGGCGCGGCCGAAGTGCGCCTTCTCGGCGGCGCGGTCCTGGCAGATCGCGACAGCGTCGGCCGACGGCGCGACGGGGATCTCGCGCGCCAGGGCGGCCAGCGACGGCGCCGGCACGTTCTCGAACTCGGTGGTGACGGCGTCGCAGCGGCCGGCCATCTCGGCCAGCGCGCGCTCGTCGTCGTAGGGCGCGCACAGCTGGTGGTGCGCGGCGACGCCGGCGGGGCTGTGCCGGTCGGGATCGAGCACCAGCGTGTCGAAGCCCAGCGTCTGCGCGGCGTGCACGAACATGCGGCCCAGCTGGCCGCCGCCGAGCACGCCGAGCGTGGCGCCGGGCGGGAGCGCGCGACGGGGGGCCGAGCCGCTCACTTGAGCTCCTGCGTCATCGCGCGGGCGGCCTCGGTCTGCTTCGCGCGGAAGGCTTCGAGCTTGCCGCGCAGCGCGTCGTCGCGCGTGGCGAGCATCGCGACCGCGAACAGCGCCGCGTTGGCTGCGCCGGCGACGCCGATCGCGAACGTCGCCACCGGGATCCCCTTGGGCATCTGGACGATGGAATGCAGCGAGTCGACCCCGCTCAGGTGCTTCGTGGGCGCAGGCACGCCCAGCACCGGCACGGTGGTCTTGGCGGCCAGCATTCCGGGCAGGTGCGCGGCGCCGCCGGCACCGGCGATGATGGCCTGCAGGCCGCGTCCGGCCGCGCCCTCGGCATAGGCGAACATGTCGTCGGGCATGCGGTGTGCAGAGACGACGCGCGCTTCGAAGGGAATGCCGAACTCGGCGAGAATGTCGGCTGCCGCCTTCATCGTTTCCCAGTCGCTGGCCGACCCCATGACGACGCCGACCAAAGGCGAGGCACTATTCAAGACTACTCCCGGTAAAACGACGATTTTAGCCGGGGGCAAGGCAGAGCCCCACATGATAGACATCACCCTCCAGAATTTCGAGAACGACCTGCTGCAGGACTCGATGCGCCAGCCCATCCTCCTGGACATCTGGGCGCCGTGGTGCGGCCCCTGCCGCAGCCTGGGTCCGATCCTGGAGAAGCTCGAGACCGCGTACGAAGGCCGCTTCAAGCTCGCCAAGCTCAACAGCGACGAGCAGCCCGAGATCGCCGGCCAGCTGAGCCAGGCCTTCGGCGTGCGCTCGATCCCGTTCTGCGTGATGTTCCACCAGGGCCAGCCGGTCGACGGCTTCGTCGGCGCGCTGCCCGAAGGCGAGATCCGCGCCTTCCTCGACAAGCACGTGCCCGGCGCCGACGAGCTGGCGGCCGAGGACGGCGCCGAGGCCGCCGAGGCGCTGCTGGCCGAGGGCGACACCGACGCCGCGCTGGCCCGGCTGCAGGAGGCCGTGGCGATCGACCCGGCCAACGAGTCCGCCCGCTACGACTACCTGCGCCTGCTGATCGAGACCAGCCGCAGCAACCCCGAACTGCTCGCGCAGGCGCGCCAGGCCTACCAGCCGGTGGCGCAGCGCGTGCTGCCCAACGCCAAGCTCGACGCCATCGGCTACTGGCTGGACGCCTGCGAAAAGGCCGCCGGCGCGCGCTCGCACGACGCCCTGGCCGCCGCCATCGCCGCCAACAAGCGCGACTTCGACGCCCGCTTCGAGCTGGCGCAGTCGTACCTCGCCGCCGGCGCCTTCACGCAGGCGCTGGACGAGCTGCTCGAGATCCTGATGCGCGACAAGTCGTGGCACGACGAGCTCGCGCGCAAGGTCTACGTCGGCATCCTCGAGCTGATGACCAAGCCGGCGCCCAAGCCCGCCGCCGAGAAGGCCGCCGCCGACGCGCCCAGGCTGGAGCTGACCGGCCACGCCACGGCCGTCGGCGCGGATCCGGTGGTCGACCAGTACCGCCGCCGGCTGAGCATGACCGTGCTCAGCTGACGGCCCGGGGAGCGCGCGGCGCGCTGAGGCTCGCAGGGCGGGTCAGGTCTCGAAATCGACCGCCGCCAGGGCGTCCGCCCAGCGGCGCTGCTCGGCGCGGTGCGCCTCCAGCGCGGCATCGGCCTGCGCGGCATGCGCGTCCGCCTGCTCGGCGCGCCCGAGCGCCCGCACGGCCACGGCCAGGCGGGCATGGGTGGCGGCGATGTCGTCGTGCTCCGTCATCAGCGGCAGCACGGCGTTGATCGCGCGCAGGCGCTTGACGGCCTCGTCGAGCCGGCCCAGCTTGACCTCGGCGAACAGGGCATCCGCCAGGAAGCGCGCCTCGCGGTGCACCTGGCCCTCGGCGCGGGCACGCGGCAGCTGCGCGTCGAACAGCGAGATGGCGGCGTCGTACTGGCCCAGCACCGTCATCAGCTGCGCGCGCAGCAGCGGCACCTCGGCCAGCAGCTGGCCGTTGCCGACGCCCGCGTCGTAGTTGCCGGTGGACTCGGCCTCCAGCAGCACGCGCTGCGCGTCGGCCAGGTCGGCGCGGCCGAACGCGCCCTCCAGGCTGATGCGGCCGGCCTGGAAGGCGGCCATGTTGTGCAGCAGCACGCTCACGAGCGAGACGTCGCCCTCGGCGGCCGCGTGCTGGCGCGCCACCTTGTACCAGGGGATGGCGCGCCCGTCGTCGCCGGCCACGCGCCAGGCGCTGGCCACGACCAGCGCCGCGCGTGCGCGGGCGGCGTGGCTGGTGGCCGGCGCGAGGCGCAGCGCCTCGCGCGCGTGGGCGACGGTGGCGTCGACGTCGTTGGCGTTGAAGTCGGCCATCGCGAGCCAGGCGGCCGCCAGCGCGTGCAGGTCGGCGTCGCCGGCCGTCGACGCGAGGTCGTACGCGCGCTGGAACTTGGCGCGCGCCGTCGGCGACAGCGACTCGCAATGCTCGATCAGCCCGTCGACGAACGCCACCCAGGCCGCCAGCACCGGGTTGCGCAGGCGCTGGCTCTGCGAGCGCAGGCCCTGCAGCGCGAAGCGCGCCTCGGAGAACTGGCCGTGGCGCGCGAGCACCGCCGCCCGCTTCGACTTGAGGCACTCGCGCTCGAAGACCTCCTCGGCCTGGGCGATCTGCGCGTCGAGTCGTTCGAGCAGGCGGGACATGTGCTGGAGCAACGGCGTCAGCGCGTTCAGGGCATCACCCGGCCAGGCGTTCGAACGCTTCGCGGTACTTGGCCGCGGTGCGCTCGCCGACCTCGGCCGGCATCGCCGGGGCCGGGGCCTTCTTGTTCCAGGGCTGGCCGTCGATGCGCACCGACTCGAGCCAGTCGCGCACGAACTGCTTGTCGAAGCTGGGCGGGTTCTGGCCCTCGGCGTAGCCTTCGACCGGCCAGTAGCGGGAGGAGTCGGGCGTCAGCACCTCGTCCATCAGCGTCAGCGTGCCGTCGGCGTCGAGGCCGAACTCGAACTTGGTGTCGGCGATGATGATGCCCTTGGTCAGGGCGTACTCGGCGGCCCGCTCGTAGAGCGCGATCGAGACGTCGCGCACGTGGTTGGCCAGCTCGTTGCCGATCATCGCGCTGGCGACCTTGAACGAGATGTTCTCGTCGTGCTCGCCGGCCTCGGCCTTGGTGGCGGGCGTGAAGATGGGCTCGGGGAGCTTGGACGCGTTCTTCAGGCCGGCGGGCAGCTGGACGCCGCACACCGACTGGCTCTCCTGATATTCCTTCCAGCCCGAGCCCGCGAGGTAGCCGCGCACCACGGCCTCGATCGGCAGCGGCTTGAGGCGCTTGACCAGCATCGAGCGCTCGCGCACCTGCGCGACCTCGCCGGGCGCCACGACGGACTCCGGCGCCTCGCCCGTGAGGTGATTCGGGACGATGCCCTCGAGCTTGCCGAACCAGAACAGCGCCATCTGCGTCAGCAGCGCGCCCTTGCCGGGGATGGGCTCGCCCAGGATGACGTCGAACGCCGACAGGCGGTCGGTGGCCACCATCAGGATGCGGTCGTCGCCGACCGCGTAGTTGTCGCGCACCTTGCCGCGCGCCAGCAGCGGCAGGGAGTGGAGGGACGTGGTGAGCAGCGCGGCGGTCATGGGCAGGACAAACGAAAGCGTCAAACCCGTATTGTGCCTGCCGCCGGCAGGCACCGCGGCATTCCCCGACGCCGTCGCTCACCCGTTCCGTGCGAAGTTCGGGGGAGCGGCGGAACCGGCTTTGCCGGGCCGCTCTCGGCCGGCCCCCTGGGGAGTGGAGGCGGCAAAGGACTCGCGCAGCGAGGCCCCGCCGGAACGGCAACCGGCCTGCAAGCCGGTTGCTTCGGGAGCGCCAGCGACCGTGGGGCCGTCAATTCACCGTTTGCGCGAGTTCGCCGCTGGAGTACTTGGCGGCGACGACTTGCAGCGTTTCCGGCTTGATCTTGGCGGCCTGGCCCTCGCAGCCGAACTCGACGTAGCGCTGGCGGCAGATCGCCTTGGCGGCCTCGCGCGCCGGCTTCAGGTAGTCGCGCGGGTCGAACTTGTCCGGGTTCTCGAACAGGTACTTGCGGATCGCGCCCGTCATCGCGAGGCGGATGTCGGTGTCGATGTTGATCTTGCGCACGCCGTGCTTGATGGCTTCCTGGATCTCCTCGACCGGCACGCCGTAGGTCTCCTTCATGTTGCCGCCGAACTGGCGGATGATCGCCAGCAGTTCCTGCGGCACCGAGGACGAGCCGTGCATCACCAGGTGGGTGTTGGGGATGCGGCGGTGGATCTCCTTGATGCGGCCGATGGCCAGGATGTCGCCCGTGGGCTTGCGCGTGAACTTGTAGGCGCCGTGGCTGGTGCCGATGGCGATGGCCAGCGCGTCGAGCTGGGTGCGCTTGACGAAGTCGGCGGCCTGCTCGGGGTCGGTCAGCAGCTGGTCCATCGTCATCGTGGCGTCGGTGCCGTGGCCGTCCTCCTTGTCGCCCTTCATCGTCTCGAGCGAGCCGAGGCAGCCGAGCTCGCCCTCGACGGTGATGCCGCGCGCATGCGCCATGTCGACGACGGTGCGGGTGACGTCCACGTTGTAGTCGTAGCTGGCGATCGTCTTGCCGTCGGCCTGCAGCGAGCCGTCCATCATCACCGAGCTGAAGCCGAGGTCCATCGCGCCGCGGCAGATCTCCGGGTTCTGGCCGTGGTCCTGGTGCATCACCAGCGGGATCTGCGGCCAGCTCTCGGTGGCGGCCTGGATCAGGTGCTTGATGAAGGGCTCGCCGGCGTACTTGCGGGCGCCGGCGGAGGCCTGCAGGATCACCGGCGCGCCGACCTCGGCGGCGGCCGTCATCACGGCCTGCACCTGCTCCAGGTTGTTGACGTTGAAGGCCGGGATCCCGTAGCCGTTCTCGGCTGCGTGGTCCAGCAGTTGGCGCATGGAAACGACGGGCATGGGAAGTCCTCTGAAGGATGTTGCGAATGGCGTTCCGGCACGCTCGAACGGTGCCACGAAATCAGGCGGCGCGGCGATGTAACCGCGTCGTAACCTGCTCATTTTAGAGGGTTGGGGCCCCGACGGCCGGATTCGCGGGCTCGGGCGCAACGGCGATGCCGGGCCCGGCGGCCTTCGCGAGCCTCGAACTCGCCCGGTTTTCCCGTCTTGTTCGGCGTCTTCGCGGCCTGGGGTTCCGGGAAACTCCAGCTGAAAGCGAGCCGTCCCGCCCGGCCGGCCCCGGAGACCCTTGATGGCACGCCTCGAACTCTCGACCCTGACCCGCACGATCACCGCCGACGCCCTCGCCCACCCGGCCGACCTCGCCACGATGCTGGCGAAACGCCACGCCGTGTCGCGCGGGACGATGACCCGGCAGCTCAGGCGCCTGGTCGACACCGGCTGGCTCGAGCGCAGCGGCGTCAGCCGCCCGCGCTTCAGGCCCGGCGTGCAGCGCGAGGTCACCCAGGAGTACGCGATCGCGGGCCTGGACGAGCACACCCCCTGGCTGCGCGACGTGCACCCGGTGCTGCAGCTGAGCCCGGCCGTCGCGCGCGTCGCGCAGCACGTGTTCGGCGAGCTGCTCAACAACGCGATCGACCATGCGCAGGCCGCGCGCGTGACGGTGTCCGTGCGCCAGACGCCGACCCACCTGCACATCCTGATCGGCGACGACGGCCTGGGCGTGTTCAACCAGCTCGCCGCCCGAGCCGAGCTGCCCGACGCCCAGCGCGCCGCGCTCGAGATCGCCAAGGGCCGCCTGACGACGCAGCCCGAATGCCACGGCGGCCGCGGCCTGTTCTTCGTCGCCCGCATGGTCGAGGCAATGAACCTGCAGTCCAACGGCCAGGTGCTGCAATGGCGGCACCATGGCGAATCGGTGCAGTTCCGCAGCCATCCCCTGAATCGCAGCGGCACGACGGTGTTCGTGAGCCTGCCGCTGTCCTCGACGGTGCGCCCGACCGACACCTACAGCGCCTTCGGCTCCGAGGACGCGCCGCTGGACTTCAGCCGCACCCAGGTGCCGCTGCGCCTGCTGACCGGCGACGGCCTGGCGCTGGAATCGCGCGCCCAGGCCCGCTGGGTCGTCTCGCGCCTGGAGCTGTTCGCGACCGCCGAGCTCGACTTCGACGGCGTCGACGACGTCGGCCCCAGCTTCATCGACGAGGTGTTCCGGGTCTACGCCAAGGCGCACCCGGAAGTGGCGCTGCAGCCGACCAAGGTCAGCGAGCGCGTCGGGAAGCTCCTCCGGACCGCGGCCCACTGAGCCGGCGACCGCCATGCAAAAGGGCCCCGCGGGGGCCCTCGTCGCGCCAGCCGCCAAGCCTCAGGCGACGCGGCAGATCTTGAGCATGTTGGTGCCGCCGGGATAGCCCATCGGCTCGCCGCAGGTGATCGCGTAGGTGTCGCCCGGACGCAGCACGCCGCGGGTGGTCAGCAGGCGTTCGGCCTCGGCCAGCGCGGTGTCGCGGTCCTCGAAGGACGGCGTTAGCAGCGGCGTGACGTTGCGGTACAGCGCCATGCGGCGCAGCGAGTTCGGCTGCGAGGTCAGCGCGAAGATGGGCACGCTGGTGCGCTGGCGGCTGATCCACAGCGCGGTCGAGCCGGACTCGGTCAGCGCCACGATGGCCTTGCAGCCCAGGTGCTGCGCGGTGAACAGCGCGCCGGCGGCGATCGACTGGTCGATGCGGCCGAATTTTTTGTTCAGGAAGCCCGCCTCGATCGGCTGCACTTCCTCGGCGCGTTCGGCTTCCAGCGCGATCGCGGCCATGGTCTCGACCGTCTCGATCGGGTATTTGCCAGCCGCCGTCTCGGCGCTGAGCATGACGGCGTCGGTGCCGTCCAGCACGGCGTTGGCGACGTCGCTGACCTCGGCGCGCGTGGGCACCGGCGCGAGGATCATGCTCTCCATCATCTGCGTGGCGGTGATGACGACCTTGTCCATCTCGCGCGCCATCTTGATCATGCGCTTCTGCAGCGCGGGCACCGACGCGTTGCCGACCTCGACCGCCAGGTCGCCGCGCGCCACCATGATGCCGTCGCTGGCCCGCAGGATGGACTCGAGGTTGGGGATCGCCTCGGTGCGCTCGATCTTGGCGATCATCGCCGGCTTGTGGCGCTGCGCCTCGCCCGCCACGTTGGCGAGCTGGCGCGCCATCTCCATGTCGGTGGAGTTCTTCGGGAAGCTCACCGCGAGGTAGTCGCAGCGGAAGCTGGCGGCGGTGCGGATGTCGTCCATGTCCTTGGCCGTCAGCGCCGGCGCGGTCAGGCCGCCGCCCTGCTTGTTGATGCCCTTGTTGTTGGACAGCTCGCCCTCGACCTTGACGATGGTGTGCACCTTGTCGCCCTTGACCTCCTCGACCGTCAGCACGATCAGGCCGTCGTTGAGCAGCAGGGTGTCGCCCGGCTTCACGTCGCGCGGCAGCTCCTTGTAGTCGAGGCCGACGCCATGGATGTCGCCCGGCTCGGTGCGCCCGGCGTCGAGCACGAAGCGCTCGCCCTTGACCAGCTGCACCTTGCCGTCGACGAACTTGCCGACGCGGATCTTCGGGCCCTGCAGGTCCGCCATCAGCGCCACGGTGCGGCCGACCTTCTCGGAGATGGTGCGCACGAGGTTCGCGCGGTCGATGTGGTCCTGCGCCTTGCCGTGGCTGAAGTTCAGGCGCACGACGTCGACGCCGGCGCGGATCAGCCGTTCCAGCACCTCCGGGTCGCTGGTGGCGGGGCCGAGGGTGGCGACGATCTTGGTTCCGCGGGTCATGGGGACTTGTCTCCTGGGCGTTCGTGCCCTGTGCAGCGAAGTAACTCGGTAACGCGATTATGGGCGCGTCCCGCGGGAGCGGGTTACATCCGGATTACAGCATCGCCGGGGCGCCGCGGCGGGTCAAGAACGCCCCCGAAGACGACGCGGCGGGCGGCCCGGCGCAGCGCCGCCGCAGCGCCTTCGTGCTATCCGCTCAGGCCGCGCGCTTTTCCAGGATCTCGAACGCCGGCAGCTTCCTGCCCTCCAGCACTTCCAGGAACGCGCCGCCGCCGGTGGAGATGTAGCCGACGTCCTTCTCGATGCCGTACTTGGCGATGGCGGCCAGCGTGTCGCCGCCGCCGGCGATGCTGAACGCCGGGCTGGCGGCGATCGCGCGCGCCAGCGTCTCGGTGCCGCGGGCGAAGGCGTCGAACTCGAACACGCCCACCGGGCCGTTCCAGACGATGGTGCCCGCGGCCCCGAGCTGCTCGGCCAGCTTGGCGGCGGTCTGCGGGCCGATGTCCAGGATCAGGTCGTCGTCGGCGACGTCGGTGGCCGCCTTGACGGTGGCCTCGGCGTCCGCGGCGAACTTCTTGGCGACCACCACATCCGTCGGGATCGGCACCGCCGCGCCGCGCGCCTGCATCTTGGCGATCACGGCCTTGGCCTCGCCGACCAGGTCGGGCTCGGCCAGGCTCTTGCCGATCTTCAGGCCGGCGGCCAGCATGAAGGTGTTGGCGATGCCGCCGCCGACGATCAGGCCGTCCACCTTCTCGGACAGCGACTGCAGGATGGTCAGCTTGGTCGACACCTTGCTGCCGGCCACGATCGCCACCAGCGGGCGCCTGGGGTTGGCCAGCGCCTTGGAGATGGCGTCGATCTCGGCCGCCAGCAGCGGGCCGGCGCAGGCCACGGGCGCGTACTCGGCGATGCCGTAGGTGGTGCCTTCGGCGCGGTGCGCGGTGCCGAACGCGTCGTTGACGAAGATGTCGCACAGCGCGGCCATCTTCTTCGCGAGCACCGGGTCGTTCTTCTTCTCGCCCTTGTTGACGCGGCAGTTCTCCAGCAGCACGACGCTGCCCGGCTCGACGGCCACGCCGTCGACCCAGTTCGCCACCAGCGGCACCTCGCGGCCCAGCAGCTCGGACAGGCGCCTGGCGACCGGCGCCAGCGAGTCCTCGGGCTTGAACTCGCCCTCGGTCGGACGGCCCAGGTGGCTGGTGACCATCACGGCCGCGCCGGCGTCCAGCGCCATGCGGATGCACGGCACCGAGGCGCGGATGCGCGTGTCCTCGGTGATGTTGCCGGCGTCGTCCTGCGGCACGTTCAGGTCGGCGCGGATGAACACGCGCTTGTCGGCCACCCGGCCGGCGGCGACGAGGTCGGAGAAACGAATCACTTTCATGGCATTCACACGTGAGGATGAGGAAGAAAAGGATGTGCGGGCGCGGCCGTCACCAGCCCAGGCCCAGCCGCAGCGCCAGCAGCACCGCCGTACCCGCGAGTATCGTCCCGAGCAGGCTGCGGGTGCGCCAGAACACGAGGACGCCGGTCGCCGTCGCGTAGAGGCGGGCGTCCTTCCAGGTGTCGATGAGGTGGTCGCCCGTCATCGCCATCTCGGGCACCAGCACGGCCACCAGCGCGGCCAGCGGCGCGTAGCGCAGCGCCTCGCGCAGCCAGTCGGGGATAGTCATCTCCCGCTCGGGAATCAGGAAGAAGCCGCGCGTCACGACGCTGACCAGCGTCAGGCCGGCGATCGCGGCGAGGTTCATCCAGATCGTCATGCCGCGTCCTCCGACGACGCCTTGGCGGGTGGCGGCGGCGCGAAGTGGTCGACCAGCACGCCGACCGCCATCGCCGCCGCGATGGCGACCACGATGTTCAGGTGGAACGGCAGCGCGAAGGCGGCGAACGCGGCGCAGGCCGCCACGGCCGCGGCGATCCAGGTGCCGCGGTCCACCAGCAGCGTCGCGGTGATGCCCAGCAGCGCGAGCGAACCGGCGAAGCCGAGCCCCCAGCGCTCGGGGATCACGTCGGCCAGCACGACGCCGAGCACGGTCATCCCCTGCCACGCGATCCAGCTCACGGTGGCGTTGCCCGCGACGTACGCCACCTGCGCGCGCACGTCGCCGGGCCTGGGGAAGCGCCGCATGAACGCGATGTAGGTGAAGTCGACGGTGAAGTAGGCGACGAACAGCCGCTGCGCGCGCGGCAGCGACTGCAGGTACGGCCGCCAGCCGGCGCTGAAGATGATGAAGCGCAGGTTCACGCAGAACGCCGTCGCCCAGATCACCCACAGCGGGGCGCCCTGCACCATCAGCGGCAGGGCCGCGAGCTGCGCGCTGCCGGCGAACACGCACAGCGACATCGCGATCGCCAGCGCCGCGCCGAGCCCGGCCTTGGACATCGCGATGCCCGCGACCAGGCCCCAGGCGCCGATGCCGAGCGCGACGTCGCGCATCTGGCGGGCGCCGACGGCGAATTCGGGATGACGCCAGAGCGGCGTGGAAGCGGTCATCGCGCCATTGTCTTATGGCGGCGCATCGCCGGCGTGATGGCCGGGTACTACCGGCGCGGGGAATCGCTTCGCAAGGCGCGAAGCGGCGCTTGAGGCGCGCAGCGCGTCAGTGCTCGGCGGACTTGTCGCCGGCGGCCTTGTCGGCCCGGGCGAGCTTCTCCGCCCGGTCGCCGCGGGTCGCGGACGCCTTCGCGGACTTCTCGGCCGGTTCGTCCGCCGCCTTGTCGCCGTCGGCCTTCGCGGTCGACGCGTCGGCCGCGCCGTCGCCGGCGTCCGCCTTCTTCACGGGCGGGCCCAGCGTCGGCGCGACGGCCTCCAGCTTGTTCTCGCGCATGTAGTCGTCCATCTCGCGCCAGCCGGCGTAGATGGCGGCCTTGTCCACGCGCTTGTTGAGCGTGAAGCAGTCCTCGATCGCGCGGCCGCCGTGGCGGCAGGCGGCGCCCACGGCCTTGCCGTCGGCCTCGACGCGCGCGGCGGTCACCGATGCCGGCTCCAGGCCGAGCTGGTCGCAGCCGGCGAGCACGAACGGGATGGCGAGAAGGGGCAGGAGGCGTCGGAGCATGGCAAGGACGGATAGCTACATCGTTATCGGCCGCCCGCCGCCGCACTTGAGCCGGCCGGGGAAATCAGAAGCTGTGGATGAATCCGGCGCGCCCGAGCGGCGCGTCCAAACGTGTCTGATCGAGGCGCAAAGCACAGCCGCAGCTCGGGCTACGGCGGGCACTTGCAACGAAGAGCAGGCGCGTTTGGGCGTGACGAGCGGGTGTGTCGGATTCGTTCACGGCTTCTCAGCCCAGCACGTCGCCGCGCCGCAGCGGATGCGCCTGCAGCCACTGCGCGACCGGGCCGCGCTTGCCGCCCGGCCGCTGCACCTCCAGCAGCGCCAGCGCGCCGTCGCCGCAGGCAACGACCAGCTGCTGGCCGTCGGCGGCGATCACGCTGCCGGGCGCGGCGGCGACGTCCAGCCGCTCGACCTGGGCGCGCCACAGCTTGACCGTGTCGCCGCCGGCCTGGAAGGTGGCGCCGGGGAACGGGTCGAAGGCGCGCACGCGGCGCTCGATGGCGTCGGCCGGCAGCCGCCAGTCGATCGCGGCCTCCGCCTTGTCGATCTTGTGGGCGTAGGTGACGCCGGCCTCGGGCTGCTTGACCGGCGTCAGCGCGCCGGCGGCCGCGTCGGCCAGCGAGCGCACGACCAGCCGGGCGCCGAGCCCGGCCAGGCGGTCGTGCAGGCGGCCGGTGGTGTCGTCGAACTGGATGGGCGCGCGCTCGATCAGCAGCATGTCGCCGGTGTCGAGGCCGGCGTCCATCTGCATGATCGTGATGCCGGTCTCGGCGTCGCCGGCCTCGATCGCGCGATGGATCGGCGCGGCGCCGCGCCAGCGCGGCAGCAGCGAGCCGTGGATGTTGAGGCAGCCCAGGCGCGGCAATGCGAGCACCCACTGCGGCAGAATCAGGCCGTAGGCGGCGACCACCAGCACGTCGGGCCGCGCGGCCACCAGCGCGGCGCGGCCGGCCGCGGCGTCGTCCGGGTACTTGCCGTCCAGGCGCAGGCTGAGCGGCTGCGCGACCGGCGCGCCCAGCTCGAGCGCCAGCTGCTTGACCGGCGACGGCGTCAGCTTCATGCCGCGGCCCGCCGGGCGATCGGGCTGGGTCAGCACCAGCGGCACGGCATGGCCGGCGTCGTGGATGGCCCGCAGCGCGACTGCGGCGAATTCGGGCGTTCCTGCGAATGCGACGCGCAAGCTCATCAGCGCTTGGTCTCCTCGCGCGTCTTCTTGATCATCTTGGTCTTGATGCGGTCGCGCTTGAGCGGGCTGAGGTAGTCGACGAAGACCTTGCCCAGCAGGTGATCCATCTCGTGCTGCACGCAGACGGCGGTCAAGCCCTCGGCGTCGAACTCGTAGGGCAAACCGTCGCGGCCGAGCGCCTTCACGCGCACGCGGGCGTGGCGCTCCACCTTCTCGTAGACCTGCGGCACCGACAGGCAGCCCTCCTCGCCCAGCACCCAGTCGTCCGAGCTCTCGATCAGTTCGGGGTTGATGAGCACGCGCGGCTGGTCGTGCGTCTCGGAGGTGTCCATCACGATCAGGCGGACGTGGCGGTCGACCTGGGTCGCCGCCAGGCCGACGCCGTCGGAGGCGTACATGAGCTGGGTCATCTCGTCGGCGAGCGCGCGGATCTCGTCCGTGACCTCGGCGACGGGCTTGGCGACCGTATACAGGCGCGGATCAGGGTAACGAAGAATCTGGAGTTGGGACATGGAATGACTGTTCCTGGAAATCTGCCACGAAAATCGCCGCCAAATGCGGCCGGGACCCTTGCAACGCGGAGGCAGAATGTGTTGCGGCGCGACGTTCGGACTCAGGGTGAACGCCTATCTCCGTCGTAACGGAGTGTCCGATTCATTGCAACATCAGGGGTCTGCGGGCAGAATCTGCGGCAAATTTGGTAGTTACTTGACAGGCTGGATACTCCAGCCGATACCGGATTGTCGCAGCCTGCGCGGATTCCGTCTCACCTGCGTCCCAATTGCCAGCCCTGGCCCGGGAGTTTTCTGGACATGACCTTTCGATTCCGACGTTCCGACATCGCGCAGCCCGCTGCGGCCCTGAACTGCGCCGTGCTGGCGCTGGCCGTGCTGGCCGCCGCGCCCTCCGTGACGCAGGCCTACCCGATCACGCCGCAGCAGCGCGCGACGGCGCAGCAGGTCGCCTCCAAGGGCGTGCCGCTGTCGGAACTGGCTGCAAACGCGCCCGACTCGTATACGGTCAAGCGCGGCGATACGCTTTGGCACATTTCCGGCATGTTCCTCAAAAGCCCGTGGCGCTGGCCCGAGCTGTGGGGAATGAATCTCGACCAGATTCACAACCCGCACCTGATCTATCCCGGCCAGTTGCTCGTGCTCGAGAAAATCGACGGCATGGCGCGCCTGAAAATCGGCAACACGGTCGGCGGCGGCGACACCGTCAAACTGTCGCCCTCGATTCGCAGTGAATCGTCCGATTCGGGGGCGATCGCGGCGATCCCGATGAATCTGATCGGGCCGTTCCTGACGGACGCGATGATCTTCGACGCGAACGAGCTGGCCAAGGCGCCGCGCATCGTCGCGGGCGAGGAAGGCCACCTGATGCTCGGCAACGGCAACACCGCCTACGTGATGGGCGACCTGGGCAACACGCACAACTGGCAGATCTTCCGCGAACCGAAGGCGCTGGTCGACCCGGACACCAAGGAGGTGCTCGGCTATGAGGCGCGCTACGTCGGCACGGCCGAGCGCAAGCAGGACGGCGAGGCGCGCCCCGGCGCCCAGACCGGCGGCCTCAGCGTGCCCTCGACCTTCGTCATCACGGCCAACCGCGAAGACGCGCAGATCGGCGACCGCCTCGCCCCGGCCACGGTGCGCGACTTCGCCCCGTTCATGCCGCATCCGCCGGCCAACCAGGTCAACGGCAAGATCGTCTCGCTGTACGGCGACGCGCTGTCGGCGGGTTCCAACCAGATCGTGTCGCTCAACCGCGGCGCGCGCGACGGCCTCGAGCGCGGCACCGTGCTCGCGCTGTGGCACGACGGCGCGGTCACGCACGACCAGTCGCTCCAGCAGGGCAAGCTGATCAAGCTGCCCGACGAGCGCATCGGCATCGTGTTCGTGTTCCGCGTGTTCGACCGCATGGCCTACGGCCTGGTGCTCGACACGACGCAACCGACGCTGCCGGGCGACCGCGTCACGCAGCCCTGAGCGGCCACGGCGACCGCCGCCCCTGAACGACGTACCGAGCCTTCGGTTCGAACGCTTCGCGGTCGCCGCCGTCTCTTTCGCGCCGTCGCCACCCCGGACCACCGACTGCCCGGTGCGACCATGTTGCCCCGCGACGAACTCGCCGGCTGGCTGCGGCTGTCGACCACGCACGGCGTCGGGCGGGCCGCCGCGCGCAGGCTGCTGAAGGCTTTCGGCTCGCCCGAGCGCGTGCTGGGCGCCGGCGACGACGCGCTGCGGGCGCTCGTCGGTTCCGGCGCCGTCCGCGCCCTGCGCGACGACGAAGCGCGCCATCGGCAGCAACTCGCCGCCACGCAGCGCTGGCTGGACGCCGCCACGGGCGACGCGCCGCGCGACATCGTCGTCCTCGGCGACCCGCGCTACCCGCCGCTGCTGCTGCAGACCGCCGATCCGCCCTTGCTGCTGTTCACGCTCGGCCGCGTCGAACTGCTGGCGGCAGCGGGCGTCGCGATCGTGGGCAGCCGCGGCGCCACGCCGCAGGGCATGGACAACGCCCGCGCGTTCGCGCGCTTCTTCAGCGAGCAAGGGCTCACCGTCGTGTCGGGCCTGGCGATGGGGATCGACGGCGCCGCCCACGATGCCGCGCTGCGCGGCCCCGGCAGCACGGTCGCCTTCGTCGGCACCGGCCTGGATCGCGCGTATCCGGCCGAGCACGCCGAGCTGATGCAGCGCATCGCCGGCGCGGGCCTGGTGGCCAGCGAATACGCGCTCGGCACGCCCGCGCTGCAAGACAACTTCCCGCGCCGCAACCGCCTGATCGCCGGCATCACGCTCGGCACGCTCGTGGTCGAGGCCGCGCTGGAGTCCGGCTCGCTGATCACGGCGCGCCTGGCACTCGAGTGCGGGCGCGAGGTCTTCGCGATCCCGGGGTCCATCCATTCGCCGCAGTCGCGCGGCTGCCACCGCCTGATCCAGGAAGGCGCGAAGCTCGTGGAGACCGGCGAGGACGTCCTGCGCGAGCTGCGCCCGGGCGACGCGCCGCCACGCGCGCGCCTGTCGCCGCCGCAGCCGTCGCTGTTCGCGCACGCCGCCGCTCCGGACGACGGCGCAGACGCCGGTACGCCGGGCGACGCCAGCCTGCGCAGCGCGCTCGGCCACGACCCGGTCAGCTTCGACGTGCTGTCCGCCCGCACCGGCCTGCCGGCCGACCAGCTGGCGGCGCGGCTGCTCGAGCTGGAACTGGCGGGGGTGGTGCAACGGCTGCCCGGCGGGCTGCTGCAGCGTCGAGGACAGGCATGACGAGGGTGGCGTCGGCCGACATCCCGTCCGCCTAGCCTGCGATCGTCGCACGCATTCGGGCCCCGCGGAGCATCCGGGAAATGTAAATCCGGGCCTCGCAACGACGATTCCACAAAGGTCCAACAGCGGGTCTCCAGCAGCCCAACTCACGCTTGCCGCGAACAGTCGCTGCGGTATAGTGGGTTCATGTTTGACGTCCTTGTCTACCTGTACGAGAACTACTGGCGACCGGACGCCTGTCCCGATCACGACCAACTGTCGCGCAAGCTCACCGCGGTCGGGTTCGAGACGGACGAGATCCAGGAAGCCCTGCACTGGCTCGATGGCCTGGCCGACACCTCGCAGGGCTACACGGGCACGCAGTCGGAGGGCGCCATCCGCCTGTATTCCGATCGCGAGATCGAATCGCTGGGCGAAACCTCGATCGGCTTCGTGACCTTCCTCGAATCGGCCGGCGTCCTGCCGCCGCCGATGCGCGAGATGGTGATCGACCGCGCCATGGCCATCGGCGGCAACCCGCTCGACCTCGACGACATGAAGATCATCATCCTGATGGTGTTCTGGAGCCTGGGCGAGGAGCCGGACGCGCTGATCCTCGACGAGCTGTTCGTCGCGCCCGAGGAGCGGCTGATCCACTGATCGGGGCTTCCGCCACGCCATGAAGAACGGCTCCCGCGGGAGCCGTTTTCATTGTCGAGGAGCCGGTGCATCGCACGCGAAGCGGCGGGCGCCGCTCGCGCCGGCCCGCTACTTGAGCTGGTCGGGATCCTGGTTGATCTTCTCGATCGCGTTGCGCGTGGCCGCCATCGTGAGGGTCTCGTCCTGCGCGGGCACCAGCAGCTGCGCCTGCAGGAACGCCGCGAGGCGACGCCGCTGGAACAGCACGCAGCGGCCGCTGCTCGACACGAACAGCGACAGCTGCTTGCGCATGCCCTGCCATGTCAGCTGGACGGCCTCCTGGCGATCGCGGTATTCCAGCATGTACCAGGCGCCCACCAGCATCTCGTCGGTGGCCGCTAGCGCGCTGGCCGTCGGCGTGGCGCCGCCCTCGGCGACGATCTCGAGCTCGTCCGACTCGTGGCCGGACAGGTCCAGCGCGAACGAGTCGTCCAGCTCGAAGTCGGCGTCCGGCAGGATCTCGTCGAGCGCCTGCAGCCGCTGCTTCAGGCGGCCGAACTGGTCCGGATCGATCGTGGACGTGCGCGCCGCGAACGCCGCGGTCAGCGCGATGTTGAGCGACCGCAGCGAGCTCTCCTGGCGATCGTGCGGCACCCCGCCGGCCGTCATGCCCGAGCGCAGCGAGGCCAGCAGCGGACCGAGGCGGCGGATCACCTCGGCGCGCTCCTCGCGCGTGGTCTTGGCGCTGGCGATCCACACCAGCTCCAGCGCGGTCTCGCGCATGACGCGGGTCTCCTCGCTCTGCAGGCCGTGGCGCATGGCGGTGGTGGCCAGGATGTCGGCCCAGACCTGGAACAGGTAGTCGCGCACGCCGTCCTGCACCGGCACGCCGTCCAGCAGCCTGCGCAACTCGATGGTGTACTGGATGGCCAGCGTCTCGCGCTGCTCGACCTGGCTGGCAAGCGAGACGCCCTTCTTGGTCATCTCGTTCTGGTCGCGGAAGAACTTCTCGAGGAAGCGCTCGAACTCCACGAGCACCGTCTGGAACACCTTGCGGCCCGTCTCGGGGAACGCTTCGACGACCTGCACGACGCGCGCCACCTCGCCCTCGATCTCGGGACCGGCGGCCTGCGGCGCGGCGTCGAAGCCCATCACGCAGGCGCCCATGCGGTCGATCAGCCGGCGCGCCGGGTGCTGCGCCGACGAGAAGAAATCCGGCTCGGCCATCGCGACGCGCAGCGTGGGCATCTGCAGGCGCGCGAACCAGACGCGCACCGACGTCGGGATGCGCTCCTCGGTGAGGATGCTCGCGAACATCATCGCGACTACCTCGATCGTGGCGCGCTCCTCCTGCGAGCTGGCCTGGGTCTTGAGGGCCTGCTTCTGCTCCTGCAGCACGCCGGCGAGCTCGGCCGGAACGAGCACCATGCCGTCGGCATTGCGCTGCTGCACCTGCTCGACGACCACGCGCTGCGCCACGGCGATCGCGCCGGTCATCTGGTTGGACGGCGGCGTGAGCCGCTGCGTGTTCATGAAGCCCTGGACGTGGCGCTCCATCGTGCGGCCGAAGCGCCGCAGCGTCGCGTCGACCTGCACCTGCTGAGGCGACAGGAACTGGCTGTCGGCGCCGGGCACGCCCGGCTTCGCCTTGCTCGTGACGCCGACGTTCGGGGCGCCATTGAGGGCACCGGACTCGCTGTCCGGCCCTCGCGCCGCAGCGGACGGCGCGCCCTGCCCGCCCGGACGGCCCGCATACATGCCCTGGCCGACGTACCCGCTGCCCTGGCCATCCCCGTGACCACCCTGGCCACCCTGACCACCCTGGCCACTCTGACCACCCTGGCCGCCAGGGCCGCCGCCGTAGCTCGTATGGCCGCCGTAGCTCGTGTGGCCCCCGTAGCTGGTGTGGGCGCCGCGCTGGCTGTGGGCGTAGCCGCCAGGGCCGGCGCCGTGGCCGCCCGCGCCGCCGTATTCGGTCGGCGCGAACTGGGTGCCGCCGCCCGCGGTGGTGGTGACGTCGCCGCCGCTGGTGGTGCGGAAGTCCTCCAGCGGCATCTGGCGCGAGGCCACCATCGGTGCACGGTCGACGCTGCGGCGTATCAGCGTGCGCAGGTTGACCTCGGGCAGCACGCCGCGCTCGACCAGGAAGCGGTTGGCGTCGTGGTAGGCCTCGGTGGCGAGCGCGGCGAGCTCCAGCTTGATGACGTTCTCGACGTCGGCCCACGCGGTGGCGCCGAAGTCGCTGTCCATGAACGAGCGCACGACGACCTTGGCCAGCTGCTGCGGCCGGAACAGGTCGTGATCGAGCAGTTCCTCGTTGCCCTCCAGCGCCGCGACGCGCGTCTTGAGGTCGTTCAGCTCCCACACGGCCTGGTCGACGATGGCCTGCGCCAGCCGGGAGACGAAGATCTCCTTCTGCATGGTCTCGTCGTCGACCAGCATCAGCTGCTGGGTCTGGCCCCGCATCGAGGCGACGAGCGCGCCGGTGCTGGTGGTGACCCCGTCGGTGACGGCCGCGTCGCGCAGCATCTCGCTCAGGCGCTCGACCCACTCCTGGCCGTGCGCCATCAGCGCCTGCATGGTGTCGCGGCGCTGCATCGCCACGCTGCGCTCGGCCGGCTTGTCCAGCGCCGAGCGGGCGGCCTCGAGCACGGCCGCCAGCAAGTGTGCGCCGGCTTCCGCAAGCTGCTCGGCGAACTTGCGCCGCGCCCTGCGCGCGATCTCTGGCGACGACGATTTCGCTTCGGCCATCCGGCTGCTTCGCTTCCCTTGAGTGTCCACGCGGTGGTGTGCGCTATGTCCGAAATCTACACCACGGCGCCCGCGTTCGGGTCATTCGGGTCGATACCGGTATTCGAACCGGTACGGATCAGGTCCTCGCGCTTGACGCCCAGCCACATGGCGATGGCCGCCGCCACGAACACCGACGAATAGATGCCGAAGCAGATGCCGATGGTCAGCGCCATCGCGAAGTAGTGCAGCGTCGGGCCCCCGAAGATCAGCATCGACAGCACCATCATCTGCGTGCAGAAGTGGGTGATGATGGTGCGGCTGATGGTGCTGGTGATCGCGTGGTCGATCACCTGCATCGTCGTCAGCTTGCGCAGCACGCGGAAGGTCTCGCGGATCCGGTCGAAGATGACGACCGACTCGTTGACCGAGTAGCCCAGCACCGCCAGCACGCCCGCCAGCACCGAGAGGCTGAACTCCCACTGGAAGAACGCGAAGAAGCCCAGGATGATGACGACGTCGTGCAGGTTGGCGACGATCGCGGCGATCGAGAACTTCCACTCGAAGCGGAACGCCAGGTACAGCATGATGCCGATGACCACGCTGATCATCGCGTAGGCGCCGTTGCGCATCAGCTCGTCGCCGACGGACGGCCCCACCAGCTCGCTGCGCTTCATCACCACCGGCTCGGCGCCGCCCGCGTCGCAGGACGGGCGCGACACGGCCTCGCCCTTGGCGGTGGTCTCGTTCTTCACGCCGACGACGCCGCTCTCCGCCTTGCACAGCGCGCCGAACACGCGCCCCGGCACCTGCTTCTGGTCGATGCCCGCCTTGGTCGGCACGCGGATGATGACGTCGTGCGACGTGCCGTAGTTCTGCACCTGCACGTCGCCGTAGCCCAGGCCGCTGACCACGCCGCGCAGGCGTTCCAGGTTGGCGCTCTGCGCGTAGGTGGCCTCGACGGCCGTGCCGCCGGTGAACTCGATCGAGAAGTTCAGGCCGCGCGTGACGAGGAAGAACACCGCGGCGAGGAACGTGAGCGCCGAGATGATGTTGAACACCAGCGCGTGCCGCATGAACGGGATGTCGCGCCGGATACGGAAGAATTCCATGAGCGTTTCCTTGCAGGATCTGGGGCCGGTCAGCGCGCGGCGCCGGGGGTCTGGGCCGTGTCGGACTCGTCGGCCGTCGCCGCGGCGCCCGGCTTCGCGCCGCCCTTCCACACCTGGCCGATCAGCACGGACTTGAGCTTCTTCTGGCGGCCGTACCAGATGTTGACGAGGCCGCGCGAGAAGAACACCGCCGAGAACATCGAGGTCAGGATGCCCAGGCAGTGCACGATGGCGAAGCCGCGGATCGCGCCCGAGCCGAACGCGAGCAGCGACAGGCCGGCGATCAGCGTCGTGATGTTGGAGTCCAGGATGGTGGCCCAGGCGCGCTCGTAGCCGGCGGCGATCGCCGACTGCGGCGCGCTGCCGTTGCGCAGCTCCTCGCGGATGCGCTCGTTGACCAGCACGTTGGCGTCGATGGCCATGCCCAGCGTCAGCGCGATGGCGGCGATGCCGGGCAGCGTCAGCGTGGTCTGGATCAGCGACAGCACCGCCACCAGCAGCAGCAGGTTCACGCCCAGCGACAGCGTGGAGATCACGCCGAACAGCAGGTAGTAGGCGCACATGAACACCAGGATCGCCACGAAGCCCCAGGCCACGCTGTGCAGGCCCTTGGCGATGTTGTCGGCGCCGAGGCTCGGGCCGATGGCGGTCTGCTCGATGATCTCCATCGGCGCGGCGAGCGCGCCGGAGCGCAGCAGCAGCGCGAGCTCGCTGGCCTGCTCGGCGTTGCCGATGCCCGAGATCTGGAAGTGCTCGGGCAGCTCGCTCTGGATCGTCGCCACGTTGATGACCTGGCCCTTGCCCTTCTCGAACAGCACCACCGCCATCGCCTTGCCGATGTTCTGGCCCGACACGTCCTTCATGTTGCGCGCGCCCTTGGCGTCGAGCGTCACGCGGACGATGGAGCCCTGGTTCTGCTGGTCGAAGTTGGCCTGGGCGTCGGTGAGGTCGTCGCCGCTGGCGATGACGTCCTTCTTGACGACCGTGAAGCCGCCGTGGCGGCCGGCGACGTCGGACGTGTTCTCGTAGCGGTCGTCGCCGAACGGCACCGGGCCGGCGCCCTCCGCCGCGGCGGCGCCCTCGGCGGTCTGGTCGACCATGTGGAATTCCAGCGTCGCCGTGCGGCCCAGCAGCTCCTGCGCCTTGGCGGTGTCCTGGATGCCGGGCAGCTCGACGACGATGCGGTCGGGGCCCTGCTGCTGGATCACCGGCTCCGAGGTGCCGAGGCCGGCGACGCGGTTGCCCAGCGTCGTCATGTTCTGCTTGATCGCGGCTTCCTGCTGCTTGACGAGCGCGGCCGGCTTGAGCGCGCCGCTGACCTTGAAGTCGGCGCCGTCGGCCGCCTGCGTCCACTGCACGTCCTGGAACGCGTCGGTGAGCGCGTTGACCGCCTGGGTGGCGATGGCCGCGTCGTGGAAGGTCATCGTGACGGTGTTGCCGTCGCGCGCGACCACGGTGCGCAGCTGCTTCTCGCGCAGCAGGCTGCGGGTGTCGCCGACCAGCGTGTCGGTCTTCTTGTCGAGCGCGGCCTTGAGGTCGACCTGCAGCAGGAAGTGCACGCCGCCGCGCAGGTCCAGGCCGAGGTACATCGGCAGCGCGCGGAACGACGCCATCCAGCGCGGCGCGCGCGGCACCAGGGCCAGCGACACCGAGTACGGCGGCGAATCCTTGTCCGCGCCGGCGTTGAGGCCGGCGTTGATCACGTCGCGGGCGTGGATCTGGACGTCGGGGTTGGCGAAGCGCACGTGCACCGAGGTGCCTTCGAAGGTCACGTAGTCCGGCGTGACCGATGCCGCGGCGAGCAGCTGCTGCACCTGCGTGGCCGTGTCGGGCCCGACCTTGGTGGTCAGCTTGGCCGCCGAGACCTGCACGGCCGGGGCGTCGCCGTACAGGTTCGGCACGGTGTACAGGGCGCCGATCAGCACGGCCAGCGCCATCAGCACGAATTTCCAGACTGGGTAGCGATTCATACGGTTTCCTCGGGGGCGTCGCGCGGGCGCGTGCACGCAGGGCGCGCGGGGCGACGGCACCGGCCGCGGCGCGCGCGGCCGGTGGGCACTGCTTACTTCAACGTGCCCTTGGGCAGGACCTGGACGATGGCGCTGCGCTGGATCTGCAGCTCGACGTTGCCGCCGGTCTCGATGTGCACGTACGACTCACCCAGCTTCGAGATGCGGCCGATGACGCCGCCCACGGTGACGATCTCGTCGCCCTTGACGAGGCCGGCGATCAGCTCCTTCTGCTCCTTGGCGCGCTTCTGCTGCGGCCGGATCACGAGGAAATACATGATCGCGATGATCGGGAGAAAGATGATGAACTGGCTGAAGCCGCCGCCGTCGGCGGCGGAGGTCGCCGCGGTCTGGGCGTAGGCGGTGGAGATCAGGAACACGGCGAAATCCTCAGGGAATGCGTGGCAGGCGGTCGGGCCGTCCCGGCAGGGGGCGTGGCCCCGCTCTCGAAACGTGCGGTCGAGGTGGAGCTGACGCCGGGCGATTCAAGTCCGGCGCAGTTCGACCAACCTGCCATTTTAACGGGCGGCGACAGCCCGCCGTCCGGCGGCGAGGCGCTGGCTTACCCGCAGGCCTGCGCGGGCCGCGGCCGGAGACGGCTTGAAACCGGCCGGCCGGCGGCCATATGCCAGGGACCGCGCCGCGGCGCCCTCCGAGCCACCCCATGTCCCTCGTCATCCTGCTGGCCGCCGCCCTGGCGCTCGTCGGCGCCATCGCCGGCCTGCCGCGCTGGCGCGCCTGGCGGCGCCGGATCTGGGCCAGCCGGCCGTTCCCGCCCGCGTGGCGCGACATCCTGCGCCGCCGCGTCGCCCTGTACCGGCGGCTGCCGCCCGACCTGCAGCTGCAGCTGCGCCGCCGCGTCCTCGAATTCCTGGCCGAGAAGCCCTTCCTCGGCTGCGCCGGGCTGGCGGTCACCGACGAGATGCGCGTCACGATCGCCGCCCAGGCCTGCCTGCTGCGGCTGAACCGGCCGGGGCCGCTGTTTCCGGAGCTGCGCCAGATCCTGGTCTACCCCGGCGCCTTCGTCGTCGACCGCGTCCACGCCGCGCCCGGCGGCGTGCTGCGCGAGGAGCGGCGCGCGCTGGCCGGCGAATCGTGGTCGCAGGGCCAGGTGATCCTGTCCTGGCAGGACGTGCTGGACGGCGCGCGCGCGCCCGACGACGGCCACAACGTCGTGCTGCACGAGTTCGCCCACCAGCTCGACCAGGAGACCGGCGCCGCCAACGGCGCCCCGCTGCTCGCCTCGCGCGCCGCCCACGCGCGCTGGGCCGGCGTGATGAGCCGCGAGTTCGCCGGCCTGCAGGCGCGCATCCGCGCGCGGGACGCGGCGCGCGCGCGGGCGCGGGCCGAGTGGTCATGGTTCGGCGCCGCCCCCGAAGCCGCGCCCGCCCCGCCGCCCGACGACCTGATCAGCGACTACGGCGCCACCAACGAGGCCGAGTTCTTCGCCGTCGTGACCGAGGTGTTCTACGGGCAGCCGCACGCGCTGGCCGCGCGCCACCCCGAGCTGTTCGCGCTGCTGCGCGACTACTACGCGGTCGATCCGCGCGAGTGGCACTGAGCGCGTCAAGCGTCCGGCGCTCAACGCTGCGTTCGAATCGTTTGGATCATCGAGGCGGCCGCGCGGCCCAAACTTCTCCTCACGCCGTCAGCGGCATCGCTGACTGAAAACCGGAGAAACGACTCATGCTCACGCTTCGCAAGGCCCAGGATCGCGGCCACGCCGACCACGGCTGGCTCAACAGCCACCACAGCTTCTCGTTCGCCGACTACCACGACCCGGCGCACATGGGCTTCGGCAACCTGCGCGTGCTCAACGACGACACCGTCGCGGCCGGCAGCGGCTTCGGCACGCACGGCCACCGCGACATGGAGATCGTCAGCTACGTGCTCGACGGCGCGCTCGCGCACCAGGACAGCATGGGCAACGGCACGGCCGGCGGCGCCAACAGCGGCGTGATCGTCCCGGGCGACGTCCAGCGCATGACCGCCGGCACCGGCGTTCGCCACAGCGAGTTCAACCACTCGAAGGACGGCGCCACCCACTTCCTGCAGATCTGGATCCTGCCGGAGCGCGGCGGGCTCACGCCCGGCTACGAGCAGGTCAACGTGCCCGAGGCCAGCAAGCGCGGCCGGCTGGCGCTGGTCGGCTCGCCCGACAAGGTACCCGGCGCGGTCACGCTCAACGCCGACGCGCGCATCTTCGCCGGCCTGTTCGACGGCGCCGAACGCCAGGAACTGCCGCTGCCCGCCGGCCGCCTGACCTACGTGCACGTGGCGCGCGGCAGCCTGCGCGTCAACGGCCAGCAGCTGGGCGCCGGCGACGCGCTGAAGATCAAGGACGAGCCGACGCTGGTGCTCGAAGGCGGCGACAAGGCCGAGGTTCTCGTCTTCGACCTGAAGCCTTGACCTGACAAGAAGACGGGGACGGCTCGTCTGCACGAGAATGGGACTCGAACCATCGAGTCCCCCAGCATGACCGCCCCCACCAAACGCGCCTACGGCGCCACGACCCGCCTGCTGCACTCCGACCGCCTCGGTGGCGTGGAGGCCGGCGGGTCGCACAAGCCGCTGCACCTGAGCGCGGCCTTCAGCTACCCCACCGCGCGCGACCTCGCCGAGGTGTTCCAGGGCATCCAGTCCGGCCCCGTCTACGCCCGCCAGGGCAACCCGACGGGCACGGCGCTGGAGGCCAAGGTCACGTTGCTGGAGGAGGGCAAGGGCACGGCGTGCTTCTCCACCGGCATGGCGGCCATCACCGCCGTGTTCCTGTCGCTGCTGCGCGCGGGCGACCACGTCGTCTCGAGCCGCTTCCTGTTCGGCAACACCAACAGCCTGATGCAGACGCTGCTGGGGCTGGGCATCACGGTGTCCTTCGTCGACGCCACCGACGCCGCCGCCGTCGCGGCCGCCGTCACGCCGGCCACGCGCCTCGTGTTCGTCGAGACCATCGCCAACCCGGTGACCCAGGTCGCCGACCTCGAGGGCATCGGCAAGCTCTGCCGCGACAAGGGCCTGCTGTTCGTCGTCGACAGCACGCTGACCACGCCCCTGCTGATGAAGGGCCACGACGTCGATGCCGGCCTGGTCGTGCACGCGCTGACCAAGGGCTTCGGCGGCCACGCCAACGCGATGGGCGGCGCGGTGGTCGACACCGGCCGCTTCGACTGGTCCACGTTCGACAACATCCTGCCCTCGTACAAGAAGGGCCCGCCGGCCAACTGGGGCCTGCTGCAGATCCGCAAGAAGGGCCTGCGCGACCTCGGCGCCACGCTGCGCGCGGAAGACGCCCACCGCCTGGCCATGGGTGCCGAGACGCTGGCGCTGCGCATCCCCCGCGTGTGCGACAACGCGCTGGCGATGGCGCAGTGGCTGGAAAAGCAGCCGACGATCGCCAGGGTCTACTACCCCGGCCTGCCCAGCCACGCGCAGCACGAGCGCGCGACCCGGCTGTTCGGCGGCCGCTACGGCCCGCTGCTGAGCTTCGAGCTGAAGGCCGGCATCGACTGCTTCGCCTTCCTCGACGCGCTGCAGCTGGTCATCGTCTCCAGCCACCTGGCCGACAACCGCACGCTGGCGATCCCCGTGGCCCACACCATCTTCCACGAGATGGGCCCGGAACGGCGCGCCGAGATGGGCATCGCCGACGGCCTGATCCGGCTGTCGGTCGGCATCGAGGACATCGCCGACCTCATCGACGACTTCACGCGGGCACTCGACACCGTCGCGCGCTGAAATTACGTTTCGTAGCGACTTGGGTGCGATCGCCGCGACGGCAGCGCGCCCCGCGAACGGCCGCCTCCCGGGTGGCCGTTTTCATTGGCGCCGCGCTCAGGCGGCGCTGCGTTCCAGCGGCCCGACCTGCCGCAGCCGGGCAACATCGCGCCCCGGCGGCGCGCCGAACAGACGGCTGTATTCGCGGCTGAACTGCGACGCGCTGTCGTAACCCACGGCGTAGCCGACCGCGGCCACGTCATCGGCGTCGGCCAGCAGGCGGGCGCGCGCCTCCTGCAGCCGGATCTGCTTCTGGAACTGGATCGGCGTCATCGCCGTCACCGCGCGGAAATGGCGGTGGAACGAGGACTCGCTCATCGCCGCCACCCCCGCCAGTTGCCCGATGCTCAGCGCCTCGGCGTAGTGCTGGCGGATGTGGCGGATCGCGTGCTTGACCTGCGCCAGCCGGCTGTCGGCCAGCCCGATCTGCCGCACGCGGCCGCCCTGCGGGCCGCACAACAGGCGCCACAGGATCTCGCGCTCGATCAGCGGGCGCAGCACCGGGGCGTCGCGCGGCGCGGCTAGCAGGCGCAGCAGCCGCACCATCGCCTCCTGCAGCTCGACCGGCGCGGCGTGCACGCCCATGCCGCAGGGCGTGGCCACCAGGTCGTCGACGCCGGGCGTCTCCAGCAGCAGCGACGCGATCGCGGCCGGATCCAGGTCCAGGCCGCAGGCCAGGTAGGGGCGGTCCGCGCTCGCGCGCACGATGCGGCTGGCGATGGGCAGGTCGACCGAGGTGACGACGAAGTCGCCCTCGCCATATTCGAACACGCGGTCGCCCACGATGGTGCGCTTGGCGCCCTGCACGACCAGCCCGAGGCTGGGCCCATTGACGCAGTGGATCGCCTCGGTGGGCACGCGCGAGATCGTCGCGCGCACGCCGGCGAGCACGGTCGCGGGCGCGCCCGGGCGCGCGTGGCGCGCGACCAGGGACTTCAGTTCGGACAAGGCGTCGGCCATGGACGCATTGGAGCCCGGCCGCCGCGCGCGCGCAAGCGCCAGGTGCACAGGATCCGCACGCTTGGCAGGATCGTGCAATCAATCGCCAGCATCGCGCTACCGCCCGGGGTGCGCCCCGCCGCACCATGGAGCCCTGCCAACGAAAGGATCCATCATGAGCAAGACCTGGTTCATCACCGGCGCGACCCGCGGCCTCGGGGCCGACATCGCCGCCGCCGCGCTGAAGGCCGGCGACCGCGTCGTCGCCACCGGCCGCCAGCGCGCCGCCGTCAGCGACCGGCTGGGGCCGGACAGCGAGCGCCTGCTGTCGCTGTCGCTCGACGTGGCCGATGCCGCGCAGGCCGAGGCGGCGGTGGCCGCGGCCGTCGAGCGCTTCGGCGCGATCGACGTGCTGGTCAACAACGCCGGCTACGGCCACATCGGCTACTTCGAGGAATCGTCCGCCGCCGACATCGAGGCGCAGTTCGCCACCAACGTGTTCGGCCTGTTCAACGTGACGCGCGCGGCCCTGCCCGCGATGCGCGCCGCGCGCCGCGGCCACGTGTTCAACCTGTCGTCGACGGCCGGCATCCGCGGCCTCGACGCGGCGTCGCTGTACTGCGCCACCAAGTTCGCGGTCGAAGGCTTCTCGGAATCGCTGGCTGCGGAGCTGGCGCCGTTCGGCATCCACGTGACCATCGTCGAGCCGGGGCCGTTCCGCACCGACTTCCTGACGCCCGAGTCGATCCGGTTCGCGGCGCTGGGGCTGCCGGACTACGACGCCCGGCGCACGGCCATGCGCGCCAGTTTCGAGCAACGCAACGGCAACCAGCCTGGCGACCCGGTGCGACTGGCGGAGGCGATTGTGGCGCTGTCCAACGAGGTCGCTCCGCCGATGCGCTTCGCCGCCGGGGCGATGGCGGTCGCCGCGATGGACGCCAAGGTCGCGTCGCTGAAGGCGGAGCTCGATCGCTGGCGTGCGCTGGGCGTGGCGACCGACTTCCCGGCCGGCGCCTGAAGCGACGAGGGGCGCCTCGCCGGTGGCTCTCCCTCGCGGGGATCGGCATCTCGCGTAGGGCGCGTCGTTTGACCTGCTTTGCTTTGGGCGTTGTCGGGGGTCTGGCCGTTCTTGGGCGATTCCTGCTGATGTACGGTTGCCGCTTCGCGCTGGCCTGCGTTGCGCGAGCGGCAGGGCGGGCAGGGGCTCCGCTCGCCGGCTGCCGTGCGTCGGAATCCGGCCTGGACGGCGCGGATTCCGCGGGTTCCGTAGCTTCGACGTCCTCCGCGGGTGGATGAAAACATTCGCGGTCATTAAAGGGGTTTTGGCATCGACGGGCCATCGAGGCCGCGTCGATGCCCGCGGCCAGCGCACTGGCGGGGCACCGGGCTTGACGCGAACGACGAGTCGCGAAGCCAGCGTTCCTTTTCGTGACCGACGCGGGCGCAGCGCCTACGGCGGCTGCGCTTGGAGCGCTGACGCACGGAAAACGCCGGCTGTCGACCTGCTGCGGACTTCGCGTGCGCCGAATTCGATGCTGGAAAACTGCCGCCGAACTGGTTGACCAGGTGCGCAATCAGCGTCCAATTCAGAGGCCGACAAGCCTCAGCAGGAGCATCGTTCCCCAATGCACCGCCAGCAGTGCGCCGGCCAAAGTGAACCATGCCACCAGGCTGCGCCGCTTCCGTGAATACACGAACGCAGTTGCTGCGAAGGCGACCTCGGGCCCGAGAAGGACCAGCGCCGCCAACCAGTTGTCCGGGCACTGATCGAGGCCGCCCGGACACGTGCCAACATACCTGCAGGCGTCGTGAAACCTGGCGCAGAACCAGATGTCGATGGAAGCCGATACTTTGAGGCTGGCCAGTCCGAATACGAAGAACGCAATCGCGATTCCCGTTCGAATGGCGATCCTGCCCAGCCCGCCTGATTCGGGCCCCACAGTTGCTGTCCTACTCTCCATGACGCCTGCCTCCGACGATTCCTCTGCCTGAAAGCGGCGATTTCCCAACGCCCGCTTGTGCGCCGGGAGCAGCCGTGGGCCGATTGTTTCATGGGCAATCGGGGACGGCCACTTCAAGCCCGCGGCGCCGAAGGCGCCGTTCGTCGGACACGAGAAGGAGCGCTGGCATCGCGGCCCGCCGTTCGCGTCAAGCCCGGCGGCCTGCCAGAGCGCCGGCCGCGGGCATCGACGCGGCCTCGATGGCCCGTCGATGCCAAACCTCCTCCCAAAACCCGCGAATGTTTTCATCCACCCGCTGA